>OIIG01000006.1_pt1 | contig 69018 bp, 57 predicted proteins | sample 1583191 | NCBI WGS metagenome assembly OIIG01 (sample SAMN02674970, study PRJEB24791) | human gut metagenome, SKBSTL043 | isolation source: stool | host: Homo sapiens | place: USA
TCGGTAAGCGCAACCCGGGACAGCACGGCCACGCCGCAGGCGGGGCAACCAACAGTTCACGGTAGGTCTTGCAGATCAGATCACCAGCGATAAAGTGGTTTACCACTGATTAAAATGCACCCGGTCGGCCTCGTAGCGGCTTGCACGCGGGGCGATAATGTCCGCTTCCGGGTAGCCGAGGGCGATGATGGAGTGGGGCACGATGGTCTCCGGCAGAGCGAAGAGCTTCTTCTGGGCCTCCACCCGGTCCATCTGAGGCCAAGTGCCCAGCCAGACTGCACCAAGCCCCAGCTCCTGTGCGGCAAGGCAGATATTCTGGGCGGCAATGGCGCCATCAATGACCCAGTAATCCTTTGCAAAGCGGAATGCCCGGTCCAGGTCGCCGCAGACCAGGATTCCGGCGGCAGCTTTCCGCAGCGGCTCGGCTGGGCGGCCGTTGGCATCTGCCATCTGTGCCAGCTTTTCCGGGTCGGTCACCACTACGAAAGACCAATCCTGTGCATTGACGCAGCTGGGCCCGCTCATGGCGGCTTCCAGCAGCTGATGCAGCTTTTCATTTTCGATGGGCTGATCCGTAAATTCCCGGCAGCTGCGCCGGGTGAGAATGGCATCCAGAGTGTTCATCAATCAGTGCCTCCTGTGTAGGTTTGGGCTTAGTATAGCACAGCGGTTTGAAAATTTCATGTGCGATTTCGCTTGCAATTCCGGAAAGAACTCGGGATGATCCATTCCGAACCAAATCCAAAAAAGGGACTGTTTTGCAACAGCCCCATGACGTTCCATTGCCAAAATGCATCCGGATCAATCCAGGACAAAAGGGCCCGCCCTCTCATCGAATGATGAAAAAGGCGGGCCCTTTCAAAATCAGGTGTTCTGGTTTGTTACACGCTTCCAGCTGCGGACGGCTTTCCAGCGGGTGACGGATTTTTCAGGCTTGAACAGATCAGCGCTCTTGGGGGTCATCAGGCCCGTTTCCACGGCCCACTGGGCGGCCTGCGCGGTGTCGGGGTCGGTGATGTCCGCAAAGGCGGGCTGTGCGGCAGGGGCGGGGCGGCCGGCCGTGTTCCACAGCAGGAGGGCAAGCTCGGCGCGGGTCTTGGGCATGACGAAATCCGCCGGGAGCCAGTGCTCCTGATAGAGGCTCATGCCCAGGTCGTAGGCCTGCCAGGCTACCAGAGCGGTGGCGGCAGTGCCCAGTGTGACGCCTGCGATGACCGAGACGGTATCGGAGCCCTCTTCCTCCTGCATCCGGGGGGTGGCCTCGATGCTCAGAGGCTCGGCGGGCATGGTAAAGGCGAACTCTTCCAGTGTCCGGCCGGTTTCAAATTTCTCCGCGTCATCAGCGTTCAGCGCGCCGTTCAGGATGGTCCAGCGGTCAAACACCATGCCGGAGGGCATCCGGTCGGGGTCGGCCACCAGCCGGACGGAGGCGTCCTTTTCCAGCTTGAGAGAGGTATCGCCTGCGGGGGCAGTGACGTCCACCCCGTCCACATACACGAACGCGCCGGAGACGTTCAGCGCATAGGTATCCGGAAGGACAGGCGCGTTCTTTTCCCACTTGGCGTAAACTTTGGTATCGCCCGTGATGGGAGTGCTGAAGTCAAACTTTGTTTTGTGGGCCTCGTCGGCATACCAGCCGATGAATGTATAACCCTCTGCCGTCAGCTCTCCGGGGTTAGTGGCGGTTTTGTTATACGGAACATTCTGGCTGGCGGGTGCGTCGCCGTGCTCGGTGATAAAGCTTACTTCGTAATCGTTGGCTGTCCACTTGGCGTAAACCGTGGTGTTGCTCGTGATGGGCTTGGTAAAGTCAAACTCTATGGTACGGTTCTCGTCGGCATACCAGCCATCGAATGTATAACCATCTACCTTGGGAATGGTGAGCTCGTCGGTTTTGATGGTTTTGCCATGTTCAATCGTCTGGTCCGCGAACGAACCATGCTCGGATACGAATTTGACCGTGTACTGGTTGATGTCCCACTTGGCAACCAGCTCCAGCACATTGGGAGCATTGGTGGTGTCGGCGTCAAAATCAAATTTTTCATCGCCGTTGTACCAGCCTGCAAAGGTGTGGTTTTCTTTGGGAGGTTTAGCGGGTTCCGTAAACTTTCCGCCGCGGTCAATGGTCTGGGCGGGAGCAAGCGTTGTGCCGTCCGCCGTAAAAGTAGCTTCCAGCATGGCGCAGATGAGATTATTTTCCAATACGTCGTTGTTGCTGCCCTTGGTAATGTTGTCGTCCCACTGCGTTTTGGAACCGGGATAGGTTACAGTCATCAAGCTCGGACAGACATCAAAAGCATAGTTTCCAATGGAAGTGACCGAGACTGGAATGCGGATGGTTTTGAGATTTTCGCAATTGTAAAAAGCATAAGATTGAATCGTGCTCAGAGAGGATGGGAGAGTGATACTTTTCAAACTTGTACAACTATTAAAGGCGGAGAAACCAATAAACGTAACAGAATTAGGAATTGAAATATTTGTTAATTGGGAACAATATCCAAAAGCATAATCGGGAATCGCAGTGACAGAATCTGGAATAGTAACACTGGTAACAGCGGAGTCATGGAAAGCAGCATGGTCAATCATCGTGACGGGTTTGTCTTTGTAGCGGCTGGGGATGATGACATCCGCAGCAGTGCCATTGTAACGGGTTACGATGACGGCAGTGTTGTCAGGTGTAAATTTAAAATCGAAAAGCTGCTCATTGGCAGCGTCTTGGACGGCTGGGTTGCCGCTTTGAATCGTTAGATTACTCCAGTCACCTTCGTAATTTACGCTGGTGAGATTTGTGCAGCCCGCAAAGGCGTTGCTGCCAATTTCCGTGACGTTGGCCGGGATGGTCACACTGGTAATGTTGAGGCCCAAAAAGGCATCTGTACCAATTGTCGTGACGGTGACGCCGTTGATTTTGGAGGGAATGACCACGACCGTGTCGGTTCCGTTATATTTTGTGATCGTTCCGGTTGTCAGATTAAAGTCAAATGTATTAGTAGCTGCCGCAACTGTAACGGTAAAGGTGGCACCCATTTGGGTGTTCCAATTCCAGTTGGTCAGATCAAGGCGGATAATAAAGTTATGCGTGGATTCTTCAGCATCAGAGCCGGGGTCGATCTTTATGTAATCACCACCGTAAACTGCATCATACAATTCTCCGCTGGAAACTGTGCCAAATCCCCATGAATCGGTCCAGCTGTTGTCCTTTACAAATTTAAAACCGACGGAGCCATTGATATCCCCATAGCTTTTATTCTCAATAGTGACTTCATAAACAGCGGGAGAGACCTCTTTCATGGAGATAGAATGGGACTCATCCCAGCGGTTCAAATTTCCAACAATGCCAATCGTAAGTCCAGTATTGGCATTGCTCCCGCCACCCTCCGCCAGCGCGGAGACGGGCAGCAGGGTGAAGAATAGGGCCACCGCAAGGATGGCGCTCAAAAGCCGTAGTCGTGGGGTTCGCATGGTGTAAACCTCTCTTTCCGTGTGCGGGTTCCGTGTGCAGGAAAAATGGAACCGCATCCAATCTTACCTTGATTTTACTGTAAAATGCGTCGGTTTGCAATGAAAAAAACCACGTTGTCATAATATTTGCCGCATTTTAACAAATTGCAAGGGCAAAACTGTACAGAGGATACAAAAACAGCTTCCCCTCTTTGCCAAGGGCTCCCCCTTTGGGAAAGATTTCCCCCGGTCGGGGGAAAATGGCAAAGCCAAAAAGGGGAACAGCTGGCGCGTCAGCGCCTGAGAGGGCGAGTCCGGCAGAGGAAAAAGAAAAACACAGCGATACACGGACTCTGACAAACAGAGTTCGCATCGCTGTGAGTTCTAGGTGGAGTTGCTCTTCGTACAACCTCTCAGTCTCGCATTCGCTCGACAGCCGTTCCCCTTTCGGCACTTGCGTGCCACCTCCCCGGCCGGGGGAGTCTTTCCTACCAGGGGAGCCCTTGGCAAAGAGAGTTCGTTTGCTATAAGCGTATGACGATTTGCAAAAACTTTCCGGTCTGCCAAAGCCTCCCCTACTAGGGGAGGTGGCAATGCGTCAGCATTGACGGAGAGGTTGTACAAAAGCAGCGCCTTGATATAAAGCTACCTCTGCTGTGCCGGATAAGCCCGCAGTGCGTCCACGGTGCGCCGGTACGCGGCTTCCACGGCGGGGAACAGCTTGTCGGCACCGTTCAGCGTGCCGCCGCGCGGGGCCATGGATATCACGTTAAAAGCGTGATTACAATAAAAAGATGTCAGAATTTTACAAAGTTAGCCAGTGTTTCCTGATCAGATCCCGGAGAAATGGGTGCAAAAGTGACCCAAAGAGGCCAAAACTCCTCAAAGATACAACAGAGCCTCTGAATACAAACCGGGAATGAAATGAAAAACCGGGAGAGCAGGAAAATTGTTGCACGGGCTCGAAAAAACGCGCGGCGGGCTTGTAACAATTTTGATAGAAATTCCGCACCATTGCAGAAAATTTGGACACAAGTTGCACTTTCATGAAAAATTGTGCTGCTTTACAAAAAGATTCTTGGATACAACAATAGCTACTGTGAAACATAGACAAAATACAGCTCAGAATCTTGGTGAATTGTTCTATTGCGAACGGTTCCTCAGACGGTTATAATACAAACAGAACGCGGGAAATGCATAAAATCATGCAAAAAACCTGCAATGCTGTGATATGCGAATGAAGGAGAACAAAACTATGAAAATGATTTCGCGTCGTGACTTTATCAAGGCTTCTGCTGTTGTTGGCGCTGCTGGCGTCCTGACCGCCTGCGGCGGCTCCTCCAGCTCTACCGCTGCTTCTTCCGTGGCAGCTTCTTCTACCGCTGCTGCTTCCTCTGAGGCTGCTGCTTCCGGTTCTGCCAACATCGGCGTCTGCATCTATCAGTTTGCCGATAACTTCATGACCCTGTACCGCACCGATCTGGAAGAGTACCTGAAAGACATGGGCTACGCCGTGACCATCGTGGACGGCAAGAACGACCAGAACACCCAGACCGAGCAGATCAACACCTTCCTGCAGCAGGGCGTGGACGTGCTGGTCATCAACCCCGTCCAGACCACTTCCGCTCAGACCATCGTGGATACCATCTCTCCGTCCGGCACCCCCATCGTCTTCATCAACCGTGAGCCCGACAAGGCTGTTCTGGACTCCTACGCTGGCAAGTGCTGCTACGTTGGTGCAGACGCTCGCCAGTCCGGTACTTACCAGGGCGAGCTGATCCTGGAGACCGAGACCCAGGGCGATATCAACGGCGACGGCAAGATCACCTACATCATGTGCAAGGGCGACCCCGAGAACATCGACGCTCAGTATCGTACCGAGTACTCCATCAAGGCTCTGACCGATGCAGGCAAGGAAGTGGAGTGCCTGTACGAGTACCTGGATAACTGGGATCAGACCACCGCACAGCAGGACGTGGCAAACGCTCTGGCACAGTACGGCGAGAAGATCGAAGTCGTCTTCTGCAACAACGACGCAATGGCTCTGGGCGCTCTGCAGTCCATTGAGCAGGCTGGCCGCACCGTTGGCACCGACATCTATCTGGTCGGCGTTGACGCTCTGAAAGAGGCTGTCCAGAATGTTGTTGACGGCAAGATGACCGGTACCGTCCTGAACGACGACGTCGGCCAGGCTACCGCAGCTGCAAATGCCACCAAGCTGTTCGTTGAGGGCAGCGATGTGGAAGAGTACTACTGGGTCGACTACGTCAAGGTCACCACTGAGAACGCTGCTCAGTACCTCTAATCGAACAGCTGGGAAATCCCCCACAGTTGCAAGGTGCGCAGTGAACCTGATTGCTTGATTGAAAGCTAAAAAGCGCGTGCGTGCGAGAAAAACTTCTCCACGCGCGCGCCTTGTTTTGAACAGGGTTTGCCAGAAAGCACCATCATTCCATACACAAGGAGGCTCTGCGGAATGTCAGAATACCGTCTGGTAATGAAAGGCGTGGTCAAGACTTTCCCCGGCGTCAAAGCGCTGGACCACGCGCAGTTGGAGCTTCGCCCCGGTAAAGTGATGGCCCTGATGGGCGAGAACGGTGCCGGTAAGTCCACTTTGATGAAATGCATGTTCGGCATTTACAAGATGGACGAGGGCGAGATCGAATACGAAGGGGAGAAAGCCAACATCCCCAACCCTCTGGAAGCACTGAACCGCGGCATCGCGATGGTGCACCAGGAGCTGCAGCCCATTCCGGCCCGTACCGTGGCCGAGAATATCTGGCTGGGCCGCTACCCCACCAAAAAGGCAGGCCCCATCACCATTGTGGACCATGCCAAGATGTATAAGGACACCGATGCCCTGCTGAAAAAGCTGAAGCTGGACATCAACTCCCACGCAAAGCTGGGCTCGCTGAGCATTGCACAGATGCAGATGGTGGAAATTGCAAAGGCAGTCTCCGCCAACTGTAAGGTGCTGATCCTGGACGAGCCCACCTCCTCGCTGACGGCCAACGAAGTCGAATCGCTGTTCCGCATCATGCGGGAGCTGAAAGAGCAGGGCGTGGCACTGGTCTACATCAGCCACAAGATGGACGAGATCAAGGTCATCGCCGACGAAGTCACCATCATGCGCGATGGCCATTACATCGGCAAGTGGGACGTGGCCAGCATGACCAAGGAGCAGATCATCGCCAAGATGGTCGGCCGTGAGCTGTCCAACCTGTATCCCCCGCTGGAGAACCACCCCTCTGACGAGGTCATGATGAAAGTGGAAGATTTCACTTCCATCCATCCGCGCTCGTTCCGCCACTGCAGCTTTGAGCTGAAGAAAGGCGAGATCCTGGGCGTGGCAGGTCTGGTGGGTGCCCAGCGTACCGAGCTGATGGAGGGCATCTTCGGCCTGCGTGCCCACACCTCCGGCAAGGTGTGGATCAAGGGCGAAGAGGTCAACATCCGGCAGCCCCGCGACGCCATCCGGAAGAGCGTGGCTCTGCTGACGGAAGACCGCCGTGCAACGGGCATCATGGGCGTGCTGAGCGTGGCCGATAATATCTCCATTGCATCGCTGGACGCTCTGCGCAAGGGCCCCATCATGCTGGACGACAAGAAGATCCTGGACCTGGTGGCTACCAACAAAGAAAAGATGGCCATTAAGGTGCCCAGCCCCAAGACCGCCATCAAGAGCCTTTCCGGCGGCAACCAGCAGAAAGTGCTGATCGCCCGCTGGCTGGCCAACAACCCGGACGTGCTCATCCTGGACGAGCCCACCCGCGGCATCGACGTTGGCGCAAAATATGAAATTTACTGCATCATTGCAGACCTGGCAAAGCAGGGCAAGAGCATCATCATGATCTCCTCCGAAATGAGCGAGATCATCGGCATGTCCAACCGTGTCATGGTCATGTGCGATGGACGCATCACCGGCTTTATCGACGGCAAGGATGCAACGCAGGAAAACATCATGGCTCTGGCCACCCAGTTCGAGACCGCACCGGAAGCGGCAGCGGCCAATCAGTAAACAAGGAGGCTGTCTATTGTGGAAGCTACCAAGAAAGTAAGCGGCAAGTCCGCTAAGAAATGGCTGAGTGAAAACGCCATTATCGTCCTGATGCTTGCGGTGTCCCTCATCGTCGGCATCATCCACCCCAACTTCTTTGCAGTTGCAAACCTGATCAACCTGTTCAAGAACGTGTCCATCCGCTACATCATCGCGCTGGGCATCTCCGGCTGCTTGATCACCACCGGCAACGACCTGTCCGCAGGCCGTCTGGCTGGTTTTGCTGCCTGCCTGGCCTGCATCTTTGCGCAGACCGAGGGCGCGGCCGGTAAGTTCTACCCCAATCTGCCCACCCTGCCCACCCCGGTGGTCTTCATTTTGGTCATCGCCATCTGCGCCATTGTGGGTCTGGCCAACGGCCTGGTCGTCAGCTACCTGAAAGTCCAGCCCTTTATCGCAACCTTGGGTATGCAGCAGGTCGTCTACGGTATCTGCCTGGTCTACACCGGCGGTACCCCCATCGGCTCCCTGAACAAGGACTTCACCTCTCTGGCCTCCAACACCATCGTCGGCGTCCCTGTCCTGATCTGGATCGCCCTGATCGTGGCTGCCTGCTTCTGGTTCCTGTACAACAAGACCCGCCACGGCAAGTACATGTACGCCATCGGCGGCAACGAGGCTGCTGCTGAGGTGGCCGGTGTCAACGTTTACGCCACCAAGATCCGCATTTACATCCTGGCCTCCTGCATGTTTGGTCTGGCAGGCTGCCTGCTGGCTGCAAAGTCCGGCGGCGCATCCGTCAACACTGCAATGGGCTATGAGCTGGACGCCATCGCGGCTTCCACCATCGGCGGCGTTTCCACCACCGGCGGTGTCGGTACTGTCCCCGGCATCCTGGTCGGCGTGCTGGTCTTCGAGCTGATGAAAGTTGCTCTGCAGTTCATGAATGTCAACTCTTCTTACACCTACATTGTCCAGGGCCTTGTCATCATCGTGGCTGTCGCCATTGATATCCGCAAGTATCTGGCAAAGAAGTAACCCCAAAGAGAGCGCCTATCGGGCCGCCTGCTGGTAAAGTGGGCGGCCCACTTTTTTTGTTCAAAACCCTATGCTATAATAAGAAAAAACAGAACGGAGAACAGACCTATGGAAGAAAAGACCACCCCCACCCGCGAGGAAGAGCTGGCCCGGCGGGAGGCCCTGCTGGCCCAGCGGGAAGCCCAGCTGGAAAAAGAGCAGGCCGCCTTTGAGGCCGCCAAAGCCCAGGGTGAAACCCGCAAAAAGAAACTGCTGGACAACAACGACCCTGATTTCGTCAACCCGAAAGAAAAGCTCTACGATAAGTTCCCCCTGACCGTCCACCAGATGGATCTAATCATCGGGGTGCTGTTTGCCCTCATTCTCCTGTTTCTGGTGCTGGGCTTTACCCACACCAGCTTTTTTGGCCTCTTCGGCGGCTGAATCCTGATTGCGTTTCATGCGATGGACGCGTATCATAGGCAATGCGCAAAAGGGGCGTTGACGGCTTCCGGGTGCTGCAATCAGAGGAAAAGGAAAAGTATCAAACCATTATGCTGCAAATCACATTGGATATGTACCAGACCCTCGCCGCCGCGGTGGTGGTACTGGCACTGGGCCGTTTCCTGCGGGGCAGGGTGCGGCTGCTGGAGCGGTTCTGCATCCCGGCTCCGGTCATCGGCGGCGTGCTGTTCGCCATTTTTACCTGCGTATGCTATGGAACGGGCATTGCAGAGTTCGCCTTTGATGATATTCTAAAAGAAGTCTGCATGGTCTTCTTCTTCACGTCGGTGGGCTTTCAGGCCAACCTCAAGGTGCTGCGGAGCGGCGGCACGGAGATGATCGTGTTTCTGGTGCTGGTCATCGGCCTCATCGTGGGGCAGAACTTTGTAGCCATCGGGCTTTCCAAAGTGCTGGGCATCTCGCCGCTGGTGGGCCTGTGCACGGGCTCTATCCCGATGGTAGGCGGTCACGGCACCGCAGGCGCGTTTGGCCCCATGCTGGAGGGCTTTGGGGTGCGGGGAGCGACCACGCTCTGCACCGCGGCGGCCACCTACGGCCTGATCGCGGGCAGCATGATGGGCGGCCCGGTGGGCAAGACCCTCATCGAAAAGCATGACCTGCTCAAGACCGTGGTGCCTGAGGACGACAGCCTGCTGGTGGAGGATGAGATCAAGCATGAGCGCCACGCCAGTATGTACCCCCCGGCCACGTTCCAGATCATCCTTGCCATGGGCATCGGCACCATCGTTTCCAAGCTGCTTTCCCTCACGGGCATGACGTTCCCTGTCTACATCGGGGCCATGATCGCGGCGGCCTGCATCCGCAATATCGGCGAGTACAGCGGAGCCTATGTGGTGTATATGGGCGAGATCAACGACATCGGCGGTATCAGCCTTTCGCTCTTCCTGGGCATGGCCATGATCACCCTCAAGCTCTGGCAGCTGGCCGACCTGGCGGGCCCGCTGGTGGTGCTGCTGGCCGGGCAGACGGTGTTCATCCTGCTGTATGTGGTGCTGGTAGTCTTCAACGTCATGGGCCGCGATTACGACGCCGCGGTACTGGTGTCCGGCACCTGCGGTTTCGGTATGGGGGCCACCCCCAACGCCATGGCCAACATGCAGGTGGTCTGCGAGAAGTACGCCCCCTCCATCAAGGCGTACCTTATCGTCCCGCTGGTGGGCAGTCTGTTTGCGGATTTTTTGAACAGCCTGGCCATCACCCTGTTCATCAACCTGATCTGAGCAATGCCGAGAGGAGGCGTTCCACGCAATGAAACACGAGCTGCGTCACCGCTGTGTCCGCTGGCTGGAAAAGCACTGGAAGCAGCATGAGCCGGAGGAGCATCACCTGTATCTTTATGACCGGAACGAGACGGTGGCGGTGCCGGAGTTCCACACCGGCAAGGTCGAGCACTCGCCGGAGCATGAGGAGCAGGGAGAGGTGATCCACTACGATAACGTGGCCATCCCGGAGATTCATCTTCCCCACAAAAAATAAGCAAAACAAAAATGCCATCGTCGCAAGACGATGGCATTTTTCATGCTGCTGGAAAGCTTGTGGGAAACAGCTTACAGCAGGACGTATTTCAGGATGAACAGAACGGTCAGCACATACATCAAGGGGCTGATCTTCTTCTCGCTGGCCTTGCCGGTGATGACGTTGAGCAGGGTCCAGGAGATGACGCCGATGGCAATGCCTTCAGAGATGCTGTAAGCGGTGGGCATGGCCAGGATGGTCAGGAACGCGGGGATGCCCTCGCTGGGGTCAGAGAAGTCGATCTTGAGGGCAGAACCCATCATATAGAAGCCGACGATGACCAGAGCCGGAGCGGTAGCGAAAGAGGGAATGGTGAGGAACAGGGGGCTGAACACCACAGCCAGCAGGAACAGCACACCGGTGGTCATGCTGGTCAGGCCGGTACGGCCGCCCTCGGTGACGCCGGAAGCGCTCTCCACGAACGTGGTGGTGGTGGAAGTGCCCAGCACGGCACCGGCGCAGGTGGCGAAGGAGTCGGCCAGCAGCGCGCCCTTGATGTGGGGCAGCTTGCCGTCCTCATCCAGCATGTCGGCCTTGGAAGCCACGCCGATCAGGGTGCCCAGGGTATCAAACAGGTCCACGAAGAGGAACGAGAACATGACGGCGAAGAAATTCAGGATGCCCACGCCCTTGAAATCGATCTTGAACACCTGGCCAAAGGTCTTGCCCAGGGCGGAGAAGTCAAAGCTGATGAACGAGGTGGGGATGACGGAGTACATGCCTGCATCCGGGTTGGGGATGTAGATGCCCGCCAGCTCGCAGAGGATGCCCAGCACCCAGGTGATGATAATGCCGTACAGGATGCCGCCCTTGACCTTTTTTACCAGCAGGATGGCCGTGATGACGATGCCGATGAGGGCCAGGATGGCACCCACGCCCACGCTGTGGAACGTCTCACCCTTGAAGTGCTGGTAGGTGACGAGGGTGGAATCGCTGTTGACGATGAGCTTAGCGTTCTGCAGGCCGACGAACGCCACGAACAGGCCGATGCCGACGCTGACAGCGCTCTTCAGCGTCATGGGGATGGCGTTGAAGATGGCCTCACGCACGTTGGTCAGGCTCAGAACGATGAAGATGATGCCCTCCACAAAGACGGCCATCAGGGCCAGCTGCCAGCTGTAGCCCATGGTCAGGACAACGGTGTAGGAGAAGTAGGCGTTCAGGCCCATGCCGGGGGCCAGCGCGAACGGGTAGTTGGCCAGCAGAGCCATCAGGGCCGTACCGACGAACGATGCCAGCGAGGTGGCGATCAGGACGGCGTTGGCGTCCATGCCGGAAGCGGACAGGATGCTGGGGTTGACCGCAAGGATGTAGGCCATCGTCATAAAGGTGGTGACACCTGCCATGAGCTCGGTCTTTACATCGGTGTGGTTCTCTTTCAGGTGAAAGATGTTTTCAAGCATGAAAAATTCCTCCTGTGTTTTTTGTTCCCCATTGCCCGCGCGGCAATGGGAAAAGAACAAAGCCTATTGTAGCACGGGCGCGAACAGGTTGTCTATGGACATTGTTAACGAAAAATACACAATTTTGCGGAAACCTACAAAAGAGTACGACTTATTTTGAAGAAAGTGCACAAAATAACAAAGCAAGGGCTTCTTCTCGGCCTGGAGGAGAAGAAGCCCTTGCGATTTTATTCGTTTTCCATCGTGCCGCTGCGTAAAAAGCGGAGCATGGGCGGCACTTCGTAGGCCAGCATGAGGAACCAGCCAAAGGCGTAGCTCCAGGGCAGGGCCTCGATCTCCATGTGGAAATACAGCACCAGCAGCGCGGCGGAGGGCACACGGGCTGCCATGCTCAGCATACTGCTGCGCAGGGTGATCTTCAGATCGCCGATGCCCCGGAAGAAGCCCTGGATGCCGTTGGTCAGTGCGGGCAGGAAGTACATCAGAGAGATGAGCCGCAGGAAACGCGCGCCCAGCTCAATGACCTCCGGCTCCTCGGCAAACATCCGCATGATGCCCTCGGCCCCGAAGAAACAGACCACCGTGAGCCCGGCCGCATACACCAGCTCAATGCGGATGCCGCAGCGGAAACCCTCTTTCACCCGGTCCTTTTTGCCGGCACCCCGGTTCTGGGCCATGAGGGTGGTCATGGCGTGGGCAATGTTCTGCTGCGGGGTGTAGGCGAAGTCGTCAATGCGGCTGGCGGCGGCAAAGGCGGCCATGGTGTTGACGCCCATGGTGTTCACGATGCCCTGCACCGCGATCTTGCCCATCTGCACAGTGGCCTGCTGCATGGCGCTGGCCCAGCCGTAGCTGACGATCTTCTTGAGCAGCTTGCCGTCAAACACCAGCCACCGCCGCCCCAGGCAGAGGATGGGCACTTTGTATTTAATATAAATAGCGCAGAGCAGGCAGCACATTGCCTCGCTCAGCACCGTGGAGAGGGCGCAGCCCTCCGAGCCCCAGGACAGCACTTTGACAAAGAACAGGTCACCGCCGATGTTCAGCACCGAGCTGACCATCAGGAAATACAGGGCGCTCTTGCTGTCGCCCAGTGCCCGCATGACGGCGGCCAGAAAATTATAAAAGAATGTAAAGATCAGACCGGAAAATACAATGCGGAGATACCGCACGGCCATGGGCAGGATGTCTGCCGGCACCTGCAATAGCCGGAGCAGGGGCGTGGCCAGCAGGACGCAGAGCAGGGAGAATGCCACGGAGAACGCCGTGCCCGCAATGGCGGCCGTGGAGACCTGCCGCTCCACCAGCTTGTGGTCGCCCGCGCCAAACGCGGTGCTGACCAGAATGCCCGCACCCAGGCACATGCCGTTGATGAAGAGGATGGCCAGCGTCATCAGCGGGTTGGAGGTGCCAACGGCGGCCAGGGCTTCCTCGCCCACAAATTTGCCCACGATGATGCTGTCGGCGGCGTTGTATGTCAGCTGGAACAAATTGCCCAGCACGAGGGGAATGGTGAATTTGACCAGCAGCGGGGTGATCGCGCCGGTCGTCATGTCTTTTGTCATGGGGTGTTTTCCTCTTTTTCCTTTATCATAAACTCTGCCGTCCGCTGAACACTGCCAGCGCCGAGCGGCTGGTGCCGTTGGCGAGGAGCTGGGCGGCGGCGTGCAGGGCGGCCCCTGCACTGATGGAAGCCGGGATGGCGTCGGTGCGGAGGACCCGCTGGGCCGCCCGGGCGGCATCGGCTGTGGTCACGGCGGCCACGTTGTCCACCACGTAGGCATTGTAGTTCTCGGGCACCAGCCCAAAGCCGATCTCCGGGATGCCGTGATTGCCCGTCAGCCCGCCGCTGAGGGCCTGGGATTCATAAGGCTCCACGGCCACGATCCGCACATCGTTGGTCCAGGCCTTGATGGTCTCGCCCACGCCCGTGATGGTGCCTGCACTGCCCACCCCGATGGTGACGGTGTCCACGATGCTGGCACCCTCCCGCGCAATGGACTTGACGATGGCAGGGCCTGTCACCCGGCGGTGGAACGTCGGGTTGTCGTCGTTGGACAGCCAGTTCATATCGTACCAGCCTTTTTCGACGGCGGTCTGCCTGGCCAGTGCCCGGGCGGCAGAAAGCCCGCCCCGGGCTGGGACATGGAGGATTTTGGCTCCCAGCCGCAGCAGCTGCTCCTGCCGCAGGGCCGGGGCGTCCTCCGGCATGGTCAGCACCACAGGGTGGCCCGCTGTCTGCCCGGCCAGTGTCAATGCCAGCGCAAAGGCTCCGGAAGAAGCCTCGATGACAGGCTGGCCGGGCTTGAGGGCCCCGCGCTCGTCCGCCAGAGCCAGCATCCCCTCGGCCAGGTTGTCCCGTGCCGTGCCGGTGGGGCCGTTGTAGTCCAGATAGGCATACAGCCGCCCCCGCAGCCCGCAGGCGGCCAGATAGCCCCGCAGTTCCACAATGGGGCAGGGCAGCAGGGTCTGGTAGAGATTCTGGTAGATGGGCATGGGGAGCACTCCTTTCCGCAGTGGGCGACATACAATTTAATCGTAACGCAAAGCGGGTGGGGCGTCAAGCCGCGTTTTGGCAAAAACGGCGAATTTTTGCCGAAAAATTTGGCGAACTGCCCCATAACCCCCTTGACAGGCTTTGCTGGTTCTGGTATACTCCGTATGTAAAGCAAAAAACCTTTACAAACATCGGAGGTCAGAGCGGTGGCAAAGGATTTTGAAATGGGCTATCTGCTTGATTTTTACGGCGAGGTGCTCACGCCCAAACAGCGCGAGATGCTGCGCCAGTATTACAATGATGACCTCTCCCTCAGCGAGATCGGAGAAAACTTCGGCATCACCCGGCAGGGGGCGCGGGACGCCATCAAGCATGGCGAGACCACTCTCAAGGAGCTGGAAGCAAAAGTCGGCTTCGCGGCCCGGTACCGCCGGGTGCAGGAGACCCTGGAACAGCTGGAACAGCTGGTCATTGATGCACGGTTTGAGTGCACGGGCCCTTATGCAAAGCTCACCACCACGGAGTATGTGGAGACCCTGAACAAGATGCTGGGCCTCATCCGCTCCATTGACGAAGTAAACGAGAGCTGAACGGGAACAAAACTTTGAGAGGAGCACCGAACAATGGCATTTGAATCTTTGACGGACCGCCTTGCCGGTGTGTTCAAAAAGCTGCGCGGCCACGGCAAACTGACCGAGGCCGATATCAAGGCAGCCATGCGCGAGGTCCGGATGGCCCTGCTGGAAGCCGATGTCAACTACAAGGTTGCCAAAGACTTCTGCGCCAAGGTCTCGGAGCGCGCCATGGGCCAGGAGGTCATGGAGAGCCTGACCCCCGCCCAGCAGGTGGTCAAGATCGTCAACGAGGAGCTCGTTGCCCTGATGGGCGGCGAGGAGGCCCCCAAGCTCATCATCAAAAATAAGGGCCAGACCATCCTCATGCTCTGCGGCCTGCAGGGCAACGGTAAAACCACCCATGCCGCAAAGCTGGCAAAATACTTCATCAAGCAGGGCCGCCGCCCCATGCTGGTGGCCTGTGATATCTACCGCCCCGCCGCGATCGATCAGCTGCAGGTGGTGGGCAAGCAGGCGGGTGCCCCCGTCTTCACCCTGCCGGGTGCCAAGCCCCCGGAGATCGCCAAGAAAGCCCTGGCTCACGCCAAGGACTACGGCAACGACATCCTCATTCTGGATACCGCCGGCCGTCTGCAGATCGACGAAGTCCTGATGCAGGAGCTGGTCCAGATCAAAGAGGCTGTCCCCGTGGACGAGACCCTGCTGGTGGTGGACGCCATGGCCGGTCAGGACGCCGTCAATGTCGCCAAGACGTTCAATGAGACCGTCGGCGTGGATGGGATCATCCTCACCAAGACCGATGGCGATACCCGCGGCGGCGCGGCACTTTCCGTGCTGGCGGTCACCGGGAAGCCCATCAAGTTCCAGGGCGTCGGCGAGAAGCTGGATGACCTCGAAGTCTTTCACCCCTCCCGCATGGCAAGCCGCATCCTTGGCATGGGCGATGTGCTCAGCCTCATTGAGCGGGCACAGGATGCCGCCGATGAAAAGGCCGCCGAAGAGACGGCCAAGCGGATGCTGGAAAACAAGTTCGATATGAACGATATGCTGGCCCAGTTTGCGCAGATCCGCAAGATGGGCGGTGCGGGTGCCATGCTGAGCATGATGCCCGGCATGTCCGGCATCGACGCCAGCCAGATCGACGAGAAAGCGTTTGACCGCATTGAGGCCATGATCTATTCCATGACCAAGGCCGAGCGCGAAGACCCTTCCATCATCAACCCCAAGCGCAAGCGCCGCATTGCCGCGGGCAGCGGCACCCAGGTCTCGGACGTCAACAAGCTGCTCAAGCAGTTTGAGATGATGCAGAAGATGATGAAGCAGTTCAAAAAGAGCCCCAAGGGTTTTGCCCGCCGCCTGGGCGGCCTGATGGGCAACCCGAACGCGTTCAAGGGCTTAAAATAAAATTTCCGCATAGGCCTCCCCTGCCAGGGGAGGTGGCACGGCGAAAGCCGTGACGGAGAGGTTTTTCTTTCCTGTTGGTATAAGACCCAAGCCGGGTTTGTACAGATAAATTAAAACACAAAAACATTTATTGGAGGATATTACCATGGCAGTTAAGATTCGTCTGCGCCGCGTTGGCGCCAAGAAGGCTCCTTTCTATCGCGTTGTTGTTGCTGACAGCCGCTTCCCCCGCGACGGCCGTTTCATCGAGGAGATCGGCACTTATGATCCGAACAAGGAGCCCTCTGAGGTGAAGATCGACGCTGAGAAGGCAAAGCAGTGGATCGCTAACGGCGCACAGCCCACCGATACCGTCCGCGTCCTGCTGAAGAAGTCCAACATTCTGTAAGTAGGAGGGCTGACTCATGCAGGAGCTGTTGCTGGCAGTTGCCCGCGGTCTCGTGGAGGACAAGGACGCCGTTAAAGTTACGGTGGACGAGCCCCGCGAGGACGGCACCATCGTCTACCACCTGAGCGTGGCAGAGGGAGATATGGGCCGTGTCATCGGCAAGCAGGGCCGGATCGCAAAAGCCATTCGTGTGGTGATGCGCGCGGCTGCTGTGCGGGTCGATGAAAAGGTCCTTGTTGAGATCGACTGAGCACCCTACGGGCCCTTTGCCGCAAGGCAAGGGGCCTTTTTGTTTTAGATGGCTAGCCCTCTCAGGCTGCCTGACGGCATCCAGCTGTTCCCCTTTTTGGCTTTGCCATTTTCCCCCGACCGGGGGAAATCTTTCCCAAAGGGGGAGCCCTTGGCAAAAAGATGAACTTTGCGTGGACTGCCAAGGCCTCTCACTTTGGGAGAGGTGGCATTGCGGAGCAATGACGGAGAGGGCAAGGATACGAATAAATAGGAGTAAACTATGCAGCAATATCTCGAAGCCGGAAAAGTTGTAACGACCCATGGGGTGCGCGGCGAAATGAAACTGGAACTCTGGTGCGATGGCGTCGCGTTCCTCAAAAAGGTGGGCAGGCTCTACCCCTCCCGCAACGGCGGCAAGTGCTATCAGATCAAGTCCATCCGCGCTCAGGGCCAGATGGCTCTGCTCCAGCTGGAGGGCGTGGACGATATGGACGCTGCCCGGGCACTGCGGGGCCAGGTGTTCTACTTTGATCGGAATGACGCCACCCTCCCGGCGGGCCGCTGGTATGTGGCCGATCTCATCGGGTGCGAGGTGCGGGACGCCGATACCGGCAAGGTGTATGGCGTCGTCACCAGCGTGGACCACCCCGGCGCCCAGGATATTTACACCGTCAAGAGCCCCAGCGGCAAGGAATATATGTTCCCCGGGGTGGACGCGTTCCTGAAAGAGCGCAACCCGCCGGAGGGGTACATCCTTGTCACCCCCATCCCGGGCCTGCTGGACGATGATTTTGACAGTGAGCGCAGTGAAGAGGAGGCGGAGTGAGCCATGGGGATGCGTGTGGATATCGTGACCCTCTTCCCGGAGATGTGCCAGCAGGTGCTGGATGCCAGCATCATCGGCCGTGCCGCCAAGCGGGGCTATATTGAGACCCACTGCCACCAGATCCGGGATTATACCCTCAACAAGCAGAAGCAGACCGACGATTATCCCTATGGCGGCGGGTGCGGCATGGTGCTGTACGCCCAGCCCATCGCGGACTGCCTGCGGGCCGTCCAGAAAGAGGTGGCGGAACAGGGACGCCCCGCCCCGCATATCGTGTTCTTGACGGCAGGCGGCCAGCGATACACCGAGGAGCATGCCCGGCGGCTGGCCCAGTATGATAACCTTACCCTGGTCTGCGGCCATTACGAGGGCATTGATGAGCGTGTCATCGACGCCTTTGCGGATGAGGAACTCTCCATCGGCGATTATATCCTCACAGGCGGTGAGCTTGCCAGCCTGGTGGTGGCTGACAGCGTCCTCCGCCTCAAACCCGGCGTGCTGGCGGAGCAGAAAGGCTATGAAGAGGAAAGCTACTGGGACGGCCTGCTGGAGTACCCGCAGTATACCCGCCCGGAAGTCTGGGAGGGCCGCGCCGTGCCCCAGGTGCTGCTGGGCGGTGACCATCAGAAGATCGACGCCTGGCGCGGGGAGCAGAGCCGCGCCCGCACCCGCCTGCGCCGCCCGGAGCTCTATGAAGAGTGGTGTGCCACCCACCCCATCACCGAGCTGCCCAAATGGAAGCGGGGCGAGAACATGCGCCTTGTGAAAACCGAGGAGCAGATGGCTGCCGCCGCCCGCCTGATGCTGGAGGGCCGCCGCGCCGTCTGCGCCCAGAACTGGACGCCGGAGTTTTGTGCCCGCCTCACGGAAGAAGAATTTCTCGCCCGGCTGCAGCAGGAAAAGAAAGACGGCTATGCCCATTATCTCCACTGCACCAAGGATGTGCCGGACGGAATGGTCAGCGTCAGTCATAAAGAGGGCCGGATCGAGCATTTATATGTGACGGAAGCTTCCCGCGGCAGGGGCCTTGGCGTCAAGATGCTGGATTTTGCCCGTAAAAAGCTGGAGGAACACCCGCACCCGGTGCTCAGTGTGCTGGACACCAATGCCCGCGCCAAAGCGCTGTATACCCGCATGGGCTGGCGGCTGACCGGGGAAGTGGAAGAGGAATTTGACCCGGCTGCCCTGCCCGGCGTTGTGCACAAGTGCGCCATGGTCACCATGCGGTACGAGGGCTGAAAACTTTGTCACAGGAAGCAAAAAAAGGCCCCAAGTGCTAAAATTGTTGAAAACTTTTGTATTACCCCGCCAACGTTGGGGGAATAATTTTGTTGTCTTTGTATAAAAGGTGAAAAATGCCCCGGACTTCATTGGGAAAACCGCCAAAAATGCGCCGGGGGGCTGTACAACGGTTTCGTCTTGCGCTAAAATGAGTACAACGCAACAGGCACGAAAGAAAATTGCATTCCCGAGAACGATAATAGATAGGAGCGTTTTACTATGTACGTCAAAGAAGTTACCGTTGAAAATCAGGTTGGTCTGCATGCACGTCCCGCTACTTTCTTCATCCAGAAAGCAAACGAGTTCAAGTCTTCCATCTGGGTCGAGAAAGAGGAGCGCCGCGTGAACGCTAAGAGCCTGCTGGGCGTCCTGTCTCTGGGCATCGTTGGCGGTACTACCATCCGCATCATTGCCGATGGCGCTGACGAGCAGGCCGCGGTGGATGGCCTCATCAAGCTGGTAGAGTCTGGCTTTGCAGAGTAATTCGAGCCTTTGATTTTTGAAGCGGCGGGAGATTTTCCTGCCGCTTTTTTGCGATCGGGAGAGAACCCGGAAATGAAAGATCTGAAAAAGGAGGACATTCCCCATGAAAAAAACGAGTGAAGAAACCATGCGGAAATTTGTGGCGTTCTGTGATTCCGGTCGTCCGTGGTATTTTACGCTGGGCATGTCCGTCACTGTGCTCATTGTCCAGTTTGCCCTCTGGTTTGCAGCCGATGAAGATAAGAAACCCGGCTGGTGGTACACTGTGCCCGCCTGGTTTGGCATTTTCCGCTCTCTGGACAACATCCGCCAGGCCCGCAAAAATCGGGAGAGCGATGCGGAATGACCAAGGCGGAACTTTACAAAAAGGCCTGTATGCTGCCGCTTTTACCCGGTGTTTATATTATCCGGGATAAAACCGATACCATCATCTATATCGGCAAGGCCAAGCGGCTCCGCATCCGGGTCAGCCAGTATTTCCGGGAGGGTGTGCCCCACGACAACAAAGTCAGCCAGATGATCGCCCACGCCTATGCGTTCGACGTTATCGTCTGCCAGAGTGAGTTTGAGGCGCTGGTGCTGGAAGCCAGCCAGATCAAGGCCCACACCCCCAAATACAACATCCTGCTCAAGGACGATAAGGGTTACAGCTATATCAAGATCACCAAAGAGGAGTGGCCCCGGCTCTCGTTCGTGCTCCAGAAAGAGGACGACGGCGCGGAGTATTTGGGCCCCTATACTTCCAGCTTTGCGGCCCGGCAGATGGCAGAAACGGCTATGGACGCCTTTCTGCTGCCCCGGTGCAACAAGCGCTTCCCGCAGGAGATCGGCAGGGGCCGCCCCTGCCTGAACGCCCATATCGGCAAATGCATGGCCGTGTGCAGCGGCAAGATCAGCTGTGAAAATTACAATCAGGCGGTCCGGAGCGCGGTCCACCTGATCCGGTACGGCAAAAAAGACATCCTGAAAACCCTCAACGAGCGGATGATGGAAGCCTCCGACCGGCTGGAATTTGAGACAGCGGCCCTGATTCGCGACCAGATCAACGCCATCACCAAAGTGACGGCGGGCCAGAAAGTGGTCGTGGACCCGGATGTGGAGATGGACGTGGTGGCACTGGCGGGCACCCCCGGCAGCGTCTGCGCGGCGGTGCTCCGCTTCCGAGAGGGACGGCTGACGGATAAGCGGGAGTTCCTTTTCCACGATACGGCGGATATCGCCGCCGCGCGGGAGGAGTTTCTGCCCCGGTACTATCTGGACGACGAGCAGATCCCCAAGGTCATCGCGGTGGACGAACTGCCGCCGGATGCCGACGCCCTGCAGCAGGCTCTGAACGAGAAGCGGGGGAGCGAGGTGCAGCTCTACGTCCCCCAGCGGGGCGATAAGGCCCGTCTTGTCGAGATGGCCCACACCAATGCAGTGGAGCGTCTGGCCCGGGAGAGCGGCCGCTATGCCCGGGAAGAAAAGCTGCTGGACGAGCTGGCCCAGGTGCTGGGCCTTGCAAAGCCGCCCCGCGCCATTGAGAGCTACGATATTTCCAACTGGGGCGATGGCACCAGTGTCTGCGGTATGGTCACGTTCAAGGACGGCAAGCCCTATAAAGCGGGTTACCGTAAGTTCAAGATGAAAACCGTGCTGGGCACCGACGACTACGCCTCGCTGGCGGAGACCGTCTCCCGGCGGGCGGCGGAGTACGAAAAATACGCCGCTCTGGCCAAGGCCGGGGAGCCCAGCAATAACTATTTCGGCCAGAAGCCGGACCTGCTCCTGATGGACGGCGGCCGGGGCCAGGTGAGCGCCGCCAGGGAGGCGCTGGCAGGCACGGCCCTGGCCGACGTCCCCCTCTACGGCATGGTCAAGGACGACCACCACCGCACCCGTGCCATCGTGGACAGCGAGGGCCGGGAAATCGCCATCAACATGAACCGGGGCACGTTCACGTTTATCACGGCCATTCAGGATGAGACGCACCGCTTTGCCAACGCCTACCGCAAGCAGCAGATGCACCAAAAAAGCTACGCCTCCACCCTGACCGAGGTGCCGGGCGTCGGCCCGAAAACGGCCAAGGCCCTGATGGCCCGGTTCAAGAGCGTAAGCGCCGTGCGGGAGGCCGCAATTGACCAGCTGGAAAATACCCCCGGCGTGGGCCCGCGGCTGGCCCGGACCATCTACGATCATTTCCACCCGCAAAACTGAATCCAAAACCCCCATTCTTTTTCTTTCGGAAAAGCCCGTCGGCGTATGCAGCGCCGACGGGCTTTTTGTCGCTCTTGCCTTTTTGGGCAAAAGAGGCTACAATAGTCCCAGCAAACCGAAATTTGAAACTTCGGAGGGAAAAACTTATGGCTTGTACAACGATCCTTGTTGGTAAAAACGCATCCTATGACGGCTCCACCATGATCGCCCGCAACGACGATTCCGGTTCGGGGCATTTCACGGCCAAAAAATTTGTGGTCGTGCAGCCGGAGGAGCACCCGGCTGTTTACAAATCCGTGCTGTCCCATGTGGAGATCCCCCTGCCGGGCGATCCCATGCGGATGACGGCCATGCCAAACGCTGTGGAGGGCAAGGGCATCTGGGCCGCGGCCGGTGTCAATGCCGCCAATGTGGGCATGACCGCTACCGAGACCATCACCTCCAACCCCCGCGTGCTGGGGGCGGACCCGCTGGTGGTGTACCAGCCTGCCATGGGCGATACCCCGGAGGTGCCCGGCGGCATCGGCGAGGAGGATATCGTCTATCTGGTGCTGCCCTATATCCACTCGGCCCGGGAGGGCGTGGAGCGGCTGGGCCGCCTGCTGGAGACCTACGGCACCTATGAGATGAACGGCATCGCGTTCCAGGATGTCCACGAGATCTGGTGGCTGGAGACCATCGGCGGCCACCACTGGATGGCCCGCCGCGTGCCGGATGATTCCTACGTGGTCATGCCCAACCAGCTGGGCATCGACAGTTTTGACCTGGACGATGCCTATGGTGACAAAAAAGACTACATGTGCTCGGCGGACCTGCGGGAGTTCCTCGCGGCCAATCATCTCGACCTGTCGCTGGACGGGAGCCTGAACCCGCGGGACGCTTTTGGCAGCCACGACGACGCCGACCACGTTTACAACACGCCCCGTGCCTGGTACATGCTCCGCACCCTCAATCCCAACACCTGGGTCTGGGACGGCCCGGACGCCGACTACACCCCGCGCTCCGATGACCTGCCCTGGTGCATGGTGCCCGAGAAGAAGCTGACCCCGGAGGATGTCAAATATGTGCTGTCCTCCCACTACCAGGGCACGCCCTATGACCCCTACGCCAGCTACGGCGACAAGAGCCAGCGCGGCATGTACCGCTCCATCGGCATCAACCGCAACGACTTTATGGCTCTCATCCAGATCCGTCCGGACGTCCCAGCGGAGCAGAGCGCCATTGAGTGGGTGGCTTATGCCTCCAACGCGTTCAACACCATGGTGCCGTTCTACGCCAATGTGACCACCACGCCGGAGTACCTGTCCTGCACCACCAAAGAGGTGTCCACCGACAGTTTCTACTGGGTCAGCCGGATGATCGCCGCCATGACGGATGCCTCTTATTCCAAGAGCCTCATCCACGCCGAGCGGTATGAGCTGGGTGTCCTTTCGGCCAGCCGGGCCCTCATCCACCAGTACGACGCAAAGCTCCTTGCAGAGCCGGATGCCGGCCAGCGCGCCGCTCTCCGGGTGGAGGCCAACGAGGCCATTGCCAAGGCCCTCAAGGCCCGTGCCGCCGATACGCTGGATAAGGTGCTGTTTGAGCTGAGCAGCGGCATGAAGAACTCCTTTGCCCGCTCCGACGCCTAAGCGCTGATTCCGTTAAACCAATCAAAAAACGTCAAAAGCAGCCAACGACTGGGCGCGGATGCCCGGTCAGTTGGCTGCTTTTTGTTCGTTGTATCCCAGCATTTGTGCAGGATGCCTGAATTTTGAGGAAATAATTTGTGCAAAAAAACTGACCGAAAGTGATTGATTTTGACGGAAAGATTGCTATAATAAAATTACAGACACCAAAAACACGCGAAAAGCTTCAAAACCAATCAAACAGGAGGAATGCCCGATGTTGGCAGAAGAACGGTTTGCCCAGATCCTGGCGCTGATGGCGGAAAAACGCACCGCCACCGTGCAGGAGCTGTGCGAGGCCCTGAATGCCAGCGAGTCCACCATCCGCAGGGATCTGAACGAGCTGGACCGTCTGGGCAAAGTCAATAAAGTCCACGGCGGGGCCACCCTGCCGGACAGCCAGTTCCGGGCCGATGAGCCCACCATGGCCGCCAAGGAGAGCCTGGCTGTGGCCGAAAAGCAGGCCATCGCCAATGCGGCGGCGGCCCTCATCACGGCAGAGGATTTCGTCTATCTGGACGCAGGTTCCACCACGCTGGCGCTGGCCCGGGCCATCAGCGGCCCGGCACTGGATGCCGCTTATGTGACCAACGGCGTGGCCCACGCCCGTCTGCTGGCCCAGAAAGGCTGCCGGGTGTGTCTGCCCGGCGGGCTGCTCCGCCCCCAGACAGAGGCCATCATCGGGGCGGCAGCGCTGCAGAGCCTGCAGCAGTACAACTTCACCAAGGCCTTTATGGGAGCCAACGGCGTGGCGCTGGACGCAGGCTTCACCACGCCGGACCCCGAGGAAGCGGCTGTCAAGGCTGCGGCCGTCCGGCGGGCGCGGGAAGCCTGGTTCCTCGTGGATGACTCCAAGTTTGCCCGCGTCTACCCGGCGGTCGTCACCGAGCTGCACGGCGGGGCGATCCTGACGAACCGCTGCCCCAACCCCAAATACAAACAATACACGCTGGTAAAGGAGACGGAAGAATGATCTACACGGTAACATTCAACCCGGCCATTGATTATGTGGTGCGGCTGGACTCCCCGCTGGAAGTGGGCGAGGTAAACCGCGCCCGCGGCGAAGACTGCGTGCTGGGCGGCAAGGGCATCAACGTATCCGGTGTGCTGGCCGAGCTGGGCTGCAAAAGCGTCGCCCTGGGCTTTGTGGCCGGGGAGACGGGTGCCTGGCTGGAGCGCGGCCTGGCCGCCCAGGGTATCCAGACCGATTTCATCCACCTGGCCCAGGGGATGACCCGCATCAACGTCAAGATCAAGGCAGGGCAGGAGACCGAGTTGAACGGCGCGGGCCCCAACATCCCGGAGAGCGCCATGCAGGCGCTGGAAGCCAAGCTGGACGCCCTGCAGAACGGAGACATCCTGATTCTGGCGGGCAGCATCCCGGCCAGCCTGGCACAGACCACCTACGAGCGGCTGCTGGCCCGGCTGGAAGGCCGCGGCGTGCGGGCCGTGGTGGACGCCACCCGGGACTTGCTGATCAATGTGCTGCCTTTCCACCCCTTCCTCATCAAGCCCAACAACCATGAGCTGGGCGAGATCGTGGGCCGTGTTCTGAACACGGAGGATGAAATCGTGGCAGCAGCCAGGACCCTGCAGGAAAAAGGCGCCCGCAACGTGCTGGTGAGCATGGCAGGGGATGGCGCTCTGCTGCTGGATGAGCAGGGCCAGACCCACCGCATCGGCTGCCCGAAAGGCAAAGTGGTCAACAGCGTCGGCGCGGGTGACAGCATGGTGGCAGGCTTTGTGGCAGGCTACCTGCAGAGCGGTGATTACACCACCGCCCTCCGCCTGGGCACCGCCTGCGGCAGCGCCACGGCGTTCAGCCTGGGGCTGGCGAAGAAAGAAGAGATCGAGAAGTTATTGCTGACGATTTAACGAGGAGAGGAGAACACCCCATGCGTATCACGGAATTGTTTACCGCAAAGTCCATCGCGCTGGACGTGGCCGCGCCGGATCAGGCCGCCATCATCGACCGTCTGGTGGAGCTGCAGGCCACCCACGGCAACATTACCGACAAAGAGGCCTACAAAAAGGCCCTCTACGCCCGCGAGGCGGAGGGCTCCACCTATGTGGACAACGGCATCACCGTGCCCCACGCCAAAACGGCCTGCGTCACCCGCCCCAGCCTGGCGGCTCTCCGCCTGAGCGCCCCGGTGCAGTACAATGCCGAGGACGACGGTACCACCGACCTGCTGTTTGCCATTGCCGCCCCGGAGGACGGCGGCCTGCATGTGGATATGCTGGCCCGCATGATGCAGATGCTGATGAACGAGGACTTCGTGGAGAAACTCCGCGCCGCCAAGACCCCGGCGGAGTTCCTGGACGCCATCGACGCACAGGAAGAGGCTCAATTCGGGGATGAGAGCTTCACCCAGCAGCAGATCCCCCAGAACGGCTACCGGGTGCTGGCCGTCACCGCCTGCCCCAACGGCATCGCCCATACTTACATGGCCGCCGAAGCCCTCGTCAAGGCCGGTGACAAGCTGGGTCTGCCCGTGAAAGTGGAGACCAACGGCTCCGACGGCACCAAGAACGCCCTGACCCGGAAAGAGATCGAGGCGTGCGACGGCATCATCGTGGCAGCGGACAAGAACGTGGAAACGGCCCGCTTTGACGGCAAGCCCGTCCTGTTCACCCGGGTGGACGACGGCATCCACAAACCCGAAGAACTCATCAAGAAAGTGGCCCACGGTGAGGTGCCGGTCTTCCACGCCAAGGGCGGCGCGCAGGCGGCCGAGGAGGAGGACACCGCAGGCGAGAGCCTGGGCCGCAGCCTCTACAAACACCTGATGAACGGTGTCTCCCACATGCTGCCGTTCGTGGTGGGCGGCGGCATCATGATCGCCCTGGCATTCCTGCTGGACGACTACACCATTGATCCCTCCAACTTCGGGATGAACACCCCTGTGGCGGCGTTCTTCAAGACGGTGGGCAGCGCGGCATTCGGCTACATGCTGCCCATCCTGGCCGGTTTCATCGCCATGTCCATTGCGGATCGTCCGGGTCTGGCCGTCGGCTTTGCAGGCGGCGTCCTGGCCATGAACGGCACCAACTTTGCAGACCTTGCCAATGGCGAGACCACCGGCATCTCCGGCGGCTTCCTGGCGGCTCTGCTGGCTGGTTTCGTGGCAGGCTATGTGGTCCAGTTCCTCAAAAAGATCACCGAAAAGCTCCCCGCCAGCCTCAACGGCATCCGGCCCATGCTGATCTATCCGCTGGGCGGCATCCTCGTGATGGGCGCGATCATGTGCGGCATCAACCCCATCATGGGCATGATCAACACCGCCATGACCGATTGGCTCAACGCCATGGGCGGCACTTCCAAGGTCCTGCTGGGTGCTGTCGTGGCCGGTATGATGAGCATTGATATGGGCGGCCCGTTCAACAAGGCAGCTTACGTCTTTGGCACCGCGGCGCTGGCCTCCGGCAACTACGAGGTCATGGCCGCTGTCATGGTGGGCGGCATGGTGCCTCCCATCGCCATCGCCCTCTCCACCACGTTCTGTCCTAAAAAGTGGACCCCGGATGAGCGCCGCAACGGCATCGTCAACTATGTCATGGGCCTCTGCTTTGTCACCGAGGGCGCCATCCCCTACGCGGCGGCCGACCCGCTCCGCGTGCTGCCCAGCTGTGTCATTGGCGCGGCCCTGTCCGGTGCCCTCTCCATGACCTTTGGCTGCGCCCTGCGGGCACCTCACGGCGGCATCTTCGTCTTCCCCGTGGTCGATCATACTCTGCTCTACTGCGTGGCGCTGGCCGTGGGCAGCGTGGCAGGCGCTGTGATCCTCAGCCTGCTCAAGAAGACCCGCGACGAGGCATAATGTACAAAGCCATTCTCCAAACTTCATCATAAGCAAAAGACCCCCGCTGTGCACTGGCAGACCAGACACGGCGGGGGCCGCTTTTGTTGAGAGGACGACTCCATACAAACACAAAAACCCGCCTGGCAGCGGGTTTTTGTGTATAGAGGGGTGGGAAAGTATATAAAGTGGTGAATCGCAATTTCAGGCAGGGAAGCTATTTCAGGCGTTTTGCACAGCCTGTGGACGCGGAAGCCCCGCACCCGTACCCTGCGATATGTATTATACCAGCTCTTTCTTTTTTGTCAAATAGAAATTTCTTGAAATGCTTAAATTTGCACTTTACTTTTGAGGCAAAACTTTATATAATTAACGCAAGCGAAATGAAATCCAACTTTTGCTAGGTTTATAAGTTTTTACAACAATAAAACTTTACTTTCGAAAATTTTTGTGGATTTCAACAGAATATCAAAGGAGACATTGTCCCATGGATGATTTGGACCGTAAAATTCTGGCTCTGTTGGCCAAAAACGCCCGGATGCCTGTCAAGGAGATCGCGGAGCAGGTAGCTCTGACCAGCCCTGCCGTTTCCAGCCGCATCCACAAGCTGGAGACCGATGGCATCATCGGCGGCTATACCGTCACACTCAACCGCCCGGCAGACCGCGTGTATGTGGATGCCCTCATCAGCCTTTCGGTGGCCCCCTCCAAGCACGAGGCGTTCCTGCACCTGATCCAGAACAGCAAGGAAGTGCTGCAGTGCTACCACGTCACGGGCGATTATACATTCCTCATCAAGGTCAGCTGCGGCAGTATGCCCCAGCTGGAGCATCTGATCCTCCAGTTCCAGAAGCTGGGTACCACCAGCACCCAGATCATCCTTTCCACCCCCGTCAACCACGGCGATCTGGAAGCCCTGATGCTGTAAAGAAACTGAAAAACGTCTGTTCATAAAAGTGTTACAGGCAGCGGCGCAATTTTCGCCCGCGGTGGCTCGTATTCTGGATAGCAGCACAAAAAAGTGGAATACTATGGCTGCACTCTTCCAAACGACGCCTCACGAACGAAAGGAATATCCACTATGAAACTGAAACGCATCTTTGCAGCGCTGCTGGCAGGCGCTGCCCTGCTGGCTCTGGTGGGCTGCGGCACATCCGGCAGCACAGGCAAGCCCGCTTCCTCCGCTGCAAGTACCCCCAAAGACTACACCCAGATCCTCCACGATGCCCGTAGCGCCGAGGACAACGAGTATTATATGATTTTCACCAAAGGCGCGGACGGGAAATACACCGCTCAGTACGGCTACAGCAAGGACTATGAGGCCGACCAGCTCAATGAGGAGATCGCCAACATGATGATGCCCATGCTCAACTTGGAGGATGGCATGGCGGAGGATTTTGCCGCCTCCCTTTCCACAATGATGGTGCAGAGCTATGGCCTTGCCATCGTCAAGCCTGCCGAGGGCAGAACGCAGGACGTGGTAGACGCCCTGAATGCCTATGTGGAGAGCGAGCAGCAGTCCATGGAGCATTATCTCGAGGACCAGTATCAGATCGCCAAGAACGCGAAAGTGGAGACTCTTCCCTCCGGCGAGGTGGTCCTTGTCTGCTGTGAGGACAGCGATACCGTCCTTGCCAACCTGAAAAAAGCGCTGGCCGCTTAAAAACGAATCACACGCAAAAAAGAACGCCTGCTTCCAGTTGGAAGCGGGCGTTCTTTGCAGGATGGGCAGTACAGAAATTATTCAGCTTTCACGTCGATGGCGTTGACGATCTTGTTGGCGATGTACTCGTGGCCCTTGATGGTGGGGTGGACATCCAGGTCGGTCTTTGCCTTGGGGATGGCCACATAAGTCAGGTCATAGGTCTCGGCCAGCTGCTTCTCAAACTTGTTGAGCTTGCGGAAGTAGTTGTGCCAGCAGGGGATAAACGGCACCGGGTCGGTGTAGCCCATCAGCAGGATCTGCACGTCCGGGTTCAGCTTGCGGATCTCTTGCACGACGGAGATGAGGGCGGAGGTGGTCTGCGGATAGATGCGGTCGCAGATCTTGGCCATATCGGAGGTGATGAGCTTCCAGGAGGCGTTCTTTTCCTCCTTGGTCAGCTCCATGTCCTTGATGCCCTTGAGGATGGTGGAAACGGCAGAGCCGGAGGAGCGCAGGTTGCCGGAGAGGATGGTGGAAGCCAGAGCGTCGCTCTTGTGGTTGGTGGCGTTCCACAGGCCGGCCACACAGGGCACGAACGCGTCATTGGAGCCGATCTGGATGGAGATGACGTCTGCCTTGCGGATGTAATCCTGGAACTCCGGGTAGACGTAGTAGCAGCCGGACTCCATGTTCATCTGGGGCATCTTGCCGTCCCGGATCATGTCCACCAGGTCGGGGGCCGTCAGGGCAGGCAGGCCCAGATCAATGGCGTGGTCGCGGTCCAGGCCCAGCTTGGAAGCTACCTTACCGACATAGCAGTCTGGGGAGTAGCCCTTGAAATTGGGGCGCATGTCCACGCCGTAAGTGGAAGTGCCGTTGGCGCTGTACTGGACATCGGCCAGGCCCACGCCTGCCACGATGCTGTCGCCCAGGGCAACGTAGGTGATCTGCTTCTGCTCCGTGCTCTCCGTGTCGGCAGCAGTTTCTTTCGTGCTGTCCGCCGCGGGGGCAGTCGTTTTGGTGTCGGCGGCGGGAGCCTGTTCGGTGGTGGTAGCCGTCACGGTATCGCCAAGGGTAACGACCACTTCGTTGGTCTCATCCTCAGGGGCCGTTTCCGGCTCTGCTTCGGCCACAGCGGCCTCGGGTTCCGTGGGCAATGCCTCGGCACCCTCATCAGCAAAGGCGGGGACGCCCAGCGAGAACACCAGAGCGGCTGCCAGCAGCAGGCTGACAAATTTCTTTTTCATGGTGTGGTTCCTTCTTTCCCATCAAAAATCTCAGTAATCGCGGGGAGTGATCTCCTCTTCCAGCTTGCGATAGTCTACCTTGCCCACCGGGGTCATGGGGAGCTCCGGCACAAACTTGTAGGCCACAGGCTGGACGTATTCGGGCAGCTCCTCCTCGCACATCTGGCGCAGCTCTTGGATCAGCTGTTTTTTCTTGACACCAGCAGCGGCGGGGGTGAGCACGATGTACACGAATGGCAGGCGGCCCTGCACATGGTCCTTATCGGCACAGCCCACAACGGAGCACTGGTGCACGGCGGGGTGCTGGCTGACCACGTTTTCGATCATGGAGGGGAAGACTTTGAAGCCGTCGTGCCGGATGATGAGCCGCTTGATGCGGGAATCCAGGTAGACGAAGCCGTCCTCGTCGATATAGCCGAGATCGCCGGTGTGGACCCAGACGCGGCCATCCGGGTGCTTGTGCAGGATCATGGCCGTTTCGTCGGGTTTGTTGTAGTAGCCTTTCATGGTGGCGGGGCCGCTGATGCACAGCTCGCCGCGCTGACCAATGGGCAGCTCTTTGTCCGTGCCTGGCTCAAACGCCGAGACGAGGGTGTTGACCATGGGAATGCCCACACTGCCGGGCTTGTTGTTCTTACCAGCGGCCACAGTGGCGGCCGAGGCAACTTCCGTCATGCCATAGCCCTTGGCCATGGGGTACTCCACGTTGTGGGAGGCCAGGAATTCGTTGACCGTCTTCTCCGCGCCCAGCGAAATGGCGTCGCCGCCAGCCGCGTAGTTGTGAATGAACGAGAGGTCTTTTTTCTGAACTTTCGGGTCGGCGGCCAGCTGCTGGTAGTGGGCGGGCACACCGAACATGATCTCGGGCTTGTACTTGAGCACCAGGCTGCCCAGCTTGGCAGGGTCCAGGTTGGGGATGATGACCACCGTCAGGCCCAGCACCAGCGGCAGGTGCACGCCGCAGGCATAGCCGTAGGCGATGAACGGGGGCATAATGTTCATCAGCTTCTGCCCTTTCTGGAACAGGGTGTCATAGGCAGAGAACTGCTGTGCAATGGCGTTGAAGCTGTTGTCTGTCAGCATGACGCCCTTGGGCGAGCCCGTGGTGCCGCCGGTGTGGACCACCACGCAGGCGTGGCCGGGGTCGTAGGGCTCCGCGGCGGTGCTCTGGCCCTCGCCGCCCTCCAGGAACTGCTTCCAGTGCAGAACGTTGGATTTGTACTTGTTCTTATCGGGGTTGGTCATCTTGTAGCCGACGCTGAGCGGGAACGGCAGGGAGTCGGCCGGGGAGAGGACGATCACACGCTCCACATGAGTGCGCTTGGCGGCCTGACGGCAACGCTCGTACACCACGTTCAGGCAGATGAGCAGGTGGGAGTCCACTTCCTCAATGTAATCGCGGATGCCCTCGACGCTGTAGCGGGGATCCACCAGGTTCAGGGTGGCACCAATGAGGTCGGCAGCGTAGAACGCGTAGATGACCTCCGGGGTCATCACGCTGACCACGGTGATGATATCGCCCTTTTTGACGCCGACACCGCGGAGCGCGGCTGCCGTCTTTTTCACATTGACGATGAAGTCCGCATAGGTGAACTTGCGGCCGTAATAATTCAGGGCCGCCTCGCCCAGGCGGTTCTTGTTCTGCTGGCAGACGTAATCAAATGCCGAGCAGGTGGGCAGGGTCTGGTCAATATACTTCTGTGCGTAATATTTCAGCCAGGGACGCGCCGTAGACGCGTAGAGAACATTTTCCGGTGTAGTCATTGAATAATCCATTTCCTTTTACGTTTTCTCACCCTCACACGGGGTGGTGGAACCGGCTTGGAATCCATCCTGACTATTGTAGTTGAGCAGCCCGGAAAAGTCAATAAACAGAGCGTGTGAAATGTAGCAAAGAAAGCGCGGGACGTTTACATTTCACTCAGCCACTGCTTGGCTTCGGCTTCGCTGCAGAGCACAAAGTGGTTGGGGCGCAGCTCCCGCCACTGAGGTGCTTCCTTGCTGTAATCGTGCATGGAGGGGTCGTACACCAGCAGATGCTTGTTCCGCTCCCGGCGGGGGCTGGGCATGGGGATGGCTGAGAGCAGGCTGCGGGTGTAGGGGTGGATGGCGTGGGTCACCAGCTCCTCAGCATCGGCCAGCTCCACGATGTCGCCCTTGTGGATGACGGCGATGCGGTCCGAGATATACCGCATCACGGACAGGTCGTGAGCGATGAAGAGGTAGGTGATGTTCCGCTCTTTCTGGATATGGCGCAGCAGGTTGAGCACCTGAGCGCGGATGGACATGTCCAGCGCGGAGATGGGCTCATCGGCAATGATGAACTCCGGCTCCACGATGAGGGCGCGGGCAATGCCGATGCGCTGGCGCTGGCCGCCCGAGAACTCATGGGGGAAACGGGAGGCAAACTCCGGCAGCAGGCCCACGTCCAGCAGAGCCTGGCGCACTTTGGCTTCCCGCTCGGCAGCGGAGAGGTCGGGCCGGACGTTCATCAGGCCCTCGCCCACGATGTAGCTGACCTTTGCGCGCTCGTTCAGGGAGGACTGGGGATCCTGGAAGATCATCTGAATCTCCTTGATGATCTGTTTGTCCAGCGCGTGGGAGATCTTGCCGTTGATCTTCTGGCCCTTGTAGAGGATCTCGCCGCCCGAGGTGGGCAGGATGCGCATGATGGCGCGGCCAATGGTCGTCTTGCCGGAACCGGACTCGCCCACCAGGCCAAAGGTCTCGCCTTTATAAATGGTGAAGTTGGCGTTGCTCACGGCCTTGTAAGCCTTGCGGCCGGAGCCATAAGTCACCTCAAGGTTCTTGACCTCCACCAGAACTTCGCGCTTTTGTTCTTCTGCCATATCACATGCCCTCCTCTTTCAGCATCTGCACAGCCGCCGGCGGGTCGATCTTGGGGGCCCGGGGGTCCAGCAGCCAGGTCTTGGCCTTGTGGGTGAGGCTGACATTGAAATACGGCGGACGCTTGACGAAGTCGATCTTGAGCGCCTGCGGGTTGCGGGGCGCGAAAGCGTCGCCGTGAATTTCGGTAAACAGGTTGGGGGGCGTGCCCTGAATGTTGAACAAGTCTTCGCCCTTAATGCCCATCTGGGGCATACTGGACAGCAGGGCCCAGGTGTAGGGGTGGCGGGGGTCGTAGTAAATTTCGTCCGAGGTGCCGATCTCCACGATGTCGCCGGCATACATGACGGCCACCCGGTCCGCGATATTGGCCACAACGCCCAGGTCGTGGGTGATGAGGATGATGGTCAGGTTGTACTTTACCCGCATCTCTTTCAGCAGCTCGAGGATCTGTGCCTGAATGGTCACGTCCAGTGCCGTGGTGGGCTCGTCGCAGATCAGGATCTGCGGGTTGCAGGCTACCGCGATGGCAATGACCACGCGCTGGCGCATACCGCCGGAGAACTCATGCGGGTACTGGTCAAAACGCTTCTCGGCGTCGGTGATGCCCACATCCCGCAGGTATTCCAACGTCTTCTCTTTGGCGGCCTTGCCCTTGAGGCCCTGATGCAGCTCCACGGCCTCCAGGATCTGGTCGCCGATGGTCTTCAGGGGGTTGAGGCTGGTCATGGGGTCCTGCATGATCATGGCGATCTCATGGCCGCGCACCTTGAGCCAGTCTTTTTCTTTGGTCAGCTCGGAGAGGCGGATGGGCTTGCCGTCGTCGGCACCGTAGTAATCAATGGTGCCGCTGGAAATGGAGCCGTTGGCGTCCAGCAGGCCCATGAACGATTTGGTGAACACGCTCTTGCCGGAGCCGGACTCGCCCACGATGGCGAGGACTTCGCCGTGGTAGACGTCCAGGTCGATGCCGCGGATGGCATGGAGGACTTTTCCACGGAGGTTGAATTTGATGTTGAGATCTTTGACCGAGAGGATCAGCTGATTTTTCTGCATCGTCTGTCCCTCCTTTTTATTGCAGGTGGTTCTTCGGGTCGGCAGCGTCCGAGAAGGCGTTGCCGATCAGATAGAACGCGATGGTGACGAAGCTGAGGATGATGGTGGGGTAGAGCAGCTGGTAGCGCAGGCCTACCTGCATCATCACCTTGCGGCCATCGTTGATGAGGTTGCCCAGCGAGGGCGTCTCCACCGAGAGGCCCAGGCCGATGTAGGTGATGAACACCTCACTGCCAATGGCGGCGGGGATGGTCAAAGCCATCCGCAGCATGATGACGCTGACCAGATAGGGCAGAAGGTTGCGCAGCACGATCCGGCTGGTGGGGGTGCCGATGCAGCGGGAGGCCACATTGTAATCCCGGTCGCGGATGATGAGGATCTGGTTGCGGATAAAGCGCGCCATCTCGATCCAGCCCGTGATGGACATGCCCAGGATCAGCGTTTTGATGCTGGGGGAAGCCACATAGGAGATCAGGATCAGGATGATGGTGGAGGGAACGTTATCGCAGATGTTGTACAGCTCGGTAAAGAAGAAATCCAGCTGGCGGACATAGCCCCACAGCACACCGGCGGTGATGCCCACCACGGCCTCGATGAGGGCCACGAAGAACGCGATGATCAGACTGGTGCGGGCACCGGCCCAGATGCGGGCCCACAGATCCTGGCCGATGGCGTTGGAGCCCCAGATAAAGCCCATCTCACCGGGGGCAATGTTGCGGTACTGCACGCCGGTGGCAGGATCCACCTCGCAGAGGTTGGGGTCTACCTGGCCGGGCAGGTGGGGCTGGAAGAAGGCAAACGCCACCACGGCGATGAGGGCCACCAGCAGGACCACGGCCAGCTTGTTCTTAAAGAACGCGCGGAACGTGCTGCCCCAGTAGCTGTAGTTGGAGTAGCCCGTGGCTTCGGCCTGCTCGGAACGGAACCCGGCGGGGGTGAACAGCTCGTCTTCCGGCAGCTTGGCCCAGGCAGCGGGACCGTCTTTCTGCAGTTTGTTCAGCTGGGCTTCCAGCTTCTTTGCTTTTTCGTCTTTGATGCGGAACAGCATTATCGGCCACCTTCTTTCTTGCCAAGGCTGATGCGGGGATCAATGAGCACCATGAGCAGGTCGCCCAGGATCAGGCCGACGATGCCCACGCAGGCGTACAGCAGCACGATGCCCTGCACCAGGGTGTTGTCATGGCGCTGCACACAGGTGACCAGCAGGCCGCCCATGCCGGGAATGCTGTACAGGCTCTCGATGTAGATGGAGCCGACGACGGTGTTCAGGAACGCGGAGGGAATGTACTGCACCAGCGGGACCATGGCGTTGCGGAAGATATGCTTCAGCGCGATCTTATTCTCGCTCACGCCCTTGGCGCGTGCCAAGCGGACGTAGTCCTTGTTGCTCTCGTCCACCATGTAGCGGCGGAGCCACATGGCGTAGAACGCAATGTTGCCCAGGCTCATGGAACAGACCGGCAGCACCCAGTATTTCCAGTTGGAGGCGTCAAACAGCAGGCCCACGCCCAGTGCCGTGGTGCCATACATCTGGATGTACAGGTAGTACACGGCGCTGGGCACTGCCTGGATGAGCACGATGATGGCGGTGCCGATCTTATCCGGCCAGCGGGATTTAAAACGCCCCATGAACATGCCCATGGGGATGCCGATGACAAGGCTCAGCAGCATGGCGTATACACCCATCTGCACCGAGATGGGCAGCTTCTTGGCCAGGATGCCGGTGACGGAAGCGTTGACCTTATAAATATGGCTCACGCCCAGGTCGCCATGCAGGGCATCTTTCCAGAAACGGACGATCTGCACCGGGAGCGGGTCCAGCAGGCCCATGGACTGCAGGCCGGCCTGGATCTGTACCTCGGTCATTTTTTCATAGTTCGCAAAATAGCCTTCCACCGGCATCAGCCGCAGAAGACAGAACACGAGCGTGACGATGATGAACAGTGTCAAAATCGAGCGCCCGACACGTTTCGCCAGATATTTGAGCATATCTGCGCGCACCCCTCTCTCTTTGTTTTGTAATAACGGATAGGAATAGAATACAACAAAAAACTACTTTTGGAAAGTGATTTGCCCATTTTTGTTGAAAAATTAATCAGAAAGGGCGATAAAAAAGACCCTGTACGGCCAAAACCATACAGGGCTTTTGAAAATATTACAAGATGGTCAGTTCAAAATGAAATTTGCTTCATGTAAAATTCAGCGGGCGTCGCGGTTGGCCTCGTACTCGGCCATGGAAACGTAGTGATCCAGCACATGGATGCCCTTGAGGCGCTTGTTGGAGAAGCCGGTGGAAGCGTACTGGCCCTCCCAGTAGTTCAGGCGGGTAGCCAGATAATTGGGCACGCTCATGCCCATGGGAACGACCAGAGCGTTGTTGATGAGGGAAGCCTCGGCGTTGGCAAAGGCGTCATAGCGGGCGTCGATGTCCTCGGTGATGGCGGTGGCCTCCTCAATGGCGTTCATGTAGTTCAGCACGGCATCAGCAGTCTCGCCGGTAATGTAGCCATCCTCCACGCCGGTGCGCAGGAATGCGTAGCGGCTGCCGCGGTCGCCCTCGGCCTGATAGAACGGGTCGGACTCGGTCTGGGGGTCAGAGTAGTCGGCACCCCAGTTGCACAGCAGGAAGCAGAACTTGCCGTTGCGGCGGACGGTGGACAGGAAGCCGTCGGACGGGCCGGCGGTGATGATGATGTCGATGAAGTTGAAGCCGTCGTTCAGCACGCTCTCCAGCTGCTGCTTGAGCACCTGGCACTGCTTGTCCCAGTCCACAGAGGAGGGGTTGTAGGGCAGCTGCACCTTGATGGGGAACGTCGCACCGGCCGCGGTCAGCTCCTCCACGGCGGCATCGCGGTACTCCTTGGCCTTGGCCTCGTCAAAGAACTCGGTGATGTTGGCCAGGTCGCCGCACTGCAGGTAATCCACGCCCTCGCTGTTGGCGCAGAAGCTGGGCGGGGTAACGGTGTTCAGCTTATAGTTCTCGTAGCCCTCGGGAGCCTTGACAGCCAGCGTGACGGCGTTGTTGATGCCGTACAGGAATGCTTTGCGGAAGTTGGTGCTGTTGATCGCCTTGGCCCAGTTCTCGGGTTCGTACTCTGCATCCAGGCCGTCCACGGTGGCGTTGGAGAAATTGTGGGGCAGCGGGCAGAAGTTGAACATGTAGAAGTAGGTGTAGTTGGTGTTGGGACGATCCATGGAGACCATGTCCTTGGTGGTATCGTCGGCCAGCCAGCTGTCCAGGATGTCGGAGCCGATGGTAGCCTCGTCGATCTCGCCGCGCTTGATCATCTCGGGGCCGTTGACGTTGGCCTCGGCGTTGTAGATGCGGCTGATCGTCTCGATGAAGACGTTGTCAGCGTCGTAGTTCTCCGGATTCTTCTTCATGATCCAGGTCTCCAGAGACTCGTACTCGGCCAGGTAGAAAGCGCCGCAGCTGTAGGTGGTCTCTGCACTGGTGGCGAACTGGTCACCGACCTCTTCCAGCAGGGGGCCGTAAGCGGGCTCATAGGGCAGGTAGCACAGCAGGCTCAGGAAGCCAGGGAAATCGTAGGCCAGGGTGTAGGTCAGGGTGTGCTCATCCACAGCGTGGACGCCCACGTCCTCAAAATCAACGGGAGCGTAGGTGGTGGTGCCGTCCGGGCCTGCCACGGTGACCACGCCGGAAGCATCCACGGTGTAGGTGGTGCCGTCATCGTCCACGATGCCGCCGTTGGCGTTGGCCAGGTAGACGTAGTAGTTGTAGTAATCGTCAGCGCCTGCAATGTAGGAGGTGACGAGGTCCACGCTGGAGGAAGCGTAGTCCGGGGTCAGGACGTACTTCAGGGCGTCCACAAAGTCCTGCGCGGTCACGGGAGCAACGACTTCGCCGTTGCAGTCCACCCAGTTCTCGTCACGCAGGTGGAACGTCCAGGTCAGGGTGTCCACATCCCAGTCCCAGCTGGTGGCCAGGCCCTCTTTCATCACACCCTTGTTGTCGTACTCCACCAGGGTGTCCACGCAGTTGGCGCCCACCTGCATCTCCAGGTCGGAAGAGGTGGTCAGGTAGTTCAGAGTGGAAGGCTGGCTGTCGTACAGGATGGTATAGCTGCTGCCGCCTGCAGAAGCCGTACCGGAAGCCGCGGAGCTGCCAGCGGAAGAACTGCCGCCGCAGCTGCTCAGCAGACCAGCTGCACAGGTGCCAACGGCTGCCAGACCGCTGGCCTTGAGGAACTGACGACGGGTGATCGAATGAGTCATGATGATTCCCTCTTTTCTTCGGTTTTGCATTTTGCGTTCGTGTTGTTTTGCCCGCTGTTTCCCAGCAGCGGGGGAGGTGCCGCCAACTGCCCCGCGGGCAGCCTATGAAAAAAGAGCAACGGAAATACATCCGTTACTCCTTTGTAACAGTCCTCCGGCCACACAGGTGGTTAACCAAAGTATAGCATTGATTGGCTCCGGCGTCAATTGGTTTTTGCCGCATTGCGGCCCGTTTTTCATGCCAGCGATCAGATACTGGCGGTGGGGGCGGCGGCCTCCGGGGCCGCTGCCGGGGCAGCAGGAACCGCGGTTTCGGCGGAAGCGGCGGCATTTTCAGCGGCCAGCTCCTGAGCCGCTGCCTTGGCGGACTCCTCCGCGGCGGTTTTGGCTGCTTCCTCGGCAGCGCGCTTGGCCTCCCGCTCTGCCGCGCGCTCCTTGGCGCGGGCGGCGGCCTCCTCCTGCCGCTTTTTGGTGCGGCGCTTGATCCGGCAGACCGAGCAGATGCCATCCACGGAGTCCGGTGCAATGGGCTTGCCGCAGTCGGCGCAGAGGGTCTTGGTGCACTTGTAAATGCTCACGGGGCCCAGCGTGGTCAGCTGGCGGAGCTTCATCCCGTCGATGCCGTGGTTGGAGCAGGACGCCACGCAGATGCCGCACTCCCCGCATTTCCAGGGGGTGACCACGATGCGGGTCTGGCCGTCGGGCAGGTCTTCCACCTTGAGGGCGTTGGCCCGGCAGGATTTTTCGCACTTGCCGCAGCCAAAGCACTTGTCTGTCACATTGGGCAGGTAGTAGCCGTAGCGTAGGGGTGTTTCCATGGCGGCCTTGAGCTGTTTGGTGCGCTGGTGGAGCAGCAGGCGGAAATCCATGCCGGCGTCCTCCTCGTCCCGCAGGCCGGGCAGCTTTTGCAGCAGCTTTTTGGTACCGGATTTGGAGCCCTCGGTCAGCTGTTCCATCATCTCCCGGCGGGACAGCTCCTTGACGTGATAGGGAGCGTCCTCCAGCTCATAGGCCAGGGTGAATCGGGCCTCGAACACGGTAGGGCCAAAGAATTCCACCAGCCGGGTGAGCTCCTTGCGCAGCTGCTCGGCGCACAGGTCGTTCTCGCACTCGCCGCAGGGGGTCAGATCCAGCACGATCTTCTTGCTCAGGGCCAGGTAGGCCAGCGCCTCCCAGGAGAGAGCCGAGACGCAGAGCCGGGTGATAGTATTTTTGCGGGTGCTCTTCTCGCACCCGATCCAGATGGTATCGTTATCGTTGTCTGCCGGGGTAGTGTCCCGCTGCACCTGCTCCGGTGAGGGGGCGATGCAGCCGCTGCGGCAGGCCGAAACACAGAGCCCGCAGTCGGTGCAGGGATCCCAGTCTTTGACAAGGTTTGGGCGGGTGAAGATCTGGTCGCCGTAGGGGCAGATGTCCTTACAGGTGGTGCAGGGCGTGCGGTGGGGGTGCAGGTTCCAGCACTGACGGCGGTTGATCTCCGGATGCGAGGTCTTCATCAGCGCATCCATGGCGTACCGGGTAAAGATGCTCATGCGCGGCTCACTCCTTTTCGGCGCTGTCGGTCACAGAGGTGACTTCGGCGTGATCCAACAGAAAACGCTGTACTTTTTTGGCGGCCAGGGCGGCGGCCACGGCGTCCTCGGTCAGCACCTTGCGGATCTCGGCCTCGGGGGTCTCCTGCAGGGCGGCCAGACGGCGGTACTCGGCGTTGACCTCCTCCGGGTGGACGACGATCTGCTCGGCCTCGGCAATGGCGCGGGCAGCCAGCATCACCCGGACCCGGCTCTCGGCCTCGTCACGGTAGCGCTGGCGCAGGGCCTCCGGGGTGGTGTGGCTGTTCTTGCAGTGCTGTTCCACGGTCAGGCCGCTGCGGGAGAGCCGCTCGCCCAGCAGCTTCATCTCGTTGTCAGCAGTGCGGTCCAGCGTTTCGGGCGCAATGTGGACCTCGATGTTGGCCCCGGCCATTTCCAGCAGGCGCTGGCCGGCGGCGCGGTCGGCACCCTCTTCATGGATCTTCTGCTTCTGGGCCCGGATAGACTCCCGCATGGCGGCGAGAGAGTCATAACCGATGGACTTTGCAAACTCCTCCGTCAGCTCCGGGGTGTGCTTCTCGGCCACCGAGCGGAGGTTGATCTCAAACTGGGCGGTCTTGCCGGAGAGCTCCGGCACCCGGAACTCAGCGGGGTAAGTAAAATCGAAGCGGAACGTCTCCCCGGCGCGGTGGCCGTAGATGGCCTGCTCGGCGGCGGGCATCAGCTTGCCGTCACCCAGCACCACCATCACTTTTTCCATCCGGCTGTCGGGAATCTCCTTGCCGTCCATGTAGCCCGCAAAATCCAGCAGGGCGCGGCAGCCGCGCTTGGCGGGCTCCTGGGTGGGGCGGTAGGTGGCGTGCATCCGGGTCTGGTGCACCATCTCAATGTCCAGCGTCTTCTCCGTCACCGGCCGGACATGGCGGGTGATGGCCAGACCCTTGTACTGGCCCAGCTTGACTTCAGGGAAATTGTACTTTTTCTTTTCCATGGTGTAATACTCTCCTTATTGAAAACCTCTCACCGCTCCATCTCGCTTTGCGAGCATGTCGCGGAGCAGCCTCCCTTTGTCGTATCTGCGACATCTCCCTCCGACCGGAGGGCGTCTTTCCGATCAGGGAAGCCATGAAAGATGAAATTTAAACTTTTTCATCCTACAGTATAACAAACCGGGGCGGGGGCTGACAAGAGCGCCCACGGGCCAGGACGCAAAATATCCCGCTGCATTTTCAGCAGACGGGATATTTTAAATGCAATATTACTTTTTGGATTTGCTTGCGGGGGCTTTTGCGGCTCGGGCGGCTTTCCGCTTCTGGTTCAGGGCCAATGCCGCGCTGGCCTGGGCGGCCTCCGGGTGGAGGGCTTCCGGGCTCAGGCGGAACAGGCGGCTGCCCATGGCGGGCAGGTCGATGGTCAGCGTGTAGTCCCGGCCGTAGACGCCGCCGTCGGTGGTGTGGAATGTTTTCGTGCGGGACTTGTCCGCGCCGCCCCAGACGGAGGCCTCGGTGTTCAGCAGTTCTTCGGCCCCACAGGGAAACTTGAGGTAGAGCGGGAACTTTTTGTGGGCGGTGTTCTGGGTGTTCATCACACAGAGCAGGTTCTGTCCGGCTCCCTTGCGCAGCCAGGCGTACACGCCCTCGGCGCGGCTCTCACAGGCCACCCACTCAAAGCAGTCCGGGTTGTACTCCCCGTCGTAGAGGGCGGGCTCGGTGGCATACAGGCGGGAGACGGCGGCGAAGAATTTCTGGAAGCTGTCGTGGAACGGGTACTTGAGCAGGTCCCAGTCCAGCGGGCGCTTTTCGTCCCACTCCCGGAAATGTGCCATCTCGTTGCCCATAAAGTTGAGCTTTTTGCCCGGATGGGTGTACATATAGAAATACAGGGTGCGCAACTGGGCGCATTTTTCCTCGTAGGTGCCCCAGAGCTTATCAATGATGGTCTTCTTGCCGTGGACGACTTCGTCGTGGCTGAGGGCCAGCAGATACAGCTCATTGTAGAAATACTGCATACTGAACGTCAGCTTGTGGTAGGCGTCCGGCCGCTCCCCGAACGGGGTGGCAAAGTAATCCAGCGTGTCGTGCATCCAGCCCATGTCCCACTTGTAATCAAAGCCGATGCCGTCGTACCGGGTGGGGGCGGTCACTTTGAGGAAGTTGGTGGAGTCCTCGGCGGTGTAGATGCCGGTGGGCCAGCGCTCGTTCAGGCCGTGGTTGAGCCCCCGCAGGAAGTTGAGGGCTCCCTCGTTCACGCCCCGGTTGGGGTCACCCTGCCAGTAGATGGCCCGGGAGATGGCGTCCATCCGGATGCCGTCGCAGTGGTAGACATCCATCCAGAGGGCGGCGGCGCTGTTCAAAAAGCTGCGGATCTCGCCCCGGTAGTAGTTGAAATTGCAGGTGCCCCACTCGCTGTGGCCCACGTCGCTGTCGTACTCGTAGAGATAGGTGCCGTCGAAGCGGGCCAGAGCGTCAGCGTTGGCCGCAAAGTGGACGGGAACAAAATCCATAATGACGCCAATGCCCATCCGGTGGCAGGCGTTGACGAACGAGGCAAACTGGGCCGGGCTGCCGTACCGGCTGGTGACGGAGAAATACCCGGTGGTCTGGTAGCCCCAGCTGCCGTCAAAGGGATGCTCGGCCAGGGGCAGCAGCTCCACATGGGTGAAGTGGTGGTCCAGCAGCCAGGGGATCAGCTCCCGGGCCAGCTCCTCGTAATCGTACCAGCCGTCAGAGCCATCGGGCTTTGTGGCGTTGGGTTTCTGTTTCCAGCTGCCCGCGTGGAGCTCGTAGATATTCAGGGGCAGGTTGCGGCATTTGTCCCGCCGCTCCATCCAGGCACTGTCGTCAAAGCGGAAGTCCAGCCTTGCCAGGCGGCTGGCGGTGCCGGGGCGCAGCTCGGTGGAAAAGGCGTAGGGGTCGGAGTGGAGCACGACGCTGCCGTCCGCCCCGTGGACCCGGTATTTGTAGAGGTCGCCCTCGGCAAGGCCCGCAATGAAGCCGCTCCACAGGCCGGTGTTGGCTTTTTCCATGGGCACGCCGGGGCCCCAGCCATCAAAGCCGCCGCAGATCTCCACGGCGGTGGCACCGGGGGCCCAGACGGTGAACCGCCAGCCCTCTTCCCCATGGGGGCCTTGGGCCGGGTGCGCGCCGAGGATGCGGTAAGCGTCAAAGCATTCGCCAACAAAAAAGCTCTGGGGGAGGGAGGAATACATCATGCAAAAGACTCCTTACATTTGATATTTTGAAAACGAAGCATTTTGTGCTATACTGAAGCTGCTGTATGCAGCATGATTTACGAATAAGAGGAGCGGTTGATTGACAATGGCTTGGTATGACAACGCGGTATTTTATCACATTTACCCTCTGGGGCTCTGCGGCTGTGCCCACGAAAACGACGGCCAGCCCACCCCCGGCGCTTTTGAAAAGCTGAACGCCTGGGCAGAACACGCGGCACGGATCGGCTGCACGGCCATTTATATCGGCCCGCTGTTTGAGAGCGGTTCCCATGGCTACGATACCATTGATTACCGCCGGGTGGACCGCCGCCTTGGCACCAACGAGGAATTTAAGGAATTTGTGGCCGGCTGCCACGCCCGGGGCCAGAAAGTCATCGTGGACGGTGTGTTCAACCATGTGGGCCGGGATTTCTTCGCGTTCCAGGACCTGAAAGCCAACCGGGAGAACGCCCGGTATAAAGACTGGTTCTGTGATGTGAATTTCTGGGGCAACAACGAGTACAACGATGGTTTTTCCTACGGCAACTGGGGCGGCTTCAACCTGCTGGTCAAGCTGAACCAGCGCAACCCCGAGGTGCAGAATTACCACTTTGACACCATCCGCTTCTGGGTGGATGAATTTGACATCGACGGCATCCGGCTGGACGCGGCCGATGTGCTGGACTTTGACTTCATGAAAGGCCTGCGCCGCCTGGCCAACGAGGTCAAGCCCGAGTTCTGGCTGATGGGCGAGGTCATCCACGGCGATTACAGCCGCTGGGCCAACCCCGAGATGCTCCACTCCGTGACCAACTACGAGCTGCACAAGGGGCTGTGGAGCGGCCACAACGACCACAACTATTTTGAGATCGCCCACACCATGCGCCGCTTGCAGGGCCTGTGCCATGATACCAAGCTCTATCTCTTCTCGGATAACCACGATGTGGAGCGCCTGCCCAACAAGCTGCGCAACAAAGAGCATATCCGTCACATTGCCATTCTAGTATATACGCTCTGGGGCATTCCGTCCATCTATTATGGCTCGGAATTTGGCATTGAGGGCAAAAAAGAGTGGGGAAGCGACTGGCCGCTCCGCCCCTGCCTGAATCTGGACGACTACAAGGACGCCGAGAAGACGAATTTCGTCACCAGTGTCTATGCAAAGCTGGGCAAACTCCATGCGGAATACCCGGAACTGAGCAGCGGGGAATTCAAAGAGCTCAGCCTGACCACCCAGGGCTATGCCTACGCCCGGGTGAAAGACGGCGAGGCCATCGTGGCCGTGATGAACAACGGTGACACCCCGGTGCAGATGGAATTCCAGCTGCCCGTGGAGGCCTCCGGTTACGAGGACCTGATGGAAGACACCGTGGGCGGGCAGAAGCTGCTGGCCGAGGTGGGCTGGGGCCGGATGAAAGTCCAGGCGCCCTCCAACTACGCGACCCTGCTGCGGCTGAAACACTGAGCTTGCGCCGGGGCACGGCTTCTGCTATGATAAGAGAGAAGTGAAAGGGGAGAGTGGGATGAACGCTGCACAGCGCAGGGAAAGGATACTGACACGGCTGACGGGTGCCAGCGAGCCCATGAGCGCCAGCCTGCTGGCCGGGGAACTGGGGGTCTCCCGCCAGATCGTGGTGGGGGACGTGGCCCTGCTGCGGGCGGCCGGGGCCCAGATCGACGCCACGCCCCGGGGCTACCAGCTCCACCCGGCGGCCAAAGGCTACACGGGCATCCTGGCCTGTGTCCACCGCACGGCCGAGGAGATGCGCGCCGAGCTGTACACCGTGGTGGACCAGGGCGGCGTGGTGGTGGATGTGGCCGTGGAGAACCCGCTGTACGGCGAGCTGCGCGGCAACCTGAACCTTGCCAGCCGCTATGATGTGGACCTGTTCCTCCGGCAGGCGGCGGATACGCCGGAGTGCCTGCTGAGCCGGATGACCGGCGGCGTGCACCTGCACACCCTCCACTGCCCGGACGAAGCCAGCTTCCGCCGCGTCAAGGCTGCTCTGGCTGAAAAGGGGCTGCTGTACCAGAAAGAGTAACCCCGATTTTATTCTAAAAAAAGACCAACCCCTTGTCCATCGACGAAAGACGAAAAGGGTTGGATAATCAACCAAACGTGGAAAGAGGTGGTTTATTTTGGATATCCGCGTTGCCAGAACGGACCGTGCCATTGAAAAGGCATTTATGGAGCTGCGGGCCAAAAATCCGCTGGAAAAAATCAAGATCAAGGATCTATGCGCACTGGCCTGCATCAACAAATCCACATTCTATGCCCACTATGAGGACATCTACGCCCTCTCCAGCGGGCTGGAGACCAAAGTCATCGGCAACATCCTTGCCTGTGTGACCGACTTTGGGCCGAACCGCCCGCTGGACCACACCGAGGAACTGACCCAGGGGCTGTTCCGCGCCTTTGTGCAGAACCAGCGCGCTGTCAACATCCTCTTCTCGGGCAGCCGCCAGGGCGTGTTTGCCAACAGCATCGAGCAGGGCCTGCGCAAGCGGGTGGCGGAGCTGGACCCCACGTTCACGGCGGACCCCCGCCGCGGCATCGTCCTCTCGTTCTGCGTGCAGGGGTGCTTCTACGCCTTTACCAACAACAGCGGCCGGATGGACGAGGCCAAGCTCGTGGCTCTGCTGGCCGAGATCGCCAAAGCAGCCCAGAAGATCGAGCTGTGATTTTGAGAAGAAACAAAAAAATCCGCCCGGCATTGCCAGGCGGATTTTTTGCTTCCCGTTCGTTTCCTTAATTATACGCCCGAAGCGCCGTAGTTTGCCAGCACGCGGGCAGAGGGGTCGTTGACGTTGCAGTTGGGCCATGCCTTGTTGGGCATCCAGAAGCCCACGATGGTACGGCTCTGGTCGTAGTAGTATTTCTCGAAGATCTCGCGGTAGAGCAGGCTCTCCTTCGTGAACGGCATACAGTGGGCGGAGTAGTTGGCCCGGCGGAGCTGGAACTCCTCATCGGTGTACAGGCCCTCGGCATACTCTTTGATATCGTCCACCATGCTGTGGCCCACGGCGTCGGAGAACGCGGCCTTTTCGCGCCACAGGATCTCCGGGGGCAGCCAGTCGCCCTCAAAGGCCTTGCGGAGCAGGTATTTGCCCTTGCCGTAGCTGTTCAGCTTCTTTTCGGGGTCAATGGCCATGACGTAGCGGACGAAGTCTAGGTCGCCGAACGGCACACGGGCCTCGATGCTGTTGGCGGAGATGCAGCGGTCGGCGCGGAGGACGTCATACATGTACAGCTCCCGGATGCGCTTCTGACTCTCCTGCTGGAACGCGTCGGCGGTGGGGGCGTAATCGGTGTATTTGTAGCCGAACAGTTCATCGGAAATTTCACCCGTCAGCAGCACGCGGACGTCGGTCTGCTCGTGGATGGCCTTGCACAGCAGGTACATGCCCATGCTGGCGCGGATGGTGGTGATATCCCAGGTGCCCAGCAGCCGGATGACTTCTTCCAGGCTGTTGATGACCATGTCCCGGTTAATGATGATCTCATGGTGCTCGCTGCCCAGATACTCTGCGGTCTGGCGGGCATATTTCAGGTCGATGGCGTCGGTGTCCATGCCGATGGCAAACGTCCGGATGGGCTTGCCCAGCTTTTTGGCCGCAATGGAGCAGACCAGCGAGGAATCGAGGCCGCCGGAGAGCAGGAAGCCCACCGGGGCATCGGCGTCCAGCCGCTTCTCCACACCCGCAATGAGCTTTTCACGGATGTTTTTCAGGATGGTGGGCATGTCGTCCTCCATGGGGGCCGGCACATCGGCGATGTCCTCATACCGGACAAAGCGGCCATCGCAGTAGTAGCTGCCAATGGGGAACGGGCGGATGTCGTCGCACCAGCCAATGAGGTTCTGCATCTCGGAGGCGAACGCGATCTGGTGGCTGGACTTGGAGTAGCCGTAGAACAGCGGCCGGATGCCGATGGGGTCGCGGGCCGCGATCAGACGATCCTTGCGGGAATCGTACAGAATCAGAGCAAACTCGGAGTCCATGTGGCGGAACATGTCGAGGCCATACTCATAATAGAGCGGCAGCAGGATCTCGCAGTCACAGTCGGAGGCGAATTTGTAGCCCCGGCGCTTCAGGATCTCTTTCTCGAACCGGAAGCCGTACAGCTCGCCGTTGCAGACCACGCAGTCGGCCCCGCGGTAGAACGGCTGCATTCCCTCCGGCGTCAGGCCCATGATGGCAAGGCGGCCAAAGCCCATCAGGCCGAAAGGCCCTTCCACCACGCGCTGATCGTCCGGGCCGCGCGTCACGGTGCGCAGCAGGTATTCTTTGAATTTGGCGGCACTCAGGTCGTGCCCCGTGTAACCCATAACACAACACATACTTCTTACCCCTCTGAAACAAATCAAACCAAACAAAAAATACGGCAGCAATCATCCCATTTGCTAGGACGAATGCTGCCGTATCCGTGGTGCCACCTAAATTACCGGCGCACAGGGGCGCCAGTCACTTTTGTGCGCTCTCCCCGTTGAAAGCACTGCCGCGATAACGAGCGGCGCACGTCTGCCCCTACTACGCGCCCGAGGCGGGTTCAGGGGGAAGCTCACGGGGGTTCGTTCAGGTCCGGCTCTCTGCGCGGCTTGCACCTGCCCGCGCTCTCTGGAAGAGGGCCGCGTGGACCTTACTTTTCCCGGTCAACGCTTTTTCTTGACCGAATTGTATCACGGCTTTTCTGCCGTGTCAATCGGGGATTCACAATTTTTTTCAGTTTGTGCAGGGTGAACGGTTTCGGCTTCCTTTGCGGCGCAGCCGCGGCACAAACCGTACAAAACGCTGCCCTCGCACTGCAGGGTAAAGCCGTGCTCCGCCATCAGGTGGCCCCGCACTTCATCCATGAAATGGCAGTCCAGGTGGTAGATGCGGCCGCACCGCACGCACTTCAGGTGCAGGTGCTCCCGGCAGTGGCGGCCCTCGTCCACATACTGGAACACGGCTTTTTCGCCCTTGTCCGCCACGTATTTCATCACCCGCTGCTCCCCGGCCAGTTTATCCAGATAGCGGTAGACCGTGGTGGGGTTGGGGGCCGCGCCCTGCTCTTCCAGGTGGGCCAGAATGTTGGACGCGCTGACTGCGTGCTGGCGGTTATTGATGAGATAATCCAGGATGAGCTGGCGTGTTTTGGTGTTGTAGCCGTCGCTTCGTGCCATGCAAAAACCTTCTTTCTACCGGGTAGTGTACCACAATTTACACATGGATGCAAAACAAGAGCGCGAAACTGGTGACAAGCACAAAAATGTTTGTCAAAATACTCAAAACAGAGACAATATATCTGGTCAAAACGGAAAACGCACCAAAGTTTTGCGAAAAGTCTTGTAATAAATGATACCTTGTGTGATAATAAGAAGAACAGATTCGTTGGATTGTTTCAGGGATACAACCTGCCGTACCCAGAGCGCTGCTTCCGGTTGGAACGTTGTGGGTGGGCGGGGTATTTTTGCTTGAAAGATCCCCGGAGATATAGGAGAAGAAGATGAAAGAGATGGAATCCCAGGCAAAGCTGAGCTTGAAACTTCAGGCGTACCAGTACCTGAAAACCAAAATCCTGAACTGCGAGTACCGTCCCAACGAGTTTCTCAACGAGCAGAAGCTCTGCGCCGAGATGGGCAACATCAGCCGCACCCCCATGCGGGACGCGCTGGGCCGGCTGGAGCAGGAGGGCCTCATCACCATCTTGCCCAAAAAGGGCCTGATGGTGTCCGGGATCACCGAAGAAGACGTGCACAGCATGTTTGAGATGCGTCTGCTGGTGGAGCCCTATGCCCTGCGTACTTATGGCAGCGAGATCCCGCAGGAGGAGCTGGCCGCGTTTACCGAGTTGATGCATAACCCGGACCGCATTGATGATTTCTGCAAAGCGGACGATGATTTCCACGAGCTGCTGATGAGCACTCTGCCCAACAAGTATCTGCGCTCGGCCTACGACCGCATCACCGGCCTGAACACCCGTTTCCGCATCATGACCGGCAAGGTGAGCATGATCAACCGGGAACAGACCTGTGAAGAGCATCTGGAAATTCTGGATGCCGCTACCAAGGGCGACTGGAACACCGCCGCCGATGCTTTGCAGAAGCACCTGGAGATCGCCCGTGACAAAGCCGAGGGCGTGATCAAGGTCATCCGGCTGTGGTAACTGGAAGCAAGCAAAAAAGGACGCCTGACGGCATAAGTCAGGCGTCCTTTTCGTATGAGGCAAAAATCTGGGGCAAAATCAGAGCGCGTCCAGCTCTTGCTGCAGCTGGGCCAGCGAGGCGCGGATGGGCAGTTTCTGGGGGCAGACGCCCTCACACTTGCCGCAGCGCGCGCAGTGGCTGGCTTTTTCGGCGTCCGGGAAGTGGGCCGCCCACTGCTTTTTGATGGCGTCTTTCTGGCCGAACATGGAAAGTTTGTTCCAGATGCTGAAGTTGTCCGGGATGTCCACGCCCATGGGGCAGGGCATACAGTAGCGGCAACCGGTGCAGCCGATCTTGATCCGGCTGTGCAGGATGGCAGCGGTCTTTTCCACGGCCTGCGTCTCTTCGGGGGAAAGCGGCTCGAAATGCTCAAACGTTTTGAGATTATCTTCCAGCTGGTCTTCCGCGCTCATACCGGAAAGGATGACATGGACATTCTGGTGGCTGCCCACCCAGCGCAGTGCCCAGGAAGCGGCGCTGGCCTCCGGGCGCAGGGCCTTGAGGGGGGCCTCGGCGTCCGGGGGCAGGGTGGCCAGGGTGCCGCCCTTGATGGGCTCCATGATGATGAGGGGAACGCCCAGTTCCTCGGTCAGCTGGTAGCCGCGGTCACCGGAGATCTCCTCGGCGCGGTCATCCGTGTCCAGATAGTTGTATTGCAGCTGGCAGAAATCCCAGGGCTGATCCCGCAGGATGTGCTCAAAGCCTGCCGAATGATCGTGGCAGGAGAAGCCCAGGCTGCGGATGGTGCCGGCGGCTTTCTGCTCCCAGAGCCAGTCCACGATGCCCAGGGCCTTGGCCTCGTCGTAGCGGGCCTTGTGCAGGGAGTGCATCAGGTAAAAATCAAAATAGTCCACGCCCAGCCGCTTTTGCTGGTCGGCAAAAACGCGCTTGGCCTCGTCCAGGCTCTTGCACTGCCACAGGGGCAGTTTGGTGGCCAGGTAAAAACTTTCCCGGGGCCATTTGGCAATGACCCGGCCTACAAAGGGCTCGCTCTCACCGCCGTGGTAGGGGTAGGCGGTGTCAAAGTAGTTGACGCCTGCGTCCCGGGCGGCGTTGAGCAGGGCTTCGGCCCGGGGCTCGTCGATCCTGCCCTCCGGTGTGGTGGGAAAGCGCATACACCCATAGCCCAGCAGCGAGGTGCGGACCGGGGCGTTTTTCCAGTTGTGATATTCCATAGCTCTCTTTTGCGGCGGGAATTTTGGCACGGCCCGCCGCTCCTCCTGCAGCAAGTATACCATAAGGCAAAAAAATATGATACAATAGGATGCAGCGCAACCTGCAGCAAATCAATTTGAAATACGAGGAAGACAATGGAACCTTTGAAACTTGGCAATATCACGCTGCCCCACAAGGCAGTGTTCGGCCCCATGGCGGGCTTCACGGATGCCCCCTGCCGCCGCCTGATGGCAGAGCACGGCGCGGGCTTTACCGTCAGCGAGATGGTGTCCAGCCGGGCGCTGGTGTACGGTGACCACAAAACGGTCAGCCTGCTCAAGGCGGAGCCCAACGGGGCCCCCTACGGCGTGCAGATCTTTGGCGAGGTGCCCGAGATCATGGGGCAGGCCGCGGCGGCCATTGAGCAGTACCAATTCGATTTCCTGGACATCAACATGGGCTGTCCGGCCCCCAAGATCGTGTCCGGCGGCGCGGGCAGCAAACTGATGCTGGACCCGGACGTCTGCGGCAGGATCGTGGAGCAGGTGGTGCAAAACACCTCCCGCCCCGTCACGGTCAAGATGCGCAAGGGCTGGGATGCCGACCACATCACGGCCGTGGAGTGCGCCAAAGCCTGCGAGCAGGCGGGGGCGGTGCTGGTGGCTGTCCATGCCCGGACCCGGGAGCAGATGTATACCCCTGGCATCGATCGGAGCATTGTCCGGAAAGTGAAAGAGGCCGTCCACATCCCGGTGCTGGGCAACGGCGACATCCACACGGCGGAAGACGCCCTGACCATGATGCGGGAGACCGGCTGCGACGGCGTGATGATCGCCCGGGCGGCGCTGGGCGACCCCTGGCTGTTTGAGCGGGTGAACGCGGCCATCGAGGGGCTGCCCGCCCCTAAAGAGCCGAATTTACAGGCCCGGATGAACGCCCTCCGCCGCCAGGTGGAAGAGATGGTGGAGCAGAAAGGTGAATTTGTCGCCATGCCCCAGGCCCGGGCCCAGACCATGCACTATATGAAAGGCCTGAAAGGTGCTTCGGCCCTGCGGCGGTACTGCTGTGAGCTGAGCCATCTGGAAGACATCGACACCCTCATCGAGGCCGTGTTCGACCAGCAGCGGAGAGCTGCGGATGCAGATGATAACCGGGAGATCCCGTTCCCGTAAAGAAAGAAGGCCCTTACCATGGATTCTCTCACTTCTCGCCGTCTCCGCCTGCCGGGGCGTCAGCGTGACCGCTTCTGGCTGACAGTGGGGCTGTGCGCCCTGACGGCGGCGCTGTTCTTCCTGCCGTTCTACATTCTGGACGGCGGCTTTTTCCACTATGCCGGCGATTTCAACAGCCAGCAGATCAGCTTTTACCGGTATATGAACGGCTTTGTCAAGGGGCTGGGCTACCCGGACAGCCCGCTGGCCGGGGCGGCGTCCAATACGTTCTCCTGGGCCACCGACCTGGGCAGCGGTGCCATGAACGCCTATTCGTTCTACCTGTACGGCTCGCCGTTTTTCTGGTTCTCGCTGATCTTCCCGCAGCAGTGGCTGCCCTACCTGATGGTGCCGCTGCTGGTGCTCAAGTTTGCCGTGGCGGGCGGCGGCGCGTACCGCTACCTGCGCCGCTATGTGCAGAACGCAAATTTTGCGGTGCTGGGTGCCTGCCTGTATACGTTTTCCGGCTTTTCGGTCTACAACATCTTCTTCAACCACTTCATTGACGTGGTGGCCCTCTTCCCCTGGATGCTGGCCGCGCTGGACGAGGCAATGTATGAGCACCGCCACGGGCCCTTTGCGTTCTGGGTGGCGCTCAACCTGCTCAACAACTATTTCTTCTTTGTGGGGCAGGTGCTCTTCCTGGTCATCTACTTTGTCTGCAAAGTCAGCGCCGGGGATGTGAAGCTGACGCCGAAGCTCTTTGCGCGTCTGGCGTTTGAAAGCCTGCTGGGCGTGGCGCTGGGCTTTATCCTGCTCTGGCCGGCGGTGCTCTCGGTGCTGCAGAACCCCCGCACCATCGACCTCTCCTCCGGCTGGGGCTTTTTGACCTATTCCAAGGTCCAGCAGTATCTGGCCATTCTGGTCAGCTGGGTCCTGCCGCCGGATTCGCCCTATATGACCTCCATCTGGTCCGAGGGCGTCATCAAGTGGACCAGCATGTCCGCCTACCTGCCCCTGTGCAGCCTGGCCGGTGCCATGGCCTACTGGCGGGCCCGGAAAGGGGACAGCAAAAAGCGGATCGTGGCCACCTGCGCCGTGTTTGCGCTGGTGCCCATCCTCAACAGCGCGTTCTATGCCCTCAACTCCAGCTACTATGCCCGCTGGTACTATATGCCGGTGCTCATCCTCTGCGCCATGACGGCCTGCGCGCTGGAAGCGCCGGACACCGACCTGGATGCCCCAGCCCGGGGCATTGGCTGGCTGATGGTGGCCACCCTGGCCTTTGCCGTGGTGCCGGTGCAGGACACGGAGAGCGGGAGCTGGAGCTTTGGCGTGCTGCAGAACCCCGGCCAGTTTGCGGCGGTGTTCGCCTTTGGTCTGGGCGGGCTGCTGGTGTACCGCTTTCTCTGCGGGCGCTGGCGGGGGCAGAAAGTGTTTGCCCGGCGGCTGCTGGCGGCCACGCTGGCCTTTGCCTGCGCGTTCAGCGTGGTGCACATCGGCATTGGCAAGTTCGGCCAGTGGAACACCGACAGCGACCTGGTGGAGGAGTACACCAACGCCCTCAAGCTGAAAGAAGACCTCCCCGCAGGTGACTGGCGCGTTGACACCTACAAGACCCACGACAACCTGGGCCTCTGGCTGGACAAGAGCTGCCTGCAATATTTTGGCAGCACGGCAGCCCCCAGCATCCTGAGCTTTTACCCGGCACTGGGCGTCAAGCGGGACGTGCGGAGCGAGCCGGAGCTCTCCAACTACGCGCTGCGGGGGCTGCTGAGCGTGAAATATCTGCTGACCACGCAGAAACATCAGGAGGATTTCCTTGCGGAGGCCGACGAGGGTTGGAGCTACTACGACACCCGGGACGGCTACCTGCTGTATGAGAACGAGAACTACGTCCCCATGGGGTTCACCTACGATTACTACCTGACCGAGAGCCAGTACGAGAACACCATCAAGACCACCCGCTCCAACCTGCTGATGCGGGCGCTGGTGCTGAAAGACGAGGATGCCGAAACCTACAGCGAGTACCTGCAACCCCTGCCCGAGGAACGGCTGAACGACCTCTACTATGACACCTATGTGGAGGACTGTGATGCCCGCCGAGCCACGGCCAGCCGGGTGTTTACAATGACGAATTCCGGCTTCCATGCCGAGATCGACCTGACCCGGGAAAACCTTGTCTTCTTCTCGGTGCCCTATGACGATGGCTTTACGGCCTATGTCAATGGGGAGCAGGCCGACATCGTGGAAGTGGACGAGGGCCTGATGGCGGTGCTCTGTCCGGCAGGGACCAACCGCGTTGATTTTGTCTACCAGGCCGATGGCTACTCCCTGAGCCGAGCCGTGACGCTGGCGGCCATCCCGGTCTTTGCCGTCTACTGCGGTTTCTGGTGGTATCGGAAGAAACGGAAAACCGCGTAACAAAACATAAAAAATGTCAATACGCATTCTCCCACAAAATCCCGCGTTCTTTTTGGTAAAAGAGCGCATAGCCTCCGCAGCCCAAACGTGATAGAATAAGTCTGTTTGCGGCAGGCCGCGAAATACTGTGAGGAGAGTGCAACATGGAACAATGTTATCTGATGCCCGGACAGGAACGCTGTGAGAAGATCAAGGATGCAAACGGCGTGCCCAAAGTAAGCTACTCCTACCGCTCGCTGCAGGGGGCGTTTTTCCACTGTGTGAGCCGCAGTGTGGAGGAGGCCCAGAGCCGCTGCGAGGACTGGCTTGTGACCCAGGACCGCTGCTACCGCAACTGACCCACGGCAACAAAAGGATATTTTGCAAAGAGAGCTGCAGCCGCTGCACGGGCGGAAGCGGCTCTCTTTTTGTATGTGGGAGAAAAACAGCGATCCAGACAAAAAGAAACGTGAAAATCTGGCAAAATTGCGGGCCATTGTTCCGGGTGAAAATATATTAGATGGGGGGAATTGACAACATTTTTGATTCCGGGTATAATAAAACACGATATTGTGAAAATTTGTCAAAATTAAAAAACAGCGCAGGCAAATGATTTCAGAACCACAGAAAGGGGGCTTCCGGGAATGGACGAACGGTATACGCGGTACATTGAAAACCTGCGCCGGGTCCGTGCCCTCGTGCGCCCGGAAGTCCACGCCGGAATGAAAGCCGCCGACCTGCTGGAAGAGATCAAGCAGAACGCGGCGGAGTCCTACACGCTGATGCAGCAGAGCAATGCCATCCTGGACGAAGTGATCTTTTCCCGCCGGGCGGAAAACCTGACGGAGGAGGAAGCCGCGGGCCTTTCCGAGTTCGCGGGCAAGCTGTTTAACTACGCCAACAGCGAGGACTGCGGCATTGCCTATAAGATCCACGCCCTGCTGCTGGATTACGCCCGCCTGAAACAGGACGACCGGGCCATCATCCGGGAGCTGTACTGGGCCGGCGTGACCATGCATTACATGAATGTCCGGAGCGATGATTCCAGCATCAATCCCCTGGGCAAACAGGTGCGGGGATACTTCCAGGAGGGAGCCTCCTACATGGCCCGGTACGAGGGATTTGACCTGGAGACCAAGAGCTATATCATCCGGTGCCTGGGCAACAGCCGGATGGCCATGTCCCGCCACAGCCATGCCGACTGCGAAGCTTACATGGAAGTGTTCGACAAGGCCATGAGGGTCATCCGCTCGCCCTATTACCGCAAGCTGGACCCCTCCATCCCCTGGGATAAATTTGAGTATGCCATGCACGCGGATCGGATGACCCTGCTGGCTTACCTGCGGGATTTTAAGGACCCGGAGATCGCGGAAAAGGTGCTGGAATCGGCGGAGTACATCCACCGGGAGCAGGCGAAGAACCAGACGGACGACGAGCGGCTGCAGAACTGGCGGCTGGGCTATTTTTACGCGATGGCCCGTTACCACGCCGGGCGCTGCCCGGCCCGCGAGGTGGTGGACGTGCTGTTGGAGGCCATTGAAAAGGCGGACCCGAAAGACTACTCGCCTACGGGCATCAACAACAATCTGACCAGCCTCTCCTCCCTGTTTTATTATGAGGCCGCGCTTCCGCCGGAGGAAAAGCCCCAGTACGCCTGCCGGCTGGAAAAAATGTTCAGCAAGAGCGTGAGCTACCTGAACGATCTGCCTGTGAACCAGTATCCCCGTGTGGCCAGCAACGCGGTGAGGGAACTGGTGGAGATGCAGGCAGGCGCGGAGCGGCCCTACCGCAAAAACATGCTGGTGTACATGCTGGCGGCCCACAAGCCGACCTATGTCCACTCTTTGATGGTGGCCAACCTGACCCGCTTTTTTGTCCGGCGGCTGCTGTGGAAGAAGCCAGAGGCCATGGTGGGCACCATGGGGTACGATACCGTGGAAGCGGTGCGGCAGCACGCGGAGGAACTCTGTGTGATGGCCTATGAATGCGGCGTGTACCACGACATTGGCAAGAGCATGGTGACCATGTATGTGGGCAACAACTCCCGCCGCCTGCTGGAGGAGGAATTTGTCTGCGTGCAGTGGCACGCGGCGTTTGGCTATGAGCTGCTGTGTAAGATCGGCCACAAAGACGACCTGGCGCTGGCGGCACTCTACCATCATACGTATTATGACGGCCAGGGAGGCTACCCGAAAGATCAGCCGCCCTGCCCGAAGAACATGAAGCCCATTGTGGACGCCCTGACCGTGGCCGACTCTCTGGACGCGGCCACCGACAACATCGGGCGGTGCTACACAGCGGCAAAGCCGCTGGAAAAGCTGATCGAGGAGCTGCGGGCCCAAAAGGGCAGCCGCTACGCCCCGGCGGTGGTGGAGCTGTTCGACGACCCGGATTTCTGCACCGAGTTTCGGCGCAAACTGTACGAGTCCCGCCAGAGCGTTTATCTGGAAGTGTACCGCGAGACGATTTAACGCGCGAAAAAAGGCAGCCGCAAACGCGGCTGCCTTTTGTGCTGTCAAAATCAAAAAATCAGTTCTCGGAAGAAATATCCTGGCCGAAGTATTTCTCACCCAGCTCGGAGAGAGTGCCATCGGCACGCAGCTCCTCAATGGCGCTGTTGATGGCCTCCAGCAGGGTGGCGGTCTCGTCGCCTTTGCGCAGAGGGATGGCAACGTGGGAAGCTTCCTCCGTGAATGCCACCAGCTTGAAGTCCGCGTCCGGATGGACATTGAGGTAATCGTAGAACGAGACGTCGGCGTTCAGGGTAGCGTCGATGCGGCCTGCCGTCAGCAGCTGGATGGTCTCTTCCAGCGTGTCGATGCCCTGCACGGTAGCGCCGTAGCTCTCGGCCAGCTCCATGTAGGTGGAGGCCAGGCTGTTGGCCGTGGTCTTGCCGTCCAGGTCCTCAAAGCTGGTAATGCTGTCGTTGTCTTTCTTGACGGCGAGCGCGGTGTGGATGTAGCCGTAAGGCGTGGTGAAATCGTAGGTCTTGGAGCGTTCCTCGGTGACCTCCACGCCGTTGCAGACCATGTCATAACGGCCAGCGTCCATGCCGGCAAACAGGCTGTCCCAATCGCTCTCCACATATTCCGGCTCCACGCCCAGCTTCTCGGCAATGGCGCGGGAGACTTCCACGTCGTAGCCCACCAGCGTGTCGTCCACGTCGTGGAAGCTCCAGGGCTGCCATGCGCCTTCCAGCGCCACGATGAGGGTGCCGCGGTTCTGGATGGTGGAGAGCAGGTCGCCGCCCGCGGAGGCAGCGCTGGAGGCGGCAGTGCCAGCGGTGGAAGCCGCGGTGTTATGGGAGGAAGAGCAGCCGCTCAGGCTCAGCACGCCTGCCGCTGCCATCACGCTCATCAGGGAGATAAAGGTTCTTCTTTTCATGGTTGGATTCCTTTCAGTTGGTCTGTTCAATTTTGCGTAAAAATTCTCTGGTGCGTTCTTCTTTGGGGTGGGCGAAGAACTCCTGCGAGGGAGCGGCCTCCACCACCACGCCGTTTTCCATGAAGACCGTCTTGGAGGAGACGCCGCGGGCAAAGCCCATCTCATGGGTGACTACCAGCATGGTCATGCCCTCTTCGGCCAGCTGCCGCATAACGGCCAGCACCTCACCGGTCAGCTCCGGGTCCAAGGCAGAGGTGGGCTCATCAAAATAAAGAATTTCCGGGTCGGTGGCAAGAGCCCGGGCAATGGCCACCCGCTGCTGCTGGCCGCCGGAGAGCTGGCGGGGGTAGGAATCGGCTCGGTCGGCCAGGCCGACTTTTTCCAGCATCTTCATCCCGATGGCGTCGGCCTGGGCTTTGGGCATCTTACGGGCGATGACAAGGCCCTCGGTGACGTTCTGCAGGGCGGTCTTGTTCCGGAAGAGGTTGTAATTCTGGAAGACGAACGCCGTCTTTTTGCGCAGGCGGGCAATGTCGGCCTTGGTGATCTTACCCAGGTCAAACTGCTCGCCGTCAAAGATCAGGGTGCCGCTGTCGGTTGTTTCCAAAAAGTTGAGGCAGCGCAGGAACGTGGTCTTGCCCGAGCCGCTGGGGCCCAGGATGGCGACGACATCGCCCTTGTTGACGGTGAGGTCCACGCCCTTGAGGACATCCAGCTGGCTGACGACCTTGCGGGCCCCGGGCTTGTGGAAGATGCCGGCCTGCAGGCCGGGTTTTGCGTAAGTATAAAACGATTTGCGGAGATCCCGCACTTCTAACATGGCCATACGCTCCACTCCTTTCTCACTGGAAGCCGCGGGCGTTCAGATGGCGCTCCAGCAGGCTCTGCAGCTTGGTGATAACGGTGCAGAACAGCAGGTAGACCACGGCGACCTCGCAGTAGATGGGCAGGAAGATATAGGTGCGGGCGGCCACCCGCTGGCCTGCCATGAACAGCTCCGCCACCGTGATGTTGGACGCCAGCGAGGTGTCCTTGATCATGCCGATGAGGGAGTTGGAGAGGGCGGGCACGGCGGTGCGCAGGGCCTGCGGCAGCACGATGCGGCGCATGATCTGGGCCCAGGTCATGCCCACGCAGAAACCGGCCTCCAGCTGACCCTGGGGCACGCTTTCCAGCGCGCCGCGCATGGTCTCGGCGCAGTAAGCACCCTCATTGAACGCAAAGGCAATGACGGCAGCCGGGAACGCGTCCAGCATGATGCCCACGCTGGGCAGGCCGTAAAAGATGATGAACAGCTGCACCAGCAGCGGGGTACCGCGTACCACCCAGATGTAAAACCGGGCGATCTGACTCAGCACCGGCACATGGGCATACTGGACCAGAGCCACCGCCACGGCAATGACCATGGCGAGGGAGAACGAGATCAGCGTGAGGGGGATGGTCATGGTGAGGCCCGCTGATAAGATACGGGGCAGGGCCTCCCACAGCACGCCGACGGTGCGGTTGGCAAGGAATGACTCAAACATAAGCTTTTTGAAATCCTCTTTTTTTAAAGAAAATGTGACGATGAAGCAGAGTATACAGAATAAACCTGCGTTGAAGTCAAGGGGTTTTTGAAAAAACCTACAAAACCTACCAAAATACTATAACATGAATTTCCGATGGATGCAATTGGTAGTTATGAAATCGCATACGATAGACAAAACCGCTGAAAAACACCACCGGACTTTGTGCAGCCTGCCAGAGAGTTGACGGGATACAGCCTTTCGTGTAAAATGGGCTTGGGTGTAGAACACTAAAATATCGGAACTATTTTTTTGCATAGAAACTGCCGCGCGAACGGGCGCTCTGCCCGGCGCGCGGACACGGAGGACAAGAACATGGCAAAACGGAAAATTGGCATCCTGGGTGCAGGCACCTGGGGCATGGCTCTGGCACGGATGCTGTGCGTGAGCGGAAACGATGTGCTGGTGTGGTCGGCGCTGGGGCAGGAGATCGACAACCTCTCCACCACCCGCGTCCACCCCAACCTGCCGGGGATGAAGATCCCGCAGGAGCTGAAATTTACCAAGAGCATGGAGGAAGTGTGCACGGACAAGGATATTTTGATGTTTGCCGTGCCGTCCGTCTTCGTACGGGGCACGGCGGCCAAGGCCCGGCCCTATGTGGCCGACGGGCAGATCATCGTGGATGTGGCCAAGGGCGTGGAGCCCGACACCCTGATGACCATGACGGAGATCCTGGCCGACGAGCTGGGCAAAGAGGGCGGCCCCAAGGGCGTGCGTCTGGTGGCGCTTTCCGGCCCCACCCACGCGGAGGAAGTGGCAGTTGACCTGCCCACCACCATCGTCTCGGCCAGCCCGGACGAGGAGGCCGCCCGGTATGTGCAGGAGGTGTTCAACAACACCTGTATGCGCGTTTACACCAACCCGGATATCAAGGGCGTGGAGCTGAGCGGTGCCATGAAGAACGTCATCGCGCTGGGCGTGGGCATCTCCACGGGCCTGGGCTACGGCGACAACGCCCGCGCCGCCCTCATCACCCGCGGCATTGCGGAGATCGCCCGGCTGGGCGTGGCCATGGGCTGCAATGTCCACACCTTTGCGGGCCTGGCCGGCATCGGAGACCTCATCGTTACTGCCACCAGTATGCACAGCCGGAACAACCGGGCGGGCATCCTTATTGGCAAGGGCAAGAGCCCGGCGGAGGCCGTGAAAGAGGTCGGCATGGTGGTGGAGGGCATGAACGCCCTGCCCGCCGCGCTGGAGCTGGCCGAAAAATATCAGGTGGAAATGCCCATCGTGCAGACGGTGGACGCCATCGTCAACCACGGCATGAGCGCTGCCGAGGCCGTCCGCGCCCTGATGGACCGCGGCCTGAAAAACGAGCTGCCGCAGCTGTAAGCTGTAAAATAAAGGAGGCCTTTGTTATGCCATCCACCTATGCACACCGACGCTTTGGCGCGGATGTTCTGGAACGCCTGCCCGCGGAATTGCAGGAAAAAATTGCTCCTCACCGGGAGCTGTATGACATCGGCCTGCACGGGCCGGACCTGCTGTTCTACTACCACGCGGCAAAATCTACCCCGGTGAGCGCGTTGGGAAACGCCATGCACGAGCAGCCGGGAGCGGTTTTCTTCGAGCGGGCCCGGGGCGTGGTGAACAAAGCGAAAAATAGAGACGCCGCGCTGGCCTACGCGCTGGGCTTCCTCTGCCATTTTGCGCTGGACTCCACCTGCCACCCCCGCGTGGAGCAGGATGTCCGGGACAGCGGCGTGAGCCACTGCGAAATTGAAACGGAGTTTGACAACATGCTCCTCCGCCGGGATGGCAAAGACCCGCTGCATTTTTTGACAGCCAGCCACATTCACCCCAGTATGGAGCGGGCAAAAGTGATCGCGCCGTTCTATCAAGGCATCACCATTTTGCAGGCTTACGACGCCATGAAAGGGATGGTGGCCGTGCACAAGCTGCTGCTGGCCTCCAGCCCGGCCAAGCGCTGGGTGGTGCTGACAGGCATGAAAGCCGTGGGCAGGTACGAGGGCCTGCACGGGCTGGTGGCAAACCCGCAGCCCAACCCCGCCTGCGCGGAGAGCTGTGAGCAGCTGGATGCGCTGTACCAGAAAGCCCTGCCGCTGGCCGAGCGGCTGATTTTAGAATACCGCGACACACTGCAGACCGGGGCACCGCTGGATCAAGCATACCAGCACACCTTTGGGGAAAACTGAGAGGAGTAACATGGAAAAAGAAAGCAAGCAGCGGTTCCGGCTGACCAAACTGGAACGCGCGTGGATCCTGTACGACGTGGGCAACTCGGCCTTTGTGCTGATGGTGGCCACCCTCATCCCGATTTTCTTCAACGCGCTGGCCGCCGCGGGCGGGCTGTCGTCGGTGGAGTATCTGGCCTACTGGGGCTACGCCACCTCGGTGGTGACCATCATCACAGCGATCCTCAGCCCGATCCTGGGCACTCTGGCGGACACGAAAGGCTTCAAAAAGCCCATTTTTATACTCTGCGTCTGGGTGGGCATCGTGGGCTGCATTGCCATGGGCAAGATGTCCGCCTGGCTGCCGTTCCTCGTCATCTTTGTCATTGCCAAGGTGGGCTTCTCGGGCAGCCTTGTCTATTACGATTCCATGCTGAGCGATGTGACGAGCCCGGAACGGATGGACGAAGTCTCCTCCAAAGGCTATGCGTGGGGCTACATTGGCAGCTGTGTGCCGTTCGTGGTCTGTTTGGGCCTTGTGCTGGGGGCGGACAAGCTGGGCATCAGCCAGATGAAAGCACTGGATCTGGCGCTGCTGATCACGGCGTTCTGGTGGCTGCTGACCACGCTGCCGCTGCTGAAACAATACAAACAGCTGCACTATGTGGAGGTGGAGCGGCACGCCATCCGCCAGAGCTTTGCCCGCATCGGGCACACCATCCGCCACCTGCCGGAAGATAAACAGGTGTTCTGGTTCCTGCTGGCGTTCTTCTGCTACATCGACGGCGTGTATACCATCATTGATATGGCCACGGCCTATGGCACGGCACTGGGGCTGGATACCACGGGTCTTCTGCTGGCCCTGCTGCTGACCCAGATCGTGGCGTTCCCGTCAGCGCTCATCTTCGGGCGGCTGTCCTCGAAGTACCCGTCCACGGCCCTCATCCCGGTCTGCATCGCGGCCTACGCGGGCATTGCGGTGTTTGCGTTCTTCCTGACCCGGCAGTGGCAGTTCTGGGTGCTGGCCGTCATCGTGGGCATGTTCCAGGGCGGCGTGCAGGCCCTCAGCCGCTCCCACTTTGCCAAAATCACCCCGCCGGAAAAATCCGGCGAATACTTCGGCCTGTTTGACATCTGCGGCAAGGGGGCCTCGTTCCTGGGCACCATGATCGTCAGCGTGGGCAGCCAGCTGACCGGCAGCGCCAATGTGGGCGTCGGTTCCCTCATCGTGCTGTTCGTGGTGGGCTTTGTGCTGTTCAGAGTGTCGTGCAAAGCGGGGATCATTACCGACAGCGTAAATTAAAAGACAGAGCGGCAGCTTCCCGGGAGCGGGAGGCTGCCGTTTTTGGTTTGTTGTGTTTTACCCGGAAGAATGATACAATAAAGGCAAAAAAAATAAAAACCAAAGGAGAAACAGCGATGAAGCAATATCCCGGTTACACTCTGGTAAAGCAGGAAGACTGCCCGGAGCAGCACGGCACCCTGACGGTGCTGACCCATGATGTCAGCGGGGCGTCGGTACTGCTGGTGGAGAATGACGATCATAACAAGGGTTTTGGCATCGGGTTCGGGACATTCCCGTCCGATGACACGGGAGTGTTCCATATCCTGGAACACTCGGTGCTGGCGGGCAGTGAGAAGTACCCGGTCAAATCGCCGTTTTTGCAGCTGCTCAAGAGCAGCATGGCATCGTTCCTCAATGCGATGACGTTCCCGGACAAGACCGTTTACCCCTTTGCGACGCCCAACGAGACGGATTTCAAGAACCTGATGGACGTGTACCTCAACGCGGTGTTCTGCCCGCTGGCCATGGTGGACAAGGCCGTGTTTGAGCAGGAGGGCTGGCACCGGGGCGAGGACGGCACCGTGAGCGGCGTGGTCTACAACGAGATGCAGGGCGCTCTGGCTTCCCCGGACGCCCAGCTGCAGAACGCGCTGGAGCGGGCCATGTTCCCGGACACGGCCTACGGCTTTGTCTCGGGCGGCGACCCGGCTTCCATCCCGGCACTGACCTATGAGAAGTACAAGCGGGTGTACCGCCGCCACTACAGCGCGGACAACTGCTGCATCACCCTGTACGGAAACCTGAACATGGGGGAGGCGCTGGCATTCCTGGACGAGGCCTACCTGAGCAGGATGCCCAAGGGCACCAGCCGCCCCCGCCTGACGATGCAGGACGAGCAGCCGGGCGTGCAGGTGAAGATCCCCTACTACACCGAAAAGCCGGAGGCCGACGAGGTGCAGTGCGCTCTGGCCTGGTATACCGGAGCCTTTGCAGACCGGGAGCGGCAGCTGGGCGTGGAGATCCTGCTGGACGCGCTGCTTGGCTCCAATCAGGCCCCGCTGAAAGCGGCCCTGCTGAACGAGAAGCTGGGCGCGGACATCGACATCGGGTTTGACGACAGCACGTTACAGCCCACGCTGGAGCTGGTGCTGCGCGGTGCCACCGAGGATACGGCGGCCCGGTTTGCCGCGGGCGTGCGGAAAGCCGTGGACGACATCCTGGCTGAGGGCATCCCGGAAGACCTGCTGCTGGCCTCTCTGAACGCGGCGGAGTTTGCTTCGCTGGAGCGGCCGGGCAGCATCCCGGACGGCGTGCTGGACGCCATCAACGCGGCCACGGGCTGGCTGCACACCGGCGACCCGGCCATGCTGCTGCACACCAACAGCCTGTTTGCCTCCCTGCGGGAGAAACTGGCCGAGGGCTGGTTCGATGCTTTGCTGAAAGACCTGTTTGCGGCAGAGCCGGTGCAGGTGACCCAGGTGCCGACCCTGCCCAAGAAAGAGGAAGAGGCACAGGCTGCCCGTGTGGACGGCAAGCTGGTGCTGGAGCACCCGCTGACCGTGGCCGATCTTGGCAGCGGGGAAAAGAGCGCCGCGGGCGGGGAAGAGCAGCTGGCCGGAGCTACCCTGCTGCACTACCCCTCGGCGGGCAGCACCTACCTGAATTTCTACTACGACCTGGGCAGCCTGACACCGGAAGAAATGCAGTATCTCGATCTGCTGACCGACGTGCTGGACGAGCTGGACACCCCGCGCCACACGGCCCGGGAGCTGAACACCCTGCGCGGCACCTGGCTGGGCAACAGCAGCGTGGCCCTGAGCATCTGGACCGGACGGCAGGCGGGCAGCCCCTGCCACACCAAGCTGACCCTGAGCATGAGCCTGCTGGAGCGGAGCCTGGAAAAGGCCGTGGAGCTGGGCGGCGAGTGGCTGTACGAGACCCGGCTGACCGGGCCAGGCGCCGAGGCCGCTTATGCCCGGGTGCTGAGCCAGCAGAAGCTGAACATGGAACAGCAGTTCATCCAGCAGGGCAATAGCTATGCGGCCGTCCGCGCCGGGGCACACTTTACCGTGGAGAACGCCCTGACCGAGCGGGTGAGCGGCGTGACGGCGTATCATTTCCTGTGCGAGCTGCTGGAAAAGGCCGACTGGGCCGCTGTGGGGGCCAAATTTGAGGCCCTGCGGGAGAAGCTCCTGCACCACGCCCAACTGACCGTGAGCTTCCATGGCAGTGAGGCCGGGCTGGACACCCTGCGGAAGCTGCTGCCGGGCAGTGCCTTTGCAGAGGCGGAGCGGGGCACGGCCTGTGCCTACACCGAGGAGCTGACGGCCCCGGTGAACGAGGCGTTTATCATTGACGGCGGCGTGAACTACGACCTGTTGGTCTGGCCCATGGAGCGGTGCGCTGCCCGCAAGGTGCTGGCCCGGGTGATGAGCTACGAGTATCTGTGGCACCAGATCCGCGAGGTGGGCGGCGCGTACGGCACCGGGATGCTGACCCAGGATGGTGTGGAGTACCTTTACACCTACCGTGACCCGCACCTGACCGAGAGCTATGACACCTTTGCCAAGGGCCCGGCAGACCTGGCCGCACGGGACTACACCGAAAAGGACATGAACGAGTTCATCGTGGGCACGGTGGCAAAGCTCGACACGCCCCGCAAGCCTTACGCCCAGGCCAAGGAGCTGGACCGCCGGTATTTCTGCGGCATCACGGACGGGATGGCAGCGGCCGACCGTGCCGCCCTCTGCGCCGTGGACGCCGACACCCTGAAAGCCCAGGCCGCCGCTCTGCCCCGGCAGATGGCAAAGAGCATCCGGGTGGCGTTTGGCAGCAAGGACGCTGTGGAAGCCGCCAAGGGCCTTTTTGACCGGGTGGAGACGCTGTAAGAGCACCTCGGAAAGAATGCGCGATTTTTAAGCGGCTTTTGTAAAAGAATTACAGCATGAAAACTCCCTGCTTGTGGAAAAGAACACAGGCAGGGAGTTTTTTATACACTCTTGCTATACAATTTGGATAATCTGATCAAAAATAAGCAAAAAGTATCTGAAAAATGTGCACTGTTGGGGGGCGGAACGCTATGGTATCCTGTTGCCAAGCCAAACAGGAAAGGAAGTGAAGAATCCAGGATGGGGCAGACAAAACAGCCCGCCAGTAAGAGCATGGAAAGCTTACAGCGGGCCACCGACACCCTGAGTACCTTGCTGGCGCAGGAAGTCCGGGAGCTGAACGCCCGGCAGAAAACGGCCAGAAAGGCAGCGGACAAAGACGGCCCGGCAGACCCCGGCAGCTTCAAGGGACTGAAAGAAGCCACCGCTGTTTTAAAAGACCTGGCCGCGGTGGCGAGGGCGCTGAACGAGCAGGGCGTAGAGGCTGAGGGCACGGTCTGCGGCGTGGTGCTGCTGCCGTCGGTGGAGGAAGCATGAGTGAACCCAAGAGAGCCGCCGTGGTCTGGCGGCCCCAGCCGAGGCAGCTGGAATTTATGCGGCGGCCGGAGCCGGAAGCCCTCTACGGCGGGGCGGCAGGCGGCGGCAAGAGTGACGCGTTGGTGATCGAGGCACTGCGGCAGGTGCACATCCCACACTACCGGGCCCTCATCCTCCGCAAGACTTACCCGCAATTGACCGACCTTGTGGACAAAAGCCAGCTGTACTACCGCCGGGCATTCCCCGGGGCGCAGTACAACGCCACCAGCCATGTGTGGGTGTTCCCCAGCGGGGCGAAGATTTATTTTGGCTCCCTGCAGTACACCAAAGACCGGACGAACTATCAGGGCAAGGCCTTTGATTTTATCGGCTTTGATGAGCTCACCCACTTTGAATGGGAAGAGTACAGCTACCTGATGAGCCGCAACCGCCCTACCGGCCCGGGCACCCGGGTGTATCTCCGGGCCACCACCAACCCCGGCGGGGTGGGGCACGGCTGGGTCAAGGCCCGGTTCATCACACCGGCCCCGCCCGGTACGCCCATCGTGGAAGAATACCCGGTGCGGATGCCGGACGGCACGGAGAAAAAACTGAAACGGGCGCGGGTGTTCATCCCGTCCAGCGTGTTCGATAACCCGGCCCTGCTGGAAAACGACCCGGGGTATCTGGCGGCTCTGGCCAGCCTGCCGGAAGCGGAAAAGCAGGCCCTGCTCTACGGCAGCTGGGACAGCTTTCAGGGGCAGGTGTTCACCGAGTGGCGGAACGACCCGGCCCACTACGACGACCAGCGCTGGACCCATGTCATTGCGCCGTTTGCCATCCCGAAGCACTGGAAAATTTACCGGGGTTACGATTTCGGTTTCTCCAAGCCGTTCTCGGTGGGATGGTACGCGGCGGACGAAGAGGGGCGGCTCTACCGCGTCAAGGAACTGTACGGCTGCACCGGACGCCCCAACGAGGGCCTGCGCATCGACCCGGTGGAGCAGGCAAGACAAATCCGGGAAGTGGAGCAGAACGACCCGCTGCTCCGGGGGCGGGTCATTCAGGGCATCGCGGACCCTGCCATCTTTGACGAGAGCCGGGGCGAGAGCATCGCGGCGATGATGGAGCGGGCACCCAATTTCCTGCACTGGCGGCCCGGCGACCACACCCGGCTGGCGGGCAAGATGCAGTTCCACTACCGGCTGGCCTTTGACGGGGAGGGCAGGCCGATGTTTCAGGTGTTCAGCACCTGTCGGCATTTCATCCGGACCATCCCGAACCTGGTGTACGACGAGAGCAATGTGGAGGACATCGACACCCGGCAGGAAGACCACATTTACGACGAGTGCCGCTATGTGCTGATGGAACATCCCATCGCGCCGCCCCGGCAGAAGACGGTGCCGCCCCTCCGGGATGACCCGCTGGAGCTGCACAAAAGGGCGAGGGTTTATAGGGTATAAAGGGCAGCGGGCTAGCCCTCTCAGGCCGCCTGACGGCGTCCAGCTCTCCCAAAGGGAGAGCCCTTGGCAAAGAGGTTTCGCTTTATATAGACGCATAGCGTTTTGAGGGAACTTTACGAACTGCCAAAGCCTCTCACTCTGGGAGAGGTGGCATTGCGAAGCAATGACGGAGAGGGCAAGGATGGTAACAAAGAAAAACAATTTTAGAAACGGAGGTACAAATGACAGAACTATGGACCGACAAGCCGCCCATCGGGGCGGAGGAGGTGGCGCGGGCAGAGCAGATCCTGCAGAAGTACAAGGTCGGCAAGGCGGCGCTGGACCAACGGCTGGTGGACAACGAGCTGTGGTTCCGGATGGGGCACTGGAAAAATTACCAGAACCCCATGATGGAGGGCAAGCCTCAGCCGTCCAGCGGGTGGTTGTTCAACTCCATTGCCAACAAGCATGCCGACGCCATGGACAACTACCCGGCCCCCAATGTGCTGCCCCGGGCCCCGGACGATGAACAGACCGCGCGGGTGCTTTCCAGCGTGCTGCCTGTGGTACTGGAACAGGCGGACTATGAGCAGGTGTACAGCGACACCTGGTGGCGCAAGCTCAAGCAGGGCACCGGCGTCAAGGGGGTGTTCTGGGACCCGGAACAGCGGGGCGGTGTGGGTGAGATCACGGTGCGGCCCATGAACCTGCTGATGCTCTACTGGGAGCCGGGCGTGGACGATATCCAGGCGTCACCCAACTTTTTCTCCCTGAGCCTGGAAGATACGGACCAGCTGACCGAGCGTTGGCCCCAGTTGGAGGGCCACAGCACCAGCGCGCTGGAGGTGCCCCACTACCTCCACGACGGCGGGCTGGACACCAACGGCAAGAGCGTGGTGGTGGACTGGTACTACAAAAAGCGGAACGCGGAGGGCCGCCGGGTGCTCCACTACTGCAAGTTCTGCAACGGGGTGGTGCTCTACGCCAGCGAGAACGACCCGGAATACGCCGGACGCGGTTTTTACGACCACGGCCAGTATCCGTTTGTGTTTGACCCGCTGTTTGTGGAGGAGGACAGCCCGGCGGGTTTTGGGTACATCGACGTGATGAAAGAGTGCCAGACCGCCATTGACCGGATGAACCACGCCATGGACGAGAACGTTCTGCTCTCCTCCAAACAGCGGTATGTGCTGAGCGACGCGGCGGGGGTGAACGAGGAAGAGCTGGCGGACTTCTCCCGGGACATCGTGCATGTGGTGGGGCGGCTGGGAGACGACAGTTTCCGGCCCTTACAGACCACCGGCCTGCAGGGCAACAGCCTGAGCTACCGCAACAGCCGCATTGAGGAGCTGAAAGAGATCAGCGGCAACCGGGACATGACCCAGGGCGGCACCGCGGGCGGCGTGACGGCTGCTTCGGCCATTGCGGCGCTGCAGGAGGCGGGCAGCAAGCTCTCCCGTGATATGCTCAAGAGCGCTTACCGGGCCTTTGCCAAAGAATGCTACCTCATCATTGACCTGATGCGGCAGTTCTACGATGAGGAGCGGATATTCCGGATCATCGGGGAGACGGGCCGGAGCGAGTTCGTGCACTTTTCCGGCGCGGCGCTCCGGGCACAGGCCCTGCCCGGTGTGGGCGGTGTGGAGCTGGGCAGCCGGGAGCCCATTTTTGACATCGTGGTCAGCGCGGAGAAGAAATCAACGTTCAGCCGCCTCGCCCAGAATGAGACGGCAAAAGAGTGCTACCAGCTGGGGTTCTTTGCCCCGCGGAACGCGGACGCGGCATTGGCGGCGCTGGAAATGATGGATTTTGAGGGCATTGAAAAAGTCCGCCAGCGGGTGCGCCAGAACGGCACGCTGGCCCAGCGGCTGGAGCAGCTG
>OIIG01000010.1_pt1 | contig 61035 bp, 58 predicted proteins | sample 1583191 | NCBI WGS metagenome assembly OIIG01 (sample SAMN02674970, study PRJEB24791) | human gut metagenome, SKBSTL043 | isolation source: stool | host: Homo sapiens | place: USA
TTCTTGCCCCTTTGGGACAGCTTCTTGTTGGGGCGTGCCTGCCCCAAACCCTGCTGGAACGAGTACGGCAAACTGGAATTTGACTAATCCTACATGTGCATCATATTACACTCATGTAATTATCCTCTACATAAACAGCTTTTCCATCAGCAAGCTTAATCTCATCTTTGCCGTTCGGTAATACTGTTGTTTCAGAACCATTCCAATGGGGGATAATAGGATTGTCAATAATATGTAATCCATCTGTTAAATTTCCCGCCGCATACATACTTCCTGCACTGATTCCGACATATATAAGTCCGTTTTTAATTGCATTATTAAGTATTCTATCAAAACCAGTTCTAGACATTTCACGACAAAGCACAGATACATCACCACCACTGACAAAAACAGCATCAAATTGGTTTAATTCTTCAAAAGTTAATAGCCTTGTAAGCATAAACGGGGTTGTAACATACGAAGAATAGGTTCTTTGATAGTCTTTTGAAAGAATTAATTCCAGATTGTACACTAATATATTTTCGTACTGAATTCCCATTAGAAAGAGTTCATGAAAACATATTGCAAGCGACTCTCTTGCACCATCTGTTTCAATGCCAGCTGTTGGAATATAAAGCACTTTCACATCCTTCGGACACTTTCCAATAATATCAAAGAATTTCTCTTTCATCTTATCGGTCAACCCTGCAGATGTAAGAAATAGATGTTTTCCATTCATATTCTTTTACCTCGTCAAACTCCGATTTACTGGGCTAAGCCGAGTATACCACACTCCACCATGAAAGAACACCCCGATATAGTGAAATTTTGCCATTTTTCTGCGTACGTGCGTACACGCTCCGCAGGGATTCTAAGGGGCTTGACCCCTTGGCACACAGACTTTGGCACAAAGTCTAGTGTGTTACACCTTGTCAGAGGTGTACAGGCTCCCGGTACGCACGTACGCAGCGACTACTCCCAAACGCGCCATATAGGGGGACGACCAAGTTCGCACAAAGCGAACTTGATTCCGCAAAGCAAAAGGCAGGATACCACTATCATAGTGATACCCTGCCTTTGCTCGTTTACCGTTCCGAGTAGTCCTTCCGCAGAACTTCCGATAAACAAAAAACGTACCCAAACCCTTTTTCATAAAGAATCGGGTTCGAGTACGAACTGTATGGTGGACGGTACAGGACTCGAACCTGTGACCTCCTGCACGTCAAGCAGATGCTCTACCAGCTGAGCTAACCGTCCAGATGTCGTATCGACTTGGATATATTACCACAGGTTTTTGCAAAATGCAAGCCTTTTTTTGAAAATTCCATCATTTTTTATTTTTTGATGGACAAACCGGCGGGGTTTGCTCCTTGACGCCTGTTTTGAATGCGGCTATTATAATAAAGTACATTGCCAAAAACGACAAAGGACGCTTTTGTATTCTCCGCAAAACGTCAATTTTTCAAAATGGGAGGCTTTTCATGAAAAAAATCGCGCAGGCCATTGTCCGGCTGCGGAAAATGATCCTGATCCTCGCAGTTCTGCTCCTGGTCCCCTCGGCGGTGGGAGCCATTGCCACCCGCATCAACTACGACATCCTCTCCTACCTGCCGCCGGAGCTGGACTCCCGGGTGGGCCAGCTCATTCTGGAAGACGACTATCAGCTCGCTTCCACCAGCATGATCACCGTGGAGGGCCTGCCCACCCATGAGCTGCTGGCCATGAAGCAGGACATCGACGCCATCCCGGGCGTATTGCAGACGTTCTGGCTCAGCGACGTGGTAGACCCGGCCATCCCGGTGGAGATGCTGCCCGCCGATGTGCAGAAATTCCTGTTTGGCAAAAACGATTCCACCATCCTCATCGTCCGGCTGGGTGGTTCCAGCGTGAGCGAGGAGACCATGGAGGCCGTGGCGCAGATCAAAAAGGTGCTGCGGCGGGACTGCTTCTTTGGCGGCATCAGCGTCATTTTCTACGATACCAAGGCGCTGGTCACCCAGGAAATGCCCCTCTACTTACTGTTTGGCGGCGGTGCCTGCCTGCTCATTCTGTTCCTGGCGTTGGAGAGCGCCATCACACCCCTTCTATTTATGCTGGGGCTGCTCTTCCCGCTGGTGTACAACTTTGGCACCAACTTCTTCCTCAAGGATGTCTGCTTCATTACCGAGGCGCTGGCCGCCGTGCTGCAGCTGGGCGTGACGATGGATTTTTCCATCTTCCTGCTCCACCGCTATGAAGAGGAAAAAGAGCTGGCCTCCTCCAACGAGGAAGCCATGGTCAACGCCATCTGCAAGACGACCACCTCCATCTCCGCTTCCAGCCTGACCACCATTGCGGGCTTCCTGGCCCTGTGCGCCATGCAGCTGACGCTGGGCCGGGACATCGGCGTGGTCATGGCCAAGGGCGTGGCGCTGGGCGTGGTCTGCACCATCGTCATCCTGCCTGCCCTCATCCTCTTCTTTGACAAGTGGGTGGAAAAATACCGTCATCGCACGTTTATCCCCAAGCTCACCCGCCTGAGCCACTTTGTTTCGGGCCACCCGGTGGGGGTGCTGATCGCGTCCATTGCCATTATCATTCCCTTTGCGCTGGCCCAGGGCAGGACTTCTGTCTACTACGCCCTGTTTGATGCCCTGCCGCAGGATATGCCCGGCATTGTGGGCGTGAGCAAGCTGGGCGAGGATTTCGGCATGGTGACCAACCACTTCATCCTTGTCCACGACGACCTGCCCGCCTCCAAGGTCAGCGCCCTGTGCGATGACATCGGCGAGCTGGACGGCATCACCCAGGTGGTCAGTCTGGACGCCATCACCGGCCCGGGCTTCCCCACCGAGATTCTGCCGGACGGCATTCTGGAAATTTTGCAGAACGCCGGTTACAAGCTGATCCTGGCCAACGGTGCCTACAAGGCCGGCTCCGACGCCGTGAACGCGCAGGTGGAGCAGATGATCGCCCTCGTCAAGGCGGCGGACCCGGAGGGCCTCGTCACCGGTGAGAGCGCCATGACGAAAGACCTGGTGGAAATCGCGGACAACGATTTTGCCAATGTCAACGTCTGGTCCATCCTGGCTGTGCTTGTCATCATCCTCATCTCGTTCCGCAGCCTGTCCATCCCGGTCATTCTGGTGGCCAGCATTGAGGCCGCCATTGCCATCAATCTTGGCATCCCCTACTTTACCGGGGCTTCGCTGCCGTTCATCGCCAGCATCATCCTGGGCACCATCCAGCTGGGTGCCACGGTGGACTACTCCATCCTCATGACCACCCGTTACCGGGAGGAGCGCGCCCTGGGCCGCACCCCGCGGGAGGCCGCCCAGCAGTCCCTGGAACACTGCAGCCAGAGCATCCTCACCAGCGGCCTGACATTCTTTGCTGCCACATTCGGCGTGGCTGTCATCAGCCAGATCGAGCTGATGCGGAGCATCTGCCTGCTCATCTCCCGGGGCGCGCTCATCAGCACGGTGGTCATCCTTGTGGTGCTGCCTGCCGCCCTGATGCTGCTGGACGGCCTCATCCGCCGCACCACCCTGGGCTGGCTCCCGTCCGCTGCCCCTCAGATGTCTGAAAAGGAGTAAACCTGCCATGAAAAAAACACTTCGCTTTACCAGCGCGGCCCTGACGCTGGCGCTGGCTGCCGGGATGGCCCTGCCCGTCTTTGCCGCCGCCAAGCCCAGCTTCTCCAAAGACGAGACGGTGTACGCCGTCATGGCCCCGGACGGCTCTGTCACCAGTACCACGGTCAGCGCCCACCTCTACAACGCGGCCGGCCTCTCCGGCGTCACTGACCGCTCCACCCTGACCGATATCGTCAATACCGAGAGCGACGCCGCGTTCACCCAGAACGGCGACAGCCTGACCTGGGACACCACCGACACCGATGTCTACTATAAGGGCAATACCAGCCGTGCCCTGCCTGTTTCCGCCGCCGTGACCTACACCCTGGACGGTGAAACCGCCCCGCTGGAAAACCTGCTGGGCAAGAGCGGCCACCTGACCATCCGCATCGACCTGACCAACAACGAAACCGGCACCGTGACGGTCAACGGGGCCGAGCGCACCGTTGTCACGCCGTTTATCACCGCCGTGGGTGTGGTGCTGGGGGAAGACGCCTCCAATGTGACGCTGGAGCACGGCCTGCTGGAAAGTGCCGCCAAATCCACGGTCGCCGCCTTTGTCACCCTGCCCGGCGTCCGTGGTGCCCTGAGCGGCCTGCTGCCGGACAGTTTCTCCGCCGCAGAGGACTACTTGCAGGACAGCGTGACCGTGGAAGCCGACGTGGAAAACCTGTCCGCCCCGCAGATTTTGCTGGCCAGTGCCGCCAGTGCGGAGGCGCTGGGGCAGGACAACGTGTTTGACCTGAGCAGCATCCATTCCCTGACCGACGGCATCAGCCAGCTCAACGACGCCATGCAGCAGCTGCTGAGCGGTGCTTCCCAGCTGGTGGACGGCGTGGCCCAGCTGGACAGTGGCGCGGTGGCACTGCTGGATGGTGCCAGCCAGCTGAACCGTGGTCTGGACCAGCTGACCGAGGGCCTGGATACTCTGACTTCCAACAACGCGGCCCTGACCGCCGGTGCCCAACAGGTGGCCGACGGGGTTCTGGATTCCGCCAGCAAGACCCTGATGGAGGGCGGCCTCATCGACACGCCCCTCACCTGGGACAATTACGCCGCTGTCATTGATGAAATTCTGACCCTGAACGATAAAACGCTGGAGGCCGGCCGCAAAAAGATGGTGCGCACCATCCGGGAGCAGGCCCCACAGTTCAAGGCCAGCCAGCTGGACCTGGCCCTCTACCTCTCCGCCACCAAAACGGACAGTGATCTGGAAGCCGCGCTCCGGCTGATGCAGAGCTACAGCCCCTCCATGTTCGTGGCCATGTTCCAGAAAGCCACCGACCCGGACGCCCGGCAGGTCATCCACGACGAGCTGGTGCTCCAGACCGCCCAGAGCCAGGACATTGCCGATGTCCGCGCCCTGAAAGACAATCTGGCGCAGATCCAGTTCTTTGTGTCCAGCGTGGGCCAGTACGCCGACGGTGTGGCCGCCGCGGCGGATGGTGCCCACGCCGCCAAGGACGGCAGCACCCAGCTGGCTGCCGGGGCACAGACCCTGCTCAACGGTGCCAACCGGCTGGTGGACGGCACCCACCAGCTCCACAGCGGCCTGAACCAGTTCAACGAGGAGGGCATCTCCCAGCTGACCGGCGCGCTGGACGCTGACCAGCTCCACGCCCTGAAAACAGTGCTGGATGCCATGATGGGCCGCATGGAGGAGTACACCAGTTTCTCCGGCGCTCCAGAGGGCGCTGTTTCCAGCATGAAGTTCCTCTACAAGACGGCCGAGAACGTGGAACCCGCAGCCTCTGTGGTCCAGCAGGCTGCCCCTGCCGAGGCCGACAACTTCTTCGTCCGGCTCTGGAAAAAGTTTATCGCTCTGTTCCAGTTCTGATTTTCCCCATTCTTTCTCAACCTGCAAAAACGCCCCGTGCAGTGCACGAGGCGTTTTTTGATTCCTCCCAAAGGTTTGAAGCAGATTGTTTGATGATAAACTATCCTGCCTGAAAAATTCCCTCAGCGCGGACGCGCTGGGGGAATTTTTGCAGCTTGCGCTATCCAGCGGGGCGTCTCAGCCGCCCAGGTATGCGCTGCGGACCCGCTCGTTGGTCAGCAGCTCGGCACCGGTGCCGTCCATGACGACACGGCCCGTCTCCAAAACATAGGCACGGTCGGCCACGGAAAGAGCCATCTGTGCGTTCTGCTCCACCAGCAGGATGGTCATGCCCTCCTTGTGGATGTTCTGGATGATATCGAAGATCTCCTGCACCAGCAGGGGCGAAAGGCCCATGGAGGGCTCGTCCAGCATCAGCATGGAGGCATTGCTCATCAGGGCGCGGCCCATGGCCAGCATCTGCTGCTCGCCGCCGGACATGGTACCGGCCAGCTGCTTCCGGCGCTCTTTCAGGCGGGGGAACAGCTCAAAGACTTTCTCCTTGTTGGGGCCGATGGTGGAGGCGGGCTGCGTATAGCCGCCCATATCCAGGTTTTCCTCCACGGTCATGTGCAGGAACACATGGCGGCCTTCCGGCACATGGGCCAGGCCCTGCTCCACGATCTTGTGCGCGCGGACGCCCTTGATGCTCTTGCCCTTGTACAGCACATCACCCGTTTTGGGGTGCAGCAGGCCGGAGATGGTCTTCAGGGTAGTGGATTTTCCTGCACCGTTGGCACCGATCAGGGTGACGATCTCGCCCTCGTTGACCTCGAACGAGACGTTCTTCACGGCGTGGATGTTGCCGTAATACACATTGATATTGTCTACTTTCAGCATCGTCTGTGCCATTGTTCAGCCCTCCTTTTTGCCCAGGTAGGCCTCAATGACCTGCGGGTTGTTGCGGATCTCGTCCGGGGTGCCCTTGGCGATGACGCGGCCAAAGTTCAGCACGGCGATGCCCTCGCAGATGCCCATGACCAGGCTCATGTCGTGCTCGATCAGCAGCACGGCAATGTTGAACTCGTCGCGGATGCGGCGGATGGTCTCGGTCAGCTCGGCCGTCTCAGAGGGGTTCATACCGGCAGCGGGCTCATCCAGCAGCAGCAGCTTCGGGCTGGTAGCCAGTGCACGCATGATCTCCAACCGGCGCTGCGCGCCGTAGGGCAGGCTGCCGGCCAGGGTATCGGCCAGGTCTGCCATGTGGAAGATATCCAGCAGCTCAAAGGCACGCTCGGTGCAGTGCTTTTCCTCTTTCCAGTAGTTGGGCAGGCGGATGAGGGAGGAAGCCAGATCGTACTTCATGGACTCATGCAGGCCCACCTTGATGTTGTCGATGACCGACAGCTCTTTGAACAGGCGGATGTTCTGGAACGTGCGGGCCACGCCCATCCGGTTGACCTGATAGGTCTTTTTGCCGGCCGTGGGCATTCCATCGATCAGGATGGAGCCGCGGGTGGGCTGGTAAACGTTGGTGAGCAGGTTGAAAACGGTGGTCTTGCCCGCGCCGTTGGGGCCGATCAGGCCGGTGATCTCGTTGCGGCCGATCATCAGGTTGAAGCCGTCTACGGCGGTCAGGCCGCCAAAATCGATGCCCAGCTCACGGACGTCCAGAATGGGTTTTTTGTCCTTATCGCGGTCGGTCAGGAAGCCGCCGGAGGGCACACTGTGTAACTTGGTCTGGAACTCACTCATGATCTGCACCCTCCTTTTCTTTCTTGCGGAACAGCTCGCCGTTCATTGCTTTCTCCACAATGCGGCTCATGGAGAAATCGTAGCTGCCCAGCAGGCCGCCCGGACGGAAGATCATCATAAGGATCAGCACCAGAGAGTAGACCACCATGCGGTAGCTCTCAAAGCTGCGGGTCGCCTCGGGCAGGATGGTCAGCACGGTAGCGGAGAGGATGGAGCCCAGCATGGAGCCCATGCCGCCCAAAACCACCATGACCAGGATCTCGATGGATTTCATAAAGCCGAACGTGGAGGGGTCCAGAACGCCCAGATAGCAGGCGTACAGGCCGCCCGCCAGGCCTGCAAAAGCGGCGGAGAACGCAAAGGCCATGACCTTGTAATAGGTGGTCTGGATGCCGCAGCTCTCAGCGGCGATCTCGTTATCGCGGATGGCGAGGACCGCACGGCCATGGCGGGACTTCATCATCGCATGGATGAGGAAGCAGGTGATGACCACGCAGAGGAAGACATTCGTGAAATTGGAGTACTTGGGGATGTTTTTCAGGCCCTTGGCACCGTAGAACAGCTTGAATCCCAGCACATCGTCGATGTTGTTCAGGGTGATGCGGATGATCTCACCAAAGCCCAGCGTCAGGATCGCCAGATAGTCGCCGGTCAGGCGCAGAGCCGGGATGCCGATGAGGACACCGAACAGGCCAGCCATCACGCAGGCCAGCACCAGGCCCAGCACAAAGGAGACGGGGCCGGGCAGCGGGCAGTACTTGGTGAACAGGGCGCAGGTGTAAGCACCCACGGCCATAAAACCGGCATGGCCCAGCGGCAGCTGGCCCAGGTAACCGGTGGCAACGTTCAGGGACACGGCCAGAATGATGTTGATGCCCACGGTCATCAGCACTTTGTTCTGGTAGGTAGAGAGCATGTTCCCGGTCATGTAGGAGAGGGCCAGGAACAAGAGCACCACCAGCACGGCGTTCATGAGGTAACGCACGGGCATTTTGAGGGTTTTGCGATTCTTATTCATCTTTTCATTCCCTCCTTACACCTTTTCCTGCACCTGACGGCCGAGGAAGCCGGTGGGCTTGACCAGCAGCACAACGATCAGGATGGCAAACGTGACGGCGTCTTTCCAGGCAGAGAGGCCGATGGCGGAGACGAAGCATTCACACAGGCCGATGGCGATACCACCGATCATGGCGCCAGGGATGGAGCCGATGCCGCCCAACACGGCGGCGACGAATGCTTTCAGGCCCAGCATGGAACCCATGGTGGGAGTAGCCTGCGGGTAGGAGCAGCAGTACAGCACCGCACCGATGCCGGCCAGCGCGGAGCCGACGGCAAACGTGAACGAGATGGTGCTGTTGACGTTGATGCCCATGAGGCGGGCAGCATCCATATCCTCAGAGACGGCACGCATGGCCTTGCCAAGCTTGGTCTTCTGGACCAGGAACGTCAGGACCAGCATGGACAGCACGGTGACCACCAGCGTGATGATGGAGGTCAGGCCCAGCGGCACCTTGCCGATCATAAAGGTCTTGGCGGCGTAGTAAGACGGGATGACCTTTGCGCCGGAGCCCATGATCAGTTCCGCGGTGTACTCCAGGAAAAAGGAGACGCCGATGGCGGTGATCAGCAGCGAGATGCGGGGCGCGCCGCGCAGCGGGGTGTAGGCAACTTTCTCGATCACGACGCCCAGCAGCGTGCAGGTGACGATGGTGGCGCACACGGCGGTGACAGGGCCGAGGCCCAGCTGGTTCATGACGAACCAGGACATGTAAGCGCCCACCATAATGACATCACCATGGGCAAAGTTCAGCAGCAGGATGATGCCGTACACCATGCTGTAGCCCAGTGCGATCAGTGCATAGATGCTGCCCAGGGAAAGACCGTTGATCAGCTGACTAAAAAACACTGTCATGGTTTGATTCCTTCCTTTCTTGATCCGGATAGAAATAATACAAAAATGCGGAGACGGTCGAAGTAAACCTCTACCGACGGTCTCCGCAAGTGGATCATTGAAACCTTTGCAGCTTTCCGGGCCGCGGCCCGAAGCAGCTTAGAACATCTCTTTCAGAACAGGCGCGCCATCGACATAGGTCAGGATCGCGGTGCTCTTGACGGGGTTGTTGTGCTCATCAAAGGTAAAGGTACCGGTGATGCCCTCGATGGTGCCATTCTTGATGCCATCGATCACAGCCTGCTTGTACTCATCGGTGCCTGCTTCCAGACCAGCGTCCTCAGCAGCCTGAATGCCGTAGCACAGGGTAACGGCCGCATCGTAGCCCAGAGGAGAGAAGCCGTTGGGGTAGTCCTCGCCGTACTTCTCCTTGTACGCGTTCTCAAAGTCGGGGTTGGAGCCCTTTGCGTAGTTGGCGCAGAAGTAGGTGTCCTTCAGCTGGTCGTTGGTGGCGTAGCCCTCCAGGCCGTCCCAGCCGTCGCCGCCCAGGAACGGAACGGTCAGGCCGACGCTCTCGGCCTGAGACAGGATCTGGCCCACTTCCTGATAGTAGTTGGGGCAGAAGACGGTCTCGGGGCCCTTGCCCAGGATGGTGGTCAGCTGCGTCTTGTAATCCACGTCGCCGTCGGAGTAGCTCTCCTCATCGACGATGGTGCCGCCCAGAGCCTCGAACTCGTTGACGAAGTTCTCAGCCAGGCCCTCGTTGTAGTCAGCGCCTTTCTTGTAGATGACGGCTGCCTTGGTGTAGCCCAGCTTCTGGTAAGCGTAGTCCGCCATCTTGATGCCCTGGAACGGGTCGGTAAAGGTGGCACGGAAGACATTCTCATACACGGTGTCGGTCTCGGCATCGTAGGTAACAGCCTCAGCGGTAGCGGAAGCGGTAACCATGGGCATGTTGTAGTCCTGGCTCTCAGCGGCAACAGCCAGAGTCGGGGTGGTGGTCACGTCGCCGATCAGACCAACGATCCCCTCATCCACCATCTTGGTGAAGCACTGGACAGCCTGAGTCGCGTCGCCCTGCTCGTCCATGGTGATGGACTCGATCATCTTGCCATTGATGCCGCCGTTGGCGTTGACCTGATCCAGATACAGGTTCGCGCCGTTGGTAACAGCCAGACCGTAAACGGAAACATCGCCGGTCATGGGGCCCATAACGCCAACCTTGATGGTATTACCGGAAGCAGCGGCCGTGGAGCCAGCAGCGGTGGAAGCGGCAGTGGAAGCAGCGGTGCTGCTGGAAGAGCCGCCGCAGGCAGTCAGGGCCAGAGCAGCAGCGGAAACACCAGCGGCAGCCAGAAAGCTACGGCGAGAGATCATCTTTTTCATAATCGTATATCCTCCTTGGATTGGAAGTTTTTCGTGTAAAAGGATGAAGCAGAGTGGCTTCCCTCAAAGCTCCTCTGCCTCGATAGGCTTATTATAGACCCTCGCCGCAAAGTGTGCAATTCACAAACCGTCCATAGTTTTTGGGGCATTTTCGGGCATTTTCTTCTATTTTAAACAAAACGAATGCATTGTTTTTGTTTACTTTTTCAAGTTATTCATCTCGTACAAGCACGAAATGAAAGTGCTTCACCCATAACAAAAAAGTTACACAGCCCCCGCAGGCTCGTTAAGTTTCTGTCAACTAACATCTTCTCAGCCCCTTGCATACAGGCCGGAAACGTGATAGGATAAAGGCGGTTAGTTAGTGTATACTATCCAATAATGCTGAGAACGTATTCAGGAGGGCAACTCTTATGAACTATCTGGAAATTGAATCCGTCATCGGCCGCGAGATCCTGGACTCCCGCGGAAACCCCACCGTTGAGGCTGAGATCACTCTGGCCGACGGCACTGTTGCACGCGGCTGCGCCCCGTCCGGTGCTTCCACCGGCGAGTTTGAGGCGCTGGAGCTCCGCGACGGCGACAAGAGCCGCTACCTGGGCAAGGGCGTGACCAAGGCTGTGGAGAACATCAATACCGTCATTGCGGACGCCGTGGTGGGCCTGGACGCTTCCGACATCTACGCGGTGGACGCCGCCATGCTGAAAGCCGACGGCACCAAGGATAAATCCAACCTGGGCGCAAACGCCATCCTGGCTGTTTCCATTGCAGCCTGCCGCGCTGCCGCCACCTCGCTGGACATGCCCCTGTACCGCTTCCTGGGCGGCGTGAACGGAAACCGCCTGCCCGTCCCCATGATGAACATTCTGAACGGCGGCGCGCACGCCACCAACACCGTGGATACTCAGGAGTTCATGATCATGCCCGTGGGTGCTCCCTCCTTTAAAGAGGGCCTGCGCTGGTGCGCTGAGGTCTTCCATGCTCTGGCTTCCATCCTGAAAGCCAAGGGTCTGGCTACCTCCGTCGGCGATGAGGGCGGCTTTGCGCCCAACCTGTCCAGCGATGAGGAGACCATCGAGACCATTCTGGCCGCCATTGAGAAAGCCGGCTATGTGCCCGGCAAGGACTTCATGCTGGCCATGGACGCCGCTTCCTCCGAGTGGAAGAGCCCCAAGGGCAAGGGCTTCTACAAGCTGCCCAAGGCTGGCACTGAATACACTTCCAGCGAGCTGATCGCACACTGGAAGAAACTGGTTGAGAAGTACCCCATCATCTCCATTGAGGACGGCCTGGATGAAGAGGACTGGGAGGGCTGGCAGGAGATGACCCGCGAGCTGGGCGGCAAGGTCCAGCTGGTGGGCGACGACCTGTTCGTCACCAACACCGAGCGTCTGGCCAAGGGCATCCAGCTGGGTGCCGGCAACGCCATCCTCATCAAGCTGAACCAGATCGGCTCCGTTTCCGAGACGCTGGAGGCCATCAAGATGGCACACAAGGCTGGTTACACCGCCATCAGCTCTCACCGCTCCGGCGAGACCGAGGATACCACCATTGCAGACCTGGCCGTGGCTCTGAACACCTGCCAGATCAAGACCGGCGCTCCCAGCCGCACCGAGCGCGTGGCCAAGTACAACCAGCTGCTCCGCATTGAAGAGCACCTGGGTGCCAGCGCTGTTTACCCCGGCATGGGCGCGTTCAACGTCAAGCGCTGAAACACAAGCCATCCATTTTCTTTCCTTTCTTTCCCAGTGAAACCCATAAATCCAACCCCCTGACAAAAAACACCCGGCACCGCAGTTCACGGTGCCGGGTGTTTTTGATGCATTCAGGTACTGAACAGGAAACGCTTCCCACAAAGCTTACAGAGCGAAGTAACGCTTTGCGTTGTCGAAGCAGATCCCCTTGACGATCTTCTCCAGAGCTTTCTCGTCGTTGGGATACTCGCCGTTCTCGACCCACTCGCCGATCAGGTTGCACAGGATGCGGCGGAAGTAGTCGTGGCGGGTGTAGCTCAGGAAGCTGCGGCTGTCGGTCAGCATCCCAACAAAGTTGCCCAGCAGGCCCAGGTTTGCCAGGCTCTTCATCTGGTTCTCCATGCCGATCTTCTGGTCGTTGAACCACCAGCCGGAACCGTGCTGGATCTTGCCGGGGATCTCATCGTTCTGGAAGCAGCCCAGAATGGTGCCGATCTGCTCGTTGTCGTACGGGTTCAGGCTGTAGATGATGGTCTTGGGGCACTCGTCGGTGTCGTTCAGAGCGCTCAGCAGAGAAGCGATCTGGCCGCCGCAGCTTGCGGTGTTGATCATATCAAAGCCGGTGTCGGGTCCCAGCAGAGCGTTCATCTTGCGGTTGACGCCGCGCAGGCAGTTGTAGTGGATCTGCATGGCAACGTTCAGGCGGTGATACTGCTTGCCCAGGTGGATGAGGATGTAGGTCTGGTACTTCTCAGCCTCTTCGGTCGTGCAGGCCTCGCCAGCCATGACTTTCTGGTAGATGGCGTTGACCTCTTCCTTGGAAGCTTCACGGTAAGGCACATAGTCCAGGCCGTGGTCAGAAGCGCGGCAGCCCATCTCCACGAAGAACTCGATGCGCTTGGTCAGAGCGTCGGTCACGCAGTCGATGCAGGCCAGCTTCTCCTTGCCCACAACAGCAGCCAGCTGCGCCATGTACTCTGCAAAGCCGGGCTTCTGGATGTTGACGGCCTTGTCAGGACGGAAAGACGGAGCCACGGTGAACTTGATGGTGGGGTCTTCCTTGATCTTCTTGTGCCACTCCAGGCTGTCGATGGGGTCATCGGTGGTGCCGATGAATGCCACGTTGCTCTGCTCGATCAGGCCGCGGACGGTCAGCTTGGGGTCGTGCTGCAGCTTGTCGTTGCACAGGTTCCACACTTCCTCAGCGGTGTCGCCGTTCAGCACGCCGTCATAGCCGAAGAAGCGGTGCAGCTCCAGGTTGCACCAGTGGTACATCGGGTTGCCGATGGCCATGGGCAGAGCCTCTGCAAACTTCTGGAAGCGCTCGCGGTCGGGCTTATCGCCGGTAATGTACTCCTCAGGCACGCCACTGGAGCGCATCACGCGCCACTTATAATGGTCGCCAAAGTAGCTGCCGTCCGGGTTGCGGCCGCCCAGCCACACCTGAGTGATATTCTCAAAGCGGCGGTTCTCATAGATCTCGCGGGGAGGGATATGGCAGTGGTAATCGCAGATGGGCATATCCTCAGCATAAGTATGGTACAGGTGCTGAGCGGTGGGGTTCTGGAGCATGAACTCCTTATCCATAAATGCTTTCATGATCGAGTTCTCCTTTTCTTGTATTCAAGGTGAAATCATACAAAAAATGTGCTTTCCTGCTCCCACAGGATCCCAGTGGGAGCGGATACATCCTTAGTATACCGAAAATCACGCATGTATACAACTGAAAATTTGACGAATTTTTAAAGCATTCCTTGTGAAAACCGCTGGAATTTATGAAAATGGCCTATTTTGGGGCAAAAATCCATCATTCCCCCCTTGACTTATTTGTATACAACAGCATAAAATAGGGGTAGTCGGGGGCCGCACCGTGGCGGCTCCGGTTTTGAGCAAAGCAACATAAAAAGGAGAACAGCAAAATGGAAACTTTGAATTACAAGGTTTTGGCAGAGACTGGTTACAACGGCTACGTCCTCAAGGATGCCCCGGTCAAGGTGATGCAGTTCGGTGAGGGCAACTTCCTCCGTGCGTTCGTGGATTACTTTATTGATATCGCCAACGAGAAGGCCGGCTTCAACGGCAAGGTCAAGCTGGTGCAGCCCATTGCCAACTTCCCCCAGATGGCTGACTGGATCAACGAGCAGGAGGGCCTGTACACCCTGTACCTGCGCGGCAGTGAGAAAGGCCAGAAAGTGGACGCCAAGCGCGTGATCTCCTGCGTGTCCGACTGTGTCTGCCCTTATCAGGATGGCAAGTGGGCTGAGGTGCTGGAGCTGGCTCGCTCCGAGGATCTGGAGATCATCGTCTCCAACACCACCGAGGCCGGCATCGCTTACACCCAGGGCGACAGCGAGTTCGATCAGGTGCCCCCCAACAGCTTCCCCGCAAAGCTGACCCGCGTGCTGTATGAGCGCTACAAGGCATACAACGGCGCTGCCGACAAGGGCCTGGTCATCCTCTCCTGCGAGCTGATCGACAACAACGGCAAAGAGCTGAAGAAGTGCTGCAACAACTACGCCAAGGACTGGAACCTGGACGCTGCTTTCATCGACTGGATGAACAACGCCAACACGTTCTGCTCCACTCTGGTGGACCGCATCGTCCCGGGCCGCATTCGTGACCCGAAAGAGCTGGCTGCCCTGGAAGAGGCCAACGGCTACCACGATCAGGCGCTGGATGTCGGCGAAGTGTTCGGCGTCTGGGTCATCGAGGGCCCCGCGGGCCTGGAGGACAAGCTCCCGTTCAAGAAAGCCGGCGTCAACGTCATGGTCGTGCCCGATGTCACTCCTTATAAGAAGCGCAAGGTCCGCATCCTGAACGGTGCCCACACCGGTTTTGTTCTGGGCGCTTACCTGGCTGGCTTTGATATCGTCCGTGACTGCATGCACAACGATACCGTCCGCGGCTTCATGAACAAGATGCTGCACGAGGAGATCATCCCCACCCTGCCTCTGGACAAGAAAGACCTGGAAGACTTTGCTTCCGCTGTGGAAGACCGCTTCAACAACCCCTTCGTCAACCACGAGCTGATGAGCATTTCCCTGAACTCCACCTCCAAGTGGAAAGCCCGCAATATGCCCTCTTTCCTGGCTTATATCGAAGAGCAGAAGCAGCTGCCCAAGTGCCTGACCATGTCTCTGGCAGCCTATATCGCCTTCTATTCCAACGACATCCAGGAGCGCACCGCCGACGGCCTGATCTGCAAGCGCCCGGCCGGCAACACCTATAAGATCCAGGATGATGCATGGGCTCTGGACTTCTACTATGCACACAAGGACGACACCGCCGCTCAGCTGGTGCACGCTGTCCTGTCCAACACCCAGATGTGGGATCAGGATCTGACCAAGATCGAGGGCCTCGAGGCCGCTGTCCTGGCGGATCTGGAGCTGATCCGCTCTCAGGGCGCTGAGGCTGCTTACAAGAGCTGCCTGTAATTCGACAGAATATTTTCCCCGCACATCAAAGGGCTGCTGCTTTGGGCAGCAGCCCTTTTGTGCTTTTGAGAGTACAAGGAGAGAAACTATGCCGCAGGCAATTCACATCAGCCCCATCGACAACGTCGTTGTCGCGCTGCATCCCATCGCCAAGGGCACTCTGGTGGAGGTAGACGGCCTTTCCGTCACCGCGCTGGAGGATATTCCCCAGGGCCATAAAATGGCCGTGAAGCCCATCAAGAACGGCGAGAACGTCATCAAATACGGCTTTCCCATCGGCCATGCCACCGCCGATGCCGAGCCGGGCACCTGGATGCACACCCACAATGTCCACACCAACCTTTCCGGTGAGGTGGAGTACAGCTACAACCCCGCCCCCGATCTGGCTCCCCTGCCCAAGGCGGCTCCGGAGACCTTTATGGGTTTCCGCCGCAAGGATGGCCGCGCCGCCATCCGCAACGAGATCTGGATCATTCCCACCGTCGGCTGTGTCAACGACATCGCCAAGAAGATGGTGGCCGACAACCAGGATCTGGTCACCGGCAGCATCGAGGGCCTGTATACCTTTACCCATCCGTTTGGCTGCAGCCAGACCGGCCATGATCACGCACAGACCCGCAAGCTGCTGGCGGCTCTGGTCCGCCACCCCAATGCCGCTGCCGTTCTGGTGCTGCATCTGGGCTGCGAGAACCTCCAGCATGACCAGTTCGTGGAAGAGCTGGGCGAGTACGACCACGACCGGGTCAAGTTCCTGACCTGCCAGGACGTGGACGACGAGTTCACCGCGGCCCGCGAGATCCTCAAGGAGCTGGCTGCCTATGCCGGTCAGTTCCAGCGCGAGCCCATCCCCGTCAGTGAGCTGGTGGTCGGCATGAAGTGCGGCGGCTCGGATGGCCTGTCCGGCATCACCGCCAACCCCACCATCGGCCGCTTCTCCGATATGATGGGCCAGCGCGGCGGCTCCACCGTCCTGACCGAGGTGCCCGAGATGTTCGGTGCCGAGGGCTTCCTGATGGATCGCTGCATCAACCACGATGTCTTCGTCAAGGCGGAGAAGATGATCAACGGCTTCAAGGAGTACTTCATCAGCCACAACGAGGTGGTTTACGACAACCCCTCCCCGGGCAACAAGCAGGGCGGCATCACCACCCTGGAGGACAAGAGCTGCGGCTGTGTCCAGAAAGGCGGCACCGCCCCCATCATGGACGTCATCGGCTACGGCGACCCCGTGGTGACCAAGGGCCTGAACATGCTCTACGGCCCCGGCAATGACCTGGTCTCCGCCACGGCCATGACAGCAGCCGGCGCGCACCTCATCCTCTTCTCCACCGGCCGCGGCACGCCGTTCTCGGCCCCGGCCCCCACCCTGAAGATCTCCACCAACACCCCGCTGGCCCAGAAGAAGTCCGGCTGGATCGACTTCAACACCGGTGTCATCGCGGATGGAGAGAAGACCATCGACGAGGCCGCGCACGACCTGCTGGATCTGGTCATCCGTGTTGCCAGCGGTGAGCAGACCAAGGCCGAAAAGCACGGCTTCCGCGAGATTTCCATCTTCAAGGACGGCGTCGTTCTGTAAATACCAAAGGCTGCTGAGCGGTTCGCGCCGCCCGGCGGCCTTTTTGTGCATCTGTGAGCCACAGAAAGGATGTGTTTTTATGGCTATAACCACCCGTATGATGATCTATGCATTCCTGCTTTACGGCGGCATTTTTGCCGCCATCGTGGCCGTTATTGCAAGGGTCATAAAATATCTCATCCGTTACGGCATTGATTATTATTTTGAAAAACTGGCACAGAGCCAGAAACATAAGGAGGACTGAACTATGAATCAGATCACTACCCAGTACGTCACGGAGAACGGTGCCTGCTACGAGCAGTACGTCATCACCGACCCCGCCGCCAAGACGGCCCTGACCATCACCCCCGAGCGCGGCGGCATGATCACCGGCTTCACGCTGGACGGCGAGGAGTACATCTGGACCCGCCGCCCCAACTTCAGCGAGTGCAACCGCCCCCGCTTTGGCGTGCCCGTGCTCTTCCCCAGCTGCGGCAACCCGGACAACGGCGTGCATCTCTTTGACGGCAAGGCCTACCCTATGGAGTGCCACGGCTTTGCAGACCTCTGCGCCTGGGAAGTGGAGAGCGTCGGCCCGGACGGCGTGAGCCTTGTGCTGGAGTCCACCCCGCTGACCAAGTTCCTCTACCCGTTTGATTTCACCCTGCTGGTGAACTACAATCTGGAGGGCAGCAAGGCCACCATCAGCATGACCGTCATCAACGAGGGCGACAAGCCGATGCCGTTCAGCTTTGGCTACCACCCCTACTTCAACGCCTCCGCCCTGGAGAACGTGGACTTCAACATCCAGTGCGCTACCTGCTCTGAGAACGCCAAGGGCGAGCAGCCCGCTGCCCCGGAGAAGATCACCCTGACCCGCAAGGAGGGTGCCGACAACTCCATCCGCCTGCTGACCGGCGTGGAGTTCCCCATGAGCTTTACCGACAAGGGCAACGGCCACAAGGTGACTGTGGACGCCGACGAGACTTTCACCAACGGCGTGCTCTGGCAGCAGGATGCCGAGAGCTTCGTCTGCATGGAGCCCTGGAACGGCTGGGCCAACAGCGTCAACGAAGAGGGCAAGCACGAGGTGCTGGAGCCTGATGAGGCCATGACCAGCGAGTGGAGCATCACCATTGAGAAAGTTTGAAAATCCGCTTTCCTGAACATCTGAACAAAAAATCTCCCGCAGGGTGCACAGGCATCTGCGGGAGATTTTTATTTAAATCACATAATCGTTTCCGGCTTCTTCCGGGGCTGCCAGGTCTGCGAGGGTGATCTTGCTGAAGTAATCCGAGATCATTTCGTCCAGGCCTTTCCACATGTTATAGGTGCGGCATTCGGCCATCCGATGGCAGGTGGGTGCTCCGGGAGTCAGGCAGCTCACCGTTGCCAGATTGCCCTCCGTCAGGTTCAGGATCTCCTCCACCGTGTACTGCTCCGGGCTGCGGGTCAGGCGGTAGCCGCCGCCCTTGCCGCGCAGGCCCTCCAGAAACCCGTTCTGCACCAGCACCTTGAGGATGTTCTCCAGATATTTCTCCGAGATCTCCTGCCGGGCAGCTACTTCTTTCAGGGGGACATATTTATCTGACTGGTGTTCGGCCAGATCGATCATCACACGCAGCGCATAACGCCCTTTGGTTGAAACAATCATCCGTTTTTCTCCTTTGATTGCAAAGTGATTTACCGTTTTTGATTTTAAACCTATTATACAACAGGGTTTGTAACTTTTCAATCCGATTTTTTCGCATTTTTCCATTGACAAGGGCAGGGCACAAGCGTATAATGCTATCAAACCCACAAACCATATTGGTTTATAGAGTTGTGTGAACAGCCGGGGCCGCCCCGGAACAGCAGGGCCAAGCGCCCACATAGGGAGGACAAAGTATTATGAGCAAGATTTATACTTCCGCGGATCAGCTGATCGGCCACACTCCGCTGCTGGAGCTGGCCCACATTGAAGCACAGGAAAACCTGCCTGCCAAGATCCTGGCCAAACTGGAGTATTTCAACCCGGCCGGTTCCGTCAAGGACCGCATTGCCAAGGCCATGATCGACGACGCCGAGGCTTCCGGCAAGCTCAAACCTGGTTCCGTCATCATCGAGCCCACCTCCGGCAACACCGGCATCGGCCTGGCTGCCGTGGCGGCTGCCAAGGGCTACCGCATCATCATTGTCATGCCCGAGACTATGAGCGTGGAGCGCCGCCAGCTGATGAAAGCCTATGGCGCGGAGCTGGTCCTGAGCGAGGGTGCCAAGGGCATGAAGGGTGCCATTGCCAAGGCCGATGAGCTGGCAAAGGAGATTCCCAACGCATTCATCCCCGGCCAGTTCGTCAACCCCGCCAACCCCAAGGCTCATGTTGCCACCACCGGCCCCGAGATCTGGGATGACACCGACGGCAAAGTCGATCTCTTTGTGGCAGGCGTCGGCACCGGTGGCACTGTGACCGGTGTTGGCCAGTACCTGAAGAGCCAGAACCCGAATGTCAAGGTCGTGGCGGTGGAGCCTGCCTCCTCCCCTGTCCTGAGCAAAGGCACTGCCGGTGCACACAAGATCCAGGGCATCGGCGCAGGCTTTGTCCCCGATGTGCTGGACACCAAGGTCTACGATGAAATCATCGCCGTGACCAACGAGGACGCCTTTGCAACGGGCCGCCTCATCGGCCACAAAGAGGGCGTGCTGGTGGGCATCTCCTCCGGTGCAGCCGTCTGGGCTGCCATCGAGCTGGCAAAGCGTCCGGAGAACAAGGGCAAGAACATTGTGGTCCTGCTGCCCGATACCGGCGACCGTTACCTCTCCACCCCGCTGTTTGCGGAATAATCTCCCCCGAAATACGTTACGCCGCTGTGCATCCTCTTTGCGCAGCGGCGTTTTTGTGTTACAATAAACTCATCTTATCAATTGGAGCGTATGACATGAACTACTACGTTGCCCCCATGGAGGGGCTCACCGACCGGGTGTGGCGGCAGGCCCACCAGAAATGGTTCGGCTGGGCAGGCGGCCCGGCCCGCTATTACGCGCCCTTTTTGTCCCCGCCGGAAAACCGTGTTCTCATCAAAAAGAAGATGGCGGAGCTGGCCCCGGAGGCCAACCCCGGCGTGCCCGTTATCCCGCAGCTGCTGGCCAAGGATGGCGAGCTGGCTGCCTGGATGATCGGCGAGCTGCGGAAGCTGGGCTATACCGAGGTCAATCTGAACTTCGGCTGCCCCGCCGGAACGGTTACCGCCAAGGGCAAGGGTTCCGGAATGCTGCGGGACCCGGCCAAACTGGACGCCTTTCTGGAGGCTGTTTTCTCTCATGCAGAGGGCCCCATCTCGGTCAAGACCCGGCTGGGCGTGGAGAAACCGGAGGAGTTTGCGGCCGTCCTTACCATCTACAACCGCTACCCCATCTCTGAACTGACCATTCACCCCCGTGTCATGCGCCAGCTCTACCGCGGGCAGGCCGACCGGGAGGCTTTTGCCGCCGCTCTGCCCCAGTGCAAGCCGCCGGTCTGCTACAACGGTGATATCACCACCACAGGGCAGCTCCATGCGCTGGAAGCGGAATTTCCCACCCTTTCCGGTATCATGATCGGCCGGGGCATCATTGCAGACCCGGCTCTCTTCCGCAAGGCACTGGGCGGCCCCGCTGCCACCAAAGCCGAGCTGCGGGGCTATCTGGACGACCTCTACCACGGCTATACCGAGCTTTTCGGCAGCGCCGGGTGTGCCATCAGCCGGATGAAAGGCCACTGGTTCTATCTCATCCACTGCTTTGCCGACTCTGAAAAGTTGGAAAAGCAGCTGAAAAAGCTGCGGGAGCCCTGGGAGTATGAGACGGTCGTGAATCAGATTTTTACTTTGCCGCTTATTTAAAAAAGTCCGCTGCCATACAGACAGCGGACTTGAAAGGACAGATTGAAACTCAGACGTTCAGATAGCTGCGCAGCAGTGCCTGCAGCAGGTCATCGCGGTCCACCTTGCGGATCAGCGAACGCGCGCCCTTGTACGTCGTAATGTAAGTCGGATCTTCGGAGAGGATATAGCCCACCAGCTGGTTGACCGGGTTATACCCTTTTTCTTTCAGTGCGTCGTACACTTGCTGCACGACTTCGTGGATCTCATCGTCCTTTTGATCGTGGATCGAGAAAATAGCAGTTGCGTCACCCACGCAAGACACCCCCTTCGATAAACTATGATTTATTGTACACGAAATGCGGCAAAACTTCAAGATTCCGGGGCCGTATTTGCACATTTTGCTCAAAATTTTCTGACAATTCCATGCAATTTGGCGGGTGGTTTTCCACCGAAAGGAGCGTTTTATGCTATATGGCATTGGGTGCGACCTGTGTGAGGTCGCCCGGATGGAAAAAAGCCTCTCCGGGGCCCATGGCCCGGCCTTTGTTCGGCGGGTGTTCGGCCCGGCAGAGCAGGCCGCGCTGGGCCTTGGTGCAGAGGCTGAACCCCGGCCCGCCGGGCGGGCTTCCGCCCATAAGGCTGCCAGTGCGGCGGCTGATTTTGCCGCCAAAGAGGCATTCCTCAAGGCGGCAGGCACGGGGCTTGCCGCGCCGTTCTCCCTGTGTGAGATCGAAGCCGTCCGCCTGCCCTCCGGGGCCCCGAACTATCGTTTCTCCGGCAAAACGGCGGAGTGGGTGGCGGCACACCACCTGACCGCAAAGCTCTCTCTCAGCCACGACGGCGGCATGGCACTGGCGTTCTGCACGCTGGAACAGCTGCCCCCGGAAACCTGACCGCACCTGGTGCATACAATGGAATAAACCGCGCCGCGTGCATAGCGGCCCTCTCCCCCGCCCATACTAAGGGCAGCAGGGAGGCCTGCGCACCACATAGCGGCGCTGCCTCCCCAACTGCAAGGAGGGAGATTCCATGGAGGTACACAGAGGAGAAGTTTTCTACGCCGACCTCTCGCCCGTGGTCGGCTCAGAGCAGGGCGGCATCCGCCCGGTGCTCATCGTGCAAAACGAGATCGGCAACCGCCACAGCCCCACCGTCATTGCGGCCGCCATTACATCCCGGCTGGACAAAGCCCGCCTGCCCACCCACATCAATATCCGGGCAGAGGACACAGGCCTTGCCAAGGACAGCGTGGTGCTGCTGGAGCAGATCCGCACGCTGGACAAACACCGCCTGCGGGAGCGGGCCGGGCAGATCACCCCGGAGGACCAGCGGCGGGTCAATCAGGCACTGGATGTCAGCCTGGGGCTGGATTCCTATTAAAAACAACAGACGAAAAAGGCACAAAAATGCCGCTCCCATCCGGTCTGGATGAGGGCGGCATTTGTTGTTTTGTGGAAGATCTTCTGTTTACCCGTTCTTGGCGGATTCCTCTGCATCGTGGAGCAGCGCCTGCTCGCGGATCTTGGCCAGCGTTTCCTCGCTGAGGATATGCTCTGCCTTGCAGGCGTCCTCGGCAGCGATCTTCTCGTCCACGCCCAGCTGCATAAAGAAGTGGGTCAGCAGACGGTGGCGGCTGTAAATGCGTTCCGCGATCTCACGGCCCGGATCCAGCAGGGTCAGGTTGCCCTCGCCGTCCACCGCGATATAGCCGTTTTCCCGCAGTTTTTTCATGGCAATGCTGACGCTGGCTTTGGTATAGCCCAGCTCATTGACCACGTCAATGGAGCGCACCCGGCCCATCCGCTGGGTCAGCATCAGGATAGTTTCAAGGTAATCTTCCGCGGATTGGTGGATCTGCATGGTTTGTTCGGCCTCCTGCCTTTTCCCCGCAGGGAATTTGTTCGCCGGGCATAACAGCCCGGTTAGTATATAATAGGATATCACATTCGGCAGGATGTTGCAAGCCGTTCTCAGTAGGTTTGTATAAACAAACCAAAATCATTCTTCGATTTTGTGTTATTTCACCTGTGCTTCCCGGTAAGCTTCTGGCCCAGATAAATACAAGTCTCCGCCATGGGCATCCAGAATCACCGTCAGGGGCATATCCTCCACGGTCAGGCGGCGGACAGCCTCACAGCCGAGGTCCGGCCAGGCGATGACTTCCAGCGTTTTGACACTCTGGGCCATCAGGGCACCGGCTCCGCCCAGCGCCGCCAGATAGACTGCCCCGTTGCGGACGACCGCTTCCTTGACCGCCGCGTCCCGCTTGCCCTTGCCGATCATGATTTTGTTGCCCAGGTCCAGCAGACGGGGGCTCATGGCGTCCATCCGGCCGCTGGTGGTGGGCCCTGCCGAGCCAATGATCTCGCCCGGGCGCTCCGGGGTGGGGCCAACATAATAAATGGCACTGCCCTCCAGATCAAAGGGGAGCTTCTCGCCCTTGTCCAGTGCCTCCAACATCCGCTTGTGGGCCTGGTCACGGGCGGTATACACCACACCGGACAGCAGCACGGTGTCGCCTGCTTTGAGAGGAGCCAGATCTTCCGCCGTGCAGGGAGTTGTGAGTTTGTATTGCATGGTCGTTTCCTCCTTACAGCTGTGCACTGGCCCGCCGGGTGACATGGCAGGAGACATTGACGGCTACGGGGAGGCCTGCCACATGGGTGGGCATCTGCTCAATGGCAAGGCCCAGGCAGGTGGTCTTGCCGCCAAAGCCCTGGGGCCCGATGCCCAGCTCGTTGATGGCCGCCAGCAGCTCCTGCTCCAACGCCGCGTAATAGGGGTCCGGGTTGGGGACATCCAGCGGGCGGAGGAGGGCTTTCTTGGCCAGATACGCCACCTTATCAAAGCTGCCGCCCACGCCAATGCCCAGCACGATGGGCGGGCAGGGGTTGGAACCTGCCTGCCGCACGGTGTCCAGCACGAACTTTTGAAAGCCCTCCACGCCGTCGGCGGGCTTGAGCATCTGGATGCGGCTCATATTCTCGCTGCCAAATCCCTTGGGGGCCACCGTGATGGTGCAGCCGTCACCGTCCACCAGATGCACGGTGATGGCCGCCGGGGTGTTATCGCCGGTGTTGCCGCGGCGGAGCGGGTCGGCCACGATGCTTTTGCGCAGGTAGCCGTCGGTATAGCCCCGGCGGACGCCCTCGTGGATGGCCTCCTCAAAATGCCCGTCAATGTGAACATCGGTGCCCAGCTCCACAAAGACGCAGGCCATGCCGGTGTCCTGGCAGATGGGCAGGTTCTCTTCTTTGGCGGCGGAGAGGTTGGACCAGAGCAGGTCGAGGGTATTTTTCGCCAGCGGCCAGGGCTCTTCTGCCCGGGCTTTGGCCAGCGCTGCCTCCACATCTTTGGGCAGGCGGGTGTTGGCCTCGATGCAGAGCCGGGCCACGGTATCGGTGATGGCCTGTGCCGAAATGGTTCTCATCTCAACGCCTCCCTCTTACAGGCGGGCGACGCCCGTTTCCCGGGCAGCCTTTGCCACGGCGTTGGCCACAGCCTCGGCCACGCGGGGGTCAAAGGCACCGGGGATGATGTTCTCCTCGCTGCGGTCTGCGTCGGTGATGAGGTCGGCGATGGCATAGGCCGCGGCCAGTTTCATCTCGTTGTTGATGTCCCGGGCACGGACGCTCAGGGCACCCTTGAACAGACCCGGGAAGCAGAGCACGTTGTTGACCTGGTTGGGGAAATCGCTGCGGCCGGTGGCCATCACGCGGACACCACCCTCCTTGGCCTCGTCGGGCATGATCTCGGGCGTGGGGTTGGCCATGGCAAAGACGATGGCGTCCTGATTCATGGTCTTGCACAGCTCGGTGGTCAGGATGCCGGGCTTGGACACGCCGATGAACACATCGGCCCCGGCCAGCGCCTCTTTCAGGCCGCCCTTGATCTGACGGGGGTTGGTCACCTCGCCCAGCCAGTTCTTGTGGGCCTCCGCACTGTTGCAGCCCTTGTACAGGGTGCCGAACTGGTCTACCGCAATGATGTCCTTTGCACCGGCGGTCATCAGCATCTTGATGATGGCCGTGCCGGCCGCGCCGGGGCCGTTCAGGACGATGTGCACATCCTCCATCTTCTTGCCCACCACACGGAGGGCGTTGATGAGGGCGGCGGTCACGACAATGGCGGTGCCGTGCTGGTCATCGTGGAAGACCGGGATATCCAGCTCTTTTTCCAGCGTCTCCTCGATCTCAAAGCACTCGGGGCTCTTGATGTCCTCCAGATTGATGCCGCCAAACGTGGGCGCAATGGCCTTGCAGGCCGCAATGACGCTGGCCGCGTCGTGAGCGTCGATGCAGATGGGAAATGCGTCCACCCCGCCAAATTCCTTAAAGAGCACGGCCTTGCCCTCCATAACGGGCAGACCGGCCTCGGGGCCGATGTCGCCCAGGCCCAGCACAGCGGTGCCGTTGGAGACGACTGCCACCATGTTGCTCTTGAACGTGTACTTATATACATCGTCCGGGTTTTCCTTGATCTTGCGGCAGGGCTCTGCCACGCCGGGGGTGTAGGCCGTGGAAAGGTCGTCGCGGGTCTTCACTTCCACCTTGCTGACGATGCCGACTTTCCCGTGATGGCTCTCGTGCATTTCGAGAGCAGCTTTGTTGTAATCCATGGGGCGTTCCTCCTGTTTTTGTATTAGCTCCTGCTTTTTATAATAACAAAACCCGGTGGGCATTTCCACCGCTTTTCCCAGTTTTCCGCCCGGGTTCCCGCAAAAGTCCGACAAAGTCGAACGTTTATTTGTGGAAATTTTGCAAAAAACTTTTCTTTTTCATTTTTACCCCTTATAATAGAGCATGTTTGATTTGCGCACCGCCGGGGCTCCCCGGCATTCCAACAGGAGGTATTCTTTTGAAACGTAGCATCACCAAGGCGCTCTGTCTGGTCTGCGCCGGAGCTCTGGCTCTGGGCGCGGCAGGCTGCAGCAAGTCCGACAGCTCTTCTTCCGCTTCCAGCGAGGCCGCCAGCAGTGTTCTGGGCTCCGCGGCGGATTACGATTACCAGAACTTCACTTACAGCGATGGTCTGGATGAAAACGGCTACTGGGAGGGCATCCGGGCACTGGATTATGTCACCCTGCCGGAGGATTACGCTTCCATCCCGGTCCAGCGTGCCGATGTAGAGCCCACCAGCGAGGACGTGCAGGCCCAGATCGACAGCCTGCTCAGCCAGAACTCCACCACCCAGGACGTGACCGACCGTGCCGCGGCCAACGGCGACACCGTCAACATTGATTACGCCGGCACCGTGGACGGCGTGGCCTTTACCGGCGGCACCTACACGGGCTACAGCCTCAAGCTGGGCAGCGGCTCTTTCATCGACGGCTTTGAGGACCAGATCGTTGGCCACAAGCCCGGCGAGACCTTTGACGTGACCGTCACGTTCCCGGACGGCTACCGTGACTCCACCGATGCCGACGGCAACGCGCTGGTGCTCAGCGGCAAGCAGGCGGTCTTCTCTGTCACCCTGAACTCCATTGAGGAGGAGGTCCTGCCGGAGCTGACCGATGCCTGGGTGGACGAGAACTACGGCACCAGCGATGACCTGCACAGTGTGGAGGCCCTGCGGGCGTTCTGCCAGCAGCAGCTTTACACCTCCAACCTCAACACCGCCGTCATGGATTACCTGATGGACAACGCCACGTTCAGCGAGGTGCCCAAGGCCGTGACCGATTACCAGGTGACCCAGTGCCTCAACTACTATGATAAGATGGCCCAGTACTATGGCTACGATCTGGACACGTTCGTCCAGTCCATGCTGGGCTATGACAGCGCCGATGCCATGCTGGCCGCCATGGCCGACAGCATTGAGTCCTACGCAAAAGAGGCCCTGCTCTACCAGGCTGTGGCCGAGGCCATGGATCTGGCCCCCACCCAGGAGCAGATCGACACCTACTCGGCTTACACCGAGGCCTATGGCGCCAACTACTGCACCATGGTCGCCATGATGGATACCGTGACCGACGCCCTGACCACCGGCGCGCAGGTAAAATAATTTTCCCGCGTTCTTTTCCAGCATTCCGCACTCTCCCGCTGCCGGGAGAGTGTTTTTATTTGCAAACTTTTTGTGAATTCTCCGCTCAGCTTCTTCCGCCCTATTGACAAAGTGGGTTGTTTGGAGTATATTTTTAGCAGTCAAGCAGATAGAGTGCTAATGCAGAATTAGCAAAGTTCAATCTTGTTTGACAAATCTCATTTAAAAACCAACTTCCGGTATGAATGGAGGTCGATTCTATGAATACCAATCAATATACCCAGAAGACACTGGAAGCACTGCAGGCTGCCCAGCAGCTGGCGGTGGAGTACCAGCACAACGCCATGGAGCCGGAGCACCTGCTCCATGCACTGGCCACCCAGGAGCAGGGCCTGATCCCGCAGCTGCTCCAGAAGCTGAATGTGGACGCGGGCAGCTTCTCCGCCGCTGTGGCTGAAAAGCTCTCCGCCATGCCCCGGGTGTCCGGCTCCGGCCGTGACCCCGACAAGGTCTATATCTCGCAGGCAACGGATAAGGTCCTGAGCGCCGCCGCCCGGGAAGCCAAGGCCATGAAAGACGATTACGTCAGCGTCGAGCATGTGTTCCTCGGCCTGCTGGATGAGCCCACCCAGAACTGTTCCGATCTGTTCCGCGCGTTCAGCATCACCAAGGATAAGTTCCTGCAGCAGCTGACCGCCGTGCGCGGCAACCAGCGTGTCACCAACGACAACCCCGAGGACACCTACAACGCCCTGCAGAAGTACGGCCAGGACCTGGTGTATCTGGCCCGCAAGCAGAAGCTGGACCCTGTCATCGGCCGTGACCAGGAGATCCGGAACGTCATCCGCATCCTGTCCCGTAAGACGAAAAACAACCCCTGCCTCATCGGTGAGCCGGGCGTCGGCAAGACCGCCATTGCAGAGGGTCTGGCCGAACGGATCGTCCGCGGCGATGTGCCCGAGAACCTGAAAGACCGCACCGTGTTCAGCCTGGACATGGGCGCTCTGGTGGCCGGTGCAAAATACCGCGGCGAGTTTGAGGAGCGCCTGAAGAGCGTGCTGAACGAAGTCAAGAAGAGTGAGGGCAAGATCATCCTCTTCATTGATGAGCTGCACACCATCGTGGGTGCCGGCAAGACCGATGGTGCCATGGACGCGGGCAACCTGCTCAAGCCCATGCTGGCCCGCGGCGAGCTGCACTGCATTGGTGCCACCACGCTGGACGAGTACCGCCAGTATATCGAGAAAGACCCCGCCCTGGAGCGCCGTTTCCAGCCGGTGCAGGTGGATGAGCCCACGGTGGAAGACACCATCTCCATCCTGCGCGGCCTGAAAGAGCGGTACGAAGTGTTCCACGGCGTCAAGATCAGCGATAACGCCCTGATCGCCGCCGCTACCCTCTCTGACCGCTATATCACCGACCGCTTCCTCCCCGATAAGGCCATTGACCTGGTGGATGAGGCCTGCGCCATGATCAAGACCGAGATGGACAGTATGCCCAGCGAGATGGATGATCTGGCCCACCGCATCACCCAGCTGCAGATCGAGCAGGTCAGCCTGAAAAAGGAGACGGATGCCCTGAGCCAGAGCCGCCTGAAAGAGCTGGAAAAAGAGCTGGCCGAGCTGCAGGATCAGTTCCGCAGCATGAAAGCAAAGTGGGAGAACGAGAAGAACGCCATCGGCAAAGTGCAGACCCTGCGCGAGCAGATCGAGCAGACCAATGCCGCCATTGAGAAAGCCCAGCGTGAGTACGACCTGAACAAGGCCGCCGAGCTGAAATACGGCAAGCTGCCCGGGCTGCAGAAACAGCTGGAAGCCGAAGAGAAGCTGGCCAACGAGAAGAAAGAGGACAGCCTGCTGCGTGACCGTGTGACCGACGAGGAGATCGCCCGCATCGTGGCCCGCTGGACCGGCATCCCCGTGGAGAAGCTGGTGGAGGGCGAGCGCGAGAAGCTGCTGCATCTGGACGATGTGCTCCACAAACGGGTCATCGGCCAGAATGAGGCCGTGACCAAGGTGAGCGAGGCCATCCTGCGCAGCCGCGCCGGCATCGCCAACCCCAACCGCCCCATCGGCAGCTTTCTGTTCCTGGGCCCCACCGGCGTGGGCAAGACCGAGCTGGCCAAGGCGCTGGCACAGGCCCTGTTTGATGATGAGCGCAACATGGTGCGGATCGACATGACCGAATATATGGAGAAGTTCAGCGTCAGCCGCCTGATCGGCGCGCCTCCGGGATACGTCGGTTATGAAGAGGGCGGCCAGCTGACCGAGGCCGTCCGCCGCAAACCCTACAGCGTGGTGCTGTTTGATGAGGTGGAAAAAGCCCACCCCGATGTCTTCAACATCCTGCTGCAGGTGCTGGACGATGGCCGCATCACCGACAGCCAGGGCCGTACCGTGGACTTCAAGAACACGGTCATCATCCTGACCTCCAACCTGGGCAGCGACATCATCCTGAACGATCTGGAGCAGCGCCGCGCCAACGGCTCCAACGAGCTGAGCGACGAGGCAAAGCATCAGATCGACGCCCTGCTCAAGAGCAAGTTCCGCCCCGAGTTCCTCAACCGTCTGGACGAGATCGTCTACTACAAGAGCCTGACCAAGGATGAGATGCGGAGCATCGTGGACCTGCAGCTGGACGACCTGCGCCGCCGCATGGATGAGGGCAAGCACCTCAAGCTGGACGTGACCACCGCCGCCAAGGACTTCATCATTGATTCCGCCTACGACAGCGTCTATGGCGCGCGGCCCATCAAGCGGTTCATCCAGAGCCGGGTGGAGACCCTCATCGCCAAGGCCATCATCCGGGGCAGCTACGCCGAGGGCGCTACCCTGACGGTGGATTATGACGGCAATGCCCTGACGCTACGCTGAAATTTCCCTTAGATTTTACCTGTTTTGTTCCCACGGACAGGTGGTAACGCTTGCACCGGGGGACTGAATATGATATTATAGTCTTTGAACATGTGCTTTTCATCGCGGAACAGTCACGGTGGGAAGCACATTTTTAGTATTAGCAGCCTGGAAGCAGTTTTCCCGCCACCGGCGGGGAAACTGCCCCGTCATCCGCTGCGTGCCCGTTTGGGCCAGAAAATATCAAACAGAAAGTTGAGTGTGATTTCCCTTTATTATGGACGATGGCAGTATTACGCTCTTGGTGGCGCTGGTGATCCTGGTGGCATTCTCCGCCTTTTTCTCCGCCTCCGAGACCGCATTCTCTTCCCTGAACCAGATCCGTCTGAAAAGCCGCGCGGAGGACGGCGACACGTCCGCCGCCCGGGTGCTGGCCATGTCGGAAAAATACGACAAGCTGCTCTCCACCATCCTCATCGGCAACAATATCGTCAACATTGCCGCCGCTTCCATCGGCACCATCCTGTTTACCCAGATGCTGGGGCAGGAGCGGGGCGCGACAGTCTCCACCATCGTGCTCACCATCGTGGTGCTGATCTTTGGCGAGGTAACGCCCAAGAGCCTGGCCAAGGAGATGCCGGAGACCATTGCCACGGCAGTGTCCCCGGTGCTCAACCTGCTGATGCTCCTCTTTACCCCGCTGACCTGGCTGTTTACCCAGTGGAAAAAGCTGCTGGGCAAGTTCATCCACAGCCGTGAGGAAGATACCATCACCGAGGGTGAGCTCATGACCATGGTGAGCGAGGCCGAAAATGACGGCGAGTTGACCGACCGCGAGAGCCAGCTCATCCGCAGCGCCATTGAGTTCGACGACGTGGAGGTGGAAGAGATCCTGACCCCCCGCGTGGACGTGGTGGCCGTGGAGGACAACATCTCGCTGGAAGAGCTGGCCCAGACCTTTGCGGAATCCGGTTATTCCCGCCTGCCCGTCTATCATGATACCATCGACAACATCATTGGCGTGGTACATGAAAAGGACTTCTACCTGGCCCGGCTCAAAAAAGCCACCACCGTGGAAGACCTCATCGCACCCACCCTGTATACCACGGGTTCCACCCAGATCTCCCAGCTGCTGCGCACCCTGCGGGAGCAGCACCACCACATGGCGGTCGTCGTGGACGAGTACGGCGGCACCGAGGGCATCATCACCCTGGAAGACATCCTCGAAGAGCTGGTGGGCGAGATCTGGGATGAGCACGACGAGGTGACCGAGGACTTCCGCCAGCAGTCGGACGGCAGCTGGCTGGTGTCCGGCTCTGCCAGCGTGGATGACCTCTACGAGACGCTGGGCCTGCCCGAGGACGAGGACATTGATTCCAACACCGTCAACGGTCTGGTGCAGGAAAAGACCTGCCACCTGCCCAAGGTGGGCGACCATTTCACGCTGGACAATTTCAACGGCGTGGTCACCCGCACGGCCAAGCGCCGCGTGACCGAGGTGCGGCTGACGCCCATCCCCGCCCCGGCGGAGAAAGAGGACGACCATGACCGGGAAAAATGGTTACCCTCCCGCCACCTGCAAAACCACAATTAAGCAAAAACCCCTGAGACGCGGCTGCGTCTCAGGGGTTTTGTGTTCTATTGCGTTTGAAACGGTTACTGCTTTTTCCAACGGCGCATAACGCCCATGCCCAGTGCATAGGGGCCGGTGTGCACCGCGATGGTGCAGCCGATCTGCAGCAGCTCTACCTCACAGGCGCTTCCCGGGTACCTGGCCAGCAGGGCGGCGCGGGTCTGCATCCAGAGCCGCTTGCCCTCTTCCTCATCGTAGCCATAGCCCACGGTGACGCAGTAGTCGTCCGGGTTCGCGTTGTTGCTGTCGAGATAAGCCATCAGCTGCTCCAGCGCCTTTTCAAAACTCTTCTGGCGGCCGCGTGCCATGCCGCCGGAGAAGATCTCGCCCTCTTTGAAGAGGATCATGGGCTTGATGCCCAGGATATTGGCCGCGCGGCCCGTCACCTTGCCGATGCGGCCGCCCTTGATGAGATAATCCAGGTTGCCCACGGTGAAGAAGATCTGGTTGGTGACGCGCTCGGCGCTCAGCCAGACCACAGCCTCTTCCAGCGTGCAGCCTGCGTCCCGCATGGCCACCGCGTTTTCCACCATTTCCGATTCCGTCACGGTGGCCGCCGTGGAGTCCATCACCTCGATCTTTGCATCGGGGTAATCCTCCAGTACCAGCTCCCGGGCGTTGCGGGCGCTGCCCACACAGCCGCTCATCTTGCTGGTAAAGCACAGGCAGAGGGTGGGGCGGCCTGCTTCGGCCTGGCGGCGGAAGATCTGCTCAAAGTCCTCCAGCGAGGGCAGGCTGGTCTTGGGGTAAGCGGAGGGGTTATCTACCATGAACTGGTAGAAATCCCGCACCGCGATCTCCTTGCCCTCCTTGCGGTAATGCTCGCCATCCAGCGAGACATAGAACGGCACAACTTCTACATTGTACTGCTTTGCCTTTTCCGGGGTCCAGTCACAGGCACTGTCGGTAATGATATCAAACATAAACGCACGCTTCCTTTGTTACGGATAAACGCCCCGTGGCTCAGACCACGTGGTGGATATAAGCCTCACGCTCCGCGCCGACCGAGATATAGGTGATCTTGCAGCCCACAGCCTTTTCCAGGCGCTCCACATAGTCACGGGCCTCCTGGGGCAGGTCCTCCCACTTGCGGGCTGCGGTGATATCGCAGTGCCAGCCGGGCAGATACTCCACCACGGGCTGTGCGGTATCCAGTGCCTCGCCCATGGGGAAACGGGTGGTGGTAGTGCCATCGCTCAGCTTGTAAGCGGTGACCATGGGGATCTTCTCCATGTAGTCCAGCACGTCCAGCAGGGTCAGAGCCACTTCATCGCAGCCCTGGCAGAAGACGCCGTAGCGGCTTGCCACCAGGTCGATGGGGCCCACGCGGCGGGGACGGCCGGTGGCAGCGCCATACTCGTGGCCAGCCTCACGCAGGGCGTGCTTCTCTTCCTCGGTCATCGCCAGCTCCGCGGTAAAGGGGCCGTCGCCGACGCAGGAGGAGTAAGCTTTCATCACGCCGATGGAGTTGTTCAGCTTGTGGCCCGGGATGCCGGCACCGATGGGTGCGTAAGCGCCGATGACGTTGGAGGAGGTGGTGTAGGGGTAAATGCCGAAGTCGATGTCACGCAGAGCGCCCAGCTGTGCTTCAAACAGCACTTTCTTGCCGGCGGCGTCCGCATCAGCCAGGTACTGGCCCACATCGCAGATATAATCCTTGAAGATGGCTGCATACTGCTCCAGCCATGCCCACATCTCATCCACGCTGATGGGAGCGGCGTTGTAGCTGCCCTCCATCACCAGGTTCTTGGAATCCACCATGGTGACCAGGCGCTTCTTGACAGAGTCGTCCAGATGGAGCAGGTCGCCCATGCGGAGGGTCTTCTTCATGTACTTATCGCCGTAAGCGTAAGCAATGCCGCGCTTGGTGGAGCCGAACTGCGCGCCGGTCTTGGACAGGCGTGCCTCTTCCAGACCATCCTGCTCCACATGGTAGGGCATGGTGATGGTCGCACGGTCGGAGATCTTCAGGTTGGCGGGGCTGATCTCAACACCCTGCTTGCGCAGGTTCTCGATCTCGCCCGCCAGATGGTGCGGGTCGATGACCATGCCGTTGCCCATAACGCAGACGACGTTGGGGCGGAGAATGCCGGAAGGCAGCAGATTCAGCACAAATTTACCGCGCTCGTTCTTCACGGTATGGCCGGCGTTGTTGCCGCCCTGATAGCGCGCGACAATGTCGTACTCCTGGCTGATCAGGTCGACCATGCGGCCCTTGCCCTCATCGCCCCAGTTGATACCCGTAATTGCAGTAAGCATAATAAATGACCTCTTTGTAATTTTTCAAAAGACAGCCTTTTCCGTGCACCTTGCCCGGGATACGCCACCTTGGAAACAACATTTGGCCGCGCCGCCTGCGCCCGGCAGACCGCAACAGCTCAAGTATATTATAGCACGATTGCGCAACCGAAAAAAGAGGGAAAGCCGCTTTTGTACGACTTTTCCCTCTCTTTGCGCTGTTTTGTCCGGCAGACTCAATCTTTCTTTGCCAGCTTATGGATGGTACCGTCCGGCTCCTGGATGGAGGTGTTGTTCAGCTGGGCGCGGAGGCTGGCCTTGATGTCGTCCAGGTACTCCCGGCGCAGGGCCTGCCGCTCGGCTTTTTCGGCCTCCGTCAGGCCCGTGGTCTTGCTTTTGTGTGCCAGCTCGTTGATGCGGGCAATTTTCTCATTCGTCATGGTGTACTCCTGTATTTTATCGGAAAGTGTGATATAATGAGCATAGCCTCTCAGGCGCTTTGCTGGGTGACGGAGAGGTTTAATCCAGTATACCAAAGGATGAAACCCATGTCAAAGCAGTTGAATTTTGCACAGCAGATGGACGAAGTGTTGAAAACATTGGCCCCCGCCCGGCCAAAGCTTCTGCTCCACGCCTGCTGCGGGCCCTGCTCCAGCGCCGTGCTGGAACAGCTGTGCCAGTATTTTGAGATCACTGTCCTCTACTATAACCCCAACACCTGGCCCGCGGAGGAATACTACCGCCGGGGCGAGGAGCTGAAAAAGTTCGTGGCCGCCGCCCACCCGCTGGGGGTAACGGTGGTGGAAGACCACTACGACCCGCAGGAGTTCTACACCGCCGTGCAGGGGCTGGAACAGGAGCCCGAGCGGGGCAGCCGGTGCACCATCTGTTACCGGCTGCGGATGCGCCGGGCGGCCCAGTATGCCGCCGAACACGGGTTCGACTGGTTCACCACCACCCTCTCCATCAGCCCCCATAAGGACGCCAAGCGGATCAACGAGATCGGCCAGCAGCTGGAAGAAGAGTTCGGTGTAAAGCACCTGCCCGCGGATTTCAAAAAGCACAACGGCTACCTGCGCAGTTTGCAGCTCTCGGAGGAATACGGCCTCTACCGGCAGGATTACTGCGGGTGTGAGTTCAGCGCCCGGGCCCGCGGGCTATAACAAAAACGTCCACCCTGACGGATGGACGTTTTTGTTTTGCCGCCTTAGTTTTCTTCCGGCATCCGTGCCACCAGAATGGCAAAGAGGACAAGGCCGATGCAGGGCACGATGTTACAGGCCATGCCCACGGCAAGGCCCGCGCGCTCTGCTACCCGGCCAATGATCCAGGGCATGAGGATGGCACCGCTGGACGCCGCCGGGAGCATGATGCCCATGCTGGTCACGCTGGTCATTTTACCGGCGCTGGCCACAGCCGTGGGGTTCATGCCCGCCATGGCAAAGGCAAAGGCGAACAGCAACAGGATGGCTGCCCCCTGCGTGTGGGCCTGCATGAGGAAGAAATAAAAGAGGGTGCAGCCCACCCCCATGACCACCATGGCCTTGCGGGGCTGTTTGAACGGGAAGACGAACGCGATGAGGAGCCGGGCCACCAGAGTGGCGCCCCACATGACCGTGACGGTATAGGCCGCCAGCGCGCCGGTAATGATGCCGCTGCCCTTGAAGTAGGTGACCATCCAGCCCGTGACGCTCTGCTCGGCCGCGTTCTGGCAGAAGAGCAGGCCTGTCAGCAGCCAGAACTGCACGGAGTGCAGAAAGCTCCAGTCGATCTTCTCCTTGCCGGTTTTGCTTTTGGTGCTCCCCTGCCCGTCCATGGGGGTGGTGAGATAGATGAGCCAGACGATGACGCCCAGCGCCGCCAGCACCAGCAGGGCCAGCCCGGTGCTCACCCGGCCCGCCGCTGCAATGAGGAACGGGCAGAGCAGCGCGCCGCAGGCGTAGCAGCTGTGCATCAGGTTCATGCCCCGGGTGCGGTCGGCGGAGTTGTCGCTGACCAGGATGGTGCAGGCGTTCATGACGCTGCCCTTGGCGATGCCCACCAGGAAGAACGAGACACTCAGCAGCAGCTCCGCGCCGGAGAGGCCCATCATCCCATAGCCCAGCGCATAGCCCGTGGTCAGCAGCAGGACACTGGGCTTGAAGCCCAGCACCCCGGGCAGCACGCCGGTCAGGAAACCCGCCAGCAGGTTGCCAATGCTCATCAGGGAGAGCAGAGTGCCCGTCATGCCATAGGCAAAGCCGTATTTCTCCTGCAGCAGGCTGACCACCACACCGCTGGAAATGGTGCAGATCCCGCTGAAAAAGAATGTGAGGAAGCCCGCATTGCGCAGGCGGGTGTTTTGGGGTTGCTGTTCCATGGCCGTTTGCTCCTCGTCCTGTTTTTGTTACTCTTTTTTTATTTAACCACAGTTTTGGGCAAATGCAATCCGCTTTTTGAATTTATAAGTGTTCCTGCAGGAAATTTGCCGCAGGACGTGGCTCGTTGAAGAGATCTCCCACGCGGAACGCACCCCGCCAAAACAGGCGCAAAAAAGAGGGGCGGACCCTACAGGGTTCGTCCCTCTTTTTACTGGTTTGCTTATTCTGCCTTTTCAGCAGCGGGCTTCTCCTCAGCCTTGGGAGCGGGAGCTGCTGCAGGAGCAGCGGCGGGTTTAGCCGCGGGTGCAGCGGGCTTCTTGGGCTCCGGGGGATACGGATTGTCCTTCAGCGGGAAGAGGATGATCTTCTTCGGGCACTTCTGGGCACACATACCGCAGCCCTTGCACTTGTCATAATCCACACGGGCCACACCGTCCACAACGTGGATGGCATCAAACTTGCAGGTACGCTCGCACATGCCGCAGGCAATGCAGGAGGTCGTGCAGGCTTTCATGGCCACAGGGCCCTTATCCTGGTTGGAGCACATGACCACAGGCTTGCGGGGGCCGCCAGCGTCGATCATAATCACATGCTTGGGGCAGATGTTGGCGCAGGCACCGCAGCCGGTGCACTTGTCCTTATCCACCTTGGCCACGCCGTCCACAATGTGGATGGCGTCAAACTTACAGACCTTGGTGCAGTCGCCCAGGCCGATGCAGGCGAACGTGCAGGTCTTGGGGCCGCCGTACAGGTTGGCGGCAGCCGCGCAGGTCTGGATGCCGGTGTAATCATAAGCGGGCTTGCAGTGCTCGGAGTTGCCCTGGCACTGGACCACAGCCTTTTTCTCCACAGCGCTTGCCTCGCCGCCCATGATCTTGGCAATGGCAGCAGCAGCCTTGGGGCCGCCGGGTGCGCACTTGTCGCAGGCAACGCCGTCCATGACGACAGCTTTTGCGTAATCAGAGCAGCCTGCGTAACCGCAGCCGCCGCAGTTTGCGCCTGCCAGGCAGGCGGCAACTTCTTCAATACGAGGATCTTCCTCAACCGCCATGAACTTGGCCGCCGCGACCAGAATGATCGCGCCAACAGCGCCCACGATGGTACAGAGGATAACAGCCGATGCAATATTCATAGTTCTGTCTCCTCCCTTACAGCGTCACATTAAACAGGTTCTCGACGAGGCCGCCGAAACCCATGAAAGACAGGCTGGTGATCGCGGCAGCCAGCAGGGTGATGGGCAGGCCCTTAAAGGGAGCCGGGGGATCGCAGGCTTCCACGCGCTTGCGCACGCCGCTGAACATGACCATAGCCAGCATGAAGCCGACGCCTGCACCGATGGCGCAGATCAGGGCCTCGATGTAAGCGATGCCAAAGCCCAGGCTCTCCACATCCGCGCCGTAATCGCCGACGACCAGAATGGTGACAGCCAGCACGCAGCAGTTGGTGGTGATCAGGGGCAGGTAAACGCCCAGGGAGTTGTACAGGGCCACAATGTACTTCTTGAGGAAGATCTCAATGAACTGGACCAGAACCGCGATGACCAGAATGAAGACGATGGTCTGCAGGTAGCTCAGGCCAGCCGGGTCCAGAACGAAGATCTGGATGGGGAACGTCACGGCAGTAGCCATGAACATGACGAAGATAACAGCGCCGGACATACCAACGGCGGAGTCCAGCTTCTTGGAAACGCCCAGGAACGGGCAGATACCATAGAACTTCACCAGCACGTAGTTGTTGACAAGGATCATGCTGAAGAAGATTGCAGCGAGTTTGACGAGCATCTTATTCCGCCTCCTTCTTCAGGTTGTCGATGTCACAGCAGCTCTTGCGCTCGATCCGTGCATCCAGCTTGCCCTCCAGCCAGACACAGCCGGCCATCAGGACGCCGTAGCAGAAGAACGCGCCGGGAGCCTGGGTCATAATGCTGATCTTGGCGAAAGACTCGGGCAGGATCTGGAAGCCCAGCCAGGTGCCGCTGCCCAGAACCTCACGGAACGTAGCCATCAGCACGACGGTCAGGGTGTAGCCGATGCCCATGCCAATGCCGTCCAGTGCGGAATCGACCACATTGTTCTTGCAGGCGAACATCTCGGCACGGCCCAGGATGATGCAGTTCACAACGATCAGGGGCAGGAAGACGCCCAGTGCATTGTACAGGCTGACCATGTAGGCGTGCATGAACATCTGGACGATGGTCACGAAGCCTGCGATGATAACGATGTAGCAGGGCAGATGGACTTTTGCGGGGATCACGTTGCGCAGCAGCGAGATCAGGATATTGGCGCAGACCAGCACGAACGTGAAAGCTGCACCCATGCCCAGCGCGCTGGAAACTGCCGTGGTAACAGCCAGGCAGGAGCAGGTGCCCAGAACCAGACGCAGAACGGGGTTTTCTTTGATGATACCGTTGGTAAGGATGCTTACCTTGGAATTCTTTTCAGATGCCATTTCTTACCAACCTCCTTTATGCCAGCTCATTGTAGCAGCTGATGCAGTCGTTGATGGCTGCAAACAGAGCCGTGGACGAAATGGTAGCGCCGCTGTAGGCGTCAAAGTCCTGGTTCATGACGATATTCTGGGTACCGTCCATGCCGTTGAACTGAGCCAGATAGTCGGCCTTGGCCACGTTGGAGCCGATGCCGCTGGTCTGCGTGGAAGCATCCACCCAGATGCCGGTGACCTTGCCCTCGGCATCAAAGCCCATGATAACGGTCAGGACGCCGCCGTCGAAACCGGACTCGCCGGCCTTGATGGCCATGCTGCCATCCTCAGCCTTGACAGCACCGGAGACGTTTGCGGTGGTGTAGCCGCTCATCTCTTCCAGGGTGCTTGCGTCGGAAACAGAGGGCATCACGTCAACGTAAGCAGCCAGGGTGGTTGCACGCTCGTTTTCCGCGATGACCGGAGCGGTCATGGAGTTAACGACCGCCAGCAGCAGGCTGACGACCAACGAGATCACGCTCAGCACAACAATAGGCTTTACCGTGCTCTCCCAAGTAGTCTTATTCATTTGCCAGCAGCCTCCTTTGCAGGTTTTGCGGGTTTGATATAGCCATACGGAGTCTGACGGGTCAGGTCATTGATGTACGGGACCCACAGGTTCATGAACAGCAGCGCGAAAGACACGCCTTCGGCGTAGCTGCCCCACTCACGGATCGCAAAGGTGACAATGCCCAGCGCCACGCCATAGACCAGCTTGCCCTTGAGGGTGAACGGGCTGGTGACGTAGTCGGTTGCCATGTACACAGCACCAAACAGCAGGCCGCCGGACAGAACGCCGACCAGCGCACCGTGCAGGCTGCGGGTAGAGATCAGGTAGAAAATGAACATGCTGCCGATGTAAGAAGCGGGGATGGCAGCGCTGATGGTCTTGGTGGCCACCAGGTAGATCAGGCCCAGCACGATGGCCAGAGCGCAGGTCTCGCCCAGAACACCGCCGTGCACGCCCATGAACAGATCCAGCAGGCTCAGCTTGGAGGGGTCCGCCACTTTCAGCGGGGTAGCGCTGGAGAGCTGATCCACGGCTGCATCCGGGTAGACCCAGGTGTTCATCTCGCCGGCAAAGCTGATGAACAGGAAGATACGGCCCACCAGAGCGGGGTTGGCAAAGTTCATGCCGATACCGCCGAACAGCTGCTTGACCACGATGATGGCGACGAAATCGCCCACGATGAGCTCGCCAATGGGCATCCCCACGGGGACGTTCAGGGCAAGGATGATGCCCGTGACCACAGCGGACAGATCGCCGACGGGATTGGGCTTCTTGAGCAGCTTGCAGTACAGCCACTCAAAGGCCACGCTGGCAACCACGGACACGGCCGTGACCAGCAGAGCACGCAGACCAAAAATGATCGCAGAGGCCACCACGCAGGGCACCAGAGCGACGATCACGTTGGCCATCAGGCCGGTGGTCGTCTCCTCGGAGCGCAGGTGCGGGGAGGCCGAAACAATAAGCTTCGTATCCATTACTTATTGCCTCCTTTTTTGATTTCACCAAGGTAGAATGCCTTTGCCAGGCCCATCATCTGGGTGCAGGGACGCTTGGCCGGGCAGACAAACGTGCAGGAACCGCAGTTGAAGCAGTAATCCACATGCAGCTTGCCCAGCGTCTGGACATCACGGGCAGCGTAAGCCTGGTTGACCTCCACGGGCTCCAGACCCATGGGGCAGTACTCCACGCAGCGGCCGCAGCGGATGCAGGGGTTGACCTGCGGGGGCTGTGCGGCCACGTCGCTCAGCATGATGAGGCCGGAAGTGGTCTTGGTGGTGGGGTAGCTCAGGTCCTTGACAGCGGGGCCCATCATGGCACCGCCGGCAACCACCTTGCCCAGCGTCACGCCGGGCTTGAGGCCGGCGGCGTTCAGCACGTCTTCATAAGAAGTACCGACCGGGACGATCAGGTTCTGCGGGTTTGCGCAGGCATCGCCGTCCACGGTGATGCAGCGGCTGACCACCGGCATACCGGTAGCCAGATACTTGCCCAGGCTGGACACACTGGTCACGTTCATGACGATGGCGCCAGCAGCCGCGGGCAGGCCGCCGTGCGGCACCTCGCGGCCCAGGCACTTCTCGATCAGGATCAGCTCCGCACCGGTGCCATAGACACTGGGCAGAGGCTTGACTTCGATCTCGGGCGTGTCCTTGGTCTTCTGGCACAGCAGGTCGATGCACTCAGGCTTGTTGTTCTCAATGCCGATGACACACTTCGGGATGCCGACATACTTCAGGACAGCCTGGATGCCGCGGATGATATCATCGGCACACAGCAGCATCTCCTGGGTATCGCTGGTCAGCCACACTTCGCACTCGGAAGCGTTGATCAGCAGGGTGTCCACCGGGTCTTTGGGCTGCAGCTTGACGTCGGTCGGGAAGCCTGCGCCGCCCAGACCAACCAGACCGCACTCCCGCACAGCAGCCAGGAAGCTGGCCTTATCGGTCACTTCCGGTGCCTGAACGGCCGGGTCAACAGTCTGCTTGCCATCCGTCTTGATGACCACCGAGTCGCACATACGGCCATTGCTCAGGCGGTACGGCTCCACGGCAGCAACGGTGCCGGAGACACTGGAGTGGATATTGGCAGAGACAAAGCCGCCTGCCTCACCGATCTTGGTGCCCACAAACACTTCGTCACCCTTTTTTACCAGAGCCTTTGCCGGAGCACCAATGTGCTGGCTCATGAGGATGCGTACCTGCGCGGGCAGAGGCATCGGGACAGGCTTGCTTGCAGCGGTTGCCTTGTCATGCGGCGTATGCGCGCCAAGCGCCGCACGTTTCAGCTTGTTCAACATGGAATAAATCCCCCATTCTGCTTGAATTGCCATCCCCACGCCCATGCAGGCGCACTGGTACAGGGACAGCAGCTGCTTAACACACCTATTGTATCATTTTGGCGTCGGAAGTCAACGATAACTCCCCCCAAAATAATGCGAATTCCTTAATTTTCTTTGATGTTTTTGACGATTAGTTATAGCTAACCTCCGATTTTTTCGGTACAAACCCACAAGAATCGCCAAGTTTGCCTTTCGGTGCGGAATATGCTATACTAAAGGAAACCATCCCGCGGAACGTCCCCCGCTCCGCCACTCATCCACCAAGGAGGATCTGAAACGATGAAATTTCTCAAAGCGCTGCTCGCCATTTTCACGTTCTTAGCCGTCGCTCTGACGGGTGCTCTGCTGTTCGTACAGGACAAGAGCGCCCCGCGCTATATCCAGATCTACACCAACGAGCAGTAACCCACAACACACACAGCAAAAGCCCCGGAGCGGCATCTGCCGTCCCGGGGCTTTTTGATTTGCGATTTTAGATCTTACTCTTCCACATCAAACGTGCAGATGAGCAAATAGCGGGTGCCAGAGGAAGAATCCTTGAACGCCACGCCAACTTTTTCCGCAAGGTGATAGTTGGTCACTTTATACAGCTCCGTGTATTTAAAGCCGCTCTTTTTCGCCGGGTTTGTACTAGGAATCACGTCAACGATGATTTTTACGTTCTTATCCAGCGCATCGGTGATCCGTTTATATTCTTCATTGTACTTCGAGATATTGCCGTAGTTATCTAGGTAATTATCCAGCAGTTCTTTTGTAATCTTGCTGTACTTCACACTGTAGGTCAACTGGGGCTGATTTGCCGCTGCCGCACCATTGTTCAGTGCATAAACAACACTTTCTGTCTCATCATCGGGGTAAACAGCATCCGGGTCAGTTGTCCCTGTATCGCAGCCGGTCAGCACCGTCAGTGCCAGCACGGCCACCATGGCGACGGCCAGCAGTTTTTTGAACAGTTTCATCATTTCTGTCCTCCTTAAAACAAAGTTAAAAAAGCCTTATTCGGTTCCGTTGTTTTTCTTTTTCACAAAGCTCCGAGAGCTTCCAAGCCACTTTAAGGATACCGGCGCACCCCGTCCCTGTCAATGGGGAGTGTGCACAAATTTTGGTGAAACTTTTTGAAAACCTCTCCGTCATCGCTGGCGCGATGCCACCTCCCCTAGCAGGGGAGGCCTTGGCAGTCGATTGAAGCTTTTTCTATTTGCCAAAGGCTCCCCTGACAGGGGAGCTGTCGAGCGAATGCGAGACTGAGAGGTTTAATAGTCCTTTTCGCACCCCAGCAGGTACTTCATATACGCAAAGGTCCGCTCCTGTCCGATGTCCCGCACCATCTTGAGCAGCTTTTCCAGCAGGGCCCGGGTCTCCGGGTGGAGCAGGTAGTGGTCCTTGCTGTGCTCGTAGTAGTTCCAGGCGGCGGCATCGGTGTACTTGTCGCCCAGATAGATCTGGCTGGCGGCCACCCGGTCGCAGACCATCTCGCAGACGTACCGGAGAGGGATCTTCATCCCGGTCAGGCCGGTCTTGGTGGTGCTGTAGTCGATCCAGTATTCCAGATGATGCTTGTTGCGGCCCTTGTGGTGGAGCCAGGCCGAGGTGTAGCCCCTGGCCTCCCGCTCCGCCTCGTTGGGGCTGTGGTCGCCCTGATAGTAGATGCATCCCGGGATGAACTCGGTGGGGCTGTACTTGCTCAGGTCGTGGGCAAGGCCCTGCTCATAGAGCCCGCAGGCGAAGCAGTATTTCATCACCAGCAGCTTATGCCGGGTAATGGTCTCAAAATGCCCTTTGATGTTCATGGTCTCACTCCCCCCACCGTACGGTCAGGCTCCCCTCTTTCAGCTTCCGCAGGTCATCGCTCTCCGAGAAATCTTCCCGGTCACGGGTGAGGCTGGGGTTGTAGTAGGGGTCGTCCAGAATCTTCTCTTTGCCGTGGATGGCATACAGCCGCTGCTGCTCCGAGGCAAAGCGGGCCGCCTTGGCCGGGTCTTTCTCGTCGCCGCCGCGGCTCTTGCTCTCGTAATGGGTCAGCCGGGCGTAGGGCGTCCAGGCAACGCGGTAACCCGCATCCCGCACCCGCAGGCAGAAGTCCACATCGTTGAACGCCACGGCGAACTTTTCGTCCAGCCCGCCGACTTCGTCCCAGACACTGGCTTTTACCAGCAGGCAGGCACCGGTCACGGCGGAGAAGTCCTGCACCGTGGCGGCGCGGAACAGATAGCCGCTGCCGCCCGCCTGCTTGTACTTGTGGCTGTGGCCCGCGTAGCCGCCCAGCCCCGTGACCACGCCCGCGTGCTGGAGCGTCTCGTCCGGGTAGTAGAGCATGGCACCGCAGATGGCCGCCCCGCCGGGGTGGGCACATTGGCGCAGCAGCTCGGTGAGCCAATCGCCGTTGCGCACCTCCACGTCGTTGTTCAGCAGCAGCAGGTAGTCCCCGCTGGCCGCTTTCCGGCCAAAGTTGTTGATGCCCGAGAAGTTGAAGCCCTTTTCCGGGTAGGTGACCACTTTCAGGCCCTCGTACCGCTTCCGTGCTTCTTCATAGTAGGCAAAGGTAGCCGGGTCGGTGGAGTTGTTCTCAATGACGATGACCTCGTAATTGTCCCACTCCGTCTTGCTCCAGATGCTGTGCAGGCACTTTTCCAGGTCGTCGGTGTGGTCCTTATTGGGGATGAGGATGCTGACTTTCGGGTCGCCCTCAATTTTCCACAAGACGCGGTAGGTGCTGGGGAACAATCCATCGGTGACGGTGCCCACCCGGCCCGTGCGGGTCAGGTGGTCGGCCAGCGCTTTTTTGGCCGCCTTGGCCACATAGGGCTTGGCGTCGGTGCCGCCGGAGGTGGAGCCCGCATGGACCCGCCAGTAGTAGAGCACCTGGGGCAGATGGGCCGCGCCGCCCACTTTTTCGATCAGGCGGAGGAAGAGATCGTGGTCCTGGCTGCCGTCGCACTCCGGGCGCTCGCCGCCCACTTCCTCATATAAGGCCCGCCGGAACACGGCCAAATGGCAGATATAGTTGCAGCAGAGCAGGTAGTCCGGCGCGTAGTCCGGCTTGAAGTGGGCCACCAGCGGCCGCTGGATGCTCTTGTTGAAAAGAGCTTCGTCGCTGTAGACGAAACCGTCCGGTTTGCCCTGCGCCCTCAGGTCCAGGATGGCCCTGCCCATGGCGTACAGGGCGTGGGGAGCCAGGATGTCGTCGTGGTCAGCCAGAGCAAGATATTCCCCGCTGGCAAGGGCGGCAGCAGCGTTGGTATTGGCTGCAATGCCCTTGTTTTCGATCTTTTTGTATACGATATGTTGATTCTTTGCCTGATATTCCCGCACGATCTCCCCAACACGGCTGTGAGCGGCATCGGAAGCATCGGCAAGGCAGAGCTCCCCGTTGGGGGCGGTCTGGTCCACGAACGAATCCAGAAACTCCCGCAGGTAATTTTCCGGGGTATTATACAGCGGGGTGAGGACGGAAATGGTCGGAAGCCCGCAGTCCTCGAACGTTTTTCCGGCCATCTCGGCCCGCTGGGCTTCCAGTACCTTTTTGGCGGGCAGGTAGCGGGCTTTTTTGCCGAAGAACCGGCGCTTGACAAAGCCCGCCCCCCGCGCCATCATGGTGCCAAGGCCCTCGTCCCGGGTCAGCTGGACAGCATAGCCCGCCAGCTCTTTGGCGCGTTTCAGTCGCAAATTCATCCCTTATGCCTCGCCGCGCTGGACGGCCTTGTACGCGTTGCAGACCGTCATGGTATCGCCGTTCATCTTGAGGTGGCCGTGGCTCAGCCATGCCACCTTGCTGCACATCCGCTCGATCTGCTCAATGGAGTGGGACACCAGAATGACGGTGGTGCCGCCGGCCATCAGCTCTTTCATCCGCTTCTCGCATTTCTGCTGGAAGAGGAAATCGCCCACCGAGAGCACCTCGTCCGCGATCAGGATGTCGGGTTTGGTGATGGTGGCAATGGCAAAGCCGATGCGGGCCACCATGCCGGAGGAGTAGTTCTTGAGCGGCACATCCAGAAAGTTCTGCAGCTCGCTGAACTCCACAATCTCATCAAATTTTTCGTCCAGATACTTGGGCGAGAAGCCCAGCACCGTACCGTTGAGGTAGATGTTCTCCCGGGCGGTCAGGTCCATATCAAAGCCCGCGCCCAGCTCAATGAGGGGGGCAATGGTGCCGTTGACCGTCACTTTGCCCTTGCTGGGCTTGTACACGCCTGCAATGGTCTTGAGCAGGGTGGATTTGCCCGAGCCGTTCAGGCCCACCAGGCCGTAAAAATCGCCGGGCATGATGTCCAGGCTGACGTCTTTCAGGGCATAAAATTCATCGTACTGCAGCCGCCCCTGCACCATGGCCAGAAGATACTCTTTCAGGCTCTCGTGCTTTTCGGTGGAGAGGTTGAAGCACATGGAAACATTGTCCACTTTAATAATTGGTTCCATTTTCTCCCCTCCTTAAATGTGCAGCACAAAGCGGTCCTGCGTTTTGCGGAACATCTGCACGCCCACCAGCATGGAAAGCAGCGCGCACACGCCGCACACCGCCAGCATGTTGAAATCCAGCGGGATGCCCCACATCAGCGTGCGGCGGAAGCCCGTGATATACCAATACATGGGGTTGAGCTTGATGATCTGCTGCATGTTGAACCCGCCGATGGAAAACGTCATCTGGGTGGGGTCATAGAAGATGGCGGAGAAGTAGAGCAGCGCCGTGATGAACACGCTCCAGATGTGCATGATATCCCGGAAGAAGACGGTGGCCGCTGCCAGGAACAGGCCCACGCCCAGGCTGAAGAAGAAGAGCGTCACCAACGGGTAGATCACTTCCAGAATGGTCCAGTGGAGGGGGCTGCCCGTAAACACCATGACCAGTGCCAGCGCCACAAAGCTGAACACGCAGTTGACCATGGCAAAGCAGCATTTTTCCAGCGGGAAGATATACTTTGGGATATACACCTTTTTGAGCAGCGGGGCCGCCGACAGCACGCTGGACATGCTGGAGGAGGTGGCCTCGTTGAAGAAGTTGAAGAGCAGCTGGCCGCACATCAGGAAAACGGGGAAGTTGTCGATGCCGCTGCCGCGCATATCCATCAGGCTGCTGAACACGGCCCAGTACACCAGGCACATGAGCAGCGGGTTGAGCACGCTCCACACCACGCCCAGCACGCTGCGGCGGTACTTGAGCTTAAAATCACGGCTGACCAGATTCCACAGCAGATAGCGGTAGCGCCAGAAGCCGTTGAACATTCCCTTGATTTTTGCCACGGGCGATCACCACTTTTCAAAGAATTCAAACTTCTGGGAGGCAAAGGACTCATGCAGCTTGTCCTTTGCGCTGGTCTTGTGCTCGCAGCCGCAGTCCGGCCACTGCACGTTGACGGTGGGGTCGTCGTAGGGGATGCCGCCCTCGCTGGTGGGGTCGTAGACATCGGTGCACTTATAGCAGAACTCCGCCACGTCGCTCAGCACGAGGAAACCGTGGGCAAAGCCTTCCGGGATATAGAACATCTTCTTGTTCTCCTCGCTCAGGGTCACGCCCACCCACTTGCCAAAGGTCGCGCTGTGGGGGCGGCAGTCCACGGCCACGTCGTACACTTCGCCCTTGGTCACGCGGACCAGCTTGCCCTGGGTGTGGTTCTTCTGGAAATGCAGGCCGCGCAGCACGCCGCGGGTAGAGCGGCTCTGGTTGTCCTGCACAAACTCCTTATCAATCCCGGCAGCAGCGAACTGGTCTTTCTGATAGGTCTCCATAAAATAACCGCGGTCATCGCCAAACACCTGGGGCTCAATGACCACAACACCGGGGATCTCAGTTTCCGTAAACGTAAATTTACCCATTTTTCATTTTCCTCTCTGTTTTTTCGTTATTGTTTTTGACATTTTGTTTTTTATTTGGAAAAGCCGGAATGGCTTTTGCGCAGTGTTAGAAAAGACGTTGCGTGGATTGCCAAAGCCTCTCCTACTAGGAGAGGTGGCATTGCGAAGCAATGACGGAGAGGTTGGACAGAGCACCGCCTTGTCCCGGATGTCATACAACCTCTCAGTCGCTTACGCGACAGCTCCCCTTGTAGGGGAGCCCTTGGCAAAGAGGGTCAGTGCCTCGATTTTTTCTTCGCTTTCGAGCGGAGCCTTACCACAACAAATGCAACTCCCGCCGCCAGCACCGTGCACCCCAGCGAGATGCCGATGAGCAGGCCCGCGGTCTTGCCGGGGCTGCGGGTGCCGCTGCCCAGCTGGACACCGGTGTTCCGCTCTAATAGCTCCTCCAGTCCCGTAATCGTGGCCGGCACCCGGACGCTGGCGGACTCCTGCTTGTCCTGCCCGTTGACGGTATACACGGCGTACACCGCCGGGCTGGTGCCCAAGACATACTGTTCCGGCAGCTCCAGCGTCACGGACACATCCCCTGCCGTCAGGCCGTCAGCCAACAGCAGCCGGGTGCCGGGATCGGTCACCGTGACCATGCCCAGCGGGGCACCGCCTCCCGCCACCGTCAGCTCCCGGGTCAGGCCCTGGGCCGGGATGTCGGTATAGTTTGTGTAGTGGGCAAAGGCGTAATCCAGCAGGGTGCGGACATCGTTGTACTTGTCGGTCTTGATGTTGCTCTGCATGGTGACGCAGATGAGCCGGACACCGTTCTGCTCCGCCAGGCAGACATAGCTGTAGCGGGCAATGTTGGTGTAGCCGATCTTGGAGCCTTGAATGGCCGGGATGTAATACCGGCTGGAACCCACCCGCATTTTGTCCTGCTGGTGGAAATACCGCTCTTTGGGCTGAATGTCCGTGGGCTTCATGGCATACATCTCGTTGCGGGTAAACAGCGTCTCAAACCCCGGCTGGGTCAGAGCCCAGCGCAGGATCTGCGCCATATCATAGCAGCTGGTATAGTGGTCGGTATCGCTGATGCCGTGGGGGTTGGCAAAGTGGGTGTGCTTGAGGCCCAGTTCCGCCACCTGGGCGTTCATGGCCGCCACGCCGCCCGCAATGGTGCCATCCCCGAAATATTCGGACAGCAGGTTGGCGCCATCGTTGGCGCTGGCCATCATGGTGGCATAGAGGGCATCCGTCAGGGGCACATGCTCCCCCTCCTGCAGGGCAATGTGGCTGGAATCCGTCCCCGCGAGGGAATAGACATCCTCGTGGGTCACTTCCAGGCTCACACCGTCCCACTGGCCCTGGGCTTTTTCACAGGCAAGGCCCAGCGTCATCACCTTGGTGATGGACGCCGGGTGCAGCTCTTCGTCCATATTCTGCTGGGCCAGCACAAGGCCGGTGTCCGCGTCGATGATGCAGTACGCCTCCGTGGCCGACAGCGCCGGGCCCGCGGCCCGCGCCATGGGTGCAAACACCGCGCAGACCCAGAGCAGCACCGTGCAAAGCACGGCGATCTGTTTTTTCATCTGGTCATTTCTCCATTGGTGATTTAGATAATCATTTTCACGGGCTTGCCCTCTCCGTCATTGCTTCGCAATGCCACCTGTTCCCCACTTTGTCACCTACGGTGACATTTCTCCCCGCACCGGGGAGAATCTTTCCCAAAGTGGGAGGCCTTGGCAGTCCACGCAAAGTACATCTCTTTGCCAATGGCTCTCCCTTTGGGAGAGCTGGACGCGAAGCGGCCTGAGAGGGCTAGGACGCTATCATACATTATCTTGTTCAGTATACCACACTTTTCCCTTGCTGAAAAGATATTCCGTGCCCGGCGGCGGGGCAAAGAACGGGCTGCAGCTGCCGCCCCTCCAGCGCCGCGTCCAGTGCGGCGGGCAGCAGGGCAAACCGGGCTTTCAGGCTCTGCGGCTTTGCCTGCGGGTCATCCTGGCCGTAGGGCACAAAGTAATAGTGCTTGCGCTGGTACAGCCGGGCAATGTTTTCTCCCGAAGCCCCCAGCCCGTCGTTGGTGGAGACGGCGATCACTACCGGCCGCCCCACCCGCAGCAGGCTCTTGGCCGCCAGCGTCACCGGCGTGTCCGAGAGGCCCGCCGCCAGCCGGGCCAGCGTGCTGCCCGTGCAGGGGGCGATCACCAGCGCCTCGGCCATGTTTTTGGGCCCCAGAGGCTCCACGGCCTGCAAACTGTCCAGCACCGGGTGCCCGGTCAGGGCTTCCAGCCGCTGCCGCCAGCTCCCGGCCCGGCCAAACCGGGTATCACACCGGGCGGCGGTATTGCTCATGACGGGCAGCAGCTCCCAGCCCCGGGCCGTCAGCTCCTGTGCCTGTTCCAGCGCGGTCTCCAGCGTGCAGAAGCTGCCGCAGACCGCAAAGGCACAGCGTCGTTTCTCGTTCATCGTGCTCCCTCCCTTTCGCGCAGCATCTCGCGCACCGTCCGAGCCACGATCTCCCCGGCTGTTTCCGGCGCGCAGGCAGCGGGCAGGCTCAATGCATGGATGGCCTTGTGGCCGCAGCGGGCGGCGGCGTCAAAATCCGTCCCACCGGGGCGGGAAGCCAGATCCACGATCAGGCTCCCGGGCCGCAGCCGGGCCAGCACCGGAGCCGTGAGCACCTGCGCCGGGATGGTATTCACCACCGTGTCAAAGGCCGGGGCCAGCCGGGCCAGCCGGGCCAGCTCTGCCCCCTGCATCCCCAGGCTTTCCGCCTGTGCCCGCTGGGCCGGGCGGCGGGCTGCCACTGTCACATGCGCCCCCAATGCCGCCAGCCGGGTGCCAACCGCCTGCCCCACCGGGCCAAATCCCAGCAGCAGGACCGCGCTGCCCCACAGGGTGCGTTTGCGCTGGGCCAGCAAAACGCCGATGCACCCCTCCGCCGTGGGGATGGCGTTGCGGATGGTCAGCTCCTCCCGGGCAAAGTAATCCACCAGCTCCACCCCGGCTTCCGCTGCAATGGCCTTTGCTTCTTCCGAGAGCATCCCGCCCAGCGCCAGCGCCCCGGGGCGTGCCGCCCGCAGCAGCTCCGCCAGCGGGGTGCGGGCCGCGTCCAGCGGCAGCGGCAGCAGGATATAATCCGCCAACGCCACCTGTTCCGCACCGCCCACGGTATAGCCCGCCCGGGCCAGCGCCCGGCCTGCCGCCAGCTGCCGGGCATCGCTGCCGATCACCGCAAAGCGTTTTTGTCGTTCCATCCAAAAGCCCTCCTCCCCAAAGCCTGCGCCATTCTATGCACAGGTGGGGAGGAGGGTGACGGACGCAAACAAAAAGCCCCGGAGCGGGGCCGCAACGTCCTGCTCCGGGGCCAATGTTTTGTTTTATGAGGGTTAATTACTTAGCTTTCTCAACAACGAGAATCATGTAGTTGTCTTTCTCGACCTTGTCAACCTCAATGCCAACAGAAACCTTGCTGCTCTTAACAACAGGATTTGCAGCAGCAAATGCAGCATGAGCTTTCTTAGCCTCATTCTTCAGGTCAGAGACAGAGTTCCAAGTATCGGACAGCTTCACAGTGTAAATCTCATAAGAACCATTGACGGTTGCTTTCTTGATGTCCTTGCCGTTCTGTGCATTCTTCATTGCAGCCTGTGCAATCTTATCCATCGCATCAGTGCGCTCATAGGTGTAAGAGACAGCCTTATCTGCCTTAGCAGCATCATTCAGTGCCTCAACCATGTTCTTGGCGCTCTTCTTGTCAGCGACGCCGCAGCCAGTCAGCATGGTCAGAGCCATAACGCAAACGAGGGCAGCAGCCATCAGTTTCTTAAATGCTTTCATTGTTGTATCCTCCGTAATCAGATAGTTCCCCAGCAACGGCCCGCCTTGTGCGGACAGTTTGCTATGTTAAATTCAGCATACCCCTTTTTGTGGCAATTGTCAAGATTTCACTGCGTTTTCATCATTTTTACCAATCGGTACGGTGAGAAAACAGCGATATGACCAGTTTCGCCCCGGGGCCGCCAAGGCATTTTCCGCACGGACACACGCAAAAAGCTCCCCCGGCAAAACGCCGGAGGAGCCTGCGATTTTATTGGGTTTTTTATCTGATCTCTCGGGGCGTCCCTGACTGTGCGCACGCCGGGAGATTACTTCAGGAACTTTGCCACCGCGCGGGCCACGATGCCGCCCAGAATGCCGGAGACGAGGAACTCCATCACACCCTGCACGCCGACCAGCAGCACCACGAACATGAACGGGTTGGCCGCGCCCTTGGCAGCCACGATGTTCTGGATGTAATCACAGCCGTAGAATGCCAGCACGATGTAGCCCATGAAGAACAGGGTGTTGAGGCCGGGAGCGCACATGGCGGAAACGATGTAGCTCCAGGTGCCGGGCTTGTCGAGCCGCTTGAGGCCGTTGAAGACGAGGCCCACGCACAGGCCCATCAGCACACGCATCCCCACGCAGAGGATAAACGTGTTGACAGGGCTCACCTGGAACAGGGCGCCCGTCATGGCCGAAGCGCCGGTGACCGCGTCATAGAAGCTCACCGCGCCGAACACGCCGCCCAGGATGGCACCAGCCGCCGGGCCCATGGTGATGGCACCCACGGCGATGGGGAGCGTCAGGAAGCTCATGTAAAGCGGGCCCATGGGCACGCTGCCCAGGCCGACGGCTTTCATGACCAGCTCAATGGCGACCAGCAGTGCCAGCCGGGTGAGAGTACGAAGATCGTTATTCTTTTTCATAAAAATATTTCCTCCTGCTGCCGTTCCGCCCTAGATGTCGGATACGGCGCAAACCTGCCCGCAAAAGGTGCGGGGCCGTTTTTCTATTTTACTTTGGAATGCTTTGTCAGGGAACGTTCCAAAGGGAGAGAACTTATTGATCACACGGGAAGCGGATGCCTGCCGAGCGGCGGGCGGCGGTCAGCACCCGGCTGACGGCAATGGAGGTATCCAGCATCCGGCTGCACAGCTCCTGGTCGCCGCCCTCAATGGCGCGGGCAAAGGCCTCAAACTCCGCAGCCAGCCGGGGGCGGCCGCCGTTGAGGTTGTAGTGCTCCTCTTTCCCGTCGTTGAGGTGCAGCGTCAGGCCGCCGCAGTAGTTGGCCGTGGATTTCTGCAGCAGATAGCCCTTGGTGCCCTGAATGACATACCGGGCCGGGGCCCCGCAGTCTTTTGCCGCCATGCTCACGGCCTTGAAGCCGCTGTAATCCATGGTCAGGATGCCGCTGGTGTCAATGCCGTGGTCGATGTTGGCCGCGTAGTTCACCCGGTTGGGCTCCCCGAACAGGCCCACGATGTAGCTGATGTTGTAGACATTCAGGTCCATGAGGGCACCGCCGGCGCAGTTGGGATCAAACGACGGGGCCACCTGCCCCGCGCAGAACGCATCGTACCGGCTGGAATACTGGCTGAAATTGCACTGCACCAGCTTCACCGTGCCAATGCGGGGCAGCAGCTCCCGGATCTTATGATAGTTTTCCAGATACTGGGTGGTCAGCGCCTCAAAGAGGAAGACCCGTTTGTGACGGGAGAGGGCGGCCAGCTCTTCGGTCTGGGCCGCCGTGGGGGCCATGGGCTTTTCCACAATGACATGCTTGCCCGCTTCCAGCGCCACTTTGGCATAGCGGGTGTGCTGCAAATTGGGGACGGCCAGATAGACCACATCCACCCACTGCAGCAGCTCCAGGTAGTTGGTGGTGCACTGGGGCACATGGTACCGGGCGCAGAGCTCCGCTGCCAGCGGCGCGCTCCGCTGGGTGCTGCACAGCGCCTGCACCTGAAACGGCGAGTCCGCCCCGGCCAGCCAGGGCAAAAACTCCTTGACGATCATCCCGGTGCCCAGGATGCCAAGCTTCATCTTCTGTTCCATTCTTCCTAGTTCCTATCCTGTTTGCTCGTGTCAGCCCGCCTTGGCCTCCGTCTCGTGCCGCTCCCGGCGGAATGGCCGATGGCGGCGGAAGTTCTGCCCGTGAGGCTTGCGGCCTCCGGCGGGGTGATGGTGCTGCTGGGGCGCGTTGAGCTGGTAGAGCAGCGCCAGCCCCTTGAGCAGCAACTCGGGGTCATAGGTCAGCGGGTGGCGGCAGAGGGGGGTGACATACTTTGCCAGCCCGCCGGTGACCACCAGCGTGGCCGGGCGGCCCAGCTCCTCTTCAATGCGGGCGGCGATGCCGTCCAGCAGCACCGCCGTGCCCAGCACCGAGCCGGAGAGCATACAGCTCTCGGTGTTGGTGCCGATGGCGTTTTTGGGCGAGGAGAGATGCACCTGCGGCAGCTGGGCGCAGCGCTCCCCCAGTGCCCGCAGGCCCGTGGAGAGCCCCGGGCAGATAACGCCGCCCCGGAATACCCGGTTCTCGTCCACCACATTAAAGGTGGTGGCGGTGCCCAGATCGACCGTGATCACCGGCAGCGGGAAATTGGCCGCCGCGTAGGCCGCGTCCACAATGCGGTCCTTGCCCACGGCGTGGGGGTCTGGCACCCCCATGGTCAGCCCGGTGCGGATCTCCGGCGAAACGATGACGGGCTTTTTGCCCGTGTAGTGGCGGGCGCACTCGGCCAGCGCCCCCGTGATCTGGGGCACGACACTGGTCAGCACGGCCCCCTCAAACCGGACGGGCCGCTCCGGGTGGCGGCGGTGGGAAAACACTTTCTCCATTTCGGCACGGTACTCCGCCGCCGTGCGGGTGCGTACCGTGTCCATGTGGGCCACAAAGCATACACGTCCGTCCTTGATGCCCCCCAGGGCGACGGTGGTGTTGCCTATATCAATGGCAAGAATCATATTGAAACCTCATTCAGCAAGGGTTTTTAATTCAAGTTATTTTACCGCATTTTCCCGCAAGATACAAGCCCATGCAAAGATTTTGTTGTGCTGGCGGAACTTTTGCATTATACTAAGGAGAGGAATCCCAAAACACAGGAGGTTTTTTGGATGGATCTGCACGGAAAATGCGTCCTTTTGGGCGTCAGCGGCGGCATTGCCGCCTATAAAATGGCAAACGTGGCCAGCGCACTCAAAAAGCTGGGGGCTGACGTGGAAGTCATCATGACCCGGAACGCCACCCAGTTCATCACGCCCCTCACCTTTGAGACCCTGACGGGCCACAAGTGCATGGTGGACACCTTTGACCGCGATTTCAAATTTGAAGTCACCCACATCTCGCTGGCCAAAAAAGCCGACGTCATTCTGGTGGCCCCGGCCACGGCCAACGTCATTGCCAAGATGGCCCACGGCATTGCCGACGACATGCTCACCACCGTGGTGCTGGCCGCCAAGTGCCCCAAGCTGGTCTCCCCGGCCATGAACACCGGGATGCTGGAAAATCCCATCACCCAGGACAACCTCAAGACGCTGGAGCACTACGGCTTTGCGGTCATCCCCTCCGAGAGCGGCCTGCTGGCCTGCAAGGATGTGGGCAGCGGCCGCCTGCCCAAGGAGGATGTGCTCATTGAGCACATCCTGCACGCCATCGCCAAGCCCAAAGATCTGGCAGGCCTGCACATTGCCGTGACCGCCGGCCCCACCCAGGAGCCGCTGGACCCCGTGCGCTACCTGACCAACCATTCCACCGGCAAGATGGGCTATGCCGTGGCCCGCGCCGCCGCCATGCGGGGTGCGGACGTCACCCTCATCCACGGCCCCACGGCCCTGCCCCCGGTCAAGTTCACCGAGGACGTGCCCATCACCACGGCGCAGGACATGTACGAGGCCGTCACCAGCCGCTTTGCGGACATGGACATTCTTGTGATGGCCGCTGCCGTGGCCGATTACCGCCCCGCCACCGTGGCCGACGATAAGATCAAGAAAAAGGACGGCGACCTCTCCATCCCCGTGGAGCGCACCGCCGACATTCTGGGCACCATCGGCCCCCGGAAGACCCAGCAGTTCCTCTGCGGCTTCTCCATGGAGACCCGCGACATGGTAGAGAATTCCGCCGCCAAGCTGAAAAAGAAGAATCTGGACATGGTGGTGGCGAACAACCTCAAGGTCTCCGGTGCCGGGTTCGGCGTGGACACCAACGTGGTCACCTTCATCACCCCGGACGGCACCCGGGAGCTGCCCCTGATGAGCAAAGCCGACGTGGCAGACGCCATCCTGGACGAAATTTTAAAGCGCCGCGGCCACTGAGACATAAAAAATACGCCTTGCATCTGCAAGACGTATTTTTTTATGTCCGTTTACTGGTTGTCGGCCACCATCATCTTGCTGGCCTTATAGATATCACCGCAGCCCAGCGTGATGACCAGATCTCCCTCGCGGGCGTTCTGCTTCACCCAGTCGGCAGCCTCTTCCAGGCTGTTGACCAGCACGGAACCGGGGATCTGTGCCGCCAGCTTCGCGCTGGTGATGGTGGGGTCGTTGGGCTCGCGGCTGCCCATAATGGGGGTGATGACCGCGATATCGGGGATCTTGAGCACATCCACAAAGTCGTTGAACAGCATCTTGGTGCGGCTGTATGTAAACGGCTGGTGGACGGCGATGAGCCGCTTGTAGCCCAGCTCCTTGGCGGTGTTCAGGGTCGCGCGGAGCTCGGTGGGGTGGTGTGCGTAATCGTCCACAACCACCGCGCCGTTGCACTCGCCGTAGACCTCAAAGCGTCGGCCTGCGCCCTTGAAGCTGGCGGCAGCCTCGGCGCACTGCTCCACGGTCAGGCCCGCAAAGCGGCAGACGGCGCACATGGCCAGCGCGTTGTAGATGTTGTGGCGGCCCGGCACGGCCAGACGGATATGGCCCGTGACCTTGCTCCACTCCTTGAGGTCGAACTCAAAGAAGCCGGGCTTGTATTCCTGCACGTTGATGGCCTGATAATCGCCATCGTTCTCAATGCCAAAGGTGCGCACGCGGCGGTCCAGCGTGTACATGACGTCCATGGTGTTCTTGTCGTCCGCGTTGGCGAAGATCATGAACTGGGTCATCAGGGCAAAGCGCTTGAACGCGAACTTCAGCTCGCCCATGCTGCCGTAATAATCCAGGTGGTCATTGTCGATGTTCAGCACCACAGAGAGGTAGGGGGTCAGCTTGAGGAACGTCTCTGCAAACTCGCAGGCCTCAATGACGATGTTGTCGCCCTTGCCGGCCTTGCCGTAGCCGTGGATGAGGGGCAGCTTGCCGCCGATGACCGCGGAGGGATCCCTGCCCGCCAGCTCCAGCGCCGTGGTGATCATGGAAGTGGTCGTGGTCTTGCCGTGGGTACCGGAAACGCAGATGCTCTCCCTGTACAGGCGGCTCACGTAGCCCAGCAGCACGCTGCGCTCAATGGTGGGGATGCCGTAGGAGGCAGCGGCGTTCAGCTCCACGTTGTCCTTTGCAATGGCGGCGGAGTACACCACCATGTCCACGCCGATCACATTGTCCGCACTGTGGCCCAGCGAGACCTTGACTCCCATCTCCCGCTCCGAGCGGATGATGCTGCCGTCCAGCACATCGCTGCCCGAGATCTCATAGCCCTTGGCGGCCAGGATCTGGATCAGCGGGTACATGCCGCTGCCGCCACAGCCGATGAAGTGGATCTTTTTTACATTGTCCAGCAGGTGCTGGTTGTAATCGGTAATGAACATAAAAGGCAACCTCCAATAAATAAAACGGCCGCAAGGCAGACCGCATCCATCTTAATATTCAGGGTACATACCATATTATATAATTTTTAGAAGACAAAATAAACACTTCCGAGCGAATTTTCGGAAAGAACCATAAAATCGGCCATTCTTTTGTGATAACTGTACAGAAACCGCAAAACCGGGCTGTTTTTTCCGGCACTTCATAAAAGATTTACATTTATTAGCTAACAATCCTGAGCAATCTGTGATATACTAGGGCAAGATCTTTTGCTATTTTGCCGCGGCGGCGCCCCGGCCGGAAAAGAGGAGAACCCCATTGAACATTAAGATCACCGCTGACAGCACCTGTGATTTGTCCGGGGCGCTGCTGCAGGAGTGGAACATTTCGCTCATGCCCATGCATATTCTCATGGGCGAGGAGAGCTATCTGGACGGTGTGAGCATCCGCCCCGCCGATGTATTTGCCCATGTGCAGAACGGCGGCAAAATGCCCAAATCCGCCGCCGCCAATCTGGTGGAGTATGCAGATTTTTTTGACCCTTTTGCCAAAGAGTATGACGCTGTCATTCACATCTCGGTCAGCTCCAAGCTTTCGTCCTGCTACCAGAACGCCTGCCTGGCCGCCCAGCAGTTTGAGAATGTCTCCGTTGTTGACAGCCAGAACATCTGCACCGGGCAGGGATATCTGGTCCTGCAGGCCGCCAAGTGGGCCGCCGATGGCCTGCTGCCCCGCAATATCACCATGCGGCTGCAGAACCTCGCCAAGCGGGTGCAGCTGAGCTTTGTACTCAACCAGCTGGACTATATGGCCAAGAGCGGCCGCTGCTCCGGCGTGCTGGCCTTTGGCGCCAACATTCTGGGCATCAAGCCCAGCTTGGCCGTGGTGGGCGGTGAACTGAAAGTGATGAAAAAGTACCGCGGCAGCCTGCCCATCTGCGTGGGAAAGTACATCACCGACCAGCTGGACGGCCGGGACGACATCGACACCAGCATGGTGTTCATCTCCTCCTGCCAGCCCAAGCCCGGCTGCATGGAGGCCGTGAAAGCCGGCCTGAAAAAATACGGCAAATTTGAGCAGGTCTACGAGACGGACATTGGCACCACCATTGGCGGCTACTCCGGCCCGGGCACCATCGGCATCGTGTTTGCCACCAAGAATTAAAGCAGAAAAGTTTTAAACAGGACCGGCCCCGCCGTGTGGAAAAGTTTCCATACTGCGGGGCCGGTTTTTATTTTGTTTCGGTCAGCTTCTGATAGAGTTTCATCCGTTCGGCCACACAGGCACTTTCACTGGTCCGGGCTTCGGTGCCCTTTACAAAGCCGTAAGCATCCATCACCGCACGGTCATTCTGCCGCTGCTCTTCCTCTCCGGCGATGCCGACCCTGTGGGCGAGCAGGGCAAGGGCGTGCGCCGCGCCATCCAGAGCCTGAAAGACGCCGGTGTGCAGAACATTGAAAGCATCTTCTACCCCGGTGCCCGCCACGAGCTGCTGGTGGAGACCAACAAGCTGGAGGTTTTCGCGGACATTGCCGCATGGCTGGACAAACAGCTGACAAAACAGTAAAACGAACAAAGGGCTGCTGCACAAAACGTGCGGCAGCCCTTTCGCGTTGGACGATTAGAAATGTCCTCCGCTTTCGTCATCATTCCACATTCCGTTTATACCGCAGCGGGGTCTGCACCTCGGCGCGGATCTTGCCAAGATAGGTGCGGGTCTGCTCTGCGCCCTGCAAAATAGACTCCACCTGCGCTTTCTGCTCTGCGGTCAGGCCGTCATCCTCTGCCAGCAGTTCCGCGTTGCCCTCGATGATGGTCAGCGGCGTTTTCAGCTTGTGGGACAGCTGAATGATCTGCTCCCGCTGCCGCTGCTCCATCGCCCACTGCTTCTGTAAGCTGCCGGTCAGGGCGTCACCCATGGTCTGCAACGCCTGCAAAGCGCTCTCGTACTCCCGCACCTTCGCGCCGGAAAATACCGCGCTGTCCAGATTCTTCCGCGCCACCGCCTGCGCTGCGGCGGTCAGCTTTTCGGTCTCCCGGGTCAGGAAGCGCCCGGTCCTGTGGGTGCTCCACACCACCGCGCCTACCAACAGCAGAATGCCCAGAATACAGTGCACCGTCTGCATATCCGGCAGCACGCCCCGCAGCGCAGGGTCGGCGTAGGGCACGGCATAGTCAAATTGCAGCAGACAGACCGTTCCGTCCTGCAATTTTGACGTCATATAATACTGCGTGTAGCCAAAATGCCAGCGGGTTTTCCCCTGCCGGTTCTCCATTGCCCGCTGCAAGTGCCCGGCATCCATGTTGGTGGCCAGCACCTCGCTGCTGTCCGGCGCGGCAAACAGGGCGTACCGGCACAAGGAGTCCAGCTGCGTCTCGTCAAAGGTGGCGGCGGTCATGCCCGGCAAAACGTCCTGTGCGGCTTTCTGGCAGGCCTGTGCAGCCTGATTCGCGGGCAAAAACAACCCGCTGTTCTGGATCCACAGCAGCAGCACCAGCAGCCACCCCACCGCGACCAGCAGGCAGGCCAGCGCCGTGCGCACCAGATATTGCAGCAGCACGCTGCGCAGAGAGGTCAGTCTTCGCTTTTCCATCGGTATCCCACGCCCCATACAGTATTGAGCAGCTTTTCCGGCTCTGGCACGCCCGCCGCCCGCAGCTTTGCCCGGATATTTTTGATGTGCTGTGTCACGGCGGTGTCATCCGCAGTGCCGTCAATGCCGAAAACCGCTTCGTAAATTTGCTCCTTGGTAAAGGTCTGCCCGGCGTGCAACGCCAGATACTCACAGATGGCATACTCCGAGCGGGTCAGCGGCAGCACTGTGCCCTCCACTGCCGCACTCCGGGCGGTCAGGTCAAAGGCCACGCCGCCGCGCACCATCCGGTGTGCCGGGGTGCGGCTCTGTCGCCGCAGATGTGCCGCCACCCGCGCCCGCAGCTCAGCCACCCGGAAGGGCTTGGATAAAAAATCGTCTGCCCCGATGCCCAGCCCCTCCAGCACAGCGGCCTCGTCGGTGCGGGCACTCAGAAACAGGATGGGCACTTCGGTCAGGCTGCGGATGCGCCGACAGACCGCAAAACCGTCCTCCCCGGGCATCATCACGTCCAGCAGGATACAGTCTGCCCAGCGGCAGAGTGCCTCGGTCAGATCTCTGCCCGCCTGCCGCGTTTCTACCCGGTGGCCATCCCGCTCCAAAGTGGTGCGGATCAGCTTGCAGAGCTCCAGATTGTCATCCACGGCCAGAATGTTTGCCACAAAATCACCTCAAAGCGTTATAAACAAGGCAGGACGCCCCATACAGCAGATACACATGGGCGGGGTAGAACCAGTAGAACAGCTGCTTGTGCCCGCTGCCGCGCTGCCCGTTGTACAGCAGCATCAGCAGCACCGCCGCCACCCCGAACCACTCGTAATAGTCGGTGAACATCTGCGTCCACACAAAATCCGCCTGTCTGCAAAGCGTCCCAAAGAGCCTCACAAAGTCACACAGGAAAATGAGTACGGCCCATGCCGTCAGCTGCACTTTGCGCCGTCCACGCAATGCATACAGCAGCACACCGCCCAGCAGAAAACTCCAGCCGCCATCCGTGATGGCCGTCCACATGGGCAGCGGGCTGGTGATGACAAAGGCCACGGCTGTCGAAGCAATGGGCATATCCTGCACCTGCGGGAAGAGCTGCAGAAATACTACCACCGCAAACGGCCAGCACAAGACGGCGGCAATGGCAGCAATGCCCTTTGTGAGCTTTTTCTCCCGCAGCCAGTCGATGCCCTGCCAGACGATGCACAGGAGCGCAAGATCCTGAAAAATGGCATTCAGCGGATAGAAGCCATCCCCGCGCCGGAAGGCCTTGGCGTAGATCATAAGGAATTCCAGCGCCGCCATGGCCGTGCCAATAGCCCAGATGCGGATAAAATACCGCTTGCGATCATGGGTGTGGGCAAAGCCCTCCACCGTGCAGAACAGAAACAGCGGCGCACTGAGCCGCCCCAGCATACTAAACACCGTTGGGATGCAGCCGGTGAACTCGAAGAAATAATGAATGTGGTCCAGCACCATCAGCGCCAGTGCAATGGTCTTGAGCTGGGTACCGTCCAGCCCTTTTTTCGTCAATTTGTCCATACAGGCTCTCCTTTCCTTGTGCATTCAGTGTAACAGGAAAATCTGTAGAAAGTATAAGGTTCTGCCTTTTATGATACTATTTTCTGCTCCGAAACGCAACAAAAAAGCCCTGAGACTTTCATCTCAGAGCTCTTTGTTAAGTCGGCGACTACCTATTTTCACGCGCCGTTTCCAGCGAACTATCTTGGGCACG
>OIIG01000092.1_pt1 | contig 24990 bp, 19 predicted proteins | sample 1583191 | NCBI WGS metagenome assembly OIIG01 (sample SAMN02674970, study PRJEB24791) | human gut metagenome, SKBSTL043 | isolation source: stool | host: Homo sapiens | place: USA
TCTTTTAAATGTTCTCTTTCTTCTCTCCTACCTCTTATGGAAATAGTATCGTTGCTGATTGCTCGGTAACATCATGTCATCTCTTCATTATCTTCTTTTCAATATATAAGGATTTCATCTTTTATCGTAATCTTTATTTCATCATTTGCTTAATAATGGATTTCCATATATATTGATTTCTTTGCAACACGACTCACAGTCCTTGGCCCACCCATTGTTCGACAAAACGTTTTTATCAACATATCCATATTTGTGGATATACTTAGAATCAAACCATCATAAAACAAACAATCCGCTTTTAACAACCAGAACCGCCATTCCACCCTGCAAAATTAAGCAAAACATCTGATAACAACAAGGAAACCACTACTTAAATACTTAATTTTATCTTTATTTATCGTTTTCGATATTTCGCCTTATCCATTTATCCATATTTCCATATATACATATCTGACCATTAAAAAAACAGCCCTATCTCAACCTCCTCCAACAAACTTCCCGAAAACAAACCTCTTGCAGTGAAAATATTACCCACATTTAATTATATATTTATATCGTCTTATATTGTTTTAGTTATATCGTTATATATTCATATATTTACTATCCCTGTTCGTGAGAAGAAATAGTTCATAAAAGCTGGCAGGCTCATACGCTAACGAAAACGTTAAATGTTAAACGTTAAACATCAATAGGGCAGAGTAGGGCCGAAGAGAAGGATAAGTTACGATCAGCCCTCACCTTAACTTACCTTTGCCTCTCGACATAAGCAACCCTGGAAAAGGTTGTCACGTTTATTCATGATCCAAACTTCACTTGAGAGACGTATCGGAGCGGCAGGCAGAAATGAACAGCAGGGCCTTGGTTGCGGCAAAAAGTAGGAGGCGTGTGAAAGAAATAGCAACAAAGGGAGTTTGGGCGGGTAGTGGACTTGTTAAATCGATACGGATCAAGCGTTAATGGGGCGTTAATTCATGCTAATCGTCTTGCATTCGGGCGGACGGAAGGCTATCTTTGTATGACGCTTAAGTCATGACAGCCGGCGTGCCGGCAATCCTGCCTCGAGACACCATGCGTGGCAAGGCGACAAAATGTAAATATAATACCTATCCGACCATGATGAAAAAGTAAGAATACTCACCTTCCTCCTCAGACGGAAGTCGATCCGTCTCGTATCGGTCTCGTATCAATCCCGTATTGTTCCCGTATTGTTCCCGTATCATCCTTCGCTCTTCCTTTTTTCCTCCTTCTTTCGTTGTTCTATCATTCTCGCTTCCAGAAGCGGAAATAATACGGAAAGGATACGGAAACGATACGTAAACCATGCGGGATTGATACGGAAACAATAGGAGAAACAAAGAAGGAACAAGGGAGGAGGAAGGAAGAAAGGAGGGTCAGGACAAGGCGTTCAGACTGGTTCCATTCATCTGTTTTCAGATGGAGGCGTAGACCTTTGTGCTCTACACTCTTACCTCCCCATAGGGCTTATCTCCACGGAATCTATTTTTTCGCACAGAAAAGTTTGTAGTACACAGCAGCGCAAGTGAGAATCGTAAAACACTGGACAACAATAATTATTAATAGAGCGAAAGCAAAAAACGTTCGATAAATTTGGCGGTTAGAATAAAATTGCTTAACTTTGCACCCTGTCAGAACGACACAGGGGCATAGCCCAGTTGGTTTAGAGCGCTGCAGTCACATTGCAGAGGTCCCCGGTTCGAGCCCGGGTGTCCCTACCAAGCGTCCGATTCTCATGGAGAGTCGGGCATTTTTTTGATATCCGTATCTGAAAACAGGATTTCCTTATATCATTCCACCTAATAAGTATGTATAAGACAAGTTTTCCAACCATTCCCCTAATCGGCCATATCCACTCCATTTTCATAAAAAAACTATATCAGTAGGGAAATTTCTGAAAAAAGTGTGGAAAAATTTGCATCTTTCCAACCGACTATATAATTTTGCGCTCTTGTCTGAGGAGTCAATAGGGTAGTGCGAGACTCCACGGACAACGGGCACGCACCAACGCAAGTCCCAAAAGAAAACAACAAAACGCACTGCCACAACCATGCTACCATAAGATCAATGAAAAAGAAAATGATGAAGAAATTCCACCTCCTGCTGCTCCTCGCAGCAATGTTTTCTCTACCAGTCGCACTCACCTCATGTGGTGACGACGATGATGATGACAACGTCAGCATAACAATTCCGACAGGGACTGCGACGAACCTGACGATGGAGCGAGTTGTCGGAACATGGAAGCGCATCCATAGCCGCGGCAAAGAAATTAAGAACGGCAGGGTGACAAAGCAATGGGACAAGAATGTGGAACGCGACCAAGACCACTTTGTCTTCTATGCCGACGGACGCTGCCTACTCCTCGACTATGAGGATGACCAGCGTCTTTGGGAGGTCGAGGAGAGGGCTTCCTTCTCCATTCAAAACGGATGCGCCACGTTCCAGGGCGGCACGCTCCGCGACGTACGCATCGTTTCCTGTACCGACTATGAGATGGTCATCGTTTACACTATCTATGACGACGGAGATCCCAACGATGTAGAACAATACGTCGACACGCTCAGCCTCTCCAGCCATCGCACCGACCTCCTCGGCATCTACGACCCCTCCACAGAGAGACCTGGAGACTATTGGAACGAAAACGCTCCCTCTGCCACGGGACTGACCATGAGAGACATCAAGGGCACCTGGCTCATCACCCATAGCAAGGGACAAATCGTAGAGGGCGGAAAAATCACCAGCACATGGAACAGGGACGTGACCAGCAAGCAGAACCACTTCGTGTTCTATAACGACGGACGCGCCGTGTTCATGGAGATCAAAGGAGACTACAAGGACCAGACGCCTTACTGGACGGCCAACGGCAGTGCGATGTTCACCCTGAAAGACGGACAAGCCATCTTCTCCGACGGCACGCTCTGCGCTATGAAAATACTCTCTCTCAAGGGCAACGAGATGACCGTCCACTATCTGCGCTACCAGGACAAAACCTTCTCCGTCATGGAGCGACACACCGAGACGCTCAAGCTGACAACAGACAATACAGACTTCCTTATCACGAAGTAGCCTCTGGGGCGCTTGCGGCCTAAGGAGATCCGCCTAGCAGAATCCTTTCCCAAACACGCTCCATCACAACGAATAGCGGGTCAGAAACAGCTTGTGCTGCACTTCTGACCCGCTCACTTCATCCCCACCAAGCCGTAGAGACTTCGACCGAAAACGGTCTCATCTCACAACCGGACCACATGAAGGAGTTGGGCAGAGGCCACCAACCCAAGTGTTTCAAACACACACACACAAACATGTTAACGAACGTTTTTTGCTTGCAAAGAATTGCATAATTCCATGGTCGTATCAAATATGTTTCTGACGAGTTGCAACGACAAAATCATTTGCCTTTTCCACTTGATTGCTTGATATGCGCAAGTTTAACTCACGGCGCAGTGCACAACAAGTCACGTTTGGCGACTTCCTGTTTAGGATATGAACAATGGTTTCGGGTAGGACAGATTACCCAAATTCTTCATGGCAGAGAACACTGTGTTCCTTCTTCTTACAGCACTTATCCGTAACTTTTACAAGATCATTATCCACAGACTCGAAGTAAAGAGGTTCGGACTCAAGGCTACAGGTCGCATTGTGGGGTAAGGGGATGGTGTAGGCAGAAGTGGGTATTTCTGCCTCAATTTATCTGATGCTTTAGTCATGAGAAGACGTGTACACGCAAAAAGGACGTTGAAGGGCTTAGTTGCGAATTTGAGGTGACTGTATACCTCCTTCTCGTTCCAAGCTTGCGGGCGGAGAGGCTGAAGGAAAAACTCATCCGTCCAGTCTCTCTCGATCAGAAGCATCCATCCAGCATCACGAAAGCTGCCCAATAGTAGGGTTCGGGGTGGCGCGCGCGGATGATGGCTTTAGTCTCTCTGAATGCCTTCTGCTTATCCCAACCACCATTTTGTGCCATAAGGCGCTCGTAGAAGATGGTCATAAACTCCTGGGAGACATTGTTGCTGATCTCCCATAGTGACATCACTACCGTACAGACACCCGCTTTCTTGAAAGCGCGCTGCAAGCCATAGAGCCCCTCGGGAGTAGCCTTGCCCAAACCCGTCTGACAAGCTGACAGGACAGCCAGGTCGGTGCCACTCAGATCCATACCAGCAATCGTTCCCGCCGTGAGTATTCCACCCCTCACGCCATCGGGCAACTCCTTACCCGTCCATGCCGCGTTGCCTCCAGAGAGAACGATACCCGAGAGCTGCATAGCATCTGTGAATCCCTTGAGATAATCAATACCGCTTGCCCTGTCTGGCGTATAATAGAATCCATGAGTATAGAGTTGCAAGATACGTGGTGAGTGGGCGTTCATGGCCAGGAAAGACTCCTCAGTTCCCTCCGCCCCCGTGTAGGTACAGACCTCCCAATGGTGCTCGCCAAGGATACGTTCCACTTTTCGGATAGCCTCCTCTGATCCTGGAAGGTAAGCAAAGGTTCCACCCCCACAAACCACATCTTCCTCGTCGAGAGGGAAGGGGGACTGCCCAGACTTCTCTGCCTCACCCTGCATGGTCGTCGAGGCTACATCATATTGCAGTCCTCCATAGAGCACCGCCGTGCGCTCCTTAGCTACCGTGTCTGCCTTTCTCATCCGCACCAGCTCGCGAGCCGACGACAAACGAATAAAGCGATAGTGATCTCCCAAGAGCGTACCATCCGCAAGAGGAATCGACTCCAATGCTATATTAAACAAAAGCTGTGATGGAACATAGTAAACCGTCTGTCCCTCATGCAACTGCGAGGCCAAGGGAGTCCATAGAAGTTGCAATATCGCGGGCGAATACTCCTGATCATAATAAAGATAGGGCTGCGGTATACAGAGCGAGTCGATTTGGCACTCGTCAAAAAGAGGCATCAAGAGCGGGTATTGCTGCTTTTGGCGAACGATATAGGCAGCATAGTGGCGACCCGATGGTTTCGTTTCATAGTCTGTGAAGTCGATGAGCGTCTCGTCCTTGTGCAGCGACTGGCGCACCGCCTCATGGTCCACATCCATAAACTCCGTGTTGTTTCCATATCCCCGAACGCGTGCCTGCAGTCCGCGTCCCATCACCTCAAGCTGTTTGGAAGCCTCCAAGATACGGTCGGCATTCTGCTGATAATCCTTCTCCCAGCCTTTCATCTGCTGCTTCATTGCCACGATGGCCATATACTGCCGCATGTCCTCATCTGTTCCCTCCCGCTTGATGATATCGTACAAAGAACGCTCGGAGTCCAAGAGAAACGCCTTCGACATCACCAGCGCATCATAACATCCGCGGGTAAATGCCGTCTGTAGTTCGCCAGCTTTCAGCGCATAAGGGGTCATGAGCGTGAACAGCTCTGAGAGGGGACTCCAAAATCCCTTGCGCTCATTGGCATCCATATATGGCAGACGGTCGCGTACCCACCGCTCCAGACGCTCCTCGGCCTGCAAGTAGTCCTGACACCCTTGCCCTATCATCCCAGACCATTCTTCGGCCTGAGCCAACCGTATCTGCGACTCGATATATTGTAAGCTATTCTCGCCGTTCAATTCCTTGGTATAAGCCAGATTCTTGCGGCTGCATTGTTCCGCCTCCGCATCACGCCCCACTGCATGAAACTGGCGGGTCAAAAAAGCAAGCAGCTGAACCCGACATTGGTCCGATGGCTTATACTTGGTGGCGAGTATCTCGTCCGCCTTCTGATAGTCAGCCAGCGCCGCCTCGTGATCGCCAAAGGCAGCACGACAGAAGCCACGCCGGATATAAAGGTAATTGATCACTTCTGGGTCCGAGAGATAGGGTAGGAGCAGGAAGAGCGTATCGACCGCTTCGTAGCAGCCCGCTTTGTCCCCCTTGTAGCGATAAGCTTCTGCCATAAACTGACCATATCCCATGAAACGGTACAGGCCTACGGCCGACATTTTCTCATGGGGAGGCTCCATATATTTTTTCGCATAAGCTATACAGTCGTCATAACGGCCAGCCTTCAGATAAAGTTCAGATAATTTGAAATAGGGAATTCCCGCCAGCGAGCCCAGTTTTCCGCTCGTCGAAGCCTCGGCCAAAGAGACGCTCCGAAAGAGCCACTGTTCCGCCACGCGATAGTTTTCCTGCCTCATGGCCTTCTCTGCCTGCAGGTTATAATAAGTCATCTTCGACACCTCGTCGGTCGTTTGCTCTGCCAGCGAGTCCATGGCCACATTGCATTCCTGCGCCATCTGGACATCGCCGATAAGGTTGCACAACCTCCATATATCACTCAGGACATTCATCTGCAAATCCGTCTCGCCAACTTCCTTCGCCTGCGACAAAGCGTAGCGGTACGTCTCCATCGCACTGGACAAGTCATACTGATAATAGTATGCGTCAGCCAGGAGGTTCAGCGTGGCTATCTCATCGCTCACCTTGCCTGTTCTTCTGAACACCTCCACACCACGACGCGCACACTCCTTGGTCTTGTCATAATCTTGCTTTCGGTAGTAAACCGAACCCTCAAAATACCAAGAAGCACCTATCTTGTTCATCACGATCGTCCAATCGTTCTCGTTAGCATAGGGGAGCACCTCTTCGAGCAGGGCGCGTGCCTTGCCATAGTCGGTATTCTTTCCTTTCATCATCGGTACCGCCAGAAAATAGGCGCTATTCACATAAGCATCCGACAGTTCTTTTTTCTCCTCGTCGGTCAACTGAGTTGCCATCAACCGCTTGGATAGTTCGTATCCCTCCTGATACCGCTCCAGCTGGTCATAGCAACGGCACGCCAAAATCTGGCTGCGTACATAGACCGTGCGCTCCTGCTCCGAGTCACACCGCTCCGTACTGCGCCCAATGGACAGGCAGATTTCGAGGGCCTCGTCATACTTCTCGGCCTCATAAAGGATGTCGGTCTGCTCCAACTGGAGCTTCATGTCCTCCAGGGACTGCGTCTGCGCCTTCAAGGTCAAAGTAAGACTGACGAAAGCAAGCAGAAGCAATAGTATTTTTCTCATGAAAAACGATTGAATAAATGAACTATCAATTGGGATCGAAGCCAATGGTATCAGCCGACAACGTGTCGCCTGGCAGGGCGGAGCTGTGACCTTCCAATGGCGTACCGTCGAAGACTTGATCATCGCCACGCAGTCCATCGTCGGACGAAGAAGAGCCAGGAACAAGTCTGGCCACGAAGAATCCCAGCACTACGGCAGCAGCAATACCCGACAACCACACCCACCGCTTGCGTCGCGGGGCATCCTGACGGTCTTCCGCCACGTTCAGGCAGTTCATCGCCACATGCGAACGGACGTGGCCGTACATTGTCCGCATCTCCTCCATACGCGACATCTTCCTCGCACGACTGGTCACGGCCAAGCGCACATCGCGCGTCAGCTCAAACTGCGCACGTTTTTTGGGATCGGCCTCCAACTCGCTCAGAAACTGCGACTTTTCTTCTTCCGAAAGTCTATCTGGGTGGAGCAGATACTCGTCTATTCGGTCTTGAAAGTTAATATCCATAGCTCTTGTCTTTTTATGTTGAATGGTTAAAGCATTAGAAAGTATTCTTTTCTATTCCTCGTTGAGATACTTATGATAGACCTCCTTGGCCGCATTCCTCAATCCCTCCATACATTTATACTTCTTGGTCTTGAGGGCGTTCTTGCTGCCGATGGTCGGCAACTCTTCCAGGATCGTGTCGAGATCCTTCTCCTCATAGTAGAACTTGGTGAGAATCTCTCCACACCGATCCGACATTCCGGCCACAAGGTCGCAAACGATATCCAGCATCGCCCCGTCTCCCTCGTCGTAGAGCACGGCGGCCATCTCCTTGACATCGAGAAGCGTCACGTCGTCCTCCTGGTCCTCGCCATCAGCAGTACGGATGGCTTCGGCATGGTCTCGGGACCATTCGAGATATTTAAAGCGGGCTATCCCCATGAAATAGGTGAGGATGCTGCAGGTCAGGGGTGCGCCGTTTTTACCCACCATGTTTCCATCGAGACAGACCAGGCGCCCCCGCTCGATGTGCTCCCACAAGGCGATGAAAGCATCTTGGAATATCTCTGCCGCCTCTTCTTCTCCCACAAAGAACACGCCGCGGTATTTACGCCAAAAATAATCGGCACAATAGGCGTAGAGCTCATTCTCCGCCAACCGCACGCCGGCACGCACATCGGCCACCAGACGTGCCTCCCACAACCGTTCGTCGCTGTCCATCCCGGTCATCGCCTCCATCATCTGAGAAAATCGGATATACGTTGCTGGTCTTTATACTCACCCGTTATTACCGGGGTCTGATAGACACGGGACCGGATACCCTGGTAGAAACGCTTGATACGTCGCTCCAGTTCAGCGTTGCTCATCGAAGACTGGTCGGACAATATCTGCCACAGAGCGTAGGTCAACCGGCCCGCCACTGGATTACGCAGCTCTGCATTGGACTGGGCGCTGGTACATGCGCTGATGGTGATCCAGCGCTCCTTGCGTCGCGACACAGCACGGGGGATGGGCTCGGCAAAATGGCATGTCGCGTCAAAGACCTCGCTCACGCCACGCAGCACCTCCTCGCCTTCGTCGCCACAGGTAGCATCTCCACTATGGCAAGCATCGATGACGACAAGGGTCTTGCCTCGATCGCCCACCTTGTCGCGCAATCGCCCAAGGTAGTAGTTGACCTCATCATCGGATAGATGACGCTCGCCTCGGTCGCGGGCACAAGCCTTCTTATAGGCGTCGTAGGGTATCCAACACTCATCCAGCCCATCAGGTTCGTCGTGATGCGGATCGGCCACTTGCTGTCCGTGGCCAGAATAGTGGATATAGAAGATGTCGCCAGGACGGGCCTTTCCTACCAGCGTATTGAACGCCGAGAGGATATTGCGCTTCGTGGCGCGCTCATTGACCAACGATATAATCTTGTCGTATCCGCCCTTGCGCAGCATCTGCCGCACACGGGGCACATCCTTGTCGCCGTTGATTTTCGGCCAGGCACGGTCCTCCTGCTTTCCCAATCCGATGACCAAGGCATACTTGGTTTGGGAAAGGAGCGGCAAAGCAAGCAGGGCTAGAAGGACGAGTAGCAGCCCGCGTCTCGCCATGTGTCTGTGGAGATGTGTATAGGTCTTTCGTTCCAATGATTTTTAGGCTTTGAGAGTTCTACATTTCGATGCGCACCTCCCATGCTCCATAGGGTGTCTTTCCATCAGGAAGTATAGAAGACTTCAGACGAATAGAAAAGGCACTCTGCAAAGGTAAGCATTTTCTTGGAAAAATCACAAACCTACGCAAGCTTTTTTATTCTAAGGAAGGAAAATTAGGGGATTATTCTGGTTTACACCTTCTAAAGACGATTTTAGCCTGAATATTGCGCTTTCCATTTAGTGAATTTGTTTTACATTGTTCGCTTTATCTATAGGGGAAAACTGCTACTACAAAAGTCTCATAAGTTGATTTTAATGGGTCTATGAGTATGATAAGCAAACCACTGTCAGTAGGCGGCAAAGAGGAAAGAGCAAGAAAAAGTACAGTTCCTGGTAATCCATGTAAGTTCGACAAAAAAGTGAAATGTTTTTTTACTTTCAAGTGAATTATTTTCTTCAAACTTTTATATCATTGATTATTAAGTATATAATGCAGATTGCATCAAGTCGTTTACGGTTTGTATTATCTGCTATTTTGTATCCTTCATTTATTTTGTGAAACGGAAAAAGGACCCAAAAACGCCCAACTTCGACACTTTAGTAGCATCTTATACCCTACTTTTCAAAATAGTACGGCACTTTCAGAAGCTATTTTAGGAGAAAATACGCCTAAGTACGACATTTAAGTAGCATTCTTACGGGCACCAAGTAGTCAACTTCGACACTTCAGTAGCATCTTTATATCACTTTTCCGGCCATCAACGACACTTTGGTAGCTTGTTGGGCATAGAAAAAGGAGGGAAGTGCGACATCTTAGTAGCATTTACCAGTCAATGTCGCGCCGATGTACGACATTTAGGTCGCATCTTATGGAAAGCATTCTCATTGAAGTACGACACTTTAGTAACATTTCGCCCAACGGCAAAAAACAGGAAGTACGACACTTTGGTAGCATTGGTTCACAACCGTGGACAAAAGCGATGTGCGACATTTAGGTAGCATTTCTATTTTGCAATATATTTATTTACATTATCGAAGATAATTCATAATTTGTGCTCGCACACTATCCAGCACCTAACAGACCGACAGAAGCTACTAAAGCTATAGCTCATAAAGACGGAAGGGTAGGGGAGGAGGGTAGGAAAAAATAGATTCTACGCCGGGTGAAACAAGGGAGCAGACTGGAAAAATAGGAGAGGGAGATGGTGGACCAAAATACTATGAAATTCATGTATGCATTTTTCAAAATACTACCTAAATGTCGTACTTTGAGAGAAACGAAATTGCAAAAGATGTTACCTTTTTGTCGAAGTTGTTGTTAATTTACTGATATACTATATTTTATAAAACTTAAAAATAGAATCACTCAAAAGGGTTAAAGCAAGACAAAATAGGGAAATACCTATCATTTTACCAAATAATGTAAAGAACGCGTCAAATTTAATTGTTTTTGTAAAAATAAATATTATCAATGTTACCAATCTGTCGAAGTTTGCGCCCAACATGTTACCAATCTGTCGACGACATGCTACCAATCTGTCGACGACATGTTACCAATCTGTCGACGACATGTTACCAATCTGTCGACGATAATCGACTTAACTAATTGATAATCAAACCGTTTCGCGACCCTCTAATATATCTAATGATATACTAATGATTATCTAATGTTCAGAAAAGTCGTTTTTGAAGTATTTTTTTTCAAGATTTTGCGCGCTAAGACGCGCGCTGAAGTTACCTTTTTTGACCATGGTTCGTAGTCCCATCAGTTCCCCTCCCCCTACCCCCTCCCCATAAGAATGGGTAGAGGTAGGAGTTTGTCGTAAGTTAAGCCTAAGGCGCATGGTAACTTATCTTCTCACCATGCGCCTTAGGCTTGCGACGCTTATGCGCACCAAAGGGTGACGAGGAAGGGGACGGTGAAGTCGGTCACGAAACCGTGGTAGATGCACAGGGGCGCATATCGTTGTCCGATGGACTGTGTAATGCTGGGCAGGGTGGTGTCCATGCTCGTCGCGCCGCCCGATGAGATAGGAGCCAACGGGCCGAACCAACGAGCCAATAGCGGGGTGAGCAGGAGTGTGGCCATTTCGCGAATGATGTTGGCCAAAAGAGCGATGGTGCCCAGTTCTGCACCTCGGTATTCGGTGATGAAGATGCTTGATAGTGAATAATAGGCGAAGCCGCTGTTGATGGCGAGGCAGTCCGTCAGTTCCCGATGTTGCAGGAAGGTGCAGATGCCACCTCCGAGGAACAGGTAAGCCACCGCCGCTCCCATCCATGATCCGAGAATGGTGACGAGTGGGAGGAAAGCCAGTCGGGGACTTAGGCTTTTGAGTTCGTTCTTCATGTCTGGGTTGAGACCGATGCCGATGCCTACGAAGAGGAGCAGGGCGCATAGAGCCACCATGCTGATGTCGCCCTCCATGAGCCATGTGGGCATGCAGCCGCTGCGTCCTGCCAACAGTCCGAGGGCGAAGAAGCCCACCACGATCAAACTGCCTTTCATCCCTCGCCTCCTTTCCTTGTCATCCGCCATAGCACCCAGGCCAGGGCACAGCAGCACAACAGGCCGCTGAGGGACAGTAGCAGCGCCTCCACGCCCAGCGTGGGCAGGGCGGAGATGATGCGCTCGTTGGCACCCACTTCGATGCCGAGCATGAAGAGAAGTAGCCAGATGAGCCACGTTGTGGCACGGCCAGCCCATGCGCCGATGGCCTGAAGCCGGGCCTCCGACGCCGTCCTTGTGCGTAGTGCGTAGCCCGCACCGATGCCAAGGAATATGAAAATCATCACTATAAACATTTTTGTCTTGGTCTTAACTTATGCTTAGCTTATGTCTTAGTCTATGCTTAACTTATGCCTAGCTAATGTCTTAACTTACGTCTTAGCTTATGCCTTTGAGTGCAAAGTTAGCACAAATACGTCGATAACAGGGTGGATTTTGTTAATTATTTCATAAAAGATGAAATATAAGCCGATTTATAGAATAATTTATTTTAACTTTGCAACCTAATCAATACCTTCGTATGAACAACAAGTTATTCTTTGCTATCGGATTGGCCGCCACGCTCTTGCAGGCCCCAGTCACCGTATCGGCCCAGTCTTCTGGTACGAGTCAACAGAACCCTCTTCTGATGAAGAGTAATTTGCCCTTCGGTGCGCCCGATTTCAGTCGCATCAAGGAGAGCGATTACCTTCCTGCCATCGAGGCAGCCATCAAGATCAAGCGCGACAACATTCAGAAGATCGTCGACAACAAGAAGAAGCCGACTTTCCAGAATACCATTCTCGCTTTCGAGGAGAGTGGTATCCTGCTCGACCGCGTTTGCAGCGTCTTCTTCGGCCTTACCAATGCCGACAAGACTCCCGTGCTGGCCGAAGCCGAGGACAAGGTGATGCCGTTGCTCACGGGTCTTGAGAACGAGATATCCTTCAACCAGCAGCTCTTCGAGCGCATCAAGTTCGTTTACGATAACGAATATGCGAAGCTCAAGGGTGAGGACCAGCGCCTGACGGAGGAAATCTACAAGAGTTTCGTGCGCTCAGGTGCACTCCTGTCTGCCGAGAAGATGGCGCGTATGAAGGAAATCAACTCCCGCATCTCGGAGTTGCAGCAGCAGTGGGGCAACCTCCTTCCCGAGGCGACCAACCATGCCGTGGTCTGGGTTGATAACCGGGAGGATCTCGCTGGTCTCAGCGAGGCCGACATTGCCCAGTGCAAGAAGGATGCGGAGATGCGTGGTGGCAAGGCCCCCTATTGCATCGTTATCATCAATACCACGCAGCAACCCATCCTCGCAAGCCTTCAGAACCGTGCGCTCCGTCGCAAGGTGTTTGAGGCAAGCATCCATCGTGCCGACGGCACCAATCCCCAGTACAACACGTTCCCGATAGTGACTGAGTTGGCAAGACTCCGTGCCGAGAAAGGCCAGATCATGGGTTATGCCAATTATGCCGACTACTCACTTGAGAACACGATGGCCAAAAACTCAGCCAACGTGGACAACTTCCTTGAGCAGCTCATCAAGGAGTATGCACCCAAGGCCGACGCCGAAACCAAGGCCATAGAGGAGTATGCCCGCAAGACCGAGGGAAGCGACTTCCAGCTTCAGCCCTACGACCGCTTCTACTATTCGGCGAAGATGAAGAAGGAAATGCTCAACATTTCTGACGACGAGGTGAAGCCCTACTTCAATGTCGATAGCGTGCAGGTGAATGGTGTGTTCTATGCTGCCAACCGCGTCTATGGCCTGACCTTCAAGGAGCGTAAGGATATCCCCAGCTATCATCCCGACACGAAAGTCTTTGAGGTGATCGACAAGAACGGCAAGCCCCTGGCCCTCTTCTACAGCGACTTCTTCCGCCGTCCCACGAAGCGTGGTGGCGCGTGGATGGATGCCTTTGCCAAGCAGAGCCGCCAGCGCAAACAACTTCCTGTGGTCTATAACGTGTGCAACAGCGCCAAGGCTCCCGATGGCCAGCCCTCGCTCATCACCTGGGACGAGGTGTGCACGATGTTCCATGAGTTTGGCCACGCCCTCCACGAGATACTCTCCGACTGCCAGTACAACACCCTCTCTGGCACGGCCACGGCCCGCGACTTCGTCGAGATGCCCTCGCAGTTCAACGAGTCCTTTGCCAGTATCCCCGAGATCTTCGACCACTTTGCCCGCCATACCGTGACGGGAGAGCCGATGCCCGCAGAGCTGAAGGAGCGTATGCTTGAGAGCATCAATTTCCAGACGGCCTACTCCCTCGGCGAGAACCTCGCATCGACCTGGCTCGATCTGGCTTGGCACAAAATCAGTCCGGACGAGGTGCCGTCGCCCTATATGGCCGGTGCCTTCGAGAAGGAGCAGCTCCACAATGCCGGACTCCTCAATACGCAGATTCCCCCGCGCTACTCCACCTCCTATTTCAACCATGTCTGGGGCGGAGGTTATGCCGCTGGCTATTATAGCTACCTGTGGACGGAAGTCCTGGCGGTCAATATCGCCGACTACTTCAAGCAGCATGGCGCGCTCGATCCCGCCGTCGGCCAGGCGTTGCGCGACAAGATTCTGAGCCGTGGCAACACCAAGGATCAAATGCTGATGTTCACAGACTTCACTGGTATGGAGAAACCCGATGCTTCGGGACTGCTCAAGGCCAGAGGACTGTAAAAGTTCTGTTTACGCAATACAGATCAAAGCAAGCCCCCGAAAGTTGACGTTTATCAACTTTCGGGGGCTTCCCGTTTCGGTTTTTCTCTTCCTCATATCGGACTGCAATCTGAGGGCCGAAGAAGATGGATGTTTGGTAGTGATGCTACTCCATCGTCATAGGACCCGTGTAGTGACCTGTGAGGTTTGCATTGTCATACTGGTAGATGTTGAAGACGGCGAAGTCGATATCAATCTGTCCGCTCATCAAGTTCACCCTGGCGTGCCTTCGAGTGCGGCAGCTCCCCCTTCTTCGCGAGCAGCATTGTCAGTATAAACTTCATTTTCCTCATGATTGTATCGGTTGTGTTGTTAATAGGTCTGTCCTTGTCCTCTTCTTTCTTAAGAGTGGTTACATAGTTAGAAAAATTAATTTATACGGCCAAATATTTCTGAATATTATCTATGTGGCGTGTTTTCTTAATTGTTTGACAGTCGTGGGTTCCTTTTTAGCGACGGGTTTTGATGTATCAAAGTAGGGCGTAAAGAATTCCTTGTAGTCCAAGAAGAAGAAAAATATACGAAAAATTTTCTTAATTCAAGAAAAATCTGTACCTTTGCCGACACTATTAACAGAACAAAATCAAGCACTGATGAATAGCATTCTGAACTTTGATGAGCTCTTGCGCCACCTCTCCGAGCAGAAGGTGGTGAAGCGTCTTGCCGTCGTGTGGCCCGAGGACGATGCCACGCGTGGCGCAGTGGCCCGCGCATTGCAGGCTGGTTTCGTAACCGCAATTATGGTTGGCGCACGCCAGGCCGTGGAGAACGACCCGCAATACGCCGAGTTGATGGACCGCGTGACGTTCGTCGATACTGACGACAAGCTCGACGCGGCACAGAAGGCCGTGTCTCTCGTCCGCGAGGGTGGTGCCGATGTGCTCATGAAGGGATTCATCAATACCGACCAGGTGCTCCGCGCCGTGCTCAACAAGGAGACAGGTATCCTGCCGAAGGGCAACGTGCTGACCCATATCGCCGTGGCCCAGATGCCGCAATACCACAAGCTTCTGTTCTTCACCGACGCCGCCGTGATTCCTTATCCTACGCCCGAGCAGCGCACGGAGCAGATCAAGTATGTCACCGCTCTGTGCCGTCAGTTTGGCATTGCCGAGCCGAAGATTGCCCTTATCCACTGCTCTGAGCACGTGGATGAGCGCCACTTCCCCTGCACCGCCGACTATCTGGAGCAGAAGAAGCGTGCCGAGGAGGGATTCTTCGGTCCCGTTCGCATCGACGGTCCGCTCGACTTGAAGACCTCTTGCTCTCCCGCCGCCCTGAAGGCGAAGAACATGGAGTCTTGCGTAGAGGGTGATGCCGATGCCGTCATCGTTCCGGACATCGAGGCTGGCAACGTGTTCTACAAGACCATCACGCTCTTCTGTGGCGCTATCACGGCTGGTATCCTCCAGGGTCCGACCGCTCCCGTTGTAGTCCCGTCGCGTGGCGACTCCCCCGAGGCCAAGTTCTTGAGCATCGCCATGGCAGCCATGGCACACCAGTAATATTAGTGTAACCAAGCCAAACTTAGAAATAATCTACCAAAATGTATAGAATATTAGCCGTCAATCCGGGTTCTACTTCGACGAAGATTTCCGTTTCCGACGACGAGAACCTGATCTTTGAAGCAACCATCAACCACTCCCGCGAGGAGTTGAAGAAGTATAAGCGTATCTCCGACCAGTATGAGATGCGCAAGGATTTGGTCATCGCAGAGGTGAAGAAGCATGGTCTTCCCGTGCAGTTCGACGCCATCATCGGCCGTGGCGGACTTGCCAAGCCCGTCAAGTCTGGTGTCTTCCGTGTCAATGATCAGATGGTCGAGGACCAGCGCAAGGCCCTCCACCAGCACGCCTGCGACCAGGGCTGCATCATCGCTCACGAGATTGCCGAGGAGATCGGTTGCCCGAGTTTCGTGGCCGACCCCGGTGTGGTCGATGAGTTGGCTCCCGAGGCCAAGATCTCTGGTTCTCCGCTGCTGCCGCGCTACTGCATTTGGCATGCGCTCAACCAGAAGGCCATTGCCCGCCGCTATGCCAAGGACCATGGCACACGCTATGAGGACCTCAACCTCATCGTCTGCCACCTCGGTGGCGGTATCTCCATCGCTGCCCACGACCATGGCGAGGCCATCGACGCCAACAACGCCCTCGACGGCGAGGGACCGTTCTCTCCCGAGCGCGCAGGATCCCTGCCCGCAGCAGACCTTATCCGTCTTTGCTTCTCTGGCCGCTACACGCAGGACCAGCTTGTCAAGAAGGTGAGCGGAGAGGCCGGTATCATCGCCCACCTCGGCACCAACGACATGCTGGAGGTGGAGAACTGGGTGCTGCATGGCGACAAGCACGCCGAGCTGATCCTCAATGCCATGATCTGGAATGTGGCCAAGTGTATTGCTGCCGAGGGCGCAGTGCTCAAGGGCAAGGTCGATGCCATCCTCCTCACGGGTGGTCTGGCACGCTCTCAGTATATCACTGACCACATCAAGGAGCGCGTAGAGTTCATCGCCCCTGTCACCATCTACCCAGGCCAGGACGAGATGAAGGCACTCACCGAGAATGCCCTTGCCGTGCTCCGCGGAGAGCGTCAGGCCATGGACTACGGCGAGGCCGCCAACAACGAAAACGACCTCTAAGTAAGGAAAGATATTATCAAGGGGTGGGGCAGCCAGACGGTTGCTCCACCCCTTTGTTTCTGTTCTGAGGCAAGGGACAAGGCCCGCGGGTGAGAGCTCCACTTCTCACGGTCTTGCCACTCTTATAGAAAAATGTGCCAAACCCCATGATGAGAGTTTGGCACAAATAGATTCAACCTCGATCGGTTGTTAAAGTTTATTTCGTTTGGAGTAGGCGATTATCGCTTCACGACTTTCTTTCCACCGACGATATAGACACCCTTCTGCTGCTGGCCCAGCGTGCCACGCAGTTGCACTCCGTCGCGGCTATATACACGCTCCGCCTTGTCAGCCTGCTGGCCGTCTGCCGTTACGTTGTCGATACCGTCGCTGGTCAGCTCCTCGATATTCGGGGCAAAATCCTTCCACAGGTCGGCATTCTCATACTTTGTCTTGCTTCCGACCGGCACACGGAGTGTGCAGTCCACGGCGTTCGCTCCTCTGAAGAACGGGATCAGACCCAGCTCGATAGTAGCAGGGTCGGCGACGCGCACGGTGAGGCTGCTGAGGTTCTGGCACCATCCGAAGGCGAAGTCGCCGATGGAGGCCACGCCGTCGGGCAGGTCCACCGTAGTGAGTTTCTTGTTGCCGAAGAAGGCGTATGGGCCGAGATTCCGCAGGCTCTTCGGTGCGATATACTCCGGTGTGGTCTTTCCCTCCGGATACTGCATGAGCGTGTTCATCTCCTTGTCGTAGAGCACGCCGTCCACCGATGTGTAGTTGGGATTGTTCTTGGCCACATTGATGTCCGTGAGGCTCCAGCAGTCGTGGAATGCCGACTCGCCGATACTCTCCGTGCCGGCAGGTACGTCGAAGGTGGGTACGCCGCTGACACGGGCAAAGGCGAAGTCGCTGATCACCTTCAGCTTGTCGTGCAGAGGAAGGGAGGTGAGGTAGTCGTTGCCGCAGAAGGCATAGTCGCCCACCGTCGTCACACTTTCGGGGATAGTATATGAGTCGTTGTCCTTGCCCGCAGGATATTGCACGAGCGTCGTCATGGCCTTGTTGTACAACACGCCCTCTACGGAGACGTAAGCCGTGTTGCCCTCTGCCATGTCGATTGCTGACAGTTTCTTGCAGTCGGCGAAGATACCGCCTCCGATGTTGGTCACCGTTGAGGGTATCGTGATGGTCTGCAGCTGCTCACAGGCGTTGAAAGCCGTCTCCTCGATGCTCTTCAGACCCTCTGACAACTGCACGGAGGACAGGTTGACGCAGCTTGCGAAGGCATTGTCGGAGATGGTCTCCACACTTGCCGGGATGCTGACCTCGCCGAGCGCCTCACATCCGCTGAAAGACCAGCGCCCGATATAGGTCAGGTAGGAGGGGAAGTCCACGCTAGCCAGGGCCACGCAGTCGGCGAAGGCGAATCCGCCGATGGTCTCCAGTTCCTCTGGCAGAGCGATGCTCTCCAGGCTGGTGCATCCCTCAAAGGCGCTTTCTCCTATCTTGGTGATGGTGCCGGGCAGTTCTGCCGACGTGATGGACAGACAGTAGGAGAAGGCGTTGTCGCCGATGGTCTCCATGCCAGCGGGCAGGCTGAGTGTCGTCATGTAGATGCAGTTGCAGAAGGCGTTGCTGCCGATGCTTGTCACGCCACTTCCGACGTTCACGGTCTCGATGCCCTCCTGATACTCCTGCCACGGTGCTGCGCCGTAGTCGTAGTTGGGCATGGCGCCGTTGCCGGTGATGGTCAGTTCCTTACTGGTCTCGTTGTAGTTCCAAGAGAGTGGTCCCGTGGTACCCGACTTCTGTGCCATGGCACAGGCAAGGTTCATCATCAGAATCAATGCCAGAGTAGTTTTTTTCCTCATAGATTTTGTTTTTTAGATAAGTTGGGGAGATGTTGGATTTATTTTGTGAATCACCCCCCCAGTTTGAAGGTGAGACACAATACGTTCTAGTCCAGGGTCGGTCTTCCGGCGTCTTTTCCGCCAGTGTTGCGCCCGTGGTTCATGAGCGGTTTGATTTGGAGGCAAAATTATACATAATATTCGGAATAACGGTGGTATTTTCCATAAAACTTTTAACTTTTTTCCGTTTTCTCCATTTTCTACCTGGTTTCACGTCAATAATCTGTGCTCAATTTGCATTTTCCCCACACCGCTTCTTTCTCCATCATGATGAAAAGAGGCGGTATGGAAAGATTTGTTTATAAATATTTGCTGATTATAAAATAAAACCGTATCTTTGTCGGCAAATAGCTAACGAAACAAAACCATTTATCAAACAAAATCAAACAGGCTTATGAAGAAATGTTACGCAACCCTGCTGCTCGCCGCACTCTGCTCGACGGCTACGCTGGCACAGCAGCAAGACTCGCTCATCACGCAACCCGCGGCGGGCGAGACCATCAACCTCTATCGTACGACGACGGGCTATGAGTCGGTGTATTATTATGCTGTGGACCACCAGAGCACGGGCGACTGGCAGCGGATGGTGTTCGGTGAAGATGGTGCGGTCTATCTTGAGAACCCCATCAACTCCATCTACACGCAGACCTGGATCAAGGGTTATCGCACGGAGGGAGACACCATCGCCTTCCAGCTTCCCCAGGCCATCTTCTCCGAGGAGGACTTCTTCTCTGGTGATACACGCTACGGATACTTGGAGCGCGTGCGCCCAGGAGAGCGAAACGGCAAGCAGACGCTCGTCCCCAACGAGGATCCCGCCGACCAGGTGCTCAAGTATGTATGGCATGGCGACTCGCTCAAGATGGTGCTCCCCGAGGGCGAGTTGATTGGTATGTGCCTTGCCAGCGGATCATGGACGAGCTATGCCGAGGCCACCTACAAGGGTGTGCGCATGGACAACAACACAATGGTACCACCGGCAAGTGCCACGGTCAACGACGGCCTGATGCTCTATATGGATATGGAGGGACAGTCGCAGCTTTATCCTGTGCGCTACGCCCTCGATGGCAGCGATGTCTATCTGGGCGACCTCTCGGCCAATGTGAAAGGCTACTGGATCAAGGGAACGATGGACGGCACGACCGTCACCTTCCCTGCCACCTCCTTCGTCGGCATCGATACCCTGACGGCATGCTATGTCTATGCCTCTTCTGCCGTGGTGGGCAAGGGCAAGGACGAGATGGGTACCGAGTTTGACAAGGCTTGCTTCTCTGGCGAGCCCCTCGTCTTCACCTACGATGCGGACAACAATTCCCTTTCCACCAAGGGTATCCTCATGGTCCACAAGAGCATGGATGACGACCGCAGCACCAACATCTTCGATGCCTACCGCTATGCCCTCATCAGCCGTTGGGACAAGAAGCCCGCAGCCCCCATGCCGCCGAAGCTCACGGCCTACCAGCCCTACGACCCGAACCCATGGGGAGGTCCCGGTGGTCTGCAGTACTCGCTGAGCTACTACTCTGCCGACTTCAATTATCTCGACCCGTCTTGCCTCTACTACAATCTTTATATCGATGGCGAGGTGGTCACGTTCTCGCCCGACGACTATGCCAACCTGACGGAGGAGATGACCGACGTGCCCTATGCCTTCACCGATGGCTACGAGTTCTATAAGTATGACGAGAATGACCGCACCATCTATTTCTACAAGGAGGTGAAGGAGAAGATCGGTATGGAGGCCTTCTATATCGACGGCGACGTGCGTCTCGGATCGGGCGTGGCAGAGTATTATCCCAACGGCGTGCCCGACGGCATCGATATCTCCGAGGCTTCCATGAAGCAGATCGAGCGTGTGGAGTATCGTGACCTCTCTGGCCGTGTGGTCAGTCGCCCGGCAAAGGGTATCTTCGTCCGCACCATTACCTACTCCGACGGTAGCCGTGCTACGCGCAAGGTAGTGAAGTAAGTTTCAAACTTCCGCAAAGTGTATAGTTCGCACACTTTGCGGAAGTTGTCGGTGTTTTGGGCGTGGTTGACGTCCGATAAAATGACAGTCTATGATACCTCGATCCATGCTTGCTCATCGTCTTTCCCAGGATGAGATCAAGGAGATCTGTGTGCTTGCCCATGGGAAGCACAACGATCATCTTAAGGAGCAACTATACCAATTGACCCTTGACGACGATCGTCGTGTGGCTGTCAATGCGCTTTGGGCGTTGACCCATTTCGCTTCCTCGGACTACGAGTGGCTCTATGCCAAGAGCCATCATCTGATAGACCGTTGCCTCGTGGAGCACGATGCAACCAAGCTTCGGTTGTTGCTCGCCCTTCTCCTTCGTCAGCCATTTGGCAAGGAAGACATCCGTACAGACTTTATGGACTATTGCTTAGTGCGAATCGCCGACTCGAAGTCGGCCTATGCCGTCAGGGCTCAGTGTATCAAACTTGCTTATGAGCAGATGCGCTATTGGCCCGAACTGCTCGGCGAACTGCGTCAAGCCCTCGACATGATCAGTTGCGAACCGTTGTCGCCAGGACTTCGGTCGGCTTGGAAACAGGTGATAAAGAAAATAAATGCCGCCCAGTGACATCTAGCAGTGGGAATAGTCGATGATACATCGGGCGCACAAATGAAAACTCCCTATGGCAGGCGGCCTTTGGCCGTCAGTCATAGGGAGTTCTATTTTCCAATCTATTCCGTGAGCAGTACGCTCACGCATTGCTTACACGTCGATCTTGATCTTCTTGGAAGCTGACGCAAACTTCATGGCCGCTTTCAGGAATCGCTGCTTTTGCTCCTTGGTGAAGTTGGGGGCAAGTTTCTGACATTTCTCCGATGTGGCCTGCAGTTCCTCGCTCAGCTCCGTCATCTCCTTGGAGGCGGCCTCAAACTCGGAGGATCCGGGCTTGGCGGCGTTGAGCTTGTCGATGATGGCGGCATACTGGTCGGCATACTGCTCGAAGGCGGATACGAGCGATTCGGCGTCGTTCTCGTCTATCTTCACTTTCTCAGGTGCTGCGGCCTCGGTGGTCGTGGTGTCCGTCGTGGTTGCATCCTGCTTGCTGCCGCTTTGGCCACAGGATGTGAAGAGAAGGGCAGAGAGGGTGAGGGTGAATAATAGTTTTTTGTTCATAATAGGGTAGTGATTGGTGAATGTTGCGATAGGGTGTGGTTACATCCAGAAGGTGTAGTGTCCCTCTTGGTCGGCGAAGAAATAGGATCCTTCCTTCGTGAACTTGATGCGGTACACGTCATACTTCGAGGCCTTGAGGGCATCCTTTAGTTTCTGGGGCACGTTGCCGAGAAACTTGTATCCGTTCTCGAAGCAGAGCACGCAGGCGTCGTTGGTCAAGTGAGCAGCCCACAGCTGTCCGTGAGTCTCGATGCCTTCCTTGATCCAGTCGTCCATATCCGTGCTGGAAGAGGCGACGTGGTCGGTGGAGACGGCAATCCAGTCTCCGTCGTCGTTGAACGTCACGGAGGTGATGGTCTCTTCGGCCTCGTTCCACTGGCGGAGCTTGCTCTCCAGTTCAGACGGGATGTTGGACCATTAGCAGCCGTTCTTTCCTACGAGGATGAGCCATTCGCCGTCCTCGGTCAGCTGCACGTCGTCGATGTAGTCGTCATCGTCGTGATACTTTTCGAGCGCGTCGGCCAGGGCCTGTGGGATGCCGGCCGTATAGGCATAGTCGTTCTTTCCGTTGAGGGCGAGGTCGCCTCCTGTGTCGGTGATGGCCACGTTGCGGCAGCCCCCCCATTCGGAGATGTTCTGCTTGATGTAGTTACGGCCACGAGAGTTTTGGGCAAAGAGGGAGACGGTGAAGACCGTCATCAATGCCATTATGAATGCTGTTCTTCTCATACGCATGGTGAGTCGTCTTTTGTTATCTGATATTGTTCGTTTTTTATCGTTTCTTGCCCGCACGGCATGGTTCGACCGTGCGCCGTGTCGGTGGTTTCCTGCCATGGACGTTTTGCGTCTGTGGGTTGGAGTGAAAACTAATCGACGCGACAAAGTTACTAATAAATTCCGAAAAATCACAAATATTTTATAAGAAATATTCCTACTCCGTTCGATTTTCCCCTTATATCATTCTGCTTTCGTGTGAAATGCAATTGACTTTGGTCTTCTGATTGCGATATAAAGGCACGACGAGAACTATTTGCTGAATATTTCGTCAAATTGTGACTTTGTGAAAATATAGTATAAGTTTTTGTCATGATCGTCCACGGCATCTGGGCCTCTTCCGTGATGGTAGGAGATGCGGGTGGGGAAGGGGTGAAACCAACCGTCAATTTCCATGGGGACAGATGTGGCGCTGTGTGGTGCAATGGCCTTGACGTAGGTTGTCTTGTCGTCTGGAGTTCCGTACTGATAGTTCTTCCGGCAAAGATAATATTCTTCGTCGGTATTATTGAAGACGTATTTTCCGAATAGTTCCTTTCCTATGTTTTCGTTGATGGCATAGCATGTGTAGTGGCCGTTGGGGGTGGTGTCCTCGATATGATAGTAGGTCGGGATGACGAGTTTGGGTGCCAAGCCAAGCGCAAATCCCAGCATTGGGCCAACTATGATGCTGGCGCCGATGCAGATGCCCCAAGTTGCTCTCTTGTATTTTTCGTCTTGCCCTACGATCTTTACATCGGGGTCTGCGCTGCCATCATTGCTTCGCAAGCCAGCTCCCGTTGCGGTTGTTCGCCTGACCTTCTTGTAAATGAAAATGAAAAAAAGGATGCTCGCGAGGGCCATAGACCACCCGAAAAGCGCAAAAGAAGTAATCTCCATGTTCTTTTTTAGATGTTGTTATGAGCATCGCTTAAAAGTTGCTCTTCTTTCAAGAAGAGATTAATTCTTTGTTTTTTCATAACTAAAAAGTTTTAAATTATACATGTGAGGAACTTACTGTTCCAGTTTTATTATACTTGGAATTTCCCATTTCAGACTTCCCGATACAAGCATTTTGCTTGTATTCTCTGCAGAGTAGCACTCCACTCCTAATGTACTATATGTAGCCACAGGATCGTTGTAAAGATTTATAAGAAAGTTTATGGCCTTTTCTCGCGACATTTGCTGTCTCGGGCGGGCATATGTGTATATTTGTTCCCCGTCTCTTCCTTTTTTTATTCCTATGGCTTCCCATGATAAATCCTCTAACTCAATTTTCATGATTAGTCCAGGCAGTCCAGTAAAGCAATAAGGTCCAGCGTCGTATGGTAGGTCTTCTGAGAACCATGCGGTGACGGTTCTTCCGCGGTAGAGTGTCGTAGCTTTTGAGCAGGCGTATCCTAATACGACCTGTTTTTCATCCTCATTAATACTCCACTGTATAATATTGCTCGGAAAGGCAAATGATATTACCATATTGTCGAAAGGAACACGATAGCTTATTTCCGTGTTTTTTGTTTCGCGGTTGGTCCAAACCTCGTATGGAACGGTCGGGTTAGAATAGAGGGCCACGCCTTTTGCCCCTTTGGCCATCAGTGATGTTGCCACGGAATCGTTTTGGTAGAGTGCTTCGTTGCGTGAGTAAATGTTGTTACGCCCCACGAGTATAGTTCGTTGCTCTGTGTGTGGTTGCGAAGAGTCATGGAACTTCGACCATGTGAATAGGTAACGCACCTCCAAAAGCACGTCGTCGAGCGCTTTCTTGTTTCTCAGATTCAATGCAGTGAATGAGGGATTCTTGCCAAGCACAAAGGCTTGGCAAAAAGTTTGTACCGGGAAAGCTGCTAAAAAGGCTATTAATGCCCCTGGAACCAATAGATATTTGTGAGATATTTTCATATTCTATAAAATGAGATTTAATGACAGAATTAGATTTCGTGGAACAAGATAGAATGTGTTGCGTTCGCGTTCTTGGGCGTTCACGGAGGTCATGCTCAGCTTTTTGGCATTGAGCAGATTATGAATGGAGAGACTCCATTCGGCAGTCTTTGTCCTATAATATGCTTTTAGATTTGAGAGAAAAGTATGGCTGTGGTCTTGCTGGCAATACAAGGCTTTGCAGACAACGCTCCATCTGTTGATAGTAGCCATTATCTTTCCGCTCAGCATAAAGCGAGTTGTAATCACGTCAGTGTAGTCTTCTTTTTGTCTAGAC
>OIIG01000199.1_pt1 | contig 16111 bp, 27 predicted proteins | sample 1583191 | NCBI WGS metagenome assembly OIIG01 (sample SAMN02674970, study PRJEB24791) | human gut metagenome, SKBSTL043 | isolation source: stool | host: Homo sapiens | place: USA
GCCCTGATCTTCGACGTGATTCATGACAAGATCCTTTCCGACCGGACCAGAAGGGGGATGATCATTTTTGACGAGTATGCCGAGACGGCGCAGATGAAGTCCAGAGGCGAGGATATCAGCATACATTCCGCAGTCGCCTTCTGCTACCAGAAGATACGCAAGGAGAACGGTGCGGTGATGACCATTGCCATAATGGTCATCTGACCAAAGGCGTTACCGGTCATCATCTGCATCATGTTCAGCAGGGGCAGCTGCATGAAGTTGTTGCTTTCATTCAGACGGGAGACGTCAATGCCCGGAGCCGGGATGACGCCAACCAGTCGATAGATGAGGAGCATGAGGAACGTGTACAGAACTTTCTTCTGGAGGTCTTTGATCTTCCACAGCTTGCGAAATGTCTCAAGCATGTCAGATCACCTCGGCAGTGCCGCCAACGGCCTCAATCTTCTCCTTCGCGGAAGCGGTGTACTTTGCAGCCTTCACCGTCAGCTTCTTGGTCAGTTCGCCGTTGCCCAGAACCTTCAGGCCGTCCTGAGCCTTGCGGATGAGACCAGCGTCGATGAGCGCCTGCGCATCGACCACAGCGCCGTCCTCAAACACATTGAGGTTCTCGACGTTGACAGTCGCGTAGTCCGTACCGAAGATATTGGTGAAGCCCTTCTTCGGGACGCGACGATACAGGGGCATCTGGCCGCCCTCGAAGCCGGGGCGCTTGCCGCCGCCGCTGCGGGCCTTGGCACCCTTGTGACCCTTACCGGAGGTCTTGCCCAGACCGGAGCCCACGCCGCGGCCAAGACGCTTGGCAGCAGTGGTGGAACCCTCGGCGGGATGCAGCTCGTGCAGTTTCATGGCTTACCCTCCTTTACTCGTTAACTTCTTCGACCTTCACCATGTGCTTCACAGCGAAGATCTGGCCGCGAACGGCCGCGTTGTCGGGCTTAAGGACGGTCTGGCCAACCTTGCGCAGGCCCAGCGCCGCCACAGTCGCCTTGTGAACCGGCAGAGACGCGATCGGGGACTTGATGAGCGTAACTTTCAGCATTGTCCTTTACCTCCTCAGCCCAGCAGTTCTTCCACGGTCTTGCCGCGCATCTTCGCGACCTGTTCCGCGCTGCGCAGCTGCTTGAGCGCTTCCAGCGTGGCCTTGACCATGTTGATGGGGTTGTTGGTGCCAAAGGACTTGGTGCGGATGTCCGCCACGCCTGCCAGCTCCAGCACGGCACGCGCCGCGCCGCCGGCGATAACGCCAGTACCTTCGGGAGCGGGCAGCAGCACCACCTTAGAGGTGGAGAAATAACCCGTCGTGTTATGGGGAATCGTGGTGCCGTCCATGGGGACGGTCACAAGATGCTTCTTAGCATCCTCGGTGGCCTTGCGAATAGCTTCCGGGATCTCAGCGGCCTTGCCCATGCCAGCACCGACACGGCCCTTTTCGTCACCGACGACCACCAGAGCGGAGAACCGCATGTTGCGGCCGCCCTTAACGGTCTTGGAGACGCGGTTGACAGCAACCAGACGATCCTTGAATTCGCTTTCCTGTCCGTAGCGTTGCATTTGTCTGCTGCCTCCTTTATTAGAATTCCAGACCCGCTTCACGGGCCCCCGCAGCAACCTCCGCAACACGGCCAGTGTACACATAGCCGCCGCGATCGAACACCACGGTCTTGTAGCCAGCAGCGAGGGCGCGCTCACCAATGAGCTTGCCCACCAGCTTGGCAGCGCCCTTCTTATCCAGGTCATTCAGCTGAGCCTGCACGTCCTTTTCCAAGGTGGAAGCGGCGCACAGGGTCTTGCCAGCCACATCATCGATGAGCTGAACCTGGATGTGCTTCAGGCTGCGGTAAACGGACAGACGCGGCATATCGGGGGTGCCGCTGATCTTCTTACGAACGCGGGCATGACGGATCTCGCGGATCTCATTACGGTCGCGCTTGGTGAACATATGCAGTCACTCCCTCTCTTACTTCTTACCGGTCTTGCCCTGCTTGCGGCGGATGTGCTCACCGGTGTACTTAATGCCCTTGCCCAGATAGGGTTCCGGCTTGCGGATCGCACGGATGTCAGCCGCGAGGTTGCCGACCTGCTGCTTGTCGATGCCCTTGACAACGATGGTGTTGGCGTTGGGCGTCTCAAAGCTGATGGTTTCGGGCGCGTCGAGAATGACGGGGTGAGAGAAGCCGATGTTGATGGTCAGCTTCTTGCCGCCTTCTGCCGCTGCACGATAACCGGTGCCGACCAGCTCCAGCGTCTTGGAGAAGCCGTCCGTCACACCGACGACCATGTTGTGCACCAGGGCACGATACAGGCCGTGCATAGCACGATTTTCCTTGCTATCATTAGCGCGGGTCAGGTGGAGCATATTGCCCTCCTGATTGACCGTGATCGCGTGGTTCACCTGCTGGGACAGGGTGCCCTTGGGGCCCTTGACCGTAACCAGGTTATTGCTGTCCACAGTGACCGTCACGCCCGCGGGAACAGTGATCGGAAGTCGTCCGATACGAGACATGGAATCACACCTCCTACAAACGTGTCGGTATTACCAGATGTAGGCCAGCACTTCGCCGCCGATGGCGTTCTTGCGAGCCTCTTTGTCCGTCATCAGACCCTTGCTGGTGCTGATGATGGCGATGCCCAGACCACCCAGAACCTTGGGCAGCTCTTCGCAGCGCGCGTACACACGCAGGCCGGGCTTGCTGATGCGCTTCAGACCCGCGATAACGGGGGTCTTGCCGTTGATATACTTCAAAGTCACCTTGATGGAGCCCTGCAGGCCGTCATCAATGTAGTCCACAGCCTTCACATAGCCTTCCGCCAACAGGATCTTGGCGATAGCCTTCTTCGTGTTGCTGGCCGGCAGCGTCACAGCCTCGTGCTTAGCGACCTGCGCGTTGCGGATTCGGGTGAGCATATCGGCGATGGGATCATTCACAACCATGTTGGTACCTCCTTCCGTTTCTCTCCCCGATTACCAGCTGGCCTTGCGCACGCCCGGAATCTCGCCCTTGTAGGCCAGCTCACGGAAGCAGATACGGCACACGCCGTACTTGCGCAGGACAGAGTGGGGACGGCCGCACAGACGGCAGCGGGTGTAAGCGCGGGTGGAGAACTTGGGCGTCCTCGCCTGCTTGAGCTTCATACTCGTCTTAGCCATTAGATGTTCTCCTCCTTATTACGCCTGCGCGAAGGGCATGCCCAGCAGACGCAGCAGCTCCTTGCACTCTTCGTCGGTCTTGGCGGTGGTCACGAAGATCATCTCCATGCCGCGAATGTGCTCGACCTTGTCGTACTCGATTTCGGGGAAGAGCAGCTGCTCACGAATGCCGAGGGCGTAATTGCCGCGGCCATCGAAAGCCTTATCGGAAACGCCGCGGAAGTCACGGACGCGGGGCAGCGCAATGTTGACCAGCTTGTCCATGAATTCTTCCATGCGGGCGCCGCGCAGGGTAACCTTCGCGCCGATGTTCTGACCCTCACGGAGCTTGAAGTTTGCAATCGACTTCTTGGCCTTGGTGACCATGGGCTTCTGGCCAGCAATGGTCGTCAGCTCGTTGATCGCCATTTCAAACGCCTTGGCGTTGTCCTTGCAATCGCCCAGGCCCATGTTGATCACGATCTTGTCCAGCTTCGGGATCTCCATGACGTTCTTGTAGCCGAACTTCTGCTGAAGAGCAGGAACAGCCTCGGCCAGATACTTTTCCTTAATACGGGTAGCCATCAGACTTTTCCTCCTTCTCAGTCAATATCGGCGCCGCACTTCTTGCAGACGCGGACCATCGTGCGGTTCTTCTTGCCGTTGGCATCCACAGCCACGTTCACCTTGTGGGAAACGCGGGTGGGCTTGCCGCACTTGGGGCAAATCAGCATCACGTTGGAAGCGTCAATCGCCGCTTCCTTCTTCACGATGCCGCCGGGCTGCATGGCGTTGCGCGCCTTCTGGTGGCGAGTCACCATGTTCACGCCTTCGACGATGACCTTGCCGGTCTTGGGGAAGGCGACGGTGATCTTGCCCTTCGTGTTCTTATCCTTGCCGGTGATGACCATCACCTGATCATTCTTGCGAACGTGCATCTCTTCCGCCTCCTTACAGAACTTCGGGAGCCAGGGAGACGATCTTCATGAAGTCCTTCTCGCGCAGCTCACGGGCAACGGGTCCAAAGATACGGGTTCCGCGCGGCAGCTTCGCATCGTTGATGATAACGGCAGCGTTGTCATCAAACTTGATGTAAGAGCCGTCGGGACGCCGCTTGTTCTTGCGCATACGGACGATAACCGCCTTCACGACGTCGCCCTTCTTCACGGTGCCGCCGGGGGTCGCGGTCTTGACGCTGGCCACGATGACATCACCGATGGAACCGTCACGCCGGAAAGAACCGCCCAGCACGCGGATGCACATGATTTCCTTGGCGCCGGAGTTATCGGCGACCTTAAGCCGGGTTTGCGGCTGAATCATAGGGTTTTTCCTCCTTACATGACAGCGGGATTACTTGGCCTTCTCGATGATTTCGACCAGGCGCCAGCGCTTGTCGTGGGACAGCGGACGAGTCTCCATCACGCGGATGGTATCGCCGACGCCGCACTCATTGTTTTCGTCATGAACCTTGAGCTTCGAGGTCTGGTTCATGATCTTGCCGTACAGGGGATGACGGACGCGCGTCTTGATCTGAATGGTGACGGTCTTGTCCATCTTGTCGGACACGACGACGCCGATACGGGTCTTGCGCAGTCCGCGCTCCTGAGTGTTGTTCGTTTCAGACATGGCAGCAGCTGCCTCCTTCCAATCTCACTTACGCCTGCTCCAGCTGGCGCAGCACGGTCTTGGCGCGGGCAATGTCGCGCTTAACCGCAGTAATCTGCATGGTGTTCTGCAGCTGGCCGGTAGCGAGCTGGAAACGAAGGGTGAAGAGATCCTTCTTCAGCTCAGCGACCTTTTCGGTCAGCTGTTCCTTGCTCATGGACGTGAATTCATTCGCTTTCATTTCTCTTCACCACCCGCTTCGGTCACGGCTTCGTCAGCACGCTTGATGAACTTGGTCTTCAGGGGCAGCTTGTGGGCAGCCAGGCGCAGGGCTTCGCGAGCGGCTTCTTCGGGCACGCCAGCGATTTCAAACAGCACGCGGCCGGGCTTAACAACTGCAACCCAGTATTCCGGAGAGCCCTTGCCGGAACCCATTCGGGTTTCAGCCGGCTTTTCGGTAACGGGCTTATCGGGGAAAATCTTAATCCACACCTGACCGCCACGCTTGGTGTAACGGGTCAGGGCGATACGGGCGGCCTCGATCTGCTGAGAGGTAACCCAGCAGGGCTCAGTGGCCTGAAGGCCGTATTCACCGTAAGCGAGGAAGTTGCCGCGATGAGCAGCACCCTTCATGCGGCCGCGGAAAACCTTGCGGCGCTTGACTCTCTTGGGCATCAGCATGGGTTACTTAACCTCCTTCGCGACCGGAGCCTTCTTAGCCTTCGGCAGGATCTGACCCTTGTAGATCCAAACCTTCACGCCCAGACGGCCATAGGTGGTCTTGGCTTCAGCGAAGCCGTAGTCGATATTGGCGCGCAGGGTCTGCAGCGGGATGGAGCCATCATGATAATGCTCGGTGCGGGCAATGTCCGCGCCGCCCAGACGACCAGAAACGCTGGTCTTGATACCCTTCACGCCGGGGAGCTTCATCGCGCGCTGCTGCGCCTGCTTCAGGGCACGGCGGAAGCTGATGCGCTTCTCCAGCTGCTGAGCGATGTTCTCCGCCACCAGCTGCGCGTCCGCATCGGGCTGCTTGATCTCCATCACGTTGATCTGCGCCGGACGGCCGAGCTGCTTGGTCACTTCTGCCTTCAGCTGCTCGATGGTAGCACCCTTCGGGCCGATAATCATGCCGGGCTTGCTGGTCATGATGTTGACGGTCACGTCCTTAGCGGTGCGTTCAATGTCGATGCGGCTGATGCCGGCAGCATAGTACTTTTCCTTAATCATCTTGCGAAGCTTGAAGTCTTCAACCAGGTTGTTGGCGAAGTCCTTCTTGTCCGCATACCAGCGGGTGCTCCAGCCGAAGATGACGCCCACGCGAGCTCCGTGGGGATTGACTTTCTGACCCATGGATAAACCTCCTTACGCCTTCTTCTGGTCCAGCACCACGCTGATGTGGCTGGTGCGCTTGAGCATGGGGGACGCGCTGCCGCGGCTGCGGGCAACGTAGCGCTTGAGCGTCGGGCCGGGGTTTGCGTAAACCTCAGCAACGTACAGCTCCTTGCGGTCCAGCTCCTGGTTGTTCACCGCGTTGGCGATGGCGCTGTTGAGCACCTTCAGCACAACGGGGGAAGCGGCCTTGGGGGTGTAGGTCAGAATCGCGGCGGCTTCGTCCACATTCTTGCCACGGATCAGGTCGATAACGATCTTCACCTTGCGAGGAGAGATGCGAACGTACTTAGCAATAGCCTTCGGACGCTTGTCGGCGGACGCCTGACGAGCCTGCGTCTTCGTCTTCGAACGGGTTGCCATATCGTTTCACTCCTCTCTTACTTGCGGGCAGTCGCCTTGTCACCCGCGTGACCCTTAAAGGTACGGGTGGGCGCGAATTCGCCCAGCTTGTGACCGACCATATCCTCGGTCACATAGACCGGAACATGCTTGCGGCCATCGTGCACGGCGATGGTGTGGCCAACGAAATCCGGGAAAATCGTGGAGGAACGGGACCAGGTCTTGACCACGTTCTTCTTGCCGGACTTGTTCATCTCAACAATGCGCTTCATCAGCGCAGATTCAACATAGGGGCCCTTCTTAATAGAGCGGCTCATTGGTTGGCTGCCTCCTTCCTGTAGGATGCGCGATTACTTGCCAGCGCGCTTGACGATCATCTTGTTGGAATACTTCTTGTGCTTGCGGGTCTTCAGGCCCAGAGCGGGCTTGCCCCACGGAGTCACAGGAGCCGGCAGACCAACGGGGCTCTTGCCCTCGCCGCCGCCATGCGGGTGATCGTTCGGGTTCATGACGACGCCGCGGACGGTCGGACGCACGCCCATATGACGGACGCGGCCAGCCTTGCCCAGGCGGACGTTCTCATGGTCGGTGTTGCCGACGGTGCCGATGGTCGCCTTCGCGTTCAGCGGCAGCTTGCGCATTTCACCAGAGGGCAGACGGACGGTCGCAAAGCCGTTTTCCTTCGCCATGAGCTGCGCGCTCATGCCGGCGGAACGAACCAGCTGACCACCGCGGCCGGGCTTGAGCTCCAGGTTGTGGATCAGCGTGCCGACCGGGATGTTCGCCAGCGGCAGCGTGTTGCCGGGCTTGATGTCCGCGTTCTCAGAGGACACCACGGTGTCACCCACATTCAGGCCCAGAGGAGCCAGGATGTAACGCTTCTCGCCGTCGGCGTAGAACAGCAGGGCGATGAACGCGCTGCGGTTCGGGTCGTACTCAATCGCGGCAACCTTCGCCGGAATTTCCAGCTTGTTGCGCTTGAAATCAATCACGCGGTACTTGATCTTGTTGCCGCCGCCCTGATGACGGACGGTGATCTTGCCCTGCTTGTTGCGGCCGGCGTTCTTCTTGAGGTATTCCACCAAGCTCTTCTCAGGAGACTTCTTGGTGATTTCCTCATAGGTCAGAACCGACATAAAGCGCCGGGCGGGCGAAGTCGGCTTATAAGTGCGGATAGCCATGTTTCTTGTCCTCCCTGCTTTACTCGCCCATGCCTTCGAAGAACTTAATCGGCTTAGAGTCCTTCTTCAGCGTAACATAGGCTTTCTTGACTTCCGGGGTGCGGCCTTCACTGCGGCCCTGACGCTTGATCTTGCCAATCGTGCGCAGGGTATTGACCTTTTCGACCTTCACGCCGTCTTCCGCGAAAACCGCTTCAACAGCCTGCTTGATCTCGGTCTTGGTGGCATTGATGGCCACTTCAAACACGTACTTCTTATCGGCAAAACCGTCGTACGCTTTTTCGGTCAGCACCGGGCGAATAATCACGTCGTGCACGGACTTCATTACGCGTACACCTCCTCAACAGAAGCGACGGCAGCCTTGGTCAGGACGACCTTGCCGGCGTTCAGGATGTCATAAACATTCAGGGTGTTGACGTAGGTGGTCATTGCCTGCGGCAGGTTCGCCGTGGCGCGAACCACGTTCTCGTCCTTTTCCGGCAGCACGACCAGCGCCTTCTTTTCAGCGCCCAGCTTCTTCAGCACGTTCGCCATCAGCTTGGTCTTGCCTTCGGAGAGGGTCAGCTCGTCCACCACGATGATGTCGCCATCGTTGAGCTTGGAGGTCAGCGCGCTCTTGAAAGCAAGGCGGCGAACCTTCTTCGGCACAGCGATCACATAATCGCGGGGCTTGGGCGCGAACACGACGCCGCCGTGACGGAACTGCGGAGCGCGGTTGCCGTGATGACGAGCATTGCCGGTGCCCTTCTGACGGTAGATCTTGCGACCACCGCCGCGGACTTCCGTGCGGGTCTTGGCACTCTGCGTGCCCTGGCGCTGTGCGGCCAGATAGGAACGGACGACCAGATGCATAGCGGCGACATTAACGTCGGACGCGAAGATCGCATCGCTCAGTTCAATCTCGCCAATGGCCGCGCCTTCCATATTGTAAAGAGCAGTCTTAGCCATTGTTCAATCCTCCTCGCGGCATCACTTGACCGTGTCGCGGATGATCAGCAGGCCTTCGTTGGCACCGGGCACAGCGCCCTTGACCAGCAGCAGGTCGCGTTCAGCATCCACAGACACGACTTCCAGGTTCTGAACAGTCACACGATCCACGCCGTAATGGCCGCCCATGTGCTTGTTCTTGAACACGCGGGAAGGATCGGAGTTAGCGGACATGGAGCCGACGCCGCGATGATACTTGGAGCCGTGCGCCATAGGGCCGGTGTGCTGATTCCAGCGGGCCACCGGGCCGGTGAAGCCATGGCCCTTGGAGGTGCCGGTCACGTCGATCTTGTCGCCCGCGACGAACTGGTCAACCTTCAGCACATCATTGACCTTGTAACCAGAGCAGTCATCGAAGCGGAATTCGCGCAGCACGCGCTTGGCCTCGACGCCAGCCTTCTTGTAGTGGCCCTGAACCGGCTTGCTGAGCAGCTTCTCAGCGCGCTTCTCGGTCAGCTCGCCAAAACCAACCTGAACGGCGTTGTAGCCATCAGATTCGACAGTCTTGGTCTGCACAACCGTGCAGGGGCCGGCCTTGATCACAGTGACCGGAACAAGACGGCCATCTTCGGTGAAGATCTGCGTCATGCCGATCTTCTTACCCACGATCGCTTTCTTCATTGTTTCGTCCTCCTGCCTTACAGCTTCATTTCAATTTCGACACCAGCAGGAAGTTCAAGCTTCGACATGGCGTCCACGGTCTTGGCGCTGGCGTTCATGATGTCGATCAGGCGCTTATGGGTACGGCGCTCGAACTGCTCGCGGCTGTCCTTGTACTTGTGGGTAGCGCGCAGGATGGTCACGATTTCCTTCTCCGTGGGGAGCGGAATCGGGCCCGACACGCGGGCGCCGGTGCGCTTGGCAGTCTCGACAATCCGCTCCGCGGACTGATCGATCAGGGTGTGCTCATAGCTCTTGAGCTTGATGCGGATTTTCTGGGTGGCCATTGATTTACCTCCTAATGTCGTCTCGTTGGCGCCGTCCGGCTTCCACTGCAGGTGCGGTCGCCGCTGCGCTTCGAGTCCGTCGCCCGATTGTCGGGCTGGTCCGCGCTAATTACCCGCCATGGCCTGGCGGCAACTTAGCACATCATCCCTGTACAGACAACACTCTGATTATATCAGATACACATGAAAATTGCAAGGGGTTTTGCGCAGTTTTTTCAGGAAAATTTTCGGTTTTTTTCACTTTCTCGACCCGCAAAACCCGCCCTGTGCCCGCATTTGCAATCTTTCGGCATATACACGCCGTCCAGTGTGTCCTGTTTTGGAGCGTGTTTGCCCCTTTTGCCCTTGTCATCCGTACTTTTTGCATTTTTCGTTCAGCAACGTGTTGATTTTCCTGCTCTTGCGTCAAGTTTTATTCACACTTATCCGTGTGTATCTATTTGTAATGTCGCTGACTTGCCGTTTTTTTGACGAACGTTCGGACTTCCATATATATCGCTGAATGTTCCTCTCTCCTCTTTTCCGCATAAAAAAAGCACCCGGTTTTCCGCCGGATGCCTGCCTGATTTGGCTGCTGCATTTGTCCATTATGGGATACGCTGATAATGTCCGCCCGCTTCGCACTGGTAGAAGCCCAAGTATCCGTCCTCCGTCAGTGCCGCATGAAAGCGCACATACGTCCCATGGCTGGTGTTGCTGAGGATGAAGTCGTGCGTATACCCATTCGTTCCGTCGACAATCTGCCATTGGAACATTCCGGCGCTTTCCGGATTCATATCCGCGGTGATGCCTTCGGTCAAGTAGCGCATACTTTCCGACGCTTCATCCGAAATCGCGTAGCAGACGCCCTGTCCGTCCGCCATCAGCGTGAACACCCAGCCCATCAGCTCCCCGCCGCCGCAGAAGCCCCACGTTCCGCTGATGTTCGCCATCGCTTCCGCATCCACCGTGTCGTTCAGCTGTACGCTCATCAGCGGCACGAAGCCCCACAGCATCGTGCCGTCCCGCATTGTCGCGCGCGCATAGGCCCAGAACGGGTCATACTGCGCCAGCAGACGCACGTCTGTCAGCGTGTCCCCTTCCGCCGTGTGATACCAGCTTGTGGCGGGGTCGTCCGTCAGGAACGCGCCATCCTTGAGTGTCACGGGAATATCCGTGAGCATCACCGGCGCGCTGCCAAGCTGATTCGTATGCACCCAGCCGATACGCATCCGGCTGCTGTTGACCTCGTAGCGCACGAGCGACCAGTCACCATATTGCATCAGAAGCGTCGCGCCGCCCGCCAGCGAGACGCTTGCCTTGCCGTTTGATGCGCGGTAGGAATTTTCGTCCGGCGCGGCATACACTGGCAGCACTTCCGTACCCGTGACTTTCTCCGACCAGAAGCCGGATGCGTCTTGCAGCGCCGCATAAATGGCATTGCATTGCAGCAGCTCTTCGCGCGTCCGCGGCATCAGCAGCGGCTGATACGTCGCGAATGGCAGTGCCCCCTCCGTTTTCCAGATGAATCCATCTGCCGTGGCGTATGTATTCGTGTCGGCGTCATAGCGCAAGGTGAGTTCGCCGGAGCAGATGGCAGTATAGGTCTCCTGTCCATCCACCCAATCGACCAGCACCGTGCCGTCGGTGAGCGGTTCATCAGCGATTGCCGCGCCCAGCGGAAGCATTGCCGCCAGCAGCAGCGCGAAAATGCGTTTCTTCATAGAAAAACCTCCTTTTCCCTATATAACGGGCAGAGGGAGAGAGAAATTCCCGAAAGAATGGAAATAATGCGTCAGTCAACCGCCAGCCTGATTCCGCCTTTTCTTTCCGACGGCTGCACAATCACCGTCACAGGCTGGTTGCCGCCCCACTCGTAAGCATAGGATTCGCCGGATGCCTGCCCGATGAGCGTTTTCCAGTTGATGTCCGTGCGAATCTGCGGGTCGCAGTTGTCGCCCTCCTGCCCCATCCAGCAGATAACCGCATCCGGGTCAACGGAAATCGTCGCGCGGGACTTGTGATTGTTCATCACCAGCGGGTTGCCGTCAGAGAGCACCGCCACATACGCGCTGTCGCCGCGCCCGGTCAATGTCGAGGTCGCGATGCCCTTCTGCGACACCACGCCCATGCCCAGGAAGCGCACGTTGTAATCGCAGTCGCCCGTGAACGCGAGGATGTTCTCTGCCTCCACAGACAGCACTTCGCCGCGCGCCAGCTGATAGGCTGTCACATGCTGTCCCGCGTTCGCGTAGTACGTCTGTGAATCGCCGCCGAAATTCACCTTCATCAGCGGCAGATTTTCGCCCGCCATGCGCCGGGTCAGCGCACCGAACGCCGCCTGCAGCAGCCCCTGCTGCGGGCCAAACAGAACCTTCTCAAACGTATAGTTCTTCCCGCCAGCGCTCTCCCCCGCGATAAACGCGCCCGCCTTTGTGTACAGCACGCCGCCGCCCTGACACGTCACCTTCAGCGCCAGCTCATTGACTGTCTCAAATCGAATCATCCGCTGTTCCTCCTCACGCGAGCGTCACGCCGTACAGTGCGCACTGCCCCGCCAAATCCATATGAACGCCGTTGCCGACGGGGTTGAATTTCCACTGTCCCTGATGCAGGTAGAGTTCGCCCAGCGTCATGCTGGTCACATTCTCGAACGCGTTTCCCAGCGGATAGCTGAGGATTTCCCGCCCGTCGCGGTCGTCCAGAATGCGCAGATACACGTTTTGCAGCATTCCGAAGTGTAGTTTCTGCGTCAGCGCTTCGTCAATCGTCAGCACAAAAACGATTTTGCGGATTCGCGGGTCAATTCGCGCAGTATCAACAGTAATCGTCTCCCGGTCGTCCGCGCCGCTTGGCTGAAAGCGGACACTGCCGTCGCTTGACGTCTGCTGCCCGTAGAACACAAACCCTTCATCAGACAGCACACGCCCGTTTTCGCCCAGCAAAAACGCCGACGCATCCACATCGCATCGGGAATCGTTCGCATCCCACCCGAAACCGAACCGAATCCGCGCACACCCGCTCTCCTGCAAACGCAGCGCCGTTTTCTGCCCGCGCGCAACGGGCATAAGCATCGGCGGCATCCGGCGTGGAGTCGGCTGTACGGTCGGCTGTATCGGCTGACTGGACACTTGCAGCGTCGGCGCAGGCGTCCGATTCGGCATCGGCGGCTGCACCATGCGCATCGTCGGATGCTCCGGCATCGGCGGCCGCGGCGGTATCTGCTGCGCCTGATGATGCTGCGGCGCGCTCGTTGCCTCCGGCGCATTCAGCAGCCGATCGGACAGCGCGGGCATCACGCTCTCCCGCATGTCCGGCAGACTATCCCGCGACAGCGCTGGGCGGATGCGGTTCAACTTCTCCGTCAGCATATTTCGGCTGAGCGGCGGATGAATTCGCTCTGCATAGGCCATGTTGCTCCTCCTGTGCGGCCGCGCCCGAAGAATGATTCACTCGAAGGGTGATTCACCCGCCGGAAACGCCTTCTCTATCAAAAAAGGGCAAAGCGGAGACAGACGCGCCGCCCGTTCCACTTTGCCCCTTCCTATGTTGATTTTTATACTATTTCCAAATGAGAATGTGCCAAGACGCGAGCAGATGGCGCAGTTGAATGCAGGAAATAGTATATTACACGTTCACGCCGTACGCCTTGCACAGCGCGTACAGGCCGCCCTGATAGCCCGCGCCGACGGCGTTGAACTTCCACGTCGCGCCGCTGCGGTACAGTTCGCACACCACCAGCGCCGTCTCCACGGAGAAGTCCTCGCCAAGGTCGTAGCGCAGTTCTTCCGTGCCGACGCTATCGTTCTCGCTGGAACGGCGCGCCAGACGCACATAGGCGTTCGACACCTGACCGAAGTTCTGTCCGCGCTCCTGCGCCTCGTAGATGGTCACGGTGATGGCGATGCGCTCCACGTCCGCCGGGACTTTCGTGAAGTCGATATACAGCACTTCGTCGTCGCCCTCACCCTCGCCGGTGCGGTTGTCGCCCGTGTGGGTGACGCTGCCGTCCGCGCTCTTCAGGTTGCCATAGAAGATGAAGTCCTCATCCTTGCGAACCTTGCCGTTCGCGCCCAGCAGAAACGCGGAAGCATCCAGGTCGAACTCCGCGCCGCCGCTGTAGCGGTTCGTGTCCCAGCCCAGGCCAACCAGCGCCAGCGTCATGCCCTTGTCCAGAGAGATTTTCTGACCCTTAGAAAGATTCACAGCCATGCGAGTATTCCTCCTATCGTAATTTTGTATTGCTTACTGATACAGCCGCACCAGTTCCGCCAGTCGGCTTGCTTCGGTCACGCCCTGCCCGATGGCATTGAACTTCCATTCACCATTGTGACGGTAAATTTCGCCCACAACAAGACCCGTCCGTCCGCTGTAATCATCGGAGAGGTTGAAGCGGCAGATTTCCTTCTGCGTGGACAAATCCACCAAGCGGATGAAGGCATTGCGAATCAGGCCGAAATGCTGATGGCGGACGTTCGCATCGTAGATGTTGACGACGAATACCAGCTTGTCGATGTTCGCGGGAATGTTGGGCAAGTCGACCATAATCTGCTCATCGTCGCCGTCGCCCGCGCCGGTCAGGTTATCGCCCTGATGGACGATTGCGCCGCTGGAATGCACGAGATTGCCGAAATAGACGCAGCAGGTCTTGATGTCATTGCTGATGATGCGCCCATCCGCGCCGCACAGGATGACCGATGCGTCGCAGTCAATGTCCTGCGGCTTGGGCGCGAACCAGCCGCGCTTCTGCTCGACCTCGTCCCAGCCCAGACCGACCATGATTCGCTTGAGCCCCGGTTCACCCGGCTTCACGAGCGAAATTTTCTGTCCCTTTTGCAGATTCACAGACATGCTATTCCCTCCTTAATAATGATGCAGAAGTACGAATCCATGGCTTTGCCCCAACCCCCAGCAGAGACGCTGCCCCTGCCGGGGAGTTACGCCCTTGAGCGGTGCGCATTTACACAGTTGTCTTATGTGCAGCTTGATTTTTATCGTTCGTAGTTTCGTATCACTTCTTCTTAGAAGTAATCGCCTTGCGAATGATATCAATCGGGATAATCAGGAACGCAATCAGCAGGCAGACCAGCCATGCCGTCCAGCTCAGCGGCTCAACGCTCAGCACCGCGCCGCCGAAGGTCACGAACAGGAACTGCAGCACCAGCAGCGCGCCGATAACCAGCAGGAAGTTCTTGTTCCGCCCCAGATGCTCAAACGGGTTCGTGTGCTCCGTGCGGGCATTGAAGCCGTTGAAGCTGATGGCCATCATGAACGTCGCGAACACGGCGGAGTTCAGCAGCGTCGTGTCCAGCACGCCCGTGCTCCACGCGCCCAGCAGATGCTGCAGCGCCGGCACAAAGCGGATGCACAGGCACATCGCTGTGATGTACAGGCCGCTGACAACGACTTGCGACATCATCTTGCCCGTCACAATCGACGCGTCACGCGCAATGGGCTTTTCCTTCATGTATTCCATCAGCGCGGGTTCGCTGCCGAAGGCGATTGCCGCCAGCGTGTCCATCGCCAGATTGACGACCAGCAGCTGGATAACCGTCAGGATTTCGTTTTCACCGAACAGGGGCGCGAGGAAGCAAGTCAGCACCGCCGCGACGTTGACCGTCAGCTGGAAGATGAGGAACTTGCGGATGGACTTGAACATCGTGCGGCCGTACAGGATTGCCTTTTCGATGGACAGGAAGTTGTCGTCAAGGATGGTAATGTCGCCCGCTTCCTTCGCGACTTCCGTGCCCGAACCCATCGCGAAGCCAACGTCCGCCTTCTTCAGCGCGGGCGAGTCGTTCACGCCGTCGCCGGTCATGCCGACAACCAGATTCAGTTCCTGTGCGCAGCGCACCAGACGGCTCTTGTCCGTCGGCAGCGCACGGGACACTACGCGCAGATTCGGCAGTACCTTCTTGAGTTCGTCGTCGCTCAGTTCCGCCAGCTCCGCGCTCGTCAGGGCGACGTCGGTATTATGCTTGAGCAGACCCGCTTCCTTCGCGATGGCAACGGCGGTTTCCTTGCGGTCGCCCGTGACCATCACGACCTGAATGCCCGCCTCCTGCACTTCGTGGATGGCGTCAACCGCTTCCTTGCGCACGTTGTCGCGAATTGCCAGCACGCACACCAGCGTCAGGCTGTCGCCGTCCGCCGTATCGCCGTCGCACTTCGCCACGCCCAGCAGACGCATCGAGCGTCCCGCCTGTTCGTCCATGTACGTCATGAGGAAATTGCGCTCGGTCAGGGGCTTCACCGCGCCGTTTTCATCCAGATACGTCTGGCAGCGGGCAATAATGCGTTCCGGCGCGCCCTTGATGTAGGTAACAACCTTGCCATTGTGGTTGATGGTGACGGTCGAATACTTCTTCGCGGAGTCAAAGGCGTTGAAGTTGCGCACATCCTCACGCGCCACGTTTGCATCCACGCCCGCGTCAACCAGGAAGGACATCAGCGCGCGGTCGGTAGAGTTGCCGCCGATGATGCTGCCGTTGGAGTAGGAGGACGAGTTGTTCAGACCGATGCCGATCGTCACTTCGTCCTTGAGCGGC
>OIIG01000212.1_pt1 | contig 15731 bp, 18 predicted proteins | sample 1583191 | NCBI WGS metagenome assembly OIIG01 (sample SAMN02674970, study PRJEB24791) | human gut metagenome, SKBSTL043 | isolation source: stool | host: Homo sapiens | place: USA
AACAAAAAAAAACAAACAAAAAGGAGTGATTAAAATGTTTAAAGTTAATGCCTATACCCGAGTTTTGGGAACAAGGCGTGATTAAAATGATTAAGGGGTATAGTTTTATGAATTATTATTGTGTTCGTCGTTTGCTTGATGAGGGTGCATGTGAAAGTGATTTTGTGCAGTGTTTTGCTGATGTTAATGATGTGATATATTTATATCCTATGAATTGTTTGGTTGCGGGACGATGTGGTGTGATATCTCTTGGTTATGGTAGGAGGCATTGGGTGTGATGGGTTATCATAGGTGTAATGGTTGTAAGCGTTTTTATATAGGTGGTAGTATGGTTAAGGGTGTGCGTCGTGTTCGTCGTATGCGTGTGGGGCATTATGAGACTGGGTGTAGTAACTCGGATTGTGTGGGTTTGTTTGATTTTGTGATGGCGCATTATGCTGATGATATTGCTTTAATGCGGTTGAATTTGTGGAATGATACGGGTGTGTAGTATGGTGTTGTTTGGCCTATTAGCTCAGTGGTTAGAGCGACATTCTTATAAGATGTGCGGGTCGGGTTCAATTCCCGGATAGGCCACGGCTGTTGAGAATCGTTATCGTTATTGTTAGTGTGATATATTAGGCCATGACATGCTGTTTGGCATGTTGTGGCCTTTTTTGTATGAGGTGTATGCATATGGATATGAGTTCTATCGTTACCCTTGTGGGTAGTGTGGGTTTCCCGATTGTCGCGTGTTGTGGTATGGCGTGGTTTATTGCCACGACGTTCCGCGATTTTAATAATTTGATGACGAAGAACAATGTTTTGACTGAAGAACTTATAGCCTTGCTTAAGAATGATAAGGGGGGTGATAATGTTGATGAAACGAATATGGCGTAGCATATTGGCGTGCGTATGCGTGTTGTCGTTGGTTTTCGTGCCGTCTGCATACGCGGATATGCGGGGTTTTGACGTGAGCAATTGGCAGTGTGATATCGATACGTATGCGCTCGATGCTGATTTTGTTGTGGCTGGCGCGACTTGGGGTGTTGGCGGTTTTAATAATGTCTGTTTGGTCAATGGCGTTAATCAGGCCGCGAATTATCAACTTGGTCGTGCAGTGGACAGCGGTAAAAGTATCGGCGTGTACCATTATGCAATGGGCAATGATGCAGTCGCTGAAGCTGATTTTTTCGTGGATAACGTTGCCGGATATGTCGGGCGGGCCGTGCTTGCATTAGACTGGGAGTCTGACGATAACCCGCAGTTCGGTAACGGCGTGTGGGTCGAGACTTGGGTGCGGCGCGTGTATGATCGAACGAAAGTGTGGCCTGTCGTTTATACGGGGGCGTATTCGTTGGGTCAGCTCACGCCGTATGTACGTGAGCATTGCGGTGTTTGGGTTGCGCAATATGCGTCGAACGTGCCGACTGGTTATCAGGCGGTGCCGTGGCTTTATGACGCGTATGGTGAGGCCATGCGACAGTATACGTCTAATGGTTACGTGTCGGGTTATGGCCCTCTGGATTTGAATTATTTTAGGGGTGAGCGCTGGCAGTGGGACGCGTATGCGCGCGGTGAGCGTGATGGCGGTGTTTCGACTCCGGCACCGGAACCGGTACCGGACGCGGGTTGTGCGTCTACGTGTGTTACGGTCGGGCCGGGTGACACGTTGTCTAGTATCGCGGCGGCGACTGGTTTGGGGTCGTGGTCTGATTGGTCGGGGTATGCGTCTGGTGATCCCAATGTGATATATCCCGGCGAAACCGTTTGCTATGGCGGTGGCACTGTTGCGCAGTCGAATACGAGTGCGGTGCGCACGTATACGGTGCAACCGGGTGATAGTTTGTGGGCTGTTTTCGGCGTTGATTGGTCGCGTGTCGCGTCGGTTAACGGTTTGTCTAACCCGAGTTTGATTTATCCGGGTCAGATTTTGCGCTATTGATAACCATTGTTAATAATCGGCGTGTCGCTTTTTGCACACGCCGATTTTTATGCTATAAATATATGTGTTAGCAAAAATGTTAACAGAAAACAGATACAAAGGATAATAATATGCGCAAGATTCGTAAGGTAATCGCTAATAGTGATATCAGCTATTATGACCGTAACGGCGAGTTGAAAACGTTCCACGCTATCGGGAACATTCGTACCGTTGAAAAAGCAGTTAAGGCGCTTATGGACGCGGGTATCGTTAACGTCCTGATTGATGATATCACCGTACATAAGACAACGTATGCTATGGACGTTGACACGTTTATCGCACACGCCGAAACCGTCGTAACCGATCCCGATACCGACACCGATAACGACAACGATAACGACAACGATAACGACAACGATAACGACACCGATAACGACAACGATAACGACAACGATAACGAACCTGAATTCTGATTTTGGAAGGAAACATCATGACCAAGGACAATGAACAGATGAACGACACCGCTAATGAAACCGCCCAAACCCCTGTTGACAATTATCGTTACATTTGTACGATGGACAACAGTACTTTTGAGGGCAAGCGTGCCATTGTCAACGCGCGTAACAATGCGTTGTCGCTGAACGCTATCGGTGACACGCCGCTAACGGTCATTGGCGCGTACACCGCGCCGGGCGTGCGTTCCCAGACGGGACAGAAGTGCGTTAACGTCTATCTTTTTGCAAATGACGGTAATACGTATTTCAGCCAGTCGCAGGGCATTTATCGTAGCGTGTTGGATATTTATGATATGTTCCCTGATTTTAACGCGCCTAACGGTATCCCCGTGGCAGTGAAAAAGACGCCGCTTGGTGGTGGTAGGTCTACCAAATCGCTTGAAATTAAGTAGTTTGATATCAAGTAGTTTGAAATGAGAAAAAAGCGTCATAAAATAATATGGCGCTTTTTTTTTATGAGGGTGGTAAAATCATGCCTAGAGCGCGTAAACAGGCGGACGTTTTAACCGCTAAGCGTAAGCGCGTACGCCGTGCGATAAACAGTCTGGAAAAAAGCATCACGGCCGCCATGCCCGAGAGCGAGGCAAACGCGCGACGGGATTATATTCAGCGGCTTGAATCGCAGTTGAAAAAAACATATGTCGGGCGCGTGAGTAATCGCGCCATGCGTGAGGAATTATACCAGCGTGCCAACGAAGTCGCGGATACGCTTGCGCGTCAGGTTGGCGAGGTGCGCGGCGGTAAAGGTCGCGCGATGGAGCGTAGACGTTCGTTTAACATTTTCCGCACCGAGATGAGAATAGCATCTAAGGGGTTGCCGAGCGCGTTGGGTGAGCTTGGTCGGGAAAAAGTCAAGATTTTTTGGCGATACACGCAAAACATATGGCAGAAGCCGAATATTTCGCCTGACAAACGATTGGAGGCTGTCATGAGGGCATATGACGCGGACTCGTTGAGTGAGCTTTTTGATACCATTATGGCGCGCAATGAAAAAGTGTTGCAATACGCCAAAAGCATGAAAGCGCATACGGGCGATTTGGAAGATTATATGGATACCGACGGCGGTAGTCCGATATGGCTTGTGGCGGTTTCTCCTGACGTGGTACGATGAAAGCACGGAAAGAATACAGGGTAGCGGCGATATTCGATACCGAAACAACGAATATCGGTGAGGGTGCCGAAACGCGCGCGTATCCGATATTATATATTTTCAACGATTTGCGGGACACCCCGTTGGAATCGTATACGCCTGATACGGACGATGTACGTTTTTACCGGCGCACGTCCGAAGCGCTGGCGTACATTGATGGTTTGATTACGTATGGTCGTACGCGTGGTTATGTGCCGATAATCGCGGCATATAATCTCATGTTCGACATGCAGACTCTTTTGCTGGAATTGGCGCAATCGTATACGATCGAGGTCAATGCACAGACCGCTACCAGCGTGTACACGCTCGATTTGTGCATTGATGGTAATGTGGTGTGCCGTTTTTGGGATACGTTTTACCTTGAAATGGGCGGCCTACGCGCTATGGGTGAGACGTGCGGTCTGCCTAAAGCGGTGGGCGATTGGGATTATTCGCTGGTGCGTACGCCCGAAACGCCGTTGACAGAGGAGGAATTGTTTTACGCGCGGCGTGATGTACAGGTGATACCGCAGTATCTGCAATGGCTGTTGCGTGCAAACCATTGGCTTACGTCGGACATGCTGGGTTGTCGCGTGCTGACCAAGACGTCATTGGTGCGGCAGATGGCGCGCCGTGAGATTGGCGGGCGGCGCGTCACGTTGCAAGGCGGTAAGAAAATCACGTTGCAACGCGCGTTTGAAATGACGTGCAATCAGGAGTTTCCGAAGAACTACGAGTCCTATGCGTTGCGCAAAGCGTGTTTTCGTGGCGGTTTGACTTTTACGAGCGCTAAAACCGCTAGTGTTGTCGTTGATAACGTGGCGTCTCTTGACGTTACGTCAATGCATCATGCGTTTATCAACGGGCGGCGCTTGCCGGTTAAATTCGCGGTTGCCCCGCCGGAAATTTTGCAAATCGCATGTGAGCGTATCGTTGACACGCCGCTTGAAGATGTATTACGTAATTATAGTGACCCGTTTCGCACGGGGTTGCATGTTGCGATAAGTTTTACAAACCTTAGATTGCGGGTAAACACATGTTTTGCCGATTGGGGTATTGCGATCTGTCCACGCTCCAAGTTCGTGCGGACGCTGCAAGCGGACACCGATTACAGCAACAACGAACGCGCGAAAACACAGGAAAACAGTATTAGGGCGCACGGCTACGTTGATAGTGCCGTTAATCCGACGTTTGCTTTTGGAAAATTGTATCGGGCGGACGCATGTATCTTGCACGTTAATGAGATTGAGTTGTGGAACGTGGCACAGGCGTATGAGTTTGACGAAATGCATGTATTGTATGGCGAGGCCACCGCTAAAACGATTGTGCCGCCCGATTACGTGACATTGCAATCCAATATGCTTTTTGCGCGGAAAACTGATGTTAAAAACCTGATTAAACACTACACCGAGGGTGTACCGTATGCGGGTGACATACCCGAGTCGATCCCCGAGGGAATCGCGCGAGATGCTAGGGCGGGTACGTTGAGCGTGAAATTTTTGCAATCCTATTACGGTAGCACCGTTAAGGGACAATTCAATGGAATCTATGGCACTCAGGCGCAAGACGTAATGAAGGCCGATTACCGTGTGACGGAAACCGGTGAGCTGGAAGTAGATAAGGCCACGGTCTGCACTCCCGAGAATTTTGCGAAAAAACGCCCGAAGACACCGCGCGTGCTGTACACGTATGGTATGCGAATTGTAGCCGGGTCACGTATGCATCTGGTGATAGCCATGATGCTGATATATCGGCGTTTCGGTAATCGCGTCACCGTCACGGGCGGTGATACCGATAGCCTGAAAATCAGTTGCGCCGATGACGTGGCCGATGCGGAGCTGTTGGACGCGCTCGAACCATTGCACGCCGCGATCGAAAACGCAATCAATCTCACCATGAGGCGCGTCCGAAACACCGCGTCCGACATGGCGTCGACGCTTGACCATATTGGAAAGTTCGAGGTTGAGGACTGCGGGGGTGCCACTCGTTACGCCGAGCACGTGGAACTGTGGAACAAGGCGCGTGTAAGTTTGGATATGTCCGGGCGCGTGCATGTCACTTGCGCGGGATTGCCACGGCCTGACGGCGTGTACACCATTGAAGACTGTATCGAGGATATCATGCGCATGGGTCACGGGTTCGCGGAAACGGTACGTTTGGCGCTTGGTTATGATGTGTTGGTTGATTATGAGATTTGCCATACGTTGCAACGTAACCGTCCGCATGTGTGGGATAGGTACGTCGGCACCGTCACCGATTATCGGGGTGCGACATGTCATGTTGACGCGCCCGAGGCGATAGCGTTGTATCCGTCCGGAAGGTGGCTGGGCGAATCGGACAAACAGGCCAACGGCGAGAATCTTGCATACATGCGGGATATATATAATAGGAATGTTGAGACATTGCCGCGCGAACTTATTGTGCGGGACGGCAGACCCATGATTGTGAGCATTGATGGCGAAATATTACTATGATCGACTTAAGACACTGATATTGCCGCGTAACGCAGATGTTAATATGATTATCGGCGCGCGTGGTTTAGGTAAGACATACGGTGTACGAAAATACATGATAGAGGATTATTTGAAAAACGGCTATTGTTTTGTGGAAGTGACACGGTTTCGTGAGGAAAACAACGATGTCGCGGCGAACTATTTTAGTCGTATCGTACAAGATAATATTTTTCCCGATTATGAATTTCGGACCACCAATAAAATAGCGGAAATTCGCAGAAAGAAAACCGGTAAAAAAGAAAACCCGTGGGAAACAATCGGGTATTTTATACCTTTGTCGTTGCAACAGCAGAAGAAAAAGAGCACTTATGTTAATGTGCGGAACATTTGCATGGATGAAATTATCATAGATAACGATGATAGGTATCACACGTACTTGAAAAACGAGTTTGAGCAATTGGCGAAACTTGTGGATACCGTCACACGAGAACGCGCAGATGATACGGGATTACGCAAACCGAGAGTATTTCTGCTGGGTAACGCTTGTGACGCTTTTAATCCCTATTTTCGGCATTATGACGTACCGTTGGAACCTGAACACGGTTTGCAATGGCTAGGCGGGAAAACATGCTTGTTCGACTATGTGCGGGACGATGAATACGCCGAACAAAAAACAAAGAACACGGTGGCGGGGCGTATGCTGAAAAACAACGATGACGTCACCTCTAAAAACAAATTCGCGCGGCATAATACTGATTTTATCGAAAAACCACACGGACATGCAAAACTTACGTATGTTTTTCGATGGTTGCAAAACGAATACGGCGTGTATGTCGATTTGCGTTGCGGCTATGTTTTCGTATCCTCGAAATATGATAGCGGCGCACATGTACTGTATTTCGCAATCACCCGAGCGGACAACAAACTTAACTATCTTACCGCGAACATGGCTAAAGATTTGATACGTAATCTTACATCATATTATGCGCTGGGGTATCTGCGCTATGATACGGTAGAAACGCAACACGCCGTAAGCGACATGCTAAAGAATTTTGGCGTAAAATAACATACGGCATACAAAGAGATACCGCAGTGAGACCGCTAAAACATTGTCATTGACTTCCACGGTTGACTCCGCCAATGATATGGCCGTAAGGGATAAGCGCGCCGGTTATCGCTGTGAGTCATGTCGCAAGTATGCTATCCTTAAGTCGTATCGGCCCGTATCACGCCGATACGACTTTTTTCATATATGGAAGGAAAAACAAATGGATGACGAAACCACCGAGGAGAGGGACACCGCCGAACGTGATGACCTCACCCCCGACGAAACGCACCGTGAAGGCGAGTTCGACGATTTGCGCGACATGCTGTCACGGTTGCTTGATAAGATTGATGCAATGAACGAACGAATCGACGGTATCTACGACAATTTCACCGATTCCGTGGCGCAGATGGTCGAAAACGGCGCAACCGTCAAGGAAACCGACGATGACGCGGCTGAAGCAATCGCACAGGCGGCGGCGGAAGACTTGGAAAACCTCGACTACACACTCTGAAAAAAGGATTAAATCATGGCAGTAGACAATGCAACCATTTTGGATAAAGTCCGTACCAAGGGCACCGATGACTACCAGCAACGCATACCGAGCGCGACGCAAACCGGCGTGGCGAACACCATGCGTTATCTGTTCGACCCGATGAACCGCCAGTATCTCAATGATTGTGTGTGGAACATGGTGAACCGTATCGGACTCACCGTGATGGCGCAGAACGCACCATTTGAGAACCCGTTGGCGATTTTCAAGAAAGAAAATCTGTATTGGGGTAGCACCGTACAGGAGATTGCCGTCAAATGGATTAAGGCGCACGGGTACAAGGATGACGCCGAAGAGCTTTTGAAAATGCACCGGCCCGAAGCGGCGGTCTGGTTCTACGAGATGAACCGTCGTGATCAATACCCGATATCATGGACAGATGACGAATTGCGGCAAGCGTTCGTTGATGACTTCGGCCTGAATCGTTTTATTGCGCAGATTATGGAAACGCCGCGCAACAGCGATAATTATGATGAAATGAACATCATGCTTGCGCTGATACGCCACTACGAGCGGAATCTTGGTTTTTATAAGGTGCATCTTGATAGTATCCCGTCTGATGAAACGACCGCCAAGGCGTTGCTCAAGGCGTTGCGTTCGACCGCCGGACGTATGCAGTTCCCCAGCACCCAGTACAATGCGCTCAACGTGACCGAAATTCCGGCATACGCCAACCCTCAGCAAATGGTGTTGCTGATTGAACCGGAATATCTTGCGTCCCTTGACGTTGACGCACTGAGTGCCGTGTTCCAGTTGGATAAAGCCGAAGTGCCGTATCGTATCGTGCAGGTGCCTAACCTCGGTATCCCCGGCGCTGTCGCGTTGCTTGTTTCGGCCGACTGGTATCAGGTGCGTGACACCATGTACGGCACCACCCAATTCTATAACCCGCAGACACTTAGCAACACTCTGTATTTGAACCATTGGGGAATCTACGGCGTGTCGCCTTTCACCCCGTGTGCATTGTTCACTACCGACGCGGGTACAAGCATCACGGTCGTGACGCAGAAGGTGACCGGTTTTACGCTATCACCGAGCGTTACAACTTGCCGGCCGGGTGACGTGATCCCGCTGGTGCCGAAACTTACCGCAACGATTACGCCAACTGGCACCGCAATTGAAGTCGCGCCAAACTCGGCAACTTACGAAGTAGTCGCATACAGTTCTTCAGGCGACGTAGACACCCCTGAACATCTGAACGCCAACACTTATGTTGATGATCAAGCTCGTTTGCATGTACAACGCGACGGCCTTACGTCTAACTTTACGATTAAAGTTACTGGAACGGCGACATATATAAACCCGAACGGCGCGACGGATACCTATTACGCATATCAAACGTTTAAGTTAACGCCAGCGTCGGCGTCGACCGGAAAGACGCCCGAAACATCGGCCGGGGATATGTCCAAACCATCGTCCGTTAAAAAATAATACACTATGTTAGAATCGGGGTACCGGAAAAAACCGGTACCCCGATTTTTGTATAAAGAGGTATATATGAAATATCCACACTTAGACGGTGCAACACCGTTCCCCGATACTGATACGCGCGTGTACGAACAGTACCGCAACGTTTTCGACTACAATATTTGGACGCCAAACACGGTAATAAAGTTGTGCCGCGTGAACTGGTACGACGATTATCACGATGTTGTGAAATTCCAAGATGATACCGCAAGAGATGCATGGTTCGACGCGCTGGACGGCGGGTCTGTCAAGCTCACAACTAACATGTATATCGCACGCGCCGATACGGACGGTATAAAATTGCCCGTACCGTATATGACGGCGCAACGGTATAATTACATTGTCGTTGATTTTTCGCATGATATTGTCAATACGCCGTATCAGCAAACCGACGTGCAGACACGCTATCATTTTTTCGTCACCTCGGTACGCGCGGAAGCGCCAAACACGACAACATGCACGCTTGTACGTGATGTATGGACGGACTATATCAACAGCACCACAATCAACGGTTTGCTGTTGTCACGCGGACACGCGCCATTGACCGAAATAACACCGCAAAAACTGCTGGAGAACCCACGGGCCAACTGTCGTGATTTTACGTTGCCCGACGTTGATTATGGCAACGCGGCGACGAACATTAAAAAAAGCACGCCGATTAACTTGCAAAACGGGACAAGATACATATGTTTGGCCGCAACTTTTTCCCCGCAACAATTGCGATCAATGAGTAGTGCGCGCGGTGCAGACGTTACGGATACCAGTCCGTCATACACTAACGCCGACGAAACGGTTAATGGTTTTGTATGGGGTGCCGGGAACATAAACACGTCAAACGTAACCGGTGCGGGTACGTCATATAATTCCATTGATAACCTCACCGCAAGCAACGTGTACATGTACGCGCTGGAATCACCCAAAGTATCGGGTGATTATTTTGATACGATGTTTGCGTATTATCCGCATATCATGTCACAGATCGTATCTGTTTTCGTTTCCACGGCAAGCATGCTGCAATTAGGAACCGTCACTACGGTTAATGATGTGGAATGGCATACGGTCAGCGGCGCGCGCACAAAACTAGCGGACATTAATCTAACAATAAATGACTTCGGTTATTTGTCTGAGTACGCCAAAATAACACGACTGTACCTTGCGCCCTACGCACACTTGGAAATATCCGACAATATCGGCAATAAAACTCGGGTGGAAATAGCTGATTGCGGCCATCTCTCGGCGCAAACCGTCACGTCATTAAGTTACCCGATATTACGACAACTCGCATGGCTTGACGGTGTCGGGGGTGACGGCGGCACGTCCATAACCATTAACGCCATCAACGGTGCTAGCATTACCGCCGACGTGCCGAACGCGGACGTGCTCAAAACGCTGATATCCCATGACATTCCGACGTATGCGTTGCAACGCCGCGCAATCGACGCGCAACGCGCCGCCTCCTACAATGTCGCCGTAAGTCAGGCACGGCAAAACGCCACGCTGACGTATGAAAACGGCGCGCGCTCGGCTAATGTCAGTCAAGCAAACACGTATCGTAGCAGTGCGGCGACGGTGTCGAACACCGCACGCGCGAATCAACGCGACATAGCGATAAAAGACGAGTCCAATAGTGTGCGATCGGATAATCTCACATACTCGAACACACGCCAAACCGCTGACTTGAGCACTAGCACGGTCAAAATCAACCGTGATGTAAGTGATGATAATACACTGCAGAATGAAGCTTTTGTAGAGGGTACCCAAACTCAGGCAATAACAAACGTGGCAAGTGCGATAGGCACAATGGCGGGGGCCGCGCTGGTAATCGGCACCGGCGGCGCGGCCTCACCGGTGGTGGCCGGTGCAATGGCTATCGGCGGTGCGGCGCTTCAAGGTTACAACACCGGTATTGCAATCACTAACAGTCAGGAACTCAACGCGACATCTAATTATGTTGCAAATGATAAAGCGAAAACCGCAATACAGGCCAACACCGAGCAAACACAACATGCCATAACACAGGCCACCGCCGTGACCAGTCGCGCGAACACGCAAGCTGACCGCGTTACCGAGCACAGCACAAGCGCGGCCACCGACATGACCGCCACAAGCACGGGTACGGCCAACACTAACGCGGGCGCGTCACGTGGTCTGACGGTTGACAACGCCAAACGAATCATGATGAACGCGCGCGACAACACGAATGCGTCATGGCGCGACATGCTCAACCATCCCGCGCAACCAGTCGGCGCGTATGGCGGCGACAATTTCAGACAGGCCACGGGGCTTGACACCATGACCGTGAAAATAGTCACGGAGGATAACGGCGCGATCGCGGCGGCGGGAGATTACATGCTACGCTACGGGATAGCAAGCAACAAACTCTACAACAAACCGACGCTGACAACGTGCAAGCATTACACGTATTGGCAGACCGCCGACATATGGACGATATGCCCGCTTGCGCAAAACGAGCAATTGCAGACAATAAGAGATATTTTCAATACCGGTGTTACAATATGGAACAGACCCGAGGAAGTCGGCGGCGACTTCGTACACGACAATCTATAAGGTGGAAAGTATGGGACGCAAACGTACACATAAAAGGCCGTTGACCCGCGCGGAACTGGGAGAGCGCGGCGCGCCGGTATGGCAACAGTCCGAGACGCTCAATTCGCAAGCGTATTCGATGGCGTATTCGCAAATGTTGAATATCGCGTTATCACGGTTCAAATGGTTGAATCTGCCGAAAACATGTGACGCGTGGTTTCTTGAATACAATCTATTATATTTTGGTTACGCGACAATCGCGTTTCCGCATAGCAAGCCCGGAGTGTTTTTCAGCACGCAAGCGGTGACAACATCGAATTTCAACGTGTATTACAAACCGAAGAAATGGGATAGCTACGGTATTAACGGTTGGAGATTCCCGGTGAACAATTCCAATGGTGTTTTCATCTACGCTAACCGCGCCCGCACGCCGCTCATTCCGACCATCGAGTTTTTCGCGCATGAAATAGAAGATTTGTACATGACGCGACGGCAAAATCGTTTCAACCAGAAAACACCGTTTATTTTGGAGGTTCCCGCCGGTCAGCAGACGGCGGGTATCAACGTTATCAAGCAAATCAGCGGCGGTGAAATGGCAATCATGGCGACACCCGGTTTCACCGATTCCATGAAAGCCAACGTGCTGAAAACCAACGTCGAATATATCGGAATGGAATTACAGAACGACATACAAAACACGTGGAACTCGTTCTATCAAGCGCTGGGGATCAAAAACCTCCCCTTGAAAATGGAACGGCAGACCGCCGACGAAATACAGGACTACGGCGAACCGACCGACCTACGCGCGCTCAGCGAACTGGAAGAACGCCGCGCCGCCTGCGATATACTCAACACCCGGTTTGAAAAATACCTCAAGGAACCGATACAAGTCGTGTGGAACGAAGACAACATCTCACGCAATTATGATTATTTGAACAACCTTGAAAGATTGGCCGGTGATGATAATGATGAATGACATAGACAGCTACCAGCCGTGCGAATCACGCGACGAATTTCATGGCGTGATGACGTACACGTTTGGCGAACTACTCGACGTGCCCGGCGGCGTTGACTGGGATAATGCCACATGGTCATGGCGGGACGTTGCCTATGATGACACGCAATACACGCGCTGTTGCCGTAAAATCGAAAACCGTTTCTACGACCGGGAACTAGGCGTCATGCCACCGTCAAGATGGCGACGGCACTTTATGCGGCTTATACGTGAAATCATGCCGACATTGCGCCCGCTCTATGCGCTTATAGACAATAATCCCGATATAATACTCAGCGATAGCGACACATGGCATAAAATGCGCACCGTGTTTTCCGATTTTCCCGCAACACAGCTCACCGAAAACCAAGACTACGCAAGCAACGCGACTGACAATCAATACGAGACAATCGCTAACGGTAATTTCATGGACAAAATCAATCGCATCCGAAACGGTGATTATGTTGATATTGACGTGTTGTTGCTCGATCATCTAGAATCATGTTTCAGCCCGTTATGGACTATCAACATAAACAATTACTAACGAGGTGATTTTATGGACGCCAATACATTAGTCAGAGTCGAAAACGAATATTCTAAACTTACCGAAAACATCAACAAACTAGGTGATTATCTATTGAAACAAATGAACAAAAAGAAAACGCTGACAGATAATCACTATAAATTGTTGATAAAACAATACGCCATCATGCTACAATACGCCGACGTTTTGGCGCAACGAATCAACCTCGCAAGGAAGGAAAAATAATGCTTCCATATCTACCATTTTTCTCGGTATGGCCGTACACGCCCGCTATACCCGCGTTTTACTGGAACGCCAAAAGTCAAGAGGAAATAATAAAACACATTGCGTGTGAAATCGACCACATAACGGCATATCTTGACGAAATCGTAACCGACATAAACAAAACATTGAACGACCACGATACAAGAATAAAAAACATTGAAGCACACCTAAACGATTATGCAATCGCCATAGCGCAAATACAAGAACAAATCGACCACATAGGAGACACACAACTAGTATGGAACGTCACAAAAGGCGAATACACTGACAGTAAAACAGCACTACGCGACTTGTACCGCGAACTAGCAGTGTACGGCGCACGCGTCACTCAAATAGCCGATATCAACACCGACAAACTAGCCAAGCACCGAACCGACGAAACACCCGCAATCGGCAATCTCACCATATTCAATGACACAACACCACGTGTTACTAACCCAACCACCGGCGACAAATATCCGCCACTCTCATAAAAAGGAATATCATGGCAACAGAAACCCCGTTCTATCACCTGCCACTATACGAAACAGGAGACCTAGCCGACCTACGCGACGGATACAACGCCGCAATGCGCACCCTAGACCGCGTAATACATCAACTAAAAGTGCAGACAGAAATAAATCATCCGACAAACCTCAGGAAGGACAACTAACATGACCGATTACACAACCAACTTCAATCTCGAAAAATATCAAACCGGCGACGCGGCCAACCTAAACGATCAATACAACGCGTCAATGGACATTATCGACACTAATCTCTATAAAATCAACACTAACGCAAACACTGCGGGCGGTAAAGCCACACAAGCGCTAGAAACAGCACAAAACAACACCAAAAATCTCACAGCATTAGGCGTAACCGATACCAAAACCGCAACACAACTCAAAACCAAAATAGATAACACAGCAGAAACAGCACAAAACAACAAATCAAGTCTAAACGCGCTAGGCGTAAACAACGTTACAGATGCAACCACCCTCAAAAATAAAATAAACAAAAACACTCAAGACATTAGCAAAAACACTCAAGACATTAGCAAAAACACTCAAAACATTAACAAAAACACTCAAGACATTAGCACAATCAACACCACCATAAGCAACTACAAATATAATAGCGGATATATGGTAACATTCGGCGACTCTTACGCAGACTCAACCACACCACAAAACACATGGCCGTATTGGTTACACCAATACATCCCAACACTGACACTCAAAAACTACGCCGTCAGCGGTGCCGGTTTCAATGTGGATACGCGAACATTCATAAACCAAATAAACAACGCAAACACAGACAGCACACTAGACAAAAACAAAGTCAAACTAGCCGTATTAGCAGGTGGGCGAAACGACATACTGAACTACAATGACGCTAAGACAAAAATACAGGAATGCATAAACCGAATGATAACCATTTTCCCTAACGCACGAATCATAATAGCACCAATGTTATATGATGCTGGTTTCATAGACGGCAACGGAAGAGAGAAACTAGCCGCACTAACAAACGGTGCCGAAGCAATCACCACTCACACGCCAAACACCGAAACACTAAAATTCGCCTACCTATGGCTAAAAGGCGAAACAAACTCAATAGGATCAGACAAAATACACCCAAACCAACTAGGCGCACAAACCATAGCAAAATACATATACGACGGCGCATACGACAACTACAAACCACGACAAGCCATGATAAACACCGTATTCGGTGACGCAAAAGGCTTCGTAACCCTACAAAACGGCATAGTAACATACGACATAGCCGGACCCGTACCGAACATAAGCGAGGGCTACGGGCGCGACCTCCCCGGTTGGGCTTCTACATGGCATAACGTATGGGTATGGGGCGTAAGCGCGGGTAGCACAACCACGCCACGCCTATACCAATTCTTAGGCACCAAAGTAAGCATGATGAACTACACCGGACAAACAGGCAACATGAGCGTACACGCCACATGGACAGCATAAAATAATATGAAAACATAAAAACCCCGCATTATATGCGGGGTTTTTATCATTTAAACAATTATGTCAGTCACCATACATAATCATAAATTGAGACAACATAACAACCAACACCATTTTTAACACCACAACACACGAAATCACAATCATCATAAGCATCATCAAGAACCCTAGTAAGAGCTGATTTAAACGTAACCACGCCATTATCAATCTCCTTACAAGTAGTAACAATTTTCTCAAAACCGTCAATATCAACCGAATATACATGATTCGGTACAATCTCAGTTACATAGGCATTAACTTTAAACATTTTAATCACTCCTTTTTGTTTGTTTTTTTTTGTT
>OIIG01000234.1_pt1 | contig 14820 bp, 8 predicted proteins | sample 1583191 | NCBI WGS metagenome assembly OIIG01 (sample SAMN02674970, study PRJEB24791) | human gut metagenome, SKBSTL043 | isolation source: stool | host: Homo sapiens | place: USA
TTCCTGCCAAGCCGGGGAGAATGGCGCATTACTCGCCGTAGTACGCCTTCAGATACATTTCCTTGATTTCGCTGATGAGCGGGTAGCGCGGGTTCGCGCCGGTGCACTGGTCGTCGAACGCCTGCTCGGACATTTCGTCCAGCGTCGCGAGGAACTTCTCTTCGTCCACACCGTAGTCGCGAATCGTGTTCTTGATGCCGACGCGCTCCTTCAGGGCATGGATGTTGCGGATGAGGTTCTCCACCGTCTCGTCGTCATTCGCGCCCTTGAAGCCGAGGAACTCGCCGAATTCAGCGTAGCGGCGCTTCGTGTGCGGATAGGCGTACTGCGGGAAGGTGCCCATCTTCGTGGGAACTTCGGCGCTGTTGTAGCGGATGACCAGCTCAATCAGCAGCGCGTTGGCGATGCCGTGCGGCAGGTGATGGAACGCGCCCAGCTTGTGCGCCATGGAGTGGCAGACGCCGAGGAACGCGTTCGCGAACGCCATGCCAGCCATCGTGGCGGCGTTGCCCATCTTTTCGCGGGCAACCGGCTCGTTCTGACCGTTGTCGTAGCACGCGGGCAGATACTCGAAAATCAGCTGAGCCGCCTGCTTCGCCAGACCGTCGGTGAAGTCTGTCGCCAGCATGGAGGCGTAGGCTTCCAGCGCGTGGGTCAGCGCATCGATACCGGAGGCGGAGGTCAAGCCCTTCGGCGCGGACATCATCATGTCAGCATCCACAATCGCCATCTTCGGCAGCAGCTCGTAGTCCGCCAGCGGGTACTTCACGCCGGTGTCCTGATCGGTAATGACGGCGAACGGAGTGACTTCGGAGCCCGTGCCAGCAGAGGTCGGGACGGCGATGAAGTACGCCTTTTCACCCATCTTCGGGAAGGTGTACACGCGCTTGCGGATATCCATGAAGCGCATTGCCATGTCGAGGAAGTCCACTTCCGGATGCTCGTACATGACCCACATAATCTTGCCGGCGTCCATTGCGGAACCGCCGCCGATGGCGATAATGCAGTCCGGCTGGAAGGAGGTCATCGCCTTGGCGCCTTCCTTCGCGCAGGCGAGGGACGGGTCGGGCGCAACATCGTAGAACGTGGTGTGGACGATGCCCAGCTCATCCAGCTTGTCGGTAATCGCCTTGGTGAAGCCGGATTTGAACAGGAACGCGTCGGTGACGATGAAGCAGCGCTTCTTGCCCATAACTGCCTTGAGTTCATTCAGGGCGACGGGCAGGCAGCCCTTCTTGAGGTAGACCTTTTCAGGCGCACGGAACCACAGCATATTCTCCCTCCGGATGGCAACAGTCTTGACGTTCAGCAGGTGCTTGACGCCGACGTTCTCAGAGACGGAGTTGCCGCCCCACGAGCCACAGCCCAGCGTCAGCGACGGACGCAGCATGAAGTTGTACAGGTCGCCGATGCCGCCCTGAGAGGAAGGCGTGTTGACGAGGATACGGCAGGTCTTCATGCGCGCGGCGAAGCGGTCAATCAAATCCTTGCGGGTGACGGCGTTCAGGTAGATAGAAGAGGTGTGGCCGTAGCCGCCGTCAGCAATCAGGTGCTCCGCCTTGTCGAACGCATCGTCGATGTCCTTGGCGCGGTACATCGCCAGCACGGGAGAAAGCTTCTCATGCGCGAACTCTTCAGAAATATCCACGGATTCGACTTCACCAATCAGCACCTTGGCGGTTTCCGGCACGTCCACGCCCGCGAGCTTGGCAATGGTGTGCGCCTTCTGACCGACAATCTTGGCATTCAGCGCGCCGTTGATGATGATGGTCTTGCGCACTTTGTCCAGCTCTTCACCTTCGAGGAAGTACGCGCCGCGCTTGGCGAACTCCGCCTTCACCGCGTCGTAGATGCTGTCCAGCACGATGGTGGACTGCTCGGACGCGCAGATCATGCCGTTGTCGAACGTCTTGGAGTGCAGGATGGAGTTGACGGCCACCTTCACGTCAGCGGATTCGTCGATAATCGCGGGCGTGTTGCCAGCGCCGACGCCCAGCGCAGGCTTGCCGGAGGAGTATGCCGCCTTGACCATGCCGGGGCCGCCGGTGGCAAGGATGATGTCGGCTTCCTTCATCGCCATGTTGGTCAGCTCCAGCGAGGGAACATCAACCCACGAGATGATGTCTTCGGGCGCGCCGGCAGCCACAGCGGCTTCCAGCACAACCTTCGCGGCGGCGATGGTGGACTTCTTCGCGCGCGGATGGGGAGAGATGATGATGCCGTTGCGGGTCTTGAGGCAAATCAGCGTCTTGAAAATGGCGGTAGATGTGGGGTTGGTGGTCGGGATGACCGCCGCGACAACGCCGATAGGTTCTGCAACCTTCATCATGCCGAATGCTTCGTCGCGCTCCAGCACGCCGACGGTCTGCGTGTCCTTGTAGGCGTTGTAGATGTATTCAGCGGCGTAGTGGTTCTTGATGACCTTATCTTCCACCACGCCCATGCCGGTTTCTTCCACCGCCATCTTCGCCAGCGGGATGCGCATGTTGTTCGCGGCGAGGGCAGCTGCCTTGAAAATCTTGTCCACCTGCTCCTGCGTGTAGGTCGCATAGACCTTCTGTGCCGCGCGGACGCGGGCGAGGGCCGCCTCGAAGCTCTCCACGTTATCGACGATCGGATACTCTTTCGCCATGATACTCTCTCCTTATGCTTCATCCGTCCTGCGGGGATGCGCCCGCGAACGGGGAATGTCGGTGTTTGTCGGGGTGACGAGAACAGTGTATCAGATTGTTAAGCTCTTGTCAAGTGGCTGACATGATTTTAACGATATTTTTTTCACAATTTAATACGTTTTCGGAACGGGATGAATGGAATGGCCAATAAATGGACGAAGGAGGCAAATACAAAAATCGCTGTACAACAAAAAAAACAGCGGATGAATGTCAAATTTGCTGTTCTTGCTTGAAAATGTGCGGAAGATGCGGTATAATGGGGTGGAAAAGCAAAGGAAGGGGGAGGGACACTCGTGGACAATGAGGAGAAAAAGGAGGACGGGGCGACTTGTTGTCTGACGCTGCCCCTTAAATTGGAAAAATGGCAGTCCGACCATCTTGAAAAGCGTTTCGAGATTGCACGGCAACTGTATAATACGCTGGTTCATGCCGAACTAAAGAAGAAATGCCAAGTTGAAAGAATGCCTGAATACCAAGAAATCATGAAAATGATTGATGCTGCCAGCAATCAGAAGGAAAAGTGGGCATTAGAAAAAAAGAGAAAAGCATTTTTGGAAGAAAATGGTTTTAGCAGAAATGCCTTTAAGGCTGATATGGAAAAATACTATAAGCACTTTAATGATAATATCGGCGCAAATGTAGCGTTGCATGGAATTACAGCACAGGTGTGGATTGCTTTTGATAAGGTGTTCGTTGACAACTATAAGCAGAAGGGAAAAGTACATTTCAAAAAGCCGGGTGAACTTTGTTCCGTGCAGGGCTATTCACAGAAGAAAAGCGGTGGAAAGGAGATTATGTTCCGAGAAGATAGAATTATATGGAATCAGCAAGGTAATCGTGACCGCAAGAAGGTAAAAAGAGAGTTTTTGCTGAAATTATCACCTGATAATCCTTACGAGGCCGAGATGTTGAAAAGGCATGTGAAATTTGTCCGCATCCTCCGCAAAGACGGCAAAACAAAGCCGCATTGGTATGCACAGCTTGTTTTGGAAGGAAAGCCGGCGGTGAAGCGCGACCCGGCAAGCGGTGCGCCGAAGCATCCTATCGGGCATGGTGTCGTTGGCATCGACATTGGCACGCGAACGCTGGCATACTCGACCGATAAGGAGGTTAATCTGCTGGAATTGGCTGACCGCGTGCAGAATATAGAGCAAGAAAAGCGGCGCTTGCAGCGCAAGATGGACAGAAGCCGACGCGCAACAAATCCGGAAAATTACAATCCGGATGGAACATTTAAGCGCGGCGTGAAGCTGACGCGGAACAAGTCCAAGCGATACAGACGGATTCAGCACCAGCTGGCAATGATTCAGCATCATCAGGCGGACATCCGAAAACAGCAGCATAACGAATTGGCAAATTATCTGCTGACGCTGGGTGATTGCTTCTTTGTGGAGAACATGAGTTACTGCGATTTGGTCCACAGAGCAAATAAAACGGAGATTTCCGAAAAGACTGGACGATATAAACGCAAAAAGCGGTTCGGAAAATCCATTGCAAACAAAGCACCTGCTATGCTGATTACGATGCTGAAACAGAAATGCCAGTCGCGCGGGCTGAAAGGGGTGAAAGAAGTTGATACGCATGTGCGCGCCAGCCAGTACAACCACCAGACAGACACCTGCATCGAAAAGGCACTTGAAAACCGCTGGAACGTTATGCCGGACGGCGAACGCATACAGCGCGATTTGTACTCGGCGTTTCTACTTCAACATTGCAAGCAGGGATTGCCGGAATATAATAGGAAGGAATTAAAGAAAGAATTTGGTGAAGAACTTTACCGAGTATTTGACCGCGAGGCACTTCAACGTGACTATCCTCAATTTGTTGCGTATCATCACATGACGATTCAGCGGCTTTCAGAACTTCCGCATACGATTCCCAGCATGGGTATCAGGCGAATTATCAGCTAACACAAAAATCAGGTGCGGTTCGCACCAGCAAAACCGGTCGATTGTCCGTCCGGGGCTGTCGCTAATGGCGGCAAAGGTCGCCTTGACAGCAGAAGAGTTTCGGGAAAATAGTCAGCGCAGCATTGCTTTGTTCAATACTGAAAAGCTATCTACCAACTCAACACACGTTCTAAAAAGTGCATATGCATTCTGTGCATTTCTGCCGCTGCAATCTGCACGGAGCGTGTGGAGGCAAAGCCGATGATTGTCAGTTTGTTCATTGCTTTTCCTATTGTAATTTGCACGGAGCGTGTGGAGACAAAGCGAAGTCATACTCATGTTTTTTCTCCTTTCGGATTGTTGCAATCTGCACAGAGCATGTGGGGGCAAAGAGGAATGGCTTCCCTACTGTACCCGCGAGTTTTTGTTGCAATTTGCACGCAGCGTGTGGAGGCAAAAGGGTTGTAGTGGATATACACCGCATCATCTCTTACGGTTGCAATCTGCCCCCGAAAAAAATCCAATGAAATATATGCAGACCTATTGCATTTTTATTCATCCTGGTGTATAATCCATCTTGTCCGGCAGGCGGACACAAAATGATGAAAATCAGGATGAAGATAAAGGAGTCGATTGTTATGGCGAAGATGCGCGTATTGCTGGCTTATTCCGGTGGTCTGGATACCTCGATTATCGTGCCGTGGCTGAAGGAGAATTATGACTGCGATGTGGTCTGCGTTGCGGGCGACGTCGGGCAGGGCGAAGAGCTGGAGCCCCTCCACGAGAAGGCGAAAAAGTGCGGCGCGGAAAAGCTGTATATCGAAGACCTGCGCAAGGAGTTCGTCGAGGACTTCATTTGGCCGACGCTCAAGGCGGGCGCGGTCTACGAGGGCAAGTACCTGCTGGGCACGTCCTTCGCACGGCCGCTGATTGCCAAGCGCCTCGTTGAAATCGCCCACAAGGAGAACTGCACTGCCATCTGCCACGGCTGCACCGGCAAGGGCAACGACCAAGTCCGCTTCGAGCTGACCATCAAGGCGTTCGACCCGAACATGCAGATTATCGCGCCGTGGCGTATCTGGGATATCAAGACGCGTGAGGAAGAAATTGACTACGCCGAAAAGCGCGGCATCCCCGTCCCGGTCAAGAAGGATCGCCCGTATTCGATGGACCGCAACATCTGGCACATCAGCCACGAGGGCGCGGATTTGGAAGATCCGTGGAACGAGCCGCCGGAAGACCTGCTGCTGACGATGGCCACGCCCGAAAAGGCGCCTGATCAGCCCGAATACGTCACGGTGGACTTCGAGCAGGGCGTGCCGATCGCCATCAACGGCGAAAAGCTGGACGCGGTGGATTTGCTGACGAAGGCGAACGAAATCGCGGGCCGCAACGGCGTTGGCTGCGCGGATTTGGTGGAGAACCGTCTGGTGGGCATGAAGTCCCGCGGCGTGTACGAAACCCCGGGCGGAACGATGCTCTACGCCGCGCACGGCATCCTCGAATCCATCACGCTTGACCGCGCCACCAGCCACTACAAGGAGCTGGTCGCGAGCAAGTTCGCGGAGCTGGTGTACGACGGCATGTGGTACACGCCCCTGCGCGAGGCGCTCTCCGCATTTGTGGACAGCACGCAGCAGACGGTCAACGGCACGGTGAAGCTGAAGCTGTACAAGGGCAACTGCATCAACGCGGGCGTGAAGTCGCCGAACAGCCTGTACATGGAGGAAATCGCTACCTTCGGCGACAGCCACGACCTGTACAGCCACAAGGATTCCGCGGGCTTCATCAACCTGCTCGGTCTGCCGCTGAAGGTCAAGGCGATGGTGGAGCAGAAGAATAAGAAGTAATTTAAAGCAACACCGCACAACTCGGCGGCTGACCGCCTCATTTGTGTAAATGTGATAACTGTGGTGTCCAGCAAGTCCTGCACTGAATTCGGGAGTAGAGCCCCAAATAGTATAAACGCGCTCGTCGGAAGGTCGGCGGGCGCGTTTTCTGTGCGAATTTGAAATTTGGAGGGGGTTGAGGCAGCTGATTTCAGAAAAAAACGATTTTCTGAAATGTGGTTACACGCCGACACGAAAGTCGTTGTGAAGATACACAACAATTTGCCATGTTTTTGTTAGAAATGTAAGAAATATATAATTCTTCAAGAAAACACTTGACTTTTTTCAGGAGAGGGGTAAAATAAAAGCAGTATATTATAAGGAGGCGGTGGACTGTACTATAAAATATGTATTTGTGAGTAAAACTGCATTGGGGGGAAGAAACACAGAAAACAAGATAAATGGTGGAATATGACGATAAAGAGCAGAATGAAATTACTGTTTTTTAACGGAAAGACTATTGAAAACAATGACAAGGAGGGGAAATAATGTCTAATCCGAACAATGGTGGCATGGGGTTCTGGGGCGTTGTTGGCGCAATCATCGTGGCAGTGCTCATACTATCATTCGCTTAATGAATAAATTCAAAAGGATGGATGATATCAGTAAAATTGTTTGCGTCCTATTCCTATATGCACTGAATCGTTTTTACTTGAAAAATGTCGTTGTTATACCCGCAATATCGTACATCTTAAAATGTCATTTTAATGATTTTTTAGGAGGAATTTTCATAATCGCGTATATCAATTTGATTTTAGAGCATAGCAAATATCGTCATTATCGAGTGGATACGGTTTCGATGGCAGTCACAATAACGCTAATATGCGGAATATTCTGGGAGTACGTTGCGCCTTTCTTTGTGCATCAAGGAGTTAGTGATGTCTATGACGTTATCGCATATGTACTTGGCGGAATAACTTATTTGTTGTTGTAACGTGTTGTTCCAGTCAAGATTAACTGATATTCACATTGTTGAAATAGTTCGATTTCCTTCGTGACATATCGGGGGAATTTTTATTAATGCAGAACTTATTAAAAGATTAGAAATTAAAAAAAGAGCCAGCTTCTCACGAAACTGGCTCTTTTTTGGCAGGGGCAGAAGGACTCGAACCCTCAACAAAGGTTTTGGAGACCCACGTGTTACCATTACACCATGCCCCTATGCGGTTCGTCCGGGATTGCCGGAACGAGATTTAGTTTAGCACTTTTTCGGGCGTTTGTCAAGCGGTTTTGCGAAAATTGTTCCGAATTGGCAGAAAATCGCCCGGCGCTTTACAAAACTCGCGGCGCATGGTATGATGAGGGCAGGAAAGTCGGCGGGAGGGACGCGCGTGCAGTGGGCGGAACGGGTTCGGGCGTATGTGCGGATGCATGGCGCGGGGTACACGCTGCACCGCGCGGGTGAAATGCTGGCGGCACGGGTGCTGCTGCGGGACGAATGGCGATTCCGGCGGGAGAAAGCATCCAAGCGCGAACTGGCGACTCAGCGCGCGCACCTCTTCCCGAACGTGCGTATCAGCGTCGTCGTCCCCGTGTTCAACACGCGCCCGAAATTCCTCCGCGCGCTGGCGGATTCGCTGCTTGCCCAGACGCACGGCGCGTGGGAAGCCTGCCTGTACGACGGCGGCAGCACGTCCGCCGAAACGCGCAGGGCGCTGGAGGCAATTGCCGCGCGGGACAGCCGATTCCGCGTCGCGTTTGGGGCGGAAAACGCGGGCATATCCGGCAACACGAACCGCGCGATTAAAATGGCGACGGGGGAGTATATCGCCCTGTGCGATCACGACGATGTGCTTGCGCCGGATGCGCTCTGGCGGATTGCGGAAGCCATCGACGCGCACCATCCAGACGTGCTCTACACCGATGAGGATAAGCTGACCGCCCACGGCGCGATTCATGTTGATGCGCACCGCAAGCCGGATTTCTGTCCGGACAATCTGCGTTCCGGCAACTATATCTGCCATTTGTCGGTGATTCGGCGGACGCTGCTGGATGCCATCGGTGGATTGCGACCGGCATTCGACGGGTCGCAGGATCACGATTTGATGCTCCGCGCGTGCGAGCGGGCGGACGGCGTCATCCACATTCCACGCGTGCTGTACCACTGGCGGACGCTGCGGGGGTCGATGAGCCACACGAAATTGGCGGTTTGCCTGGACGCGGCGGCGCGGGCGGTGGAAGAGAGTATGCGACGCACCGGGTTTCCGGGAACGTGCCGGGTGGAGGACGGCGTGCTGCGGCTGCGGTATGACGTGGGGGATTTTACCGTCGCGGCATTGCGGCTGGCGCGGGATGCGTCCGCGGCGGATGTGAACCGTTTGGCGGCGGATGCGTCGGCAGACATGCTGCTGTTCCTGTGGGGGGACACGGCGGCACCTGATGCGGACGGCTTGCGGGAGATGATGATGTACGCCCAGCGCCCGGATGTGTGCGCGGTGATGCCGCTGGTGGCGGATGCACGCAATCGGGTGCTTCATGCCGGATACGACATTCTGCCGGACGGCACAGTGCAGTCACGGAATCGCGACTTGCCGGTCGCAGCGGGCGGATGGCACGGCATGAACCGAACCAGCTACAATGTCACTGCGGTTTCGCCGATGTGCTTTTTGGTGCGGCGGGATGCGTTTGTGCCGCTGGCGGCGGGTGAATCGTTGGCAGTTGATTTGGTGCAGTGGTGCATGGCACGGATGCAGGAGGGGATGCGGCATGTGTATACGCCGCACTGCGTGGTGAAGGCGGATGCGGAAAGTGCATTCGAGGGCTTCCGGGTGAAAGTTCCTGCGGGGTGGTATGACCCGTGTGCGACGGGAAGCAAGCGCGCTTGATGGCGCTTTTGGTTTCTTCTACATACCTGAATTTTATTGTTAGTTTTTTAGTTTGTATACCTTTAACTTATCTCGAAATCATTGGAGGTAATGATGAAAATCACAATGATAACGCTCGGCTCGACGGGCGACGTGCGGCCGTATATACTGCTGGGACGGGAACTTCACGAGCGGGGGCATGAGGTGACGATTGCGGCGTTTGCGCCGTTTCAGGGTATGATTGAGGAAGCGGGAATGTCCTTCTATCCCATTTCCGGCGACGTGGTGGATATGATGGGGCGGCTGCTCCAGCCGGACGCGGTGGGCGTGCGGTACTTGAAGGAGTTTGAGAAGGGCATCCGCGACATTGCGCCGATGCTGCTGGATGATTTGCTGCACTGCGCGGAGGGCGCGGAAGCCATCGTCTGCACATTCTTCGGGACGATGTTCTATTCGATTGCGGAGAAGTACGATATTCCGTGCATCCAGACGCAGTATTTCCCGATGGATCCGTGCAAGGATATGCCAATTTCATCCGCGCCGTTCCGCAAGCTCGGCAAGTGGTGGAATGTGCTGAGCTACCGCATCGGGTATCTGCTGATTTCGGCGCTGGAGCACCGCTACCTCTCGGATTGGCGCAAGGAGAACGACATGGCAAAGCGCCGCGTCCGCTTGAGACCGGATTATGACGTGCTGGGCAAGCAAGTACCCGTGATTTACGCCATGAGCCCGACGCTTGTGCCGCGCCCGGAGGATTGGGCGGACAACATCCACATGTCTGGTTTCTGGTGGGATGAGCGCCCGGTGGACTACACGCCTGACCCGGCGCTGGCGGAGTTCCTGCGCGCGGGCGACGAGCCGGTGTACATCGGCTTTGGGTCGATGGTGTCGGGCGACATGGGTGAACTGGCGGAAATCATCCGGCAGGCGGTGAAATTGTCCGGCGTGCGGGCGGTGGTGGCACTTGGCTGGGGTCAGCAGGAAGCAAAGACAAAAGATGCGAACATCTTCTATGTAAAAAGTGTGCCGCATGACTGGCTGTTCCCGCATATGGCAGGGGCAGTGCATCACGGCGGCGCGGGGACGACCGCGACCAGCCTGCGCCATGCGCTGCCGACGCTCGTCGTGCCGTTTGGGGGCGATCAGCCGTTCTGGGCGGAGCGGGTGTACGCTGCCGGGTGCGGGCCGAAAGCGATTCCGCGCGATAAGTTGACGGCAGAGAATCTGGCGGAGGGGCTGCGCGCACTCATCAGCAACCCGGAATACACGCGCAACGCGGCGTGCATCGGGGAGGCCCTGCGCAATGAACACGGCTGCGCCAATGCTGCCGACTTGATTGAAAAGGCGGTTTGGGACTGGAAAAACGGGAATCCTGCGCAAGATGGGATGAATATTTGAAAAAACCGCCATTTGCCCCTTGACAAAACCTTGACTTTCGACTACACTGTTTCTGGCGTGCTTGCGAGAAGCACAACAAAATCAAAATTATGCAGAAAGGAGGCCCTCGCAATGACCATGATGATTCTAACCCTTGTATCCCGTGCCAATGGACTGACTGCGACGGCTCTTTCTGCCCATATGCGCCCGTAATAGGAAAATTCCACGCTCTTTTCCTGTTACCATGCGTTTTGTGTGCAGCACCAGCCGTTTGCATTCAGACGGATGGTGCTTTTTTCGTACCCTTTTCGAAAAAAGCATACAATGGGCAGTTATGAGTCATCAACCACTTTGTCTCTCTTGAAAGGAGTGATTTCCTACGCAGCGCACCACAACGAAACCAAAGAAGAAACAGACCCCGTTCGGCGCAATGCTCTCCCTCATCGGGCAGAACTGGACGCATTTCCTCTGGGCACTCATTGCGACCATCATGATGGTCATCATCGGCTTTTTAACGCCGCTGCTGCTCTCCGAAATCGTGGACAGCATACTGGGCAGTGAGCCGTTCACAATGCCGGATTTCCTCATGAACCCGATTAACGACCTCGGCGGACGCGATTTCCTCCGCCAAAATCTGTGGATTCCCGCGCTGGCGCTCATCCTGATGAACATCGTCAACGGCGTGTTCACGTTCATAAAAGGTCGTTCTTCCGCGATTGCGAGTGAAAATATCGCCCGAAAACTGCGCAATGACCTCTATCGCCACTTGCAGCACCTGCCGTTTGCGTACCACGTTAAAGCGCAGGCAGGCGAGCTGATTCAGCGCTGCACGTCTGACGTGGATACGATTCGCCGCTTTCTGGCGGTTCAGGTGATGGAAGTCGTCAACACGGTGCTGATGGTCGTTATCGCCATGAGCATCCTGCTGCCGCGCTCCGTGCCGATTACGCTCTACAGCCTGATTCTTGTGCCGCCTTTGTTCTGCTTCGCGACGTGGTTCTTCAAGATGGTGCATAAGTCCTTTGAGGTGGCGGACGAAGCGGACGGTGTGCTGAACGCCGTTTTGCAGGAGAACCTCTCCGGCGTCCGTGTCGTGCGCGCCTTCGGACAGCAGGAGCGCGAGGTGGAGAAGTTTGACCGCGTGAATAACGATTTGCGCAAAAAGAACCTCCGCCTGAATGAACTGCTTGCCATCTACTGGGGCGGCGGCGACGCCATCAGCATGACGCAGACGCTGCTGACACTGGTGGTCTGCATCATCTACGCCTGTAACGGCTGGATTACCGTCGGTACGCTAATTGTTTTCACCTCCACGCTGGGGATGCTGCTCTTCCCAATTCGCCAGCTGGGCCGCACTCTGTCCGACGCGGGCAAAGCAATGGTCTCGATGAAACGCGTGCAGGCGATTCTGCACGAGGAAGCCGAGCCGGATGAGCCGAACGCCCTGAAGCCCGACCTGCACGGCGACATTGTGTTTGACCATGTGTCCTTCGCTTATCCGGATGACAACGTGCCGGTGCTGCGCGATGTGTCCTTCACCATCCCCGCGGGCAAGACGGCGGCAGTGCTGGGCGGCACAGGCAGCGGCAAATCCACCATGATGTACCTGCTGCAGCGGCTGTATACGCCCACGAGCGGCAAAATCACCATTGGCGGCGTGGATATTCAGCAGATTGACCGCAAATATCTGCGCGCACACGTCGGTCTGATTCTGCAAGAGCCGTTCCTGTACTCCAAGTCCATCCGGGAGAACGTGGGCATCACCGCGCCGGAACAGGAGGCGGAACGCATTGAGCACGCGGCGGATATCGCCAGCGCATCCGGCTTTATCGCCAAGGCGGATAAGGGCTGGGAGACGGTCGTGGGCGAACGCGGCGTGACACTCTCCGGCGGACAGAAGCAGCGAATCGCCATTGCGCGCACACTGCTCAAGGACAACAACATCCTCATCTTCGATGACTCCCTTTCCGCCGTGGATACCGAGACGGATGCGCAGATTCGCGCCGCCCTCCGACACGAGCAGAAGGATGTGACCACCCTCATCATCAGCCACCGCGTGACGACGCTCTCGCAGGCTGACCTCATCCTCGTGCTGGAAAACGGGCAGATTACGCAGCAGGGCACGCACGCTGAGTTGTGCAGCCAGCCGGGCCTGTACCAGCGCATCAACAGCATCCAGAACGCCTTGGAGGAAGAACTGACGCAGGCCAAGGCGGCGGAAGGGGTGAACTGATATGCAGTCCTTTCAGGAACAAGATTATACCAAACGATTTGATCTCTCCCTGTGGCGCAAGCTCATCAAGGTTGCAAAGCCGTACCACAAGAACCTGATTGCGGTTGTGCTTTTCATGGCGGTTTCTGCAATCATCGACGTGATTATGCCGAACATGAATGCCTACGCGATTGACGTGTTCATTGCTAACCACAGCACGGCTGGGCTGGTTGGGTTTGTCGTGGCGTATGCGCTGCTGACGGCAGTGCAAGTGGCGACGATTTTCGGCTTTCTGCGGCAGTGCGGCATTGTCGAAACCGGAACGTGCTACCTGATTCGCAAGCTCGGTTTCCAGAAACTGCAGGAACTGCCCTTCTCCTACTACGACCGGATGCCCGTAGGATACCTCATGTCCCGCCTGACCAACGACACGCAGCGCCTCGCGGACACCATCGGCTGGTCGCTGGTGGACTTGTGCTGGGGCGCGGTGTATCTGGTTGCCTGCGCCGTGCGGATGCTGACCATCAACTGGCGGCTGGGGCTGATTGTCATGCTGGTGCTGCCGCCGCTGGCCGTCATCAGCTGGAAGTTCCAGAAGGCGATTCTCGCGGCGTATCGTCAGGTGCGCAAGAACAACAGCCAGATTACCGCGGGCTTCAATGAGGGCATCAACGGCGCAAAGACGACGAAAACCCTTGTGCGCGAAGAACTGAACATCCAGGAATTCGAGACGGTTTCCGCCTCCATGCGTTCCGCGTCCATCCGCGCGGCGACGCTGTCGAACCTCTTTCTGCCCATCGTCGTGTCGCTGGGGTCTTTGGCGACGGCGTATGCGCTCTGGCAGGGCGGCAACAGCGTCATCGGCGGTACGCACGTTTTCGGCGTCGCCATGACCGTCGGCACGCTGACCATGTTCATCAACTACACCGTTAGCTTCTTCCAGCCCGTGCGCGATATTGCCCGCATCTTCGCGGAACTGCAATCCGCACAGGCGGCGGCGGAGCGCGTCATCAGCCTGCTGGAAACGGAACCCGATATTGTGGATTCTCCCGAAGTGGTGGCGCAATACGGCGACAATTTCCACCCCAAGACCGAAAACTGGCCCAAGCTCATCGGCGACATTGACTTCGAGGACGTCACCTTCCGCTACAAAGAGGGCGAAAAGGTGCTGGAACACTTCAACCTGCACATCCAGCACGGGCAGACCATTGCCCTTGTCGGCGAAACCGGCAGCGGCAAGTCCACCATCGTCAACCTCGTCTGCCGCTTCTATGAGCCGACGGAGGGCAAAATCCTCATCGACGGCGCGGATTACCGCACGCGCAGTCAGCTGTGGCTTCAGTCCAACCTCGGCTACGTCCTGCAGTCGCCGCACCTTTTCTCCGGCACGGTTGCGGATAACATCCGCTACGGCCGCCCCGATGCCACCGACGAGGAAGTGGCGGAAGCCGCCCGCATGGTCGGCGCGGAACCCTTCATCCGCAACATGAAGGATGGCTATCAGGCGGACGTCGGCGAGGGCGGCAACCGCCTCTCCACCGGTCAGAAGCAGCTGATTTCCTTTGCCCGCGCGATTCTGACGAACCCGTCTATTTTCGTGCTGGACGAAGCCACGTCCTCGGTCGATACGGAGACGGAACAGCTGATTCAGCACGCGATTCAGAAGGTGCTGGCGGGGCGGACGAGCTTCATCATTGCGCATCGACTCTCTACGATTCGCTCGGCGGATCGGATTCTGGTGATTCAGAATGGCAAGATTACGGAAGATGGGACGCATCAGCAGCTGATTGCGAAACAGGGGTATTATTATCAGCTGTATACGAATCAGTTCCAGGAGGAACAGGGGCTGGAGATTTTGGATGGGGCGATGGCAAAGGCATAAAGCCGCATAAACCAAGGAGCAGGGAAGCGCACCCAAGCCGGGCAGCCCAAAAAGGGTCAAGGGGCAATGCCCCAGATCGGAAGAGCGTCGTGTAG
>OIIG01000249.1_pt1 | contig 14390 bp, 9 predicted proteins | sample 1583191 | NCBI WGS metagenome assembly OIIG01 (sample SAMN02674970, study PRJEB24791) | human gut metagenome, SKBSTL043 | isolation source: stool | host: Homo sapiens | place: USA
CCGAGGCCCCGCGGTAGTCGTCGAGATTGAGGTTGCCGTCGAAATCGGCATGCCCGAACACACGCGATTTGCCGAAGCCAAGCCCGCAGATTACGCCGACCACAATGCGTGCGACCCACGTCGGCATGCCGACCACCGGCGCGATCATCGGCGCGGACAGCACCGCCTTGTCGAACAGCGACGGGTAACGTTCCAGCGCGGCCGCGCCGATGCCGCCGCCCATGGAATGGCAGTACAGGTACATTGGGCCACCATCCGCCGCCTCACGCCCCACAGTCTGTGCAAACGTGGCGAAATCGGCCACATATCGCCGCCAATCGTCAATCCATACCAAACTTGGATTGCTCATATCGTGCGCGGAATGGCCATGCCCGCGATGCTCGAACACGCACACCGAATAGCCGGCCAACAGAAAGTACCACACCATTTCGCTGTATTTGCGTCCGAATTCGGTGAATCCGTGCGAAATGACGATCGTGCCACGAAATACGCCCGAAGCGCCTTCCTCGCGCAACGCGTCGAATGTGCGCGCGTCGTAGCGGTAGTAATGCAACCGGCCGGGGCGCTCCAACTTGGGCAACGCCTTGCCTTCCCAATCGACGGTGGCCGGTTCCATCCAACCTTCCGTCATGCAAGCCTGCAGCGCAGGCAGCACCGTAGCGTCCATTTCGGCGTCATAGCGCGCCTCGTCGATGAGCGTGATAGTCATGGTTCCATCTTAGGCGAACGGCGCCAAGACGAAACTAAGCACAGGCATACGCGCTGTATAACGATGCGTCAGTGCATCAACGGCGTACCGGAACAACCGAATCGTCACCCCCGCGCGCCATCCTCGCATACTATGGAGGTATGAAGTTCGTTTCACTGCTGATGGTGGTAACGCTGTCTCTCACCGGCACACCAACGTATGCGTACGCGGCGGCAACTCCCGTTGACAACAACGGTGATATCTCCGCTGCCCAAGATTCCAACTGCCCAACATGGCTGCAATGGCTGTGCGGAAAAGGAAAGTGATCGCATGATGTCCACGCGGGAAAAGCATCCCAAGATTCACCGCATCGCACTGGTCGACAATGATCCGCGAGCGCTGGATTCGCTCAGTGCCGTCATTGCCAGCAAAGTGCCGACCGCGTATGTGGTGTGACGGCGACTTCAGGCTGTGAGGCGATAGAACGTTGCCAGGATGCGAACGGCCATGTCAGTTTGTTGATTCTCGATATGTCGATGGAGGGATTGCAAGGCCCCGCCACGTGTCGTCGGTTGCGTTTGATGGGCCAGCGCATGCCGATTCTCGGTGCAACCAGTTTTTCCATCAATAGTTATCGGGACAAGCTGGTTGAGGCTGGTGCGCAAGGGTTGGTTGGTAAGGAGAATGCCGACCAGTTGGCGCAGATTATTATGCGTATGTGCAATGGCGAGGTGATGGAGGGATTTGAGCCGCCTGCGTTGGCCAATCTGCGTATCAGCAGGGAGGCTGAGACCACTCCCGCGCTTACCGTTCGTGAGGAGCAGATTATTTCCTTGTGCGCGGAGGGCATGCTTGACCGGGACATCGCCGAGCGTTTGGGGATTTCCGAAGCCACCATCCGCAAACATATGCAAAGTATTTTAAGAAAACTCAACTGCAAGACCTCGCGTCAGGCAGTGGCACTGTGGGTGAGGTCCAATGCGCTCTAAACCCGCAACTCAGTACATTGCGTGGCGCAACCGTATGCGCACGCAGCATCCGAACCTGTGGCATCCAATCCGTTTCGCCATTATGCTGATCGTGCTTGCATGGACCATATACGGCGTTTGCTACGAGCCTCCTACCGACATATTTGGCGTGATATGGGTTGCGATGCTGGTTACGGCGCTCGTACTGTCTCCGCTGTTTCTGAAAAGTACATCGGTGGCGATTCTCGTGATTGCCTCCATAGGCGATCTGTTTACTCCCTACGCGCATTTGGGAAATTCTCTTCCCGCGCAGCTTTACGCCTATGGCATGCTCGCATACAGCACTAATGCCATTATCGTGGCAACGTTACTCATATATTACGTTGTTAACATTCTGCTGATTGACCCCCCTGACCCAAATACCAACCCCGTCGCCATGGTCAGCATGTATGCCATGGTGCTACTGCTTGGTCGGACGCTGAGTTGGAGCGAAAAAACAACGCAGAAAAGCTTCGAAGCGGCGCAGAACAAGAATCGTCTGCAGGAATTGGAAAGCCGCGCACGCATTGCCGATGCCATTCACGATGCGGTGACGGGCGATTTGTCAGCGGCGGCGTTTGTGGCGCAACGGCATATCGGTGGCAACTCTAGCGGCCCTGGCGTCGCTGCTGACCCTGCCAACGCAACCACAACAGCCGATGCCGAAGACTGGCGTCAAATCAACGAATATATTCTTTCCGCATTGACGAACGTGCATCGCGTCATCGACGAATTGAATATGGACGCCACCACTCTCCCCGGCGACGCCGACGGCGAAGCGTTGGCCAATCTGCTGCGAGCAACACTGGATGACGGCGATCGTCGCTTGCGCAAGCTTGGCTTCAATATCACGTCCATCCGGCACTGCGCGGGCGGCAAGCCGAGCGCATCGCAAGCAATCGCCGAACTTGCCAATAATCTGCTGCGCGAGATCTATGCGAATATCGCACGCCATGCCGCTCCGGGAAGCAAGGTCGATCTTTCGGTGATGCTCCGGCCGAATGCCATCGAAATCACGCAAATCAATCCCATGAAAGAGGACATGGCTGGAGCTGACGAGCGCGATGACGAACTACCGGGCGGCCACGGGCTCGCCTCGTTCAAGAAGCAGCTCGAATCGTATCAGGGCACGCTCACCACGTCTGCGCAGGACGGCAGTTGGACGTTGTTTGCGTACATTCCGGTGACCGTCATCGACGATTCGCCCGGTTTGCTTGAACAAGTGCAGGTTTGACCATAGCTGCGGATCAGGGTTGGGACGAGCCCGATCCACCGATTTCCGTCTTTTTCAAGCCCAGATTTTTTTTGGGGGGGGGTACACAAATGTGGTACCCCCTCGCTTGCGAAGTCGTTTTCGCCTGTTTTATGTTGGCATTCGAGAAGGGAACGCGTTCGCCCACGACGTTCGGATGCTTGGCAGTCCGGGAGTCGCAGGGGAACGCGTTTTGTCTTCCTACGGCGCTTTGCAGCACTTTCGTTTGCGATGTTACCGTTACCGTTACTGCACTGTCGTCACGGTGCCGTCACCCCAACGCTTCCGCAAGGAAATCGCGCTGCAGGATCAGCAGATTTTCGGCAACCGTCTCGTCGTTGGTCATGTGCGTGATGCCGGTCAGCGGCAGGAACGTGTGCTTACGTCCGGTTGCCATCAGCGCCTGGCTCAGGCGCAGGCTGTGCGCGATCGTCACATTGTCGTCGGCGAACCCGTGGATGAGCATGAGCGGGCGATCAAGCTGCGGCGCGTCGGCGATGATGCTGTTGCGTTCGTACACGGCCGAGTCAAGGCCGAGATAGCGTTCGGTGTAATGCGTGTCGTACAGCGTCCAGTCGGTCGGAGGCGCGCCCGCGCAGGCCGCGGCGAACGTTTCCGGCGCCTCCAACACGGCGAGCGCGGAGAGGAATCCGCCGTACGACCAGCCGATCATGGCGACGCGGCTGAGATCGGGTTGCGGAACGTTGGCTGCCGCATTCTCGCCAGCCAGCGCTTCCAACGCTTCCGGCAACGCGCGCACGGCGTCGATCTGGTCTTCGAGCGTTACGGATTTCATGGTTTCGTAGATGGCGCGGTCCCATTGCGGGCCGCGTCCGGTGGTGCCGCGTCCGTCGGTGGTGACCACGATGTAGCCTTGGTCGGCCCACCATTGCGCGTCCCAATAGAAGGATTGACTTTCGATGACCTGTTGGAAGCCGGGGCCTCCGTAGGGTTTCATGAGTACCGGCAGGATGGCTTCGTGCGCGTATTCACTATCGGATGAGGGCAGCACGATCGCCGTGTACAGCTCACGTTCGCCGAGTCGGGTGAAGTGCACGTTCGGCGTGAATCCGGGGGTTTCGGCATGGTTTTCGATTGGTGCGACCACCATTGACGCCACGTCCGTACCATTTTCGTCGGTTGTGGCGATGTTCATGCAATGCTGCATTTGCACGGTTGCGTCGTCCATGCCCCGTCCGGTCACCACGCAGCCGTTGCCGGCGCGAGACATGCTCCACTGGCCGGGCGCGTAGGTGAGGGGTTCCCATGTGCCGTCATAGCGGATCGACACCACGTCGAAGCTGCGGGCGTCGTGATCGTCCGCGTTGGACTGCCACAGGAACGGCAGATCGGCGGCCGGCAGCAGTTCCGGCGTGCGCTGCACCACGCACAGCACGTCGTCGTCGGTCACGTCGAGCACTTCGCGCACCTGCAGTCCGGCCGGAGTGAAGGGCGTACCATCAACGGTGAGTCGGTTCGTATCGACGTCCATGTCGTTCATCGCGCAGATCAAGCGTCCATCCGGAGTGAATGCAGGGGTGCCGTGGATGAGGTCGAGCCAGTAGTCGTTGCCGTGTTCCTCAAGCACGCGCGTGGTGCCGGGGCGTTCGCCTTCCGCGTATTCGGGAATGGCGATGGAGAAGGTTTCGACCTCGTCGCCATTGTCGTCGGTGAAGCCGTTTTCCGCGTCACGCATGGTGGCGATCGGCTCGCCTACATGGATGGCGAGCACCTGATCGTGCTGCTGGAGGCGGTCTTGCACAAGGATGATCGGATCGTGGCCTTCACGCCAGCTTACGGCGGCCAGATATTCGTAGGATTCATGGTCCCACTGCACTTCGTTGGCGATTGCCCCGTAGCAGCAGTTGTCGCTGTCGTAGCCGAGTTCCAGCAGGGTCAGCCGCACGTCGGCATTGGCGGTCAACGCTTGCGGATAGCGGTTGGCTTGCGCCGGATTGGTTGGATTCGCGGGGTCCGACAGATGCCAGATCGGTTCGGGGGATTCGTCGTAGGTTTCGAAGAGCACGTATTTGGAGTCGGGTGACCACCAGAAGCCGTCGTATCGGTCCATTTCTTCGCCTGCGGCGAATTCCGCCAATCCGATTTTCCATTCGCCGTTCTGCGGTGCCGAGGCGACCACCGAAATCGCGTCGCCGGTTTCTTCATCGTTGGCAAGATCCACGTCCACCAGATACGTGCCGGTGGTGTACATGATGTGCCGTCCGTCGGGACTGATGCGCGGGTTCAGCACCGGTTTGAGTTCATCTTCCTCTATCGTGATGGCTCGCGTCGCGCCCGCCGTAAGGTCGGTGAGGAAAAGCTGCCCGTTGATGGTGAAGGTCACGCGGTTGCCGGCACCGTCGACGCAATACGAGACGATGCCGGATCCGCCTTCGCGTGCACGTTCGCGTCGCGCCTTCTCTTCCGCCGGAACGTCTTCCGCGTCGGCGTCGGCAAGCAATACGCGCGGATCGGCGAGCGGAATCTCACCGATGTTGCCGTCTTCGTCGATCACGCTCATCCACAGCGAGGTGACGGTGTCTTCCGGACCGTCGGAACGCAGGAACAGCGCGCGGGAGCCGTCTGCAATCACGCGCGCCGAACGCGGAGCGCCGCAGGAAAATCGCAAGGTACGTGCTTTTTTACGGGGGAACTGTCGAATCGCATCTGTCATGCTCCCAACCTAGCACCATCCCAATTCCACCTTCCGTGAATTCGTGCATCGTGGAAATCGGGGGCGAAGGTAGTCATATTCGCGGATAAATACCCCCTAAATGATGCTGGGGATGGATTTATGCATGAAATTTTTGCAATTAAAGGACTTACGAATTGGCGCTCGGCGCTCTACCGCGTAGGATGGGTGAGGATAGAAAGGGACAAGCATGAGTGTTCTCGACCGATTTGAGAAAAGCGTGGAAGGCGCCGTCAACGGGGTTTTCGCCAAGTTCGGGTCCAAGGACCTGCAGCCCGTCGACCTTTCCAGCGCTCTGGAACGTGAGATTGACAAAGAGGCCATGCCCGTCACGCGAGACCGTACCGTGGCGCCGAATGAGTACCGTTTCAAGCTGAGCACGCCGGATTTCAACAACATCGTCGAATGGGGCGCGGAAGCGTTGGCCAATGAGCTGGCCGACAACCTCACCCAGTACGCGAAGGACCAGCATTACGCGTTCGTCGGTCCGGTCGTGGTGATCTTCGAAGAGGACCTTGACCTCACCAAGAGCAATTTCAAGCTGACGAGCGAATCCGTGCAAGGCAATACCGTGCCCGTCACCACCGACGCGCAGACCGAAGACTGCCCGATGCTGGAAATCGGCGAACACCAGTATCTGCTCACGGAAAGCAAGACCATCATCGGCCGCGGATCCGACTGCGATATCGTGATCGACGATCCGGGCATCTCCCGCCGCCACATGCAGATCGACATCACCGACAACGGCAACACCGTCATCGCACGCGATCTGGGCTCCACCAACGGCATGTATGTCGAAGGCCATCATGTCGAGGCGGCCACGTTGCTCGACGGCAACACGATCACCATCGGCCGCACCCGAATCCTGTATTGGGCCTCTTCGCAGGATCAGGAGTAACCAACCCCAACCTCGGGAGTTGCCTCTATGCTCACTGAACTTACTTTCGCGATCCTCAAGTACGGCTTCCTCGTACTGCTCTGGATCTTCGTGGCCTGTACGGTGCGTTCGCTGTACAGGGATGTGGAAACGCTCAGCCCGCGCAAGTCGCGGGCTCATCGCCGTAAGGAGCGTCGCGCGCGCAAGGCCGTCGAAGCGCCCGCGCCCGTGGCCGTCCCGGCACCAGTCGTCAGCGCCACATCAAGCGCCAAACCCACCTTGCTGGTCATCATCGATGGCCCCCTTGCCGGCAGTTCCGTCCCTTTGTCCGGCAACACCATCACGCTTGGCCGTTCCGCTTCGAACACCGTGGTTCTGGACGACGAATTCGTCTCGTCCCACCATGCGCGCGTCTATACGGATCCCGCCACCGGCAAGTGGGCCATCGAAGACCTGGGTTCCACCAACGGCACTGTGGTCAACCAGCAGCGTCTGAACGCTCCGATGATTCTCGGATCGCGCGTTCCCGTACGCATTGGCGCAACCACCTTTGAATTGAGGTGACCCGTTTGCCGACTTCTCCCGCTTCACAACCGCTGTTCATGTATTCCACCGTCGTCTCCGACGTGGGCACCGTGCGTTCCAACAACCAGGATTCCGCGTTCGCCGGCGAGCATCTGATCGCCATCTGCGATGGCATGGGAGGCCATGCGGGAGGCGACACCGCCTCCACCATCGCCATCCGTTCATTGGCGCATATCGAGCAAGACAACGTGCAGGGCGATGTCCAGATTATCGCCCACATGATGGAAACCTCGGTTATGGCCGCGCATGACGCGATCGTTGGCAAAGCGAAGCGCGAACGTCGTCTCGCGGGCATGGGCACCACCGTCACGTCGGTCGCATTGGTGGCCGGATATTGGGTTTTGGCGCATATCGGCGATTCCCGCGCATATCTGCTGCATGACGGCCGTCTGATCCGCATGACGTCCGACCACAGCTACGTGCAGCATCTGATCGACACCGGCCGCATCAGCGAGGCCGAGGCGCGCAACCATCCGCAGCGCAACGTCGTGATGCGCGTTCTGGGTGATTTCGATATCGATTCGAGTCCGGACATCGCCATACGCAAGGCACATCCGGCCGACCGCTGGCTGCTCTGCTCCGACGGTTTGTGCGGCGTGCTTGAGGATTCCACATTGCAGGAGGTGCTGTCCGCCTGCTCCGATCAGGAGGAGTGCGCGCAACAGCTGGTTTCGATGGCGCTTCGTGCCGGCAGCACCGACAACGTCACCGCGGTCATCGCCGACGCGACGCTCGCCCTTGACGCGGACGCGTTCGATCTGCCGCATCAGACGCCATTGGTTGGCGGCGCGGCCAGCGCAAGCCTTGAACCGATCGCCGACATCATCAACGAGCCGGTCGCATCCGCTCCCGCACTGCGCGAGGGCAAGAAGTCGCCGGCCGCCCGTGCCGCCGCACTGCGCAACGGCAAGAATCCCAACGAGGACGACAATCCTCCGGAACAGCGCGTGGCGCAACCGTCCACGGTACGCGAGGAGAACGGCGACCGCACCAATCCCGACACCGGTGAAATCCCCGTCGTACAGAAGGACGACGGCCGCATTTCCGCCGATCCGAACGATCCGGAAGTCGCCAAAGCCATCCGCAACGAGCATATCGAGCAGCGCAAAACGAAGCGCACGCGCACCCGACGCAACCGTGTGATCGCCATCATCGTCACCATCGTGGTACTGCTGGGACTGGCGGGCGGCGCGTTCGCAACCTACCGTTGGAGCCAAACCAAGTACTACATCGGCGACGACAACGGCGAAGTGGCGATTTTCCAAGGCGTGCCGACAAGCCTGTTCGGCTTCCAGCTGTCGCACGCCGTCACCGACACCCATATGAAGACAAGCGAACTGCCGCCAAGCTGGCAGGAACAGCTTGCGCAGGGCATTTCCTTCGACACGTACGGCGAGGCGAAAACGCATACGCGACTGATCAAAAAGCAGCTGAAGCAACAGCAGGACGAAGCCGCGCAGAAGGAACAAGACAAGGCAAACGGCGAATCCGACAACAAATCCTCTGGTACGACTTCCGACAAGTCGTCGGGCAAATCAGACAAATCGGACGACGCTTCGGCAAACAAGTCAGGCGGTGACCAGTCATGATGGCAACCCGTCTGAAGCAATTCGGCCTGCTGCTGTTCAGCATGCTGATTTGCGGCGTCGCGTTCTTCCAGATGTTCGAACGCACCACCGGCGGTTTTCCGCAGAATTATTTGTGGATGCTCGCTTTTGTCGGCGCATTGTTCCTGACTTCCTGGGGATTGCCGCTGCGTTTCCAGCCGTATGCCAACCAGGCGATCATGTGTTGTGTGATGGTGCTGACTGGCACCGGCATCATGATGATCGCCCGCATCGACCAGGATTCGAACACGTCCGTCGCGTTCAAACAGTTGCTTTGGCTGTCGATAGCGCTGGTTTTGGCGAATCTGCTGGTGATCTTCATGAAGGATTACCGTGTGCTGAGGCGGTTCTCGTACGTCAGCATGGTGATTGGTTTGGTGTTGCTGCTGTCACCGATGCTTCCGGTGATCGGTTCCGAACAGTATGGCGCGCGCATTTGGGTGAAGATTCCCGGTTTGGGATCGTTCCAGCCAAGCGAGTTCGCGAAGCTGTTCCTCGCGTTTTTCTTCGCCTCCTACCTGTATGACCACCGCGACCAGCTGGCGGTCGGTGGCAAGAAGGTGCTGGGCCTGCAGCTGCCGCGCATCAAGGATCTTGGGCCTATCATCGTGGTGTGGATCGTGTCGATGGGCGTGCTGGTCGTGCAGCATGATTTGGGCACGTCGTTGATGTTCTTCGCCATGTTCGTGTCCATGTTGTACGTGGCCACGGGGCGCACCAGTTGGATTGTGATTGGTTTCATCGCGTTCGCCGTGGGCGCGTTCGCCGCGGCCAATATTTTCAGCCATGTCGGCGCGCGCGTCGACGCCTGGCTGCACCCGTTCGACTCGGCGCAGTACAACAAGGAGTACGGCGGATCCTACCAGCTCGTCACGGGTATTTTCGGCCTGGCATCAGGCGGCTTGATGGGCACCGGCCTTGGGCAAGGTCACCCGTCGCTCACTCCGATCGCCAACTCCGACTACATCTACGCGGCACTTGGCGAAGAGCTGGGCCTCACCGGTCTGATGGCCATTCTGATGCTCTATCTGCTCATCATCGCCGCCGGGATGATCACTGCGATGAAAATCAAGGATGGGTTCGGCAAGCTTCTCGCATCGGGCCTCGTGTTCACCATGGCCTTCCAGGTGTTCACCGTGGTGGGAGGCATCACGTTAGTCATCCCACTTACGGGTTTGACTCTTCCGTACATGGCCGCCGGCGGATCCTCACTCATAGCGAATTACATGTTGGCAGCACTCCTAGTGGTGATTTCCAACTCGGCGAACAAACCCGAATCCGATATCGATAGCGACACGTTCCAATATGAGGCGATGCAGGCGCTGCGCGCCCGCAAGCAGAGCCGCGCCCGCAGAAGCGTGGCCTCCGCGCAGGCCTCCGCGCAGGCCACTGAAATCATCTCCACGGAGACGCCGGTTTCAGGCACGCCAGTCGTACCACCCGCTCCCCCATCGGGCACTCCGAACGTATCGGACAGCATGTCAGAGGGGAGCCAAGCATGAATAAGTCACTCCGCCAACTCTTCACCATCGTGGTGGCGCTGTTCGTCATCCTGGGCATGTCCACCACCATCATCACGGCGATTCGCGCGAACCAGCTCAACAACGACCCGCGCAACACCCGCGCCCTCTACCACGAGTATGGCGCTCCGCGCGGTGCGATCCTCGCTTCGGACGGCTCCGTCATCGCCAAATCCGACCCTTCGAACGACGCGTTCTCCTACCAGCGTTCCTATACCGCCGGCGAACTGTACGCGCCGGTCACCGGCTTCTTCTCGATCAGCCAACGCGGCTGGAACGGTATCGAAGCGTCGCGTAGCTCGCTGCTGTCGGGCCAATCCGACCAGCTGGTATGGCAGCGGTTCAAATCGCTGTTCACCGGCCAAGAAAACAAGGGCGCGACCATCGAAACGTCCATTGATCCGAAAATCCAGCAGGCCGCCTACAACGGTCTTGCCAACAATGACGGTGCGGCCGTGGCCATCGAAGTGAAAACCGGTCGTATTCTCGCCATGGCAAGCACGCCAAGCTACGACCCGAACCAGCTGGCGAGCCACGACACGTCCGAAGCGAACGGCAATTATTCCACGCTTTCGCAAGACGAGTCGAATCCGATGCTCAACCGTGCCACCTCGCAGCTGTATCCTCCGGGATCCACGTTCAAAACGGTGGTGGCGGCGGCCGCGCTGGAAACTGGCGAATACCAGACCGACACCGAGATTCCGGCCGGATCGAGCTACACGCTTCCGGGCACGGTCACACAGTTGACGAACGCGGTGTCGCAGGCCGACGGTTCGGACGGCAAGATCACGTTGGAAGACGCGATGGCGTATTCGTCGAACACCGCGTTCGCCCAGCTGGGCGTGGCTTTGGGCGATGACAAGGTGTCGTCCATGGCCAAGAAGCTTGGTTTCGACAGTCCGATCACGGTTGACGGATCCGATTCCACGGGCACGCCGTGGATGAGCGTGGCGTCGAAGTTCCCGACCGACACGACCGACGACAAGCTCGCTTTGGCGTCCATCGGCCAAGGAGACACCGTGGTGACTCCGCTGCAGAACGCGCTGGTGGCGGCCGCCGTGGTGAACGGGGGCAAGGTCATGCAGCCGACGCTGGTGGATCGCGTGCGTTCCTCCGACCTGTCTGTTATTTCGCAGACCAAGCCGCAGGTAATGAGCCGCGCGTTCAGTTCGGGCACCGCCAACAAGCTCACGCAGATGATGGAGGCGGTGGTCACCAAGGAGAACCCGAATCTGGCCATCGACGGCGTGCAGGTGGCTGCGAAAACCGGCACCGCGCAGATCGGTGACGGCAATACGTCCATCGACGGCTGGGTGGTCGGCTTCGCCCCGGCGGACGATCCGAAGATCGCTGTTGCCGTGGTGGTGCACAATGTGGATTTGTATGGCTCGTTCGCGGCGGGTCCGATTATGAAGGCGATGATGCAGGAGGCGCTGGCAGAGTGCAACTGATTGAAGGACAGCTCATCCACCGACGCTACAGGTTGGATGCCCGTCTGGCCCAGGGTGGCATGGGCGAAGTATGGAAAGGCTATGATATCCAGTTGGGTCGTCCCGTGGCCATTAAGGCGTTGCGCGGCGACTTGGGCGTCACGCAGGAGGCCAAGCTGCTTCGCCTGCGTGCGGAAGCGCATAATTCCGCCAATCTTGCACACCCGAATATCGCTGCGTTGTTCGAATATTACGAACATGACGGCATCGGCTTCCTCGTTATGGAGTACGTGCCCAGCAAGTCGCTGGCCGACCTGTTCCACGAGCAGAACGGCCCGATGGAGCCGACCCGTCTGCTGCCGATTCTCATCCAGACCGCGCGTGGCCTGTTCGTCGCGCATTCGCATGGCGTGATCCACCGCGACGTGAAGCCTGCGAACATCATGGTGTCCGATTCCGGCGAGGTGAAAATCACCGATTTCGGCGTCTCCTACTCCACCAATCAGGAGCAGATCACGCAGGACGGCATGGTGGTGGGCACCGCACAGTACATTTCCCCGGAGCAGGCGCAGGGCCAGCATGCCACGCCTCAATCCGATATCTATTCGCTTGGCATCGTCGCCTACGAGGGCCTGTGCGGGCATCGTCCGTTCACGGGTGCCACGCCAGTCGACATCGCCGCAGCACATGTCAACAATCCGGTTCCGCCGCTGCCAGACTCCGTCGACGTGCAGCTGCGTGAATTCGTCATGTCGATGCTGTCCAAAGACCCGCTTGACCGTCCGAAGGACGCGTTGACGGTGTCGCGCACGTTGTCCCGCATCGAACGCCGTCTGCTCGACCAGCAGACACAATTGGCTGACACGATGGTGGTGCCTACAGGCGGAAGACTTCCGCGACGCGTGGTCAGCAGACCTCATATCTCCTTGAGCACTGATGGGAAGGAACAGGGATGAACATCAACATGCCTACCTCTTTGGCTGGTGGACGTTACCAGCTCGGCCAACTGGTCGGCCGTGGCGGCATGGCCGAAGTGCACGTGGCGCTCGATACGCGCCTTGGGCGTACCGTCGCGGTCAAGATCATGCGCGCCGACTTCGCCAACGACAAGATCTTCCTTGAGCGTTTCCGTCGCGAAGCCCATTCCGTGGCGCAGATGAACAATCCGAATATCGTGAACATCTACGATTCGGGCGAAGAGGTCGTCGCCACGGAAACCGGCCAGACCGAACATCTGCCGTATCTGGTGATGGAATATGTCAAGGGCCAGACCTTGCGCGACATTCTCAAAGTGAATGGCGCTCTGAGCCAGCGCGACGCCGAACAGGTGATGATGGGCGTGCTCAACGCGCTTGAGTATTCGCATCGCATGGGCATCATCCACCGCGACATCAAGCCCGGCAACATCATGATTTCCGAGCAGGGCGTGGTCAAGGTCATGGACTTCGGCATCGCCCGCGCGCTCGACGATTCCGCCGCCACGATGACGCAGTCGCAGGGTGTGGTCGGCACCGCGCAATACCTGTCTCCCGAGCAGGCGCGCGGCGAAAGCGTCGACATGCGTTCCGACCTGTATTCCGCAGGCTGCGTGCTGTATGAAATGCTTACCGGAAGGCCGCCGTTTACCGGCGATTCCGCGGTTGCGATCGCCTACCAGCATGTTTCGGAGGTCGCCACTCCCCCAAGTTCGGTCGTTCCCGGCTTGCCGAAGATGTGGGATTCGATTTGCGCGAAAGCGATGGCGAAGGATCGTCAGAACCGTTACGCCACGGCTTCCGAGTTCAAGAACGATTTGCTGACGTTCATGAACGGCGGCGTGCCGATGGCGGCCGCGTTCAATCCGTTGACCGATCTGACCAATATGAAGGCACGCAAGCAGGCCGAAATGGACGCGAACACCGTGGCCATGACTCCTGCCGGTGAAACCGCCGCGACGCAGGCGTTCAATCCCGTTACGGGCCAGTTCGAGGCCGTGCCGAACCCACAGAACGGCGTATCCACAAAAACCCGCGCGGAACAGCGTGCCGAGGCCGCTAAGGCGCGTAAGAAGAAGCAGATCATCATCGGCTCCGTGGTGGGCGGTCTGGTGGCGCTGCTGGTCATTCTGGGTGTGTTCTTCATGCTGAACAAGAGCGACTCCACCGCCGACATGGTGGAAGTTCCTGATTTCACCGCCACGGCGAATATTTCCGAGGCGCGTGTCGAAGAGCAGCTCGCGGCCAAGGGTCTGAAGCTCGATGCCCGAGAGGATTCCGATTCGAGCGAGCCGAAGGGCACCATCACCAAGCAGAATCCGACGGGCGGCAAGAAGGTCGCCAAGGGCTCCACGGTTTCCGTATGGTTCTCCACCGGCCCTCAGTCAGTCGCCGTTCCGGATGTGTCGAACAAGAGCCAGGATGACGCGAAATCCATTCTTGAGGCCGCCGGCTTCAAGGTGGGTAACGTGCGCACGGTCGACAATGCCTCCATCGAAAAAGACAAGGTGGTAAGCACGGATCCTGCCGCCAATTCGAAGCAGACTAAGGGCACGATCATCACGCTGTACATTTCGTCCGGCATGACCAAGATTCCCGATAATCTGATCGGACAGCCGAAAGACACGGTTATCGAGCAGCTGAAGCAGGCCGGTCTGACGCAGATCACCATCGAAAGCGAATATTCCGATTCCATCGCTTCCGGCGCCGTCACCCGCGTCGAGCCGGGTGTTGGAAGCACGGTCGAGGCCGGTACCG
>OIIG01000251.1_pt1 | contig 14315 bp, 10 predicted proteins | sample 1583191 | NCBI WGS metagenome assembly OIIG01 (sample SAMN02674970, study PRJEB24791) | human gut metagenome, SKBSTL043 | isolation source: stool | host: Homo sapiens | place: USA
TGTTGTCGTGAGACAGCCTTTAATTTTTTATAGGGATTTCTGTACTACAGAAATATTTTCTATTTCCTGGTTGGAAAGATAATCTCCGTCCTTTATCAAAATCTGATGGGTGAAAGTGATGGAATCCTCTTTTTTTAGCAGGATTTGAACTTTTTCCGCCTGTTTATCGAAACACCGTCCTCCCAGGTTATTAATCGCAAACAGGCCGTATTCACGTGCATGCGACCAACCCGGATAATTGGGATTTTCAGGATGGTCTATGATAGCTATCGATATTTTCTCATCTTTTATCTTCCCGTTCAAAACAACCCAAGCCGAACGCCCCCATTTGCCGCAGCCTCTCTGGTACGGCAATTTCACCGCCGACAGCGAAGCACAGGATCCGGATTCAATGTTGTCGCTGTATCGCGCAGCACTCGCCGCACGTCAGGACATACTCACCGCCACGGCGGATACCTCCTGCACTCTAATCGACGTAGGCGATGAGATAATCGCCTACACGCGCCCTGCCGCCGATGGTCGCACATTCGCCTCCTATACGAACTTCGGTAAGACTCCAGCTTCACTGCCAAACGGAGAGATCATACTGGCGTCTGGCGATGTATCCAACGGGCAATTGCCCCAAGACACAACCATCTGGATGCTGCTCTAATCCACACATTGAATGCTCCCGTGTTACCCCCCCCAATGAAGCATCAGCAACACGGGAGCATTACTGTCACAAGAATCTCCCTCGGCCCTCCGTCTCGCAGCGTCTGGCCACGGCTGCGCATGCGGCCACCGAACTAAGCGATGGGTTGCTGGGACAGGTTGCGTAGGTTACATGGCATGAACGGAGTGACGATTCAAGATTATGGCCAGAGCAGCCGGAGTGTCAGTGGCCACCGTTCCCTGGGTGGCGAACAACAAAGGTCAACATTCCAGAATCCATAAGAAGCCGAGCACGCAAGGTTGCACAACAATTTGGATATCGCCCCAACGCATTGGCGAAGGGTTGGGTCAGTGGGCTCTCTAAACTTATTGGCTTCATCAGCGATGGCGCGCCCCATGCCGGACAAGTCATTCGAGGCTCGCAGGATGGGGCATGGCATCAAGGTATGATTCTGCTGATCGTGGACACCAATGGTGAAAAACGTTGAACCGCAGGCCTTTGAATCCAAGATGGACCACCAGATAGATAGCATCATTCATTCATCTTGGGCGCACCGGCAGGTAACTCCTCCCGAAATCTTACGCAAAACCAGAGCGGTTCTGGTGAACTGCTCTGCTAGGCACGCTGAATTTCCATCGGTGGTTTCCGATGAAATCGGCGGCGGTCGCTCGGCAACCAAATTGCTATTAAAATCATGTCAAGAGCCGTCGTGACACATATTGCCGCGACGGCTCTTGACTCAGCTATGCTAAGGAAACGGTCTGTCTCAAGCATCCATGATGGCAGCTAACGATTTGACTCGTGGCAAATCGAACACTTCGTCGGTGTGCACGACACGTCCATGCTCATCAGCCAGCGGAATACGCCAATTCGGATACTGATCGGACGTTCCAGGCTGGTTCTGGGTACGACGCTCGCCGACGCCATCAACCAGTGCGGCCTGTATTAGCAACGATGGTGATTTACGCAGCATGGCGTGCATGGCTTCAACAATCTGCGGGATGTGGCTGTCCGCATCGTCAGCTTCCTCATCGGAGATCAGACCAAGTGTCCGCAGACGATTGAGCATGGCCTGACGTTCCGCGGTGGCCGATGCTTGGAAGGATTCCACCGATTCGGTAAGCAGATGGAGCCGCTCACGCAACTGTACATGCTCGAACTGCAGGTACCCTGCGGTCGGTGGCAGATCGTGCGTAGTGACGGACGCTAACGCATACTTGCGATAGTTGGTCGGATCATCGTATGGATCGCCTGCGTTGGGAGAGTCATCCACTCGTGCGAACCACTCCACCACGGTACCAAGCACACCATGTGAAGCAAGCACCTTGCGTACATAGTTCGGCACTGTACCCAAGTCCTCACCGATCACCAGGCCATCCGCACGGGAGGCTTCGATGGTAAGGATGGCTATCATCGCATCAACGTTGTATGTCACGTAGGCACCGTTCTTGGCGCCTTCGCCCTGAGGAATCCACCATAGGCGGAACAGGCCGAGTACATGGTCGATACGCACCGCACCGGCGTGAGCGAACATGGTATGCACCATGTCACGGTACACACCGTAACCGGTGGCGTTCAGATAATTCGGATTGAACGGCGGCTGACCCCAATCCTGCCCCTGTTGGTTGTAGAAGTCAGGCGGGCAGCCCACGGTCACGCTACCGACAGCGAATCGTTCCGGATTCCACCACACATCCGCACCTAACGAATGCACACCCACGGCCATGTCCTGCATCAAGCCTAATGCCATACCGGAGTTCTTGGCAATCTGCTGAGCCGCCGACACTTGTTCGTCGGCAATCCACTGCAACCAGCACTGAAATTCAACCAAATCGGCATGCTCACGTATAAGTTCGGCCACTTCCGGCGAGTCACGATTGGTGTCGTTAAACCAGGAAGTTTCCCACGGCGCACCCCACACCTCGAACGCCACAGACCAAGCAGCGAACGCTTTCAAATCCGGACCGGCCTGCTCCTTGAACCGTTCGAAGGCAGACTGACGCTCAACGGAACGCGGTTGCCTGAAGATGATTTTCAGCGCCTGTCGTTTATGACACCATGCGGAATTGATGTCCATCGGATTCACATCATCATTGGCAGCCGACACCTGCGCATGCAGACGCGCCACCTCCGCCTTATCGGATTCACTTAGATCAGCGTATTCGGCGATATCCTGCGGACGAATATACGTGACATTCAGGAAGCGACGGGATTCCGGCAGGTACGGCGAAGGTTCCAACGGCGGGATCGGCGCACATGCGTGAATCGGATTGATCAGCATAAAGTCGGCATGCGTTTTTTCTGCAGCGTCCTTGAGGAGGTGTCGCAAATCACCGTAATCGCCCACACCCCACGATTCGGAGGAACGTACGGAATACATCTGCGCCATCCATCCCCAACGTTGCCTATCGGCCACCGCTTTCGGGACCGGAATACTGGCAGGTGCACAAATCAGCGTCGCCTCGCCATATGCGTCGCCAGCATTGATACGCAACGTGTGATAGCCAGAGGGAATATCATCTGGCAGGTTCAATCTCAATGTACCGTCATTCTCTGCTAATAGGCACATCGCCAGATTGCCTGCGTAGGCGGTACCGTCTTCCAGCAGCAGGCGCAATGTAACGTTCCGGCCTGCCGGACGAATCGGAATGGCGGTAGGCGTACCGAGGAATTTAACAATGGTCGACGGCACCAGCGTAGTCTGGGTCTTACGCACAGTTGCCTCATATGATTTCGTAACCGCCTCATCGGTGGAGGCATCCACGCCAAGCGCCCGCAGTACGGAGACGAGTACTTCGTCGCGAATCTCCACATAAGCGCCCAACTGATCGATGTATGATGTCGAAATACCGTTGGCTTTGGCTAGCTGAATCAACGGACGTGCAAGACGTTCGGCGCTTTCTTCGTTTCTGGGTGCAGCGACTGGTGAATTCGGCATCTTCGCTCTCCTTTGCTGGCTGATCATTGCCAGACTGCGTAATCATATGAATCCCTGAGCCTGTTATCACTATCATGAACAGATAGTGCAACAGGAATGTTTCTCATCTTTAGAATATCGCAGATTGACATCGTTTGCAATACCAACAAACGGCATGTTGCGGCGCTTATGGCGACACCACGTCAACAATCCGCATCCTTGGATATTGTTTTATGACATACGTTTGCACTACGACGTTTTGCACACTGCCCGCATTCATCGTCACATGAGCGGACTAGAACAGTGCAAACAGCGACAACATCACCGGATGTAAGATCAGAATATGACGAACAGCACGGCAATGAAAATCGCGCCGATGCCGTAAGCCATGATGAGCATGGAGTTGTCGCTGACGTCACAGCATACAACACTATCGATATGCAGTACCGCTTACATCGAACTGACGTATTTCCTGCAGAGTGAGCGACAGCCAATGCATGGCCCTTTAGGTTCGCTACTCGTTGATTGCCCGGTCATTGTCACGCAACACCAACTGCACCGGCGCGTCGGTCTCACGTAAGGTCAGGCGAGCATGCATGATTTCATGCGGCTGACCGAGAGTCTCCCCATTAATGAGTGTGAGCGCTTTATGTGCGGCTTTACGGCCCATCAGAAACGGATCTTGTTTCATGGTGGTCAGGTTCATGATATCCGCATACTGACTGTCATCAAATCCGATAATCGAATAATCCCGCGGCGTGAGCTTGTCATACCGTTCCAGTCGCACAATCAGCGGAATCGCAATGGTGTCGGTTTGACAACAGATTGCATCCGGGAATTGATCAAGCGCCAACAACGAGGCCAAGGCACTGTCGGCGTAGCCACCATCGCGCGGCACTTCAAGCACCTTCCAGTGCAGGTCGTGGCTTGTCTCAGCGGTCTGACAAGCATGGATGAAACCCTGACGACGAGCATCGATAGAGGCATTAAGCGAATCGGCGGCGCGCGAGCAGATGTACACGATGTATTTGTGACCGAGATTGATGAGATGCTGCGTAGCAATCATCATGCCCTCGTCGTCGTCAATGCATACGGTGGCATCGAAATCTTCACGTCCCGGCGTATTGATACCAACGATCGGCACACGAATGCGCTTGAGCTGCTCAACTTCACGCGAATCGACGGCGAAGGAAGCGACGAATACTGCATCCACATTGCGACGTACCGGCAAAGTGGTGAAGAACCGTTCGCGGTTCTCAGCGGTATCGATATGCTGGAACAGTGAAATGTCATAGCCAGCACCATGCATGACATCATCCAACCCAGCAAGCACCCTGTTATTGAACCAACTGGTGATGTCTTCATTCATCAGCATCGCCGCACGATAGGTCAGGCCAGACTTGAGTGCCGTGGCGGAACGGGAAATGTTGAAATCAAGTCTGTCGGCGGTTTCCAACACCTTCCGACGTGTTTTATCGGATACCAAGTCAGGACGCGTGAAAGCTCGCGACACCGTGGAAACGGAGACGCCTGACGCTTTGGCCACCTCACGAATGCCTACTTTGGTCATGATGCCCCTTTGCTACTTCTCGTCTTGCACGGCACGCGACACATTCGTTGTGCGCGCGCGAACATATCTACGTATATCATACTGCCAACGTTGTCAAAAATGAAACGGTTAAAGAAGACACCGTACTTCTTATCCACAATTGCAAACGAATGTAAACCAGCAGGAATGGATACGCCGCACATGATTCTAATAATGTATAAATCACTGTGATTCCAGTGTGTAAAAGTTTAAGGTACCGCGTAGCGAGTCGCATCGCCTGCTCATCGTCGATGGAAACAGACAACGTAAAGGCGCTTTCAGGCAATGCATTAATGCCGACAAGCGGTAGGTTCGCACTTTGCAAACGACTCGCCTCATCAGGGTCTATGTCGAAGGAGGGAATGATTACGGCATCAGCGTTGCGGCGAATTGGTAGGTTCTCGAAAAAAGTGCGCCTGTCTTCCTTGGTGGAGATGGGGTAGACGGAGATGTCGTAACCGGCCGGATTGAACACTGCATCAAGGCCCTCGTAAATTCGTGCGTTGAACTATGACGCAAAGCGATCGTTCAGCAATAGGGCAATACGGTACGTCCGCCCGGCCTGAAACACAGTGGCGGAGTGAGAGATCGAAAAATTCAGTTCATTTGCGGCAGCCAGAACCTTGTCACGTGTCTTCTTCGCTACCACGTCAGGATGCTTGAAAGTACGCGAAACCGTAGCGATGGAGACACCAGCCAGCTGCGCCACGTCTTCGATATTGGCTTGCATGCGCACTCCTTGCATATGATTAGCGCCGTCTTACGGCGATTGTCTCATTATATGCTGAATGCGTTTACATCATTGTCATACCGCCGTTATGACGGCTGATTGTGCCAGACTGCTGCAAATGCCGGTAGGCAACCGACCTTCCATCCGATATGTCTTCAGCAGTTCCAACGCTCTATGACATTGTCACCCTTGTACTGGCTCAGGATGCAGTAATGCGCGGTATCGAGCCGCAGCAGACGGGCGAAATGCGGGTCGACGCCCAACCATTGCGAAGTAAGGATGCGCAGAATATGCGCATGAGCCACCAGCAGCACATCGTGGCCGACGTTCAGCAACGGCAATACTCGTTCGATGGCGTCCCGGGTACGCGCGGCGGCCTCCTCCACGTCCTCGCCCGGACCGTTATGCACCGGAACCTGCTCGCCGGACGGCAATGTCTCAATCCAATCGCCTTCAAGTCCGGGGTTCAGCGAACGCGGACCATCCCGCCATACGTCCCAGGCGAAACCGCTGGCCTCGCTGACCTGCTGGCGTGTGCGCCCCTCGGCGCGACCGTAATCCCATTCGGCGATCTCGGGCAGGATCCTGTAATTGCCGTAACCGGCGAGCGCCGCGGTCTGGCGGGCACGGCGAAGCGGACTTGCGAACATGCAGCCTGGATCGAAACCGTTCGGGAAGGCCGAACGCAAACGCTCTCCCGCGGATTCGGCCTGTAGCCGACCGGTGTCGGTCAATGGAATATCAGTGCGTCCGGTATGCTGACCGGATTCGCTCCACACCGTCTGTCCGTGGCGCAACAGCACCAAGCGTCCGGGCGCAACAACGGAAGCGTCCTTGCTTCCAACATGATTTTCAGTCATATCCCTACTCTAACCGACCCCGCCCATGAACCCCTGCACTTGCTCCCTCGTGTCTTCGGAAATCGCAACATCATTCCGCTACGCGCTTCGCCCATCCGGATTGGCAGGAAAGCACGTCGATCACGCATTACTATGGAACCATGAGTGAAACGCCAGATCTGGAATCTACAGCGGACCGTGTGGTAGCGGCCCTGCGCAACATCGACGGGAAAGTGAACGCCAAGCGCGATCAGAGACTGAACGATCCCGATTCCTTCGGTGACAAAATCTTCAAATTCGCCATGCCTACGCTAGTCGGACTGGCGTTCGGCAAGGTGTTCGAGATGGCGTGGAAGCAGAGCGTTGGCCGCAAGGCGACCCTTCCCGACGGCACCACCGACGCACGCAAGGACGCCATCCTCGGCATCGCCTTCGCCGTCATTTCCGCAGCCTTAGGCGCACTGGTCTCGCAACTGTCCGACCGCGGTTCCAAGGCCATCGTCAACCATCGCCACGCCAAGCGCAGGTAGCACGATCATCACCGATCGTCCGACTTGCCCTCCGGGAAGATGATCTTGTATACGAAGAAGTAGATCACCATGGACACGCCTCCGGTGATGAACGTGACCAGCAGATTGTATACGGCTGGATCGAACCGTACCTGCGCCAACGGCAGCCACAGGCCGTTGATGGCGTTGCAGAACAATGAGATCAGCACCCATGCGATGAAGTACCACAGTATCTGATATGCCACGTTGCCATGTGATTTGAACGTCACGTTGCGTTGCAGCGGGAAGTTGACGCACTGCGCCACGAATGATCTGATCTCATAGCTCAGGAAATATCCAAGGCCACCGCCGATCACCACTTCCCCGGCCGCATTGCGCGCCACCCCATAGCCAAGCACATTCCACGAGTAGTCGATGCCTGCGAACGATATCGGAATATGCGGCCACATGAATGCCGTGGAGGCCAGCCCCTCGCCAAACAGATACGGCAGGAACGTGAACAACGCATATTGCAGCACGGTGACCGCCAGACTGAACAGATAGAACACGCCTATCTGCCAGACCCATTTTGCGGCCTTCGGATGATTCCTCGCAAAGGTTCGCCAAGGATTGACCGCCATTATCTCACCTCGATTCGAGCCGTGGCCTCACCGTACGGACTGCTTGCCTTCACGCTGAGGATTCCCGTCTCGCAAGGCCTGATGATGGCCATCGCCTCGCCGTAGTAGGTGTCGGCGGTATCGCTGCGATAGCTACGCTCGTAGTATGGGCAGGCGCTGCCAAAACCTAGGATTTCGCCGTTTTCCACTTCGATATGCACGTCACCTCGCAGTAATGGTTTGACGGTTCCCGCAGCGTCGGCATACATGAACCGCACATATGCGAGCCCGTCACCGAGCGCGATGCGCTCCGCTTCCGGCACGGCATGCAATCTCGTTTCCTTGCCCGCCGTGGCCAGTGATGTTCTCGCGATTTCCACGCCGTCGGCGTCATACGCCACCGCCGTCAGACTGCCCGGCCTGTAGACGGCCGTGAATGTCACGCGAGCGTCACGTCCGACACGAGCCGACCCGATTTCACGCCCGTTCAGCAAGAGTTTCACCCTGGCGGCACGCGCATATACCTCCACTTGCGTGCGTTCACCTTCCTGACCGTCCCACGACCAACTTTCGACCGCATTGGTCATCTTCCAGGCGGACGGCGAATGTTCACGGCCAAGACCGACCGGCACCACGCCGATCGCAATCGGTTTCAGACCGAATGCGACCTGAGTGTATGAAGCCTCCGCCAAAGGCTTGCCGGTCAGGTCGAATCGACCGGCGCCCGCACTCACCCAGCCAAGTGATCCGTCGAAGTTCTTGGCATATTCCGCATACTCCTGCGAGCCGATACCGACTTCCCCGAGATAATCCATACCGGACCATACGAAATCACCGATCAGCCGCGGATTGCTCTGCGCCAAATCCCAGAATCGCGCCGCATCCGAGCAGAAGGTTTCCGAGCCGACGATCACGCGATTCGGATATCTGTTCAGGTCATGCCTGTATCGGCGGATGCCGTAGTTGTATCCGGCAACGTCCATCACGGCGAACGCGCCGCGCGTCTTCCAATCGCAAGGAGGCAAGGTCGCACCGAACTTCATGAAGTCGGCTCCCATGATGCCTGCGAGCCGATTGAAGAATTCGCTGCCGACCGCCTTCTTCTTGCCGGAATGTTCGATTTCCTTCATCGCTTTTTCGTCGGTATACACGCCAAGTCCCATGGATGACAAGAAATTGAAGAAGATATTGACGCCGCAGGTCACTGGTCTGGTCGCATCGAGCCCATGCAGATATTGCGTCATGGCATCGGTCAGAGCGATACCTCGCGGCTGCGCGGTTTCCGACACTTCATTGCCGATCGAATACATGATCACGCTCGGATGGTTATAGTCCTTGGCCACCAGATCAGCCAGATCATCACGATAGTTCGCCTCCACTTCAGTGCCGTAGTCGTAGCGGGTCTTGTGGATGTACCAGCCGTCCACATACTCGTCGAGCATCAACATGCCCAGTCGGTCATAGGCGTCAAGCAACGCCTTGGAACAAGGATTGTGCGCGGAACGGATGGCATTATAACCGCCGCCTTTCAGCAACGCCACCTTGCGTTCCTCGGCAGCCGGATATGCGCATGCACCCAGCAGTCCGTTGTCATGGTGGAGGCAGCAACCACGCAGGATCACACGTTCGCCATTGATACGGAATCCCCGTCGCGCATCACATTCCACCGTACGCACGCCGAAGACCTCACGTTGCTCGTCATCACCGAACCGCACCACACAGGTGTAGAGATTCGGCTCATCGGTGTTCCACAGGCGAACATCGGGAATCACGCATTCCTCATGCATGAGATTGCCCTGCCCATCGAGCCGATCCGACAACGCCTTGAATTGCGCCATGGACCTGCCATCGACATCAAGAACGCTCACATATACGACTCCCGGATGGCTGGTGCGTACGTCGACCGCGATGCGTCTGGTACGGTAATCGACCGTCGTTATGCGCACGCCGTCGGGCATGATATGTCGCTCCGGCATGACACATAGCCATACCGGACGATAGATGCCGGTACCGGAATACCAGCGACAGTTCGGCTGGTCGCTGTTATGCGCTTCGACCGTCAACACGTTGTCGCCTTCGGCTATGTACTCGCTCAGATCCGCATAGAAGCCGGAATAGCCATAATCATGGGAGGCGATCAGCCTACCGTTCAATCGTATGCGGGCATTACGGTAGACACCTTCGAACTCGAGCAGGGTGAGATCACCGGAAGATCTGCGAATGTCGGCGGAAGAGAAATGCTTGGTGTACAGGTAGTCGCGAGCGCTGTACCAGCCGCTGTTCACTCCGGATGGGCTGTCGGCGCTTTTCGGATCCCACTGCATGGCGTCGTGGGGAATGGTCACCGGCACTTCCTCGGCCTCGGATGCGGCCGGACGGCACATCCAGCCGGTATTGAATGGGATTCTGTTCATGATGGTGCTTTCAAAGACGTTCACGAAGGAAGGTCGTCATTCGGGCGCAAGAACGATCGTGGCGCCCCTTCGCCCGAACGACGTCTGACAAATGACGGAGGGCCGGCAGCCTACTTACGCTTACGCATGAACGACGACACCATGAGCATCAGCACGGTGACTGCGGTCAGCACGGTCACCGTCATGACCGGACCGAACAGGCTCTGGTCGCCGAACATGTTCAGATTCATGAAATGGCCGACGAACGTATACATGCATTCCATGACGAACGCACACCATGCGATCATGCCTATCGCCGGCGTTACGGCAATCAGCCAGTCATTGTCAAGAGGTATGGTCGCGGCCTGCGCAAGCACGACCAACACAAGCGGTGCGATGACCCACACGTTGTATGAGCCGGCGGCAACGGCATACATGGCGTAGGCAACCAGTGAGACGATGGCCATCACACCGGCGGCGAGTCCTAGGTAAAAGCCGATAGTTCTGTTGGAGAACATGGATGGAGTTCTGCTATTCATAATGATTCCTCACTTTCCCGTCGCGGTTTCGGATTCGACCTTGACCGTTTCCCGCGCATTCTTGCCTCGACGTCCGGAACGCCACATCATGTAGGCGCAGCCAAGCGTCATCAACGCAAACGCCGCATCCACACCGAAGATCGCGTAACGCCACCAAGGGGTGACTTTGACCACTTTGGCGTTGGCATCCAACCCGTTGATCAGGCTGGTACGAGTCAGCGCATAGTGGAAGTTCTTCATTGAGGTGCGCAGATAGCCGAGCATATCGCCGTCGTCATTGTCTTCGATCTGATTCTTGATGCCTGCGGCCGCGGTATTGCCCGGATCGATGCAGTAGGTGGTCACGCCTGCTGCCAATGATGACGGGAAATGCGACTTGTAGGAGCCGCCGGCCACGCCGTCGGTTTCGATCATGCCCTTAAAGCCCCATTCGTTGCGGATCACCTGAGTGGTCAGCGCGGTGCTGGCTGAGGACCAGACCACACCGAGTCTGTTGAACGACATCATCAAAGCGGTGGCGTTCTCGTTGCTGACGATGCCTTCCACGCCCTTGAGCGCACCCTCGCGGAATGCCTGCTCGTTGAAGAACATGTTCAGACCTTCGCGATACAGCTCCTGATCATTGCCTGCAACATGCTTGACACCCTGTGCGAAGCCTTTCTTCTGAGCAGCTGAAAGTTCCACGAGGTTGTCAAGGTAGACCATGATGCTGTCTTCGGACCAGTATTCGCCATTGCGCCCGCCGAACGGAGTGCGGTGCAGATTGCCGCCACCACCCCATCCGACCGGGGTCTTGGCATACAGGGCTTCCTCACCGACCAGTTCGCCACGACGTTGCATGCGTCCATAATCCCAAGTGCTGGCGAGCACATTGGTCGCCGGATACAGGGTGACGTCACGGGCGTCACCGTACTCTTTGGCGTAGGTATTGCCGCCGACGCTGGCGGTACCGTCACCAACCGCATACGCCGGTCGGTTCACGGAAGCCGCTTCGGCCGTGCCGAACAAATCGGAAAGCTGGGTGGTCATCTCATCGATGGTCATTTCGTCAAGATATTTGTTCCAGGTCTCGTCATCGTTGTAATCGACGTCTTTCATCATCACGAACGTCAGACCATTGTCGGCTCCCTGCGTGTAGTCGCTGACGGACTTGGAATCCTTGGACTGCCGATACAGATCACCCTTAAGCAGTTCGATCATCTTGCCGGTAGCGGTCATCTTGACCGGTTCGGTCGGGAAGGTGCCTTTCCAATCGGAACGGGTCAGATAGGTGACGGCACCATCCTTCCAATAGTTCGCGTCGGCATCCTCGAACCGGTTGGTGACCCGTTCGCCCGCATCGGATTTGGCATAGGTCTTGGTGTCGACGTCGTCATACGACCACCGGTAGGTTTTGGCCGCATCCCCTTCCACCGGCTTGCCATCGAAGTCGGTCATACCAGTGGCGTTTTCGGCCGCAAGTACATTATTCAAAGCATCATGCGCATTGTCGCCAATGGTGAAATAGTAGTCACCGGCGCTCAGAATATAGCCCTTGGCCTTGGTGTAGTCATAGCTGGCCAACAGGTAGCGGTCCACCGTAACGTCCACGGTTTCGGAAGCACCCGGCTGCAATGTCTTGGTACGGCCTTAGCCGGCAAGCTGGATGGCGGATTTCTCGACCAGATTCTTCCGCTCATATTCACCATACGGGGTCTGCGCATACAGTTCCACTACAGAGGCACCCGCAATATCACCGGTGTTCTTCACCGTTACCTTGGCGGTGAATTCATCCTTGTCACGGTCGTAGCTCACACCGTCGAGCGTCTGTTCAAAAGTGGTGTAGCTCAGACCGTACCCAAACGGATAACTGACTTCGTCCGCATAGTTCCATGCCGAGGCACCATGTGAAGCTCCGACCGAGCTGGCCGCTCCGCTGCCCGGATTCGTCACGGCGTCCGCGTAGCGGGTCTCATAGTATTTATAGCCGACATAGATGTTCTCGGGCTGTACGGTCACATTATCGATATTGACCGGCTTATCGCTGACTGCGGCGTTCACTTCATCGACGTTCGTCCATTGGTTTGAGTTCTGGCTGGAAGTGTGCGCGGCCGGCGACGACATGGAATCGACGGCATACGTGTCGGTCAAACGGCCCGAAGGGTTGGCCTTGCCCACCAACAGATTGGCCACTCCTTCGAAACCACGCTGCCCTGGATTGCCGATCCACATGCAGGCATCCACACCGTAGTCATCAAGCCAGCCGACCTCCATCGGAAAGGCGGAATTGAGCAGCACGATGGTCTTGGAGAACTTGCCGGAATCCTTGATCATCCGCAGCAGGTCCTTCTCGTCCTGATGCAGACTCAGAGCACTGATGCCCTCCGGATCCTTCATCATCATCTCCTTGTCTTCACCGCCTTCACGGGCAAGCATGACGATGGCGACATCGTGGTAATCGTCCTGCCAGCTGGCCTTGAGCTGATCGGTATAGAACGATGCCGGCTCCTCGCCAAGCACCGGGGCGTCATTCAACGCGCCATTCGAACGTGGATCGCCGGAAACCTGCAGGTTGTTGCTGGCCACACGCTTGGTATCGCTCTTCGAATAGGCGTCAAACAGAGTGTTGTTCACCGAGAAACCGGCATGTTCCAGTGCGGATTTCAGATCAATCACATATTTGCCGATGTCGGCGGCGCTGTTGGCGCCACCCGGGCTGTAGACCGGCTGCACCACGGCGTGGCCGAACAACGTGACATGTTTGTCTGAGGCAAGCGGCAGCGTGCCGTCGTTGTTGCGCAACAGCACCGAACCCTCCTCCTGCTCAAGCACGGACTCGCCGTACGCGTCGGCGATGAGCTTCTGTAGATTTTCGGCATTCAAGTCGCCATATTCGCTGGCGTAGTACGTAGTGTTTCCGCCGCCTTCACCGGCGACGATTCTCGTGCTGGACGTTCCCAGCGCGGAGTTGATCGTTCCCGCATACATGTACGAGCATTGCGTCCCACAGATGCCAAGCACCAGCAATGTGCCTGTCACCGATGTGAGCCCTCGCCACAGCAGACCGGAATTCCCTTTCATCTCGACTCCTTCGTTGTCACATGTTGATACCGACATCAATGTCAATTCCATGGTGCGCGGCACGGCCACCCCCTACCTTCCCGGATGGTGTAACTGGTCATTCCCAGGGGCATAACTGGTTCTTTCGCCATTCGACCCGAGCATGTGACGTTTCCTATAATGGAATCCGTCGCAATGAGGAGGCATGAACACCGTGAGGATCGCAATCATCGACGATGACGCCGACGAACGCAAGACCCTGCAGGCATCGTTCGAACGGCTTGCGCAGGAGAGCGGATCCGCAATCGTCATCATTGAATTTGCCGGCGCCGATGATTTTCTTGACGGCTACGACCGCTCCTTCGACCTGATCTGCATGGATATCGACATGCCCGGCACCGACGGCATGTCCGCCGCACAACGCCTACGTCAGATGGACGCCGATGTTCCACTGGTATTCGTCACCAACATGGCGCAGATGGCGATTCATGGCTATGCCGTACATGCGTT
>OIIG01000266.1_pt1 | contig 13798 bp, 11 predicted proteins | sample 1583191 | NCBI WGS metagenome assembly OIIG01 (sample SAMN02674970, study PRJEB24791) | human gut metagenome, SKBSTL043 | isolation source: stool | host: Homo sapiens | place: USA
TTCGCGTTTATCAAGGTGAACATTTAAGTATTAAAAACGGGAGTGAAACAAATGATGACCATTGCACAGATAATGGAAAAGATGATCGCCTTTTCCGAAGGGAATATCCATGACATCACGCACCTGAGCTGCGTGTGGACCTATGCCAAAACCATTGGTGAGCTGGAGGGGCTGGACGCAGACACGCAGTTTATTCTGGAGGTGGCGGCCATCACCCACGATATCGCCTGCCCGCTCTGCCGCAAAAAGTACGGCAACACCAATGGTAAATATCAGGAGCAGGAGGGTGCCCCGCTGGTGCGGGAGTTCTTGGCGGATACCGGCATGACAGCGGCACAGATCGACCGTGTGGCCTATCTGGTAGGGCACCACCATAGTCCGGCGCAGATCAACGGCATTGACTATCAGATTCTGATTGAGGCAGATTATATCGTCAATGCGTCCGAAAGCGGGTACGACCAGCAGGCAATCCGAACCTTTATGGAACATACGATGAAGACGGCCGCAGGTATCCGGCTGACGAAAACAGTGTTTGGAGTGTAAAAATGATTCAGAAGCATTGCTTTGAATGCGGTACGGCATTGATTGAAAAAGAACTGGAAGAAGAGGGCATTGTGCCTTATTGCCCGAAATGCCAGCAATACCGGTTCCCGATGTACAATGTGGCAGTCAGCATGATTGTTGTGGATGAGGAAACCGGGAAAATTCTGCTCATCCAGCAGTACGGCAAGCCCTCTTATATTCTGGTGGCTGGATATGTGAACCGCGGTGAGGCAGAAGAACACGCCGTGGTGCGGGAAGTCCGGGAAGAAACCGGGTTGGAAGTAGAGCACCTCCGGTTCAACCGTACCAAGTTTTTTGAGCCGTCTAACACGCTGATGTGCAACTTTACGGCTTTCGTCAGAACCGCAAAGGCGCTGCATATCAACCACGAAGTGGACCGCTGCAAGTGGTTCACCCCGCAGGAAGCCAGAGAAAACATCCGTCCCAACAGCCTTGCAGCGGAATTTTTGAATGCGTATCTGGACGAAGTGGGGAATAAGCCGATGGAGATGTGATTCGTGGCTGTGCCGCGGGAATTTATGCGACTTTTCAAATTGAAAGTATCCGCTCGACCCGCAGCAGGCTCTGAAGCGGGAAATCGAAGAAGAACTGGACACGGAAATCGCCGTGGAGGATTTAATTGGGACAATCGAGTACGATTATCCGGCGTTTCATCTTTCCATGGACTGCTTCTGGTGTGAAGTGGTTTCCGGCGATCTTGTTCTGAAAGAAGCGGAAGCTGCACGATGGCTGACAAAAGATGACATTGATTCCGTTCCGTGGCTCCCGGCGGATCAGACCATTTTGGATGTTATCAGAAACTCAATGCAGCCAGTGAAACCACTCCATACCAGTGAATATGACAAAGAACCTCTGCAGAGATGCTGAGTGTTTACGGCATGAAGGATGAACTGCGCCGTCCCATAATGCTGCTGGTGAAAGCCGCTATTCCGAAAAAATCGTAAAACAGAGGCCTCCGAATTTTTTCTTAATAAGAAAGAGATTCGGAGGCCTTTATTGGTTGATTTAGCTAATTCTGTTCACGCAAGCTGATGCAGGACCTGCCGGACGCTGTAACCGTCTTTCTTGAAATCGGAGAACAGAGCATCGATGCGGGTAGGCGTCACGCAAATCAGATTCATCGGTGAGGGCAGTTTTTTCAGAGCGTCCAGCGGGATCTTCTTGAAAGCAGCATGGGTGTTGTACTCCTCCGAGAAAGGCTCGACCATCGCCGGTGACCTGCAGGCTCCTGAGATTGCCAAAACCATCATACTTGTCGTAAATGGCAAGGCAGACGTGACTGTTCTTTTCCAGTCCGATGAACTTTCTCCCGCCTTCCGAGAACATCTAGAACTTGCCGTCATTGAAAACCGTCATTCGCCTACATTGATCGTTGCAACTGTTACCACCCGGACGGAAAAGAAGAAAAAATAGCCCACCCATGTGCTGGTGGATTCCAACCCGGCCTTTGAAGAACCGTCCATGATTCTTCTGGAGCAGATCTTCACGATCGATAAATCCCGCATCGAACGCTTTATGGGCTATGCCAGCAAGGCTGAAATGCTCCGCATTGATATGGCTTTGCTGGTCAGTCTGGCTCTGAACGTTCTGAGCGGAAACCGCAGCGAATAGCGGACAACCAGTAACCCGTAAAAATGAGGTGATAGCGATGTAATCGGAGGTGAGTGAGCCATGCGAAAGAGTGCCCCCATTGAAGTGGTGGTACATTACCCCAAAACGAAAGAGGGATGGGACGAACTCGGAAAACGGGTCGCAGCCGCCCACGCCAACTATGTGATCGAAAAAATCGACCGTCTGAACTGCCCCACATGGCAGAAGCTCGAATTGCTGCAGGCGGTGATCGATACTACCAAAGGAACTTACAAACCCAAGGAACACCAAAAGCCCGGCTGGCAGCCGAGCCGATAAACAAAGCCCCACGCTCAACATATGCTTTTCTGCTCTGACCAGAGACGGTCAGATTCAGAGGCAGTGTTGAGCGTGGGGCTTTTTGTGTTACATAAGTTTTTGGAATTTTGCTGACAAAATAAAATCATTGATTGTTGGCAGCCAATATGGTATCCTATGGCATTGCATAACACGCAAAACAGTTCCACTTTTTTCTGAAAGAGCGTATCGAAACCGTCCTGATGGAGCAGCAGAAAAAGCTTTTTGAAAAGTAAAAGCTCTTGCGTCCCGTGAAAAAAGAAGGTAATATAAATACAGAGCAAGACACAGAACGCAGGGAGGGATGAAAACCATGTTTTACGAGATCATGCACCGGGAAAGCTGTGTGGCACAACTCAGCACGACAGGGGAATGCAGGGTCTGCCTCGAGGATTTCATGCCCTATGATCTGGTTCTGGTGGAATCGGATGATTTTGACGAGCGCATCAATAATGTAACGAACTTTTACTATTGGTGCGCCTCCCGGATGTTGACGTTGGATCGCACCTACGCCAAGGAAATCCTGAACAGTATCGGTGCATCTCAGAGTGTTACGGACAGGGAACGAGCACAGATTGCATTATCCTACCATTGTCTGTCTTTGCTGGATGTGTTCTGGGTGAAAGAAGAAAACGAGAAGATTCGATTCGAGGATATCAACCTTTTTGCACACTCCTTAAGCAATGCGCTTGTGGATATTGCGCTGCGGGGGCACCAAATGACGGTGACAAACGCCCATCTTCTGGCAAATGACCTGTCTACGGGCGGCTTGTACCCCAAGGCGTGGGTGCGAAAAGAGGATGGCTTCTATCTTTACAAGGATGGTGGCAGGGAAGCGGTGGAACGTGAAGTGCTGGCAAGCAAAATCTGCCGGTGCTTTGACTGCCATCAGGTACTGTATGAGCAGGGGATGTTTGAAAATGAGCCGGTTTCTATCAGCAAAATCATGACATCTCAGCGATACAGTCTTGTGACCTATGCAGCCTATGACGTCTACTGCACGAACCATGATTGGAACACGCTGGATAAGATCTTAGAGTTGGATGCTCCCAGCTACTATATGATGAACATTCTGGATTATCTGGTGGGCAATACCGACCGTCATTGGGAAAATTGGGGTCTGCTGGTAGACAACGAAACCAATCAGCCCATCCGTCTGCATGACCTGATGGACTTCAACCGGGCGTTTCAGCAGTACGACACGCCAGAAGGCGCAAACTGTCTGACCGTGGGAAAACGCCATCTGAGCCAAAAAGATGCTGCAGTGGAAGCGGTGCGGAACATCGGACTGAACCAAGTCCGTCAGGTGGAGCACACCGTATTCTCCGAGCATCCGGCATGGAAAGCAACGTTTGAAGAACGACTGCGTGTTTTACGGAACGCCATGTAAGTCAGAGCGAATATCAGAATAATTGAAACAGAATGATTCCATAACGAAAGCCCGTCTGCGCTGCCACATATCGTGGCTTGCAGACAGGCTTTTTCGTTTGACCGGAGAAAAATTGCCATACCTCACATGCGAAGCATAAGATGGAAAATCGAGCCTTAAAGATTTCGAAGGTATTCTTCAACGTTTTGGTATTGGATGCCGTTCAGGAACGGATGTTGTGTTTTTTCTTGAACGTGATTTTTATAAGGCAGCTCTTTTGGTAAAATGACCACATGAAGAAGGAACAACAGACTTCTGAAGGAGGACAAAATAATGGCAAACCACCCGCCCGTCTGCCGTTTTGCGCCCGGTGACCTTGGGGTACATCCGGCTGCCGCAGGAGCACCACAGCAGACCGGTCAGCAGCGCCTCGTTGCCCCGGGATGCGTGGTAGGACTTGGATTTGTTCCGCTCCAACGATTCCAGCACCCGGATCCACCGGTTGTAGGAAAGCACGCCCGGTTTTTGTTTGGTTTATACAGCAGCTTTGCAGAGCAATGCGCCTGTTACCCGTATATTTTCCCCACGATCTTTCCTCGTGCTGCGGCGGGCAGGAGTTTGCACAAAAGGCTCAGGAATTTATACTGTGCGCCGGCAACGTAAACGACTGCCGGGTTCTTTTTCTCCACAATACCGGCGATGTACCGCCCAATGCGTGCCGGGTCCATGCCGTTTTGCTCGTCATGCTCCATCTGACTGACGCTCCGGGAGATGCGCCCGCCGTATTCATCATCGCCGAGAATGCTTTTCTGACGTGCTTTTGTAAATCCGGTGCAGATGTCACCAAGCTCTACGACGGTAACATGGATGCCGTAGGGTTTGACTTCATTTGCCAGAGCGTAAGAGTAAGAGGAAACGGCAGCTTTGCTTGCAGAGTAGAAGGTCTGGAACGGAATGTGTGCTACGGCGGCAACGGAGCTGATGTTCACAATATGCCCTTTCCCCTGACGGCGCATAAAGGGGAGAACCGCTTTATTTACAGTGACCGTTCCGAAAAAGTTCACATCAAACTGTGCTTTGGCTTGCTCCATGGACGTAAACTCCACCGCACCGGAAATGCCAAAACCTGCACAGTTGATCACTGCATCAATTTTGGACTCTTTTTGGATGACCTGCTGCACAGCGGCGTTGACCGCATCTTCATCAGTCACATCGACAGACAGATGGGTAACACCCTCCATAGGGATATTTCTGCGGCTGAACTCATAGACGATGCAGCCATTCTCTTTCAGAGCAGATGCCGTGCACCGTCCGATGCCGGAACTTCCTCCGGTAACAATGACCACCTTGTTGGTTTCCTCTGCCATGATTTTCCTCCTGAAAATGTTGATCTGGTTCGAGTATACCGCATCGAAGGGGCGGCTGTCTATACGGATCGCCGGAATGTGGAAAAGTACAGGGATCAACTTGCGCAAATTTTTACGCAGCCAATGCCAATTAGCGCTTGAAATCGAAACGCTGCGCAAGTATACTATACTCGCTATACTGTACAAGCTTGATCAAAAATCAGTATGCCAGTTGACCATAAAAGACATACCAGAATTGAAGTGCGCGGCAGAATCAAAACCCTACGAGGATGAAAATGAAATTCGATAGAAGACTTACAGATGAAATCTACACTTCCGACACGGTAAGGCTGGGAAAAGATGCATTTCAGGCCATGCAGGAGACGATCTATCATAATGGCGGTGTCGGAACCATTACCGGGTACTATGATGCCGAATTGTCGATCCTGTCGGTCAGTGATCTGTTGCTGCATAATCTGAACCACAGCTATGCATCCCTGATGGAGCAGACAAAGGGTTCGCTGAAGAATCTTTTCAATCAAAAGGATGCTACGTTCCTCGACAATGCGCGCTTTCGTCAGATCCAGGGCGGAGGAGAAGGGCAGATCCTCACGGCAGATGGCTCTCCCGTCTATGTGCGTCTCTACAAAAAAGATGCAGTCGATACGGATGGAACACCGATCTGGGTCCTGTCCGTACAGATGAACTGGGCGTATGAGAACCTTGCGCTGGTTAATGAATCCATCCATTCTGCACTATGGTATTTTGAGTGTAATGAAAACGGTGAGATCGTTCATGTGAACTGGAGCCATGCGTTCCGGCAGATCCTTGGATATCATGACATTCTGGATTTTCCGAATAAACTGGATTCGTGGTCGAACCTTCTGCACCCGGAGGACTATGACCGGGTAATGCAGCTGCTTTTGGAAACGATTGCGGACAAAACCAATACTACAAAATATAATGTTGAGTACCGACTGAAAATGCAGGATGGCCAATACCAGTGGTTCCGGGCATCGGCGGAGGTGATACGCCGTCTGGATGGCTCGGCCAATCGAATTGCCGGAATCATCAGCAACATTGACGCGGAAAAAAGAAGCCGGATGCAGGCGCAGCGGGCAGCGGCATTTCACCGTGCATTTACCAGCGCAAACCTCTGCGAATACTATGTAAATCTGGAAAAGAACACCTTTGATACGTTCAAAGTGGAGCCCTCTTTGATGACGGCCTTTGAGCAGAACCACACATGGGATGGACTGGTCCGATTCTTTGTGGATCACTATGTGGTGGAAGAGGACAAAAAGCCTGTAACGGATTTCTGCAATCGCGCCTACATCACGGAAAAACTAAAGGGGCTTGAGACGGAGCTGCGTCAGGAGTGCCGCATCGTTCTGGATGGGGAGGAACGATGGGTCAGCAACGTGGTCATGCGCGGCGAGATCGAAGATTCTGAATATGCGATGATTTTTCTGCGGGACATCACAGAGTCCAAAGCAGAGACGGCACGGCGGATGCAGATGGCCTCAGATAACGCATCGATGGATCTTTTGATCAAGAGTATGGTGCGCCTGCTGGACCGCTTTGTCGTCTGCGATCTGGAGAATGACCGGTATCGGTTCTATAATCTGCAAGGTGAAATGATATACGCGCCGACGGGAACCTACCATGATTTTGTGGAGCAGGTGGTTGCAAAGTATAAGACACTGGAACCGCTGGACGCATTGGCTGCTCTGATTTCACCGGAAAATATCCGAAAGAATCTGCAGGGCGAGAACGACATCTACAAATTTGAATACTGCTCCATAGATGAGAACACCTATAAGACCGCTTCCTTCATTCCGCTGGAGTGGGATGGCAAAAAGCTGGTCAAAGCACTGTTGGCATCTATGGATGTGTCGCAGGAGAAAAAGGCCGAGATCGAATCCCATAAGGCACTGAAGGAAGCGTACCGGGCAGCGGAAAACGCAAGCCACGCCAAGACGGAATTCCTCTCCAATATGTCCCATGACATCCGTACACCGATGAATGCAATCGTTGGCTTGACCGCCATTGCGGGCGCGAATATCGAGAGTCAGGACAGGGTGGTCGAGTGCCTTGGCAAGATCACAAAATCGAGCCGTCATCTGTTGGGACTGATCAATGAAGTGCTGGATATGGCCCGGATCGAGAGCGGGCGAATGAGCCTTGCCGAGGAGGATTTCAGCCTGCCGGAGCTGGTCGATAACCTGCTCACCCTCACAAAACCGGCAATCGACGAGCACAAACATCAGCTCGAAGTCCATGTTGAGCACATTGAGCACGAAGCTGTCTGCGGCGACAGCCTGCGCATCCAGCAGGTCTTTGTGAACCTGATGAGCAACGCCGTCAAGTATACCCCGGATGGAGGAAACATCACTTTCACGATCAAGGAAAAACCGAACGGCTTCTCGGAGCTTGGCTGCTACGAGTTTTCCATCGAGGACAACGGCATCGGTATGACGCCGGAATTCCAGAAGATCATGTTCGAGCCGTTCAGCCGGGCAGACGATCACCGGACGACCAAGGTGCAGGGCACCGGTCTTGGCATGGCCATTGCAAGAAACATCGTCAACCTGATGAATGGTGACATTCAGGTCGAAAGCGCTCCCAACAAGGGAACGAAGATCACGGTCACGGTCTATCTGAAGCTTCAGGAGAACGAGAAAGAACAGGAAAAAGAACTGCTCGATCTGCCGGTACTGGTCGTGGACGATGACAAGACCTGCTGCGAAAGCACCGTTGCAACCCTTCAGGAGATCGGCATAGCGGGCGAATGGGTCCTGACCGGCAAGGAAGCCGTGGAACGCTGCGCGGCGCGGCACAAGACCGGCCGCGACTATTTTGCGGTGATCCTGGACTGGAAGATGCCGCAGATGGACGGCATCGCAACGGCCAGAAGGATTCGGGAATGCGTCGGGGAGGACGTCACGATCATCATCCTGACTTCCTTTGATTTCAGCGAGATCGAAGAAGAAGCCAGAGCAGCGGGCGTGAATGCGTTTATGGCAAAACCGCTGTTCCGTTCCCGTCTGACGGCAACTCTGCGGCAGTTTACATCCGGGAAGAAAGAGAAAAACGCCCGGAACTATCTGGAAGACTTTGCAAAGGAAAACTATGCGGGCAAGCGGATCCTTCTTGTGGAAGACAACGCGCTGAACCGTGAGATCGCAACCGAGATCATAGGCATGACGGGCGTGACCATTGACATTGCCGAAAACGGAAAAATTGCAGTCGAAAAGGTGATGGAAGCGCCAGAAAAGTGGTACGATCTCATTTTTATGGACATCCAGATGCCCATCATGAATGGTTACGAAGCCACTGCTGCGATCCGTGCCCTTGCCGGCAGCCGGGGCAAAGTGCCCATCATTGCCATGACGGCAAATGCCTTTGCCGAGGACGTGCAACTGGCAAAGAACACCGGCATGAACGAGCATATCGCCAAACCGCTTGATTTGAATAAGCTGAACGATGTGCTGAAACAGTGGCTGTGATCTGTGCATTGCCGTAAGGCGCGTGATAAGGCTGAAGCCCCAATTGCTCCAGCCAATGTCAGAGTTTCATAATTGTCCATCAAAAATACGTTGGTACGTTTTACACTGTGACGATTCAAAAAACAGAGGAGAGGTATTTTACTATGATCTACAAAAAGCGATACGGTCAACCGTTTGATACCGAAAGTGTAGTGGGTTCTTTTTTGCCCATGATGGAAACGATCCCCTATCTGACCAAGGAGCCGGATGGTTTCTCCTATGCCATGGAGCCGCAGGATGTCCTGTATGGTCTTGGCGAAAACGTCCGTGGTATCAACAAGCGCGGGTGGGTGTACGAAAGCAAATGCTCCGATGACGGCAACCATACCGAGGGCAAATCCTCGCTGTACGGTGCTTATAATTTTATGATCGTGTCCGGCAAGGATACATTTGGCGTTTTTATCGACTACCCGGGCAAGGTCACCTTTGACTGCGGCTACACCGACCTGGATACCTTACGCATCACGGTGGCCGAGGAAAATTACGATCTCTACATCATTGAGGGCGAAAGCCTGACCGATATTGTGCACCAGTTCCGCCAGTTGGTGGGGCGCAGTTATATTCCGCCCAAATGGGCTTTTGGCAACGCCCAGAGCCGCTGGAGCTACATGAACGAGGACGAGGTCCGCGAGGTGGTGGCAAATTACCGTGCCAACAATATGCCGCTGGACGCTGTGGTTCTGGATATTGATTACATGGAGCGTTACAAGGACTTTACGGTGGATGCGCAGCGCTTCCCGCGTTTTGCAGACTTTGCCGCCGAGATGAAAGCGCAGGGCATCCATCTTGTCCCCATCATCGATGCAGGAGTCAAGGTCGAAGAGGGATATGATGTGTACGAGGAAGGCGTGAAAAACGGCTACTTCTGCACGAATCAGGATGGCACCCCCTTTGTAGCCGGTGTATGGCCGGGACGAGTACACTTCCCCGATATGCTCAACCCGGAAGCCCGCGCTTGGTTTGGCAGTCAATATAAAGTTCTGCTGGATCAGGGGATCGAGGGCTTCTGGAATGATATGAACGAGCCTGCGATCTTCTACGCAGAGGAAAGACTGAAAAAGACCTTTGCTAAAATTGGGGAATACAACGAGCAAAACCTGGATATTTCCAGCTTTGGTGCTTTTACCAGCATGGTGGCAGAGCTTTCCAACAACGAAAACGATTATAAGCTGTTCTACCACAACACCAAACAGGGGCGTATGCGGCACGACAAGGTACATAATCTTTTTGGTTATAACATGACCCGTGCGGCAGGCGAGGCTTTTGAGCGGCTGGAGCCGGACAAGCGCATTTTGATGTACTCCCGTTCTGCCTGCATCGGGATGCACCGGTATGGCGGCATCTGGACCGGCGACAACCATTCTTGGTGGAGCCACATTCTGCTTGCGCTGCACATGATGCCCTCCCTGAATATGTGCGGCTTCCTGTACGAAGGCCCCGACATTGGCGGCTTTGGCAGCAATACCACGGAGGATCTGGTGCTGCGCTGGTACGGCATGGGCATCTTCTCTCCGCTGCTGCGGAACCACTCTGCCAAGGACACCCGCCGGCAGGAACCCTACCGTTTTAAGAACAAGGCTGCCTTTGCCGGTATTTTACAGCTGCGCTACCTGCTGTTGCCCTACATTTACAGCGAGTACATGAAAGCTGCCCTGCACAACGGCATGTACTGTATGCCGTTGGCGTTCGCCTTCCCGGAGGACGACTTTGCCCGCCAGGTGGAGGATGAGGTGATGATCGGTGAAAGCCTGTTGATCGCCCCGGTATATGAGCAAAATGCCCGGGGTCGGTATGTTTATCTGCCGGAGGAGATGCTGCAGGTGCGGGTAAAGTGCAGCGAAAGCAACCGCATCGAAACCAGCGTGCTGCCGGCAGGCCATCATTACATTCCGGTGGAGCTGGATGAAGTGGTGCTCTTTATGCGCAAGGGACACCTTCTGCCCCTTGCCAAGGACGGCAAAAAGATCCAGAGCGTTGCCGATGTGGATTTTGCAGATCTGCGCCTGCTTGCCTATGCTCCCGATGGTGCATCCTATGAATACTATACCGATGACGGCGAGACGAAGGATTATGATAAGCCGGAACATTTTGTGCAGATCACGCTGGATGCGGATGGAAACGCAAAGAGCGATCGTGCTACGGTCAAAGTAGAAGGATAATCGTCAGTCATTACGCAGTTCCTACAGAGTGGCAGCGTTTCAGCTTGAAATGCTGTCACTCTTTTTTGTTGTCTGAATCACAGAGATCGGTTCTGTTTGAGCTGTTTCTGGGCAAGCAGGAACATCACGTCTCCAGAATTTTGTACTGAAAAAAAGGGCTGCTGCACAGGGAACAGACCTTGTGCAGCAGCCCTTTATGGTATGTAGGAACTCAGTCCTTCTTCTCGGCGGTGCGGGCAAAGAAGTTGGCGAGGACGGCACCGGAAATGTTATGCCACACAGAGAACACAGCGCCGGGGATGGTTGCCAGCGGATACTGTGCAAAGTGGGCGGCAGCCAGAGAGGTGGCCAGACCGGAGTTCTGCATTCCGACCTCGATGGAAATTGCACGGCACTTGGTGGAATCCAGCTTCAGCAGCTTCCCCACGCCAAAGCCGGTGAGGTAGCCCAGCAGGTTGTGCAGGATGACCACGGCAAGGATCAGCAGGCCGCTGGTCATGATCTTGGCGGAGTTTGCGGACACAACAGCGCAGATGATGAGCACGATGGCGGTGGTGGAGATCAGCGGCAGCACACGGACGGCGTTCTGGGTGAAAGCATGGAAGAAGTGATTGACCACAAAGCCCAGTGCGATGGGCACCAGCACCACCTTGACGATGGACAGGAACATATTTACAGGGTTCACATTCACGCGCTGGCCGGCATACAGCAGGGTGAGCAGCGGGGTGAGGAAAGGCGCCAGCACGGTGGAAACTGCGGTCATGCCAACGGACAGTGCAACGTCGCCCTTGGAAAGGTAGGTCATCACGTTAGAGGAGGTGCCGCCGGGGCAGGTACCCACCAGAATGACGCCGATAGCAAGCTCAGTGGGCAAGTGGAACAGCTGGGTCAGCGCCCATGCCAGAAAGGGCATCAGGGTGAACTGGGCAATGCAGCCGATGACCACGTCTTTCGGGCGGCTGAACACGACCTTGAAGTCCTCCGGCTTCAGGGTAAGACCCATGCCGAACATGACGATGCCCAGCAGGGTGTTGACCCATGCGGTCTTTACCACACTGAAGGTGCCGGGGAACAGCAGAGCCAGTGCCGCTACCACAATGACGATGGCGGCCATGTACTTGCCCACAAAGTCGCTTACTTTTTCCAATGTTTTCATGATGAAATCTCCTTTTTCAAAACACTTATTTTTGCGGATGCAAAGGCAATGAAACATCCGGAAAATGGCTTTCCCGCAAACAAAAACGCCTTTGTCCCTTACGGTTCGTAAGAGACAAAGGCGTATAAACTCCTCTGCGGTACCACTCTTATTGCCGGTGCAAAGCCCGGCCCCTCAGTGCGCATCCAACAATGCGCGGCCCGTGATAACGGGGGCCTGCCGTTCCCGCTTACTGGGGCGTAGATACCGCCCATTCAGCCGGAAAGCTCGGAGAGGATCTTCCCACGGACGCCCTGCACTGCCTTGCACCATCCGGCAGCTCTCTGCAGCATTCTTTCCGGGTACTCTTTCTCGTCATAGCCGAATATTTCACTGCCACGGAGTATACTCTTCTGCCGGGTCGAAGTCAAGAAAAACGACCCCTCTAGTTTTTCATCCGGCTCACGCCAAAAGTGAAGCTGGCTCATGCAATGGCTGCTTTGTCGTACCCTGCGGGGATTCGCCCTTACCGTGCCGGTGACACGGAGACATTTTTCGTTGCTCATGCCGCAGGGAACTGCTGCTGCCCGGTACTGCGGTGCGTCTGGAAATCGTGGAGCAGCGGGAGATGAAAGATACCGGTGCATCGGATCTGTCCCCGGAGAGTGGCAACAAGCCCTCCGGGGACATTTTTGTTTTTCACTATCTTTTCCGCAGGGGAAAACCATGGTATACTGAACGCAACGAATCCAAAGTTATAAAACAGGAGGTACCGTTATGAAGTGGGGAATTTTAGCGACCGGCACCATTGCCAAAAAGTTTGCATCCACGGTGGAACAGATGGGCGCAGAGGGGGAGCAGCTTGTTGCCGTGGGCTCCCGGCACATGGAAAGTGCCCAGGCGTTTGCACAGCAGTACGGCATTCCCCGCTGCTATGACTCCTACGAAGCCCTTGCCGCCGACCCGGAGGTGGAGGCCATCTATATCGCCACCCCCAATACCCTGCATTACGAAAACTGCAAGCTCTGCTTGGAGCAGGGCAAGCACGTTTTGTGCGAAAAGCCCTTTACCATCCGCCCGGAGCAGGCGCAGCAGCTGTACCGTCTGGCAGAGGAAAAGCACCTCTTTCTCATGGAGGCGTTCTGGATCTGGCTGCTGCCGCTGTACGACCGCCTGCGCGAGATTCTTGCGGCGGGCACCATCGGGGAGCTGAAGCAGATCACCTGCCAGTACGGCTTTGTGGCCTCCGGTGCCCGGAAGGACCGCAAGTTTGATTCCGGTCTGGGCGGCGGTGCGCTGCTGGATATCGGCATCTACAATCTGGGTTTTCTGCGCATCCTTACCGGACAGGACCCGGAGAGGGTGGAGACCAAAGAGGTGCACATCAACGAGTATGGCACCGACGATTACAGCCGCCTTGCGCTGACCTACCCCGGCGGCTGCAAGGCGGAGTCGGTCCAGACCATCGGGCAGGAGCTGGAGCGCAACGCCCGCATCCTCGGCACCAAGGGCAGTATTTTCCTGCCGGATTTCCAGCACGCCGAGACCATGACGCTGGAAGTGGAGGGCAAAGAGCCGGAGGTCATCCGCTGCCCGGTGGACATCAACGGCTTTGAGTACGAGATCCGGGAAGCAAGCCGCTGCGTCAAGCTGGGGCGCACCGGCAGCGACCGCTACACCCCGCAGGACAGCCTTGCCCTGACCCGCCTGATGTACGACACCCGCATGAGCTGGGGCATGAAGTTTGCGGG
>OIIG01000300.1_pt1 | contig 12731 bp, 10 predicted proteins | sample 1583191 | NCBI WGS metagenome assembly OIIG01 (sample SAMN02674970, study PRJEB24791) | human gut metagenome, SKBSTL043 | isolation source: stool | host: Homo sapiens | place: USA
CGCTCTTCCGATCTCTTCCCACGCCGGCGCAGGTGTTGGGGGACCTGCCGCTCAGCGATCAGGCGCAAGAGATCGTCGCCTATTCACGCGATGAGATTCGTGCCTGCCTGTACGGCCAGGACGATCGTTTGCTGGTGATCGTCGGTCCGTGTTCCGTGCATGATCCGGCTGCCGCACTCGATTACGCCCGTCGCTTGGCCGCGTTGAAAGACGAGCTGGGCGGAGAATTGCTGATTGTGATGCGCGTGTATTTCGAAAAACCGCGTACGACGGTCGGTTGGAAAGGCTTGATCAACGATCCCGACATCGACGGCAGCTGCAATATCAAAAAAGGCCTGCTTTTGGCCCGTCGTACGCTGCTTGGCGTATTGGACGCAGGTTTGGCCACCGCCACGGAATTCCTGGAACCAACCAGCCCGCAATACATTTCCGACGCGGTCAGCTGGGGTGCGATCGGCGCTCGCAATACGGAAAGCCAGGTGCACCGCCAGCTCGCTTCGGGCATGTCGATGCCGATCGGCTTCAAAAACGCTACCGACGGTTCCATCAAAGCGCCGACCGACTCGTGTTTTGCGTCGGCACAGCAGCATACGTTCTTCGGCATCGATCATATGGGTCGTGCGGCCGTAGTCAAAACGCTCGGCAATCCCGACTGCCATGTGGTATTGCGTGGTTCGAGCAGCGGCCCGAACTATGACGCCGAATCCGTGGCGAATGCCATGAAGCTCATCCGTGAGGAAATGCCGGTCGAATCCGCGGCGGCACACGGTCTGATCGTGGACTGCTCGCACGGCAATTCCGGCAAAGACGAACATCGCCAAGTCGAAGTGGTACGTAATATCGCAAGCCGTATCGCCGAAGGTGAGGAAGGCATCACCGGCATCATGATGGAAAGCTTCATCGAAGGTGGCAGTCAAAAACCGGCACCGCTCGCCGAACTCACGTACGGTCAATCCATCACCGACAAATGCTTGAGCTGGCAGATTACGGAAGCGTTGCTGCGCGAACTTGCGCAAGCTGTGGGCAAGCGCCGCTGGAAGTGAGCGAAGCGAAAATAAGCGAAACCGAGCGAAAAGCGTGAAGCAATCGAAAGGAACGAACGCATGAGCACAATCGCCATCATCGGCGCCATGGACGAGGAAGTCGCCAATATCGCATCCGCATTGAGCGACATCACCGTAACGGAGGAAGCCGGCGTCAGCGTGACACGCGGCACCATCGAAACCAACAAGGGCACTCGCGTCAACGTTGCGGCAACGGTCGGCGGCATGGGCACCGTCAATATCGCCGCCACCACGCAGCATCTCATCGACGCGGACCAGCCTGACGCCGTGATCTTCTCCGGCATCGCAGGCAATCTCAACACGCATCTGCACATCAACGACGTGGTGCTTGGCGGCACGTTGCGCTACCTCGACACCGACATGCGTCTCGTCGGCCAGTGGAAGCCAGGCACTGCGGACCAGCCGGTGGAGGAATTCCACTCCGACGACCGTCTGATCGAAGTCGCCGATAAGGTGCTGACCGATCTGAGCGTGCATCACATCACCGGCATCATCGCCACGGGCAACTATTTCGTGGACGATCCGAAGAAAGTGGAGCAGGTGATTCGCGAAACCGGCGCGGACGCGGTCGAAATGGAAGGCGCCGCGGTGGCGCATGTCGCGGCGCGCAACGGCCTGCCCGTGCTGGTCATCCGCGCGTTGAGCGACAATGCCGACACGGATTACGTGGAATTCAAGGAATTCGACATTTCCGAATATGCCGACACCGCGGCGAAAATCGCGGTGAACATCGTCAAGCGCATGTAAGCGCATGAAAGACGGCCCGTCCAACGCATCGGTTGCTGGACGGGCCGTCTCATATTTCGGTATGGTGAATCTCACGAAAGTGAACTGCGGGGAAACTTCCGATGGCGTGAGGGAATCGCGCACGGAAATCGCTTTCCGGAACCGCTACTGTTGAAGAAGAATGACGGATTATCGGAAGGTTAACGTATGACGCTGGAGCATGTGGTGATGGCGATTGTGGTTGTTGCCGTCGCTGTGGTCGCCTTTTTGCTGGGGCGTGCCCGTGGCGTGCAATTGGGGGAGGATGAGATCGACCCGAACGATCCAAGCCTGTTCGGCGCGCAGAAGAACATGTCGCTGTTCGGGCCGCGCGTGCCCGTGCAGTCCACGGAACGCCAGCTGATCGCCGTCATGCCGGAGGCGTTGATCGTCGTCGATTCACTGGCGTCGGTCACATACGTTTCCCCGGGCGCGCAACGTTTCGGCATTGTTGAGGACAGTGCGATGACGCTTGCCGAAATCCGCGATATTCTGCGATTGGTGTCGACCGACAGCGTGGTGCGCGAACGCGAATTGTCGATTCCGCTGGATCGAGCCGCCCGTGCGGCCGCGAAAAACACCGACGGCAAAGGCATTGAGGCAGGTAAGTTCCGTCCTTCCGACACGCTGTATCTGCATGTGCGGGTCGGCCAGATCTCCGATGATCTTTTTGCGATTTTCATTTCGGATATGAGCGAGCAGCGTCGTTTTGAGATTATGCGACGCGATTTTGTGACGAACGTTTCGCACGAATTGAAGACTCCTGCCGGTGCGATTTCCCTGCTTGCCGAAACGATCGGCGACGCTGCGGACGATCCCGGCATGGTGAAGTATTTTGCGGGCCGCATTTCCAAGGAATCCGAACGATTGACGGAATTGGTGCATCGCTTGATCGACTTGCAGAAGGCGCAAAGCACGGCTGCGGTGCTGAACGCGGAACGGCTTTCCGTGCTTGCGTTGGTACGCGAGGCGATCGTCGAAAACCAAGTGAAGGCCGAATCGAAGCATATCAATCTGGTGCTTTCGCTGAATGGCAAGCAGAAGCTGGTGCACGTCGAGGGTGCCGTAAACGCTGTCGATGAGGATGATCTGTTCATCAACGCCGATCATGAAACCATCAAAACGGCGGTGAAGAATCTGGTGGAAAACGCCGTCAACTATTCTCCGGAACACACCACCGTCGCAGTCGGCATCGGCAGTGGCGATGACGAGGTTGCGATTCGTGTCGTCGATCAGGGCATTGGCATTCCGGAATCCTCGCTGGATCGTATTTTCGAGCGATTCTACCGTGTCGATCCCGCACGTTCCCGCGAAACAGGGGGTACAGGATTGGGTTTGGCCATCACCAAACATTGCGTGCAGGATTGCGGAGGCACTATCGCCGTGTGGTCGCGTGAGGGGGAGGGATCGACCTTCACCATCACCCTGCCTCAGGCACAAGCGGTGGAAACAGCGGAAACTGCAGGGACTGCGGGAAACGTACAAACTGCGGAAGCGGATCGCATGGAAGTGACGGGCGAAACCGAACGCATCGAAACTACGCAATCCGAGTAATCCGAATAATCTGAGCTAAACCGAATACAGCAAATAACAAGCAACGTTCCCATCAACAGAGCAATGGAGGAGAAGCACTGATGACACGTATTCTGATCGTCGAGGACGAGGAATCGTATCGAGAGCCGCTGGTCTACCAGCTCACCCGCGAAGGCTACGACGTGTCCGCCGCGGCCACCGGCGAGGAAGGGCTGGAACTGTTCACCAAAGGCGGCATCGATTTGGTGTTGCTCGATCTGATGCTGCCAGGGCTTGACGGCACCGCGCTATGTCGCAGAATTCGTGAGCAAAGCCGCGTGCCGATCATCATGCTCACCGCGAAAAGCGCGGAAATCGACAAGGTGGTCGGTTTGGAAATCGGCGCGGATGACTACATCACCAAGCCGTACTCGTTCCGCGAGCTGCTGGCGCGGGTGCGTGCGGTGCTGCGACGCAACCAGATGGTGGCCGACGCGACGGAATCCTCCGATGACGATATTCCGCTGATCTGCGGCGACATTTCCATGAAGATCGGCCAGCATGAGGTGATGGTGCGCGGAGAGAACGTGTTCTTCCCGCTGAAGGAATTCGAGCTTCTCGAATATCTCATGCAGAACAAGGGCCGTGTGATGACCCGCCACCAGCTGATCGACCGCATTTGGGGGTCCGATTACGTTGGCGACACCAAAACGTTGGATGTACACGTCAAGCGTGTCCGCTCCAAAATCGAGGAGGATCCGGCGCATCCGAAATATCTGACCACCGTGCGCGGTTTGGGCTACAAAATTGACGTTCCTGCGGAATAAAGCGGAAATATCGCGATAGATGGAAATATATAAGATAAAACACTGCGATTCCAGTAATCATCGTAAGTTTCCGAATAATTGATTATTAATTGATAACTGAATGTAAGACCGTGGTATCACGGTAGTCGCCGAAGATCGGTGAATGGAAATGACGAAAACGTCCGAAGTGTCGTAGAGTGTTCATCTTCCGTTCACCGATTTTGGTTTTGCGGGACCCAAACCACCAATAGGCTTGACAGTGTCATGAAGAACGATGGCGACAACAGCATATGAAATGTCAGAAACATACGCCATCAGAATGTTGACAGAGGGAAAAGAATAATGCGTAATTCCATTCTCGTACGCTCCATTGCAGCTGTGTCCGGCATTGTGATGCTGGCTTCTGTCGCGGCTTGCGGCGACAACACTGCTTCCAACACTGATTCTTCGGCTAGCACCGACACCAAGACCACCGAAGCCGTGTCCGGCAACTTCTCCGGCGCTGGCGCTTCCTCCCAGCAGACTGCTGTGGAAGCCTGGATCGCCGGCTTCCAGGGCACCAACCCGGATGCCAAGGTCGCCTACAACCCGTCTGGTTCCGGCGCTGGCGTTTCCACCTTCCTGACCGGCGCCACCGCATGGGCCGGCTCCGATGCCGCCCTGTCCAATGACGAGGTCGAGCAGTCCAAGAGCGTGTGCGCTTCCGGCAACGCCTTCGACATCCCGGTCTACGTCTCCCCGATCGCCGTGGTCTTCAACCTCAACGGCATCTCCGGCAAGGGCAAGACCCTGAACATGGACGCCGACACCATCGCCAAGATCTTCGACGGCAAGATCACCAAGTGGAACGATGACGCCATCAAGCAGCAGAACCCGAAGGTCGACCTGCCTGATCTCGACATCACCGTGGTGCACCGCTCCGACAAGTCCGGTACCACCAAGAACTTCCTGAGCTACGTCAAGGATGCTGCTGGCGACGCTTGGAGCTACGAGCTCGGCGAGAACTGGCCGAACGAGGTTGGCCAGGGCGCTAAGGGTACTTCCGGCGTGATCTCCACCGTGCAGCAGGCTGACGGCACCATCGGCTACGCCGATGCTTCCCAGGCTGGCGAGCTCGGCACCGTTGCAGTGAAGGTCGGCGACGATTACGTGCCGTTCTCCGCTGAAGCCGCTGCCAAGGTTGTGGACGCTTCCCCGCTCGACGAATCCGCCACTGGCGACAACCGCGTGGTCGTCAAGCTCGACCACAACACCACCGAGGCTGGCGCCTACCCGATCGTGCTTGTCTCCTACGACATCGCCTGCCCGGCATACAAGGATGCCGACACCGCCAAGTTCGTCAAGTCCTGGCTCACCTACGTGGTCAGCGACGAAGGCCAGCAGACCGCTGCCTCCGCAGCAGGCTCCGCTCCGCTGTCCGACACCATGCGCCAGAAGGTCCTCAAGTCCATCGACGCCATCGAAACCAAGTGAGCTTTGATACAGTAAGCGATAGGCTCTCGGTGAACGGCAACTGACCGTCTGTTTCAGGCCGCAGCCGCAACATGAAAGCGGGTGCGGCCTGAAACGGTACCTGCAGGTAAAACAAAAAACGCAGTCATCGCAAGTAATCGCAGATCTGTTTCAAACAATCGCAAGTTAAGGAGAACCCGTGAGTTCGCAAAGCAAAACGGCACAGCAGCCGGTGAGCGGCAAGAACGCGGATAAGGTGTTCAAGGGCGTGGCCTACGCCTGCGGCATCCTGATCCTCGTCGTGCTCGCCGCGGTCGCGCTGTTCCTGCTGTTCCGCGCATGGCCGTTGATCGGCGGCGATCAGCAGGCCAACAGCGACACCATCAGCAACTTCACCGGCGGCAAGGCCTCCAGCTTCTGGGGCTACGTCGGACCGCTGCTGTTCGGCACCGTGCTGATCTCCGCGCTGGCACTGTTGATTTCCTTCTTCGTGTCGGTCGGCATCGCACTGTTCATCTCGCACTACGCGCCGAAGAAGCTCGCCACTGTCTTGAGCTATGTGGTCGATCTGCTCGCCGCAATTCCGTCCGTTATCTACGGTCTGTGGGGTGGCCTGGTGCTGGTGCCCGCCATCTACCCGTTCTGGAATTGGGTGGCCAAGTATCTTGGCTGGATTCCGCTGTTCGCAGGTCCTGCCGCCAATCCTTCCCGTACCGTCGCCACCGTGGCCGTGGTGCTCGCAGTCATGATCCTGCCGATCATCACCTCCATGTCCCGCGATATCTTCCTGCAGACTCCGCGCCTTCAGGAAGAGGCCGCGCTTGCTCTTGGCGCCACCAAGTGGGAAATGGTCAAGCTTGCGGTGCTGCCGTTCGGCAAGTCCGGTGTGGTGTCCGCTTCCATGCTTGGCTTGGGTCGTGCGCTTGGCGAAACCATGGCCGTGCTCATGATCCTGTCTCCAGGTCTCAACTACTCCATCAAGCTGCTGCAGGCTTCGCAGAACCAGACGATCGCAGCCAACATCGCCGCGCAGTATCCTGAAGCCAACGATCTCGGCGTGTCCGTGCTGATCGGCACCGGCCTGGTGCTGTTCCTCATTACTTTCGTGGTGAATTTCATCGCCCGTAAGCTTACCGAGAAAGCGAGTGCGTGATGACCGCAGTGAATAACAACGCTTCTCCGATGGACGGTGCCCCCGTCATCGATTTCGACAAGTTCAAGCCGACGCGTTCCTTTACCGCTGCACGTAAGCGCAAGGATCTTGCGATGCGCGTACTGATCGCTCTTGCGTTCATTGTGGCGCTGATTCCGCTGTTCTCGGTGCTGCTCACCACCATCGTCAACGGTGTCAAGAGGCTGAACCTCAACTTCCTGAGCTACAACATGACCGGTGTGGTCGGCGGCAATCCGACGCCGTCCGGTGGCTACGGCGGTATTCAGCACGCCATCATCGGTACGCTGGAAATCACGTTCGGCGCCATGATCATCTCCATTCCGATCGGTCTGATGTGCGCCGTGTACTTGGTGGAATATTCCAACCGTGGCAAGCTGGCTCGCGTCATCACCCTGCTGGTCGACGTGATGAGCGGTATTCCGTCCATCGTCGCAGGTTTGTTCGCATTCTCGATGTTCACGATTCTGATTGGACCTGGCACCATCAACGGTTTCGAAGGTTCCGTGGCACTGTCGCTGCTGATGCTGCCGACCGTGGTCAAGTCCTCTGAAGAAATGTTGAAGATCGTGCCTCACGACTTGCGTGAAGCGTCGTATGCTTTGGGTGTTACCAAGCAGCGCACGATTACGAAGATTGTGTTGCGTACCGCTTTGCCGGGCATTGTTTCGGGTGCGATTCTCGCCGTCGCCCGTGTGATTGGTGAGACCGCTCCGTTGCTGATGACCGCAGGCTACATCGCCTCCACGAACGTCAACCTCTTCTCCGGCCAGATGACCACCCTTCCGGTGTACGTCTACCAGGAGTACTCCAAGCTCAACGCGAATTGCCCGGCTTCCGCCGACGCTTCCTGCGTGACCACCATCCCGATGGAACGCGCATGGGCCGCGGCTCTCGTGCTGATCCTCATCGTGCTTATCCTCAACCTTATCGGTCGACTCGTGGCGAAGGTCTTCGCCGTCAAGTCGGAACGATGAGCGGTAGTCTTACATACAGAAACAACATATAAGGAACCAAAATGGGACAACGTATTGATGTCAATCATCTGAACATCTACTACGGCGACTTCCTGGCCGTTGAAGATGTGAACATCAACATCGAAGCCAACAAGGTCACCGCTTTCATCGGACCTTCCGGCTGTGGCAAGTCCACGGTGCTGCGCACGCTCGACCGCATGCACGAGATCATTCCGGGCGCTCACTGCGAAGGCGAGGTGTTGCTGGAAGGCAAGAACCTGTACGACAAGGACATCGACCCGGTTGCCGTGCGTCGCGATGTCGGCATGGTGTTCCAGCGTGCGAACCCGTTCCCGACCATGTCCATCCGCGAGAATGTGCTCGCTGGCGTGAGGCTCAACAACCGCAAGATCTCGAAGTCCGATGCGGACGATCTGGTCGAATGGGCTCTGCGTGGCGCCAACCTGTGGAACGAAGTCAAGGATCGTCTTGACAATCCTGGCATTGGTCTTTCCGGTGGTCAGCAGCAGCGTCTGTGCATCGCCCGCGCTGTGGCCGTGCACCCGCAGGTGCTGCTGATGGACGAGCCGTGCTCCGCTCTTGACCCGATTTCGACGTTGGCTGTCGAGGATCTGATCAACGAGCTCAAGAACGACTACACCATCGTGATCGTGACGCACAACATGCAGCAGGCCGCCCGTATCGCCGACTACACCGCGTTCTTCAACCTGAAGGCAGTCGGCCAGCCGGGTCACCTCGAGTACTTCACCGACACGACCACCATGTTCAACAACCCCCAGAACGAAGAAGCCGAGCGCTACGTATCGGGACGCTTTGGCTGATCGGCAAAGCCGATCCGCCAAAGCGTAGCGTTGGCCCAGTGGGTCAACGCAAGCGAGCTTTAGCGAGCCAGCAAATTATGTTTCGCTTTGCGAAGCTCCTTAATTGCACGCGGCTGATCGGCAAATCATCTCTTACTCCCGCTTGCGGGGGATTGTCGCACGGATGTGCGGTCGAAAGTGGTTGCTTCGCTAACCATTTCGATCCCATTCGTGGCGGCCATTCCCCTGAGCGGGAGTTTTTTGTATGTGATACCTGATCGCGACACGCTCTATTGATAATGATTCTCAATTAAGTTATGATGGTGTTATATCACGTTAGGGAGGATCTATCATGTACCGTATTGTGAGAATTGCGATTGCCGCACTTGCTTCTGTAGGAATGCTTGCGTCGGTTGCTGCGTGTGGAAGCGGCCGATCGTCGTCCGAAAAAAACGGAACCATCGAAGTGGTCGCTTCCGTGAATCAGTGGGGTACCGTGGCGAAAACCTTGGGCGGTGGCAACGTCAACGTAACCAGCATCATCAATTCCACCAATGTGGATGCGCATGATTACGAGCCAACGACGTCGGATATCGCCAAACTGCAGAAAGCGCAAGTCATCATCGTCAATGGAGCCGGCTACGACGCATGGGCGGTCAAAGCGGCGCAATCCGCCAACGCAACCATCGTCAATGCCGCTGCAGTCGGCGGGGTGAATGACGGCGAAAATCCGCATGTTTGGTTCTCCGCCGATGTGCGCAAGGCAGTGGCACAGGCGATCACCGAAGCGTACGAACAGGCCGACGCCGCGAAAAAGAGTGATTTCGACAAGCTGCACGATCAGTGGAAATCTGAAGAAAACAACGTCGAAAGCAAAATCGCCGAAGTGAAACAGAAATCGGATGGATTGGCGTACGCGGCAACGGAATCCGTGGCAAGCTATCTGGCGGAAGACATGGGTTTGACCGACGCAACGCCAAGCGGGTACGCGCGAGCCACAGCGAACGAAAGCGAGCCGACGCCAACGGATATCAGGCAGTTCGCCGACGCATTGAAATCAGGTGAAATCAAACTGTTGATCGTCAATACGCAGGAGGAAAGCGAGCTGACGGGCAAAATCACGAATGCCGCGAAATCCGCAAACGTGCCCATGGTTGAACTGACCGAACAGATGCCGGAACAATACGATTCCTTGACGGCCTGGATGGAAAGTCTGGTTGACGCCTTCTCGAAAGCCATCGCATAAGACGGTTCACTAAAAAGCAGTACGAAAACAAGCGATACAACAATAGGGGCGACTCCGCAGTGAGAGCGGAATCGCCCCTATTCCATTTGCCGAATTTAAATTTATTTACTGAACCAGTAATTTCGGCTGGTGGTCAGGTTGAACCTGACGTTCAGAACTACAGGATCGCGGTGATGATGAAGTCCAGAATGAACAGCAGCGACACAACCCAGATCACCGGGTGCACTTCCTTGGCCTTGCCCTTGCAGGTCTTGATCAGGCAGTAGGTGATGAAGCCGCCGGCGATGCCGTAGGAGATGGAGTAGCTGAACGCCATGAATACGGAAGCGAAGAACGCCGGCACGGCCTCGGAGATATCGCCCCAGTCGATTTCCTTCAGCGAGGACGCCATCATGCAGCCCACCACCACGAGCACGCCTGCGGTTGCGGCGGACGGAATGGCGGAGATGACCGGGGAGAGGAAGGCGGACAGGGCGAAGCAGATGGCCACGACCACGGAGGTCAGGCCGGTGCGGCCGCCAGCGGCGATACCTGCGGAGGATTCCACATACGTGGTGGTGTTGGAGGTGCCGCAGATGGCGCCGATGGAAGTTGCGATCGAATCGGCGAACAGGGCCTTGTCCATCTTGGAGGAGAAGCCGGAACCGTTTTCGAGGGCTTCCTCGTCTTCCGCGGAGAAGATGCCGGTGCGGCGGCCGGTGCCGATGAACGTGCCGATGGTGTCGAAGGTGTCGGACATGGAGAATGCGAAGATCGTCAGCAGAATGATCGGCAGCTTCGACATGTCGGAGAACAGCGATGGGAAGCCTTCGGCGCTGAAGATAGCGCCAAAGGTCTGCGGCAGCTGGGCGAAAGTGTCGCCGATGGAGATGGAGTTGGCCATGGTGGTCTGACCCATCGGAATGCCGGCGATGGCGGTGACCGCGATGGCGATCAGCATGCCGCCGCGCACCTTGAGCACGGTGAGGATGATGGCGAGGAACAGGCCGATGATGAACAGCCAGATGGTCGGATTGTTCATGACGGCAAGGCCCGGGGTGGCCTGCACGGTGTCGCCGTTCTTGGCCGCGGACTTGGTGGTGAAGGTGAAGAAACCGACGTTGAGGAAGCCGACGTAGGCCACGAACAGGCCGATGCCGCCGCCGATGGCGTTCTGCAGCACTTCCGGAATGGCCTGGATGATCATCTTACGAATCTTGGTGACGGTGATGATGATGTTGATCAAACCGCACAGGAACACCATGCACAGGGTTTCCTGCCACTTGAAGCCGAGGCCGAAGCACACGGTGTAGGTGAAGAACGCGTTGAGGCCCATGCCGGCGGCCTGCGCGTACGGAACGTTGGCGAACAGGCCCATCACGAGCGTGCCGATGATGGCCGCGATGATGGTGGCGAGGAACACGCCGCCCCACGGCATACCCGTCTGCGACAGGATCTGCGGGTTGACGACGATGATGTAAGCCATCGCGAAGAACGTGGTCAGGCCGGCCAGAATCTCAGTCGAGACGGTCGTGCCGTTTTCCTTCAAATGGAAGAACTTCTCCATTTACTCTCTACTTCCTTGGGTTTATGCGGGGCTGCGCACCGCGTGCATAATGCTGCGGCTGGCCCCGGCGAGAATTGCGACTCGCCCTGATCGGCCTGCCCAACGCGCGTCAGGTGCTGCGCACCCAATCAGAACCGTGGCCGATTATAGCTTGTGGAGGCAACGTGAACGGGTCCGGGAGTAGACTGACTGCCAGAATAATTCGGAACAACTCAGGGGACACGCAGGACACACCCGTGGAAGGAAGGCGCGCGATGAAACCGGCCGTCGAAGTCAGCATCACCTCTTGGAAGAAGAATGTCGTCAAGCCCGGTCAGGAGTACGGCCGCGTACTGCTGATGCCCGGCACCGGCTACAACTGCGACCGTCCGCTGCTCTACTGGTCGGCCCAGGCTCTGGTCGAGGCCGGCTGGCGAATCGACCGCATGAACGTACGCAACGCTTCCGACGACCTGTCCACGGTGATTCCGGTCCTCAATCAGGCGATTGACGGCTGGGTGGCCGCCGCGCGCGAGTCCGGCGCGGGTAAAGCCGGTGATTCCGGGGATGGCGTTGCCGCCGATGATTCTGCTACCGTGCTGGCCGATGGCGCAGCTGGCTCGCCGAACCGTGATTCCGACACCCCGTCCGGCCCTCGCCTGTTGCTGATCGGCAAGTCGCTGACGACGATGACCTACCCACATGTGGCCTCACACTACGGTCTGCCGTTCGTGCTGCTGACCCCGGTGCTGCATCACGCCGACTTCGATCCATCCGCCCGGGTGATTCCGGTGCCGGCTGTCGGCGATGATATCGTCGCCGAATCCGAGGCCCCGAGCGTGGCCGAAGCAAGGGCGATCATCCGCGCGGAACAGGCCGGCCAGTCGCACGCCGCCAGCTCCCGATACTCCGGCCCGGCACCGCTGATCTGCGCCGGCACCGCCGACCCGTTCTACGATCAAGCCCGCGCCAACGCGCTCACCCCGCACGTGCACGAATACCCGGATGCCAACCATTCGATCGAGGTGCCCGGCCACTGGCGTCGCTCGCTCGACTATCTGAAGGAAGTCACCGCGTCCGTAGCCCAGTACGCCGCCACGCTGTAATGCCCCGCGACACGCCCGAATTCTGCAATGTCGCTGACCATCCGTAATCTAATCATCCGTAAACCACAGACCGTTGGTTGAAGTGCGCGCGAGTGCATTTCCGAAGTTTGGTTCGCCAAGCCAGCGCAGGTTGAGAGATATAAGCCCGTCAAGGGCCGGCGAAGGTCGCTTCGCGAGATTATATTGCTCTGCCTGTGCGCAGGGCTTTTTTGTTGCCCGGCCGAAAGTTCCGAACTCCAAGTCAACGGCCGACTTAGGAAGGAACGCCATGAAGAGGCCCGAAAAGGAAGCGGTGGTCGCTCAGCTT
>OIIG01000315.1_pt1 | contig 12390 bp, 10 predicted proteins | sample 1583191 | NCBI WGS metagenome assembly OIIG01 (sample SAMN02674970, study PRJEB24791) | human gut metagenome, SKBSTL043 | isolation source: stool | host: Homo sapiens | place: USA
TACACTCTTTCCCTACACGACGCTCTTCCGATCTGGACGGCGGCATCTACGGTATGCGCCCCGAAAAGGCTGAACCCCGCAAGGGCGTGTTCTTCAACAAGCGCCTGCTCAACGATGCCGGTGTTGACCCCGAAGAGATCTACGACCTTCAGGCAAAGGGCGAATGGACGTGGAAAGGCTTTGAAGCGCTCTGCGAAAAGCTGACCCGCGACACCGACAACGACGGCGTGATTGACCGTTATGCCATGATGTCCTTCTCCTCTCACCTGATTCCCGCCGCTCTCGTTTCCAACGGCGCTGGCTTCGTTCAGGTGGACGAGAACGGCAAGTACTACAACGCGGCGGAAACCGATGCTTTCCTCGAAGCCATGAACTGGGTCATGGACATGGTGTCCAAGTACGAAATGAAGGCGCCCGAAGGTGCGGAATGGAACTACTTCGAGAGTGCGTTCATCAACGGCGAAGTCGCCCTGCAGGTGCATGAAGACTACTTCGCTGGCTCTCTGGCAAACATGGAAGACGACTATGGCTTCGTGTTCTTCCCCAAGGGCCCGCGCGCCGAGACCTACCTCTACGCGCCTTCTGACAATATCATGGTCATCCCGGCTTGCTACGACGCGGATCGCGCGTGGAAGATTGCCTTCGCTTACAACCTCTTCACCAACCCCACCCCCGGCTACACCGACAGCGACGACTGGAAGAACGGCTACTATCAGAAGTACCGCGACGAGCGCGCCGTGGACGAGACCATCACCATGATGCGTGAGCCGGAGCATCAGTTCGTCTGGTATTCCGACATGGTGACCGGCTACGACCTCGGCAGCCAGTACATCTGGGACGTGTACGCGCAGGCGACCACCCCCGCTGAAAAGGCGGAATCCATGCGCGGCACTTGGCAGGCGTACATCGACGAAGCCAACGCAAACTAATCCCGCAAAAACGGGTCGAGAGAATTGCTTCTCTCGACCCTCTTCGTTTTTTTTGGGAGACCCAAGGGGCGCTGCCCCTTGACCCTTTCGCGCGATGCAGTTGGTGACTTCTGCTTACTTCTTCCGCGTGTTTATCCAAGGGACGGAGAAGCTCAGTGCCGCCCAAAGCCCCCAAACCCATTCGAGTTTCCCACAACCGTGCTGCTCTGCGTCACCGTCGCGCTGGTTGAGCCAATCGTCACCGTGTACGTTTCGCCCACCGTCAAATCCGCGCTGGAGAACACCACGCTGTTCGCGCTCTTCACCGTCACGCCCGTGTACAGCACATTGCCTTGGCTGTCCGTGATGGTAATCGTCTCGCCCGCGCCGAAGCTGTTCATCGTCACGAGGAACGCGCACTGCGTGGACGTGCTGCCAAAGTTCTCCGCCATGCTGCTCGTGCCCAGCGCAATCAGCGTACCGCCGGCGATGACGCCTGCTCCGCCGTTTTCCGTGCCGATGTCAATCGCGCCGTTGCCGCCATTGGACGGGCCGTTGATGGTGATGTCGCCGCCCTCCACGCGCAAGTTGCTGTTAGAATCCAGCCCATCGCCATCCGCATTCACCGTGATTTTGCCGCCCGTAATCAGCAGCACCGGCTGCTTGTCGATCGTGTCATCCGTGGTCGTGCTGTCTGCCGCGTCCTGCCCCGGCATGGTCGGCGGATTGCCGCTGGGCGCATTGCCGTCCGGCGGGTTCTGCATATTGCTGTTATCCGGCGGGGTCATGTCGCCACTCTGATTGTTCGTGTCATTGCGCCGTCCGCCGAAGCTGCCGCCCATGCCGCCGCGTCCGCCGCCGAACCCTCCGCCAAATCCACCGCTGAAGCCGTCCGATCCACCGTTCGCGTTGATGCCGTCATCCGTCGCGGTTATATCCAGTTCACCGTCTGCCAGCGTAATCTGATTCGCTTCCAGACCCTCATAGGAGGTCAGCACGGTGATTTTGCCGTCCAGCACGGTCAGGGAAAGCTCCGCATGAGCGCCATCGTCGCCCGTGCTGAGGATGCATTCGCCGCCGGAAATCGTCATGTCGCCGTCAGTGTGCAGGGCGTCGTCCTGCGCGTCAATCGTAATCGACCCACCGGAAATCATCATCGCTTTGCCTGCTTTCAATCCCTTGCAGCTCGCGCTGTTATCGTCACTGGCGGAATTGTCGAAGTCCCACCAGCCGCGCATGTTGTCGGTTTTCTGCTGCGCGTTTGCGCTTCCACCGCCGCTGATGATGGAAATCACGCCGCCCGTCACTGTCAGCGTCGTTTCCGCCGACACGCCGTCGCCCGCGCTGGTGATGATGATTTCGCCGTTCTCAATGGTCACGAAGCCCTTTTCCTCGTTCTCCGTCTCGTCGCTGGTGATGCCGTCCTTGCCGGATGTCACCGTCACCGTGCCGCCGGAGACGGTCACGCTATTCTTGCCCTTGATGCCGTGCCCCAGCGCAGTCACGCTGATATTGCCGTTCTTGATTTTCAGGTCTTTCGTGCAGTGGATACCGTTGTTAAGGTAGCCCAGCACGGTCAGACTGCCCTTGCCCTTGATTTTCAGGTCAGCCTTGCTTTGCAGCGCGCCGCCGGATGCTTCTTCGCTCTCCGTGGCGGCGGCAATGTCCACTTCTTCGCCGGATTGCAGGACGTTCGTCGTGCCTTCCGCCAGCTCAATGGTCACGTCGTCGGCGGTGGCAATTTGAATCGCCGCGCCGGTGCTGTTCTTGATGCTCACGCCGCCCAACACAAGGGTAATTTTCGCGTTCTCGGCGCTTTCGACAATGAGCGCGCCGTCGTCAAGTGTCCCGGCGATTTGGTATGTGCCCGCTTGGGTGATGGTGACGGTCTGACCGTCGATGCGGACAGATGCGTCGGTGGATGTGCTCCCATCAGGGGAGAGGGTAATGTTCCCATCGGCGAGGGCTGACCCTGCAAGCAGCAGAGTCGCGACTGCCATCATACTGATTAGCCACTTTTTCATGATGATGAACCTCCTTGTTACAGGTTTACATCCTCTAAATTACCATTTGGTTATTGATAGCTTTTATTTGGCTGCCGAATGTGGAATTACAGGCTGTCCTTATCCCCCGGATTCGTGAAGAGAATCGGGAGGTTGCCGTTGCGCTCGCGAAGGTCGTCCAGCAGCGCTTTCGAGGGGACGGCGCTCGGCAGATTCACCTGATAGGTCAGTTCAAACAGCGTGCCCATGCTTTCGGTGCGTACCTTTTCCAGCGTCGCCGTCACATGGTGCGCGCGGAAAACGTCGGGCAGTGCAGTTTCGTAGTCCACATCTTCCGGCACGGTAATGCGCAGTGCCTTCGCGTTCTCCGGCATTGCGCCGAAGTGCAGTTTCGTCAGCGCCAGCACGGCGGCAGCGGCCAGCAGGAAGAAAACTACCGCCACGCCGAGCATTCCCATGCCCATTGCAAGGCCTATCGCGACAGCGGTGAAAATCGCCGCGATTTCGCGCGCCGTACCGGGCACGGAGCGGAAGCGCACGAGTGCGAACGTCCCGGCGACCGCCAGCCCCGTGCCAATGCTGCCGTTGACCATCATAATCACCAGCGCGACCGACATCGGCAGGAGCGCCAGCGTCAGCGCGAAGGACGCGGTGTGCCTGCAGCCGCGCGTGAACACCAGCGCGGTCAAGATGCCCAGCACCAGCGCCGACGCCAGACACAGCAGCAGTGCGGAGACAGTCAGTGGTGTTGGCAGAATCGAGGTCAGCAGCGAATCAAGACGCATGTTCAATTTCTCCTTCGTTGTTCCGTTTGTGCGCCATCGGGCGAATATCCGGCGTGCGGCGCGCAAGGTGGTTCAAATAGCATGTGCCGTACTTGGAGAACGACGACATGTAGATTTTGTGTCGGCTCAATAGCCGCGCCAGCCACAGCGGGGCGGCGTTTGCGAGCTTGACCTCCAGAATCACGGGGTCGTCGGGGCAAATCAGTTTTCCCGCGTCATCCGTGAAGCAGTCAAGGCGCGTTGTGCGGTAGCGCAGGTGCGTGTCCAGCGTCACCCGCAGTTCCGGGTCTTCCAGCCCGTACAGCGCCACACGTTCATAGGCCAGAAACACCTTCGGGCGAATCGGATGCTCCGACAAATACCGATGCAGCTCGCGCTGAATCTGCGGATTTTCGCCGTCCAGCGTTTCGCCGCGCAGAAAGCGCCGCATGTCGTCCGGGCTGACCGCAATGCGCCGCTTGTAGACCACGCCGCTGTACTTTTTCTTCAGTTCCGCGAAAATCAGCGAATCCTCCATCGGCGTACCATAGGCGCGAAGCCGAAATTTCACCTTGTACCTCGGTCTCTGAATCGACCTGCGGATCAGCGCATAATCATCGGTGTCATAATACAGATTGCGGATGGTATGCTGCCCGTACTGGTCAACCGCCATATACCCTGCGGTCAAATCCCGCATCAGCCCCTCCGCCTGCGCATGGGTGAGGACGAATTTCTTTTCCACCCGTTCAAAGGAACACTGAACGCCCGCCATCAGCGCTCACCTCCGTTCGTTTTGCTTGCAGAAATGATGATACCGCCCTTCTGTGTCCGCAAAAGGTTCGCTATGTGAAGGTTCTATGAAAAAGCGCGTTCTCTTGCCTTGCGGCGCGGCGAAAAATGCAGTATACTAAGGATAAACAATCACAAGAGGAGGCTTTTCTCATGAATGTATCTGCCCACCGCGCCTTTTCCTTCCTGCGCACTTACAGCTATGAGCGTGTCAGCTGTTCCAAGGAGGAGCGAACCGTCGCCGAAGCGCTGCTGAACGAATGCACGTCGCTCGGCGTTTCCGCCCAGCTGGAGGAGTTTACCGTTCCGTGCGGGCGCGTGTCTCACGCGCTGCTGCGGGTCACGTCGCCCTACGTCAAGGAGTACAAGGTCACGGGCTACGAGCGCGCTGCCTCCACCCCTGAAGGCGGTCTGGACACGGAGTTCCTGTATGTCGAGAATGCCGACGAAGTGCTGCTGGAACAGGCGAAGGGCAAAATCGTCCTCGTGAACGGCTATCTGAACCGCGCGACCTACGAAAAGCTGCGCAAGGCGGAAGCCGCGGCCATTCTGACCTTTACCGGGCGCACGATTGACCGCGAGAGCGAAAGTGACCTGAACCGCTGCAAACTGCGCGAAACACTGACGGAGCCGTTCGGCGCGGTTCCCGTGCTGAACATGCGCGCCGCCTCCGCCGCCGAAATCGTCCGCCGCAGCGCAAAGACGGTGCATATCGAGCTGACCGGCGAATGCTATGACGGCACGAGTCAGAACGTCTGCGCAACCATTCCCGGCACGGACAAGGCGGAGGAAGTCATCACCCTCGGCGGGCATTACGACAGCGTGTATTTCTCTTCCGGAGTGCATGACAACCTGTCCGGCAGCGTCATCGTGCTGGAACTGCTGCGGTATTTCGCCGCCCATCCGCCGCGCCGGACGCTGCGCTTCTGCTGGTTCGGCTCAGAAGAACAGGGGCTGCTTGGCTCGAAGGCATATGTCAAGGCACACGCGGATGAACTCAAGGCCTGCGTCGCCATGCTCAATTTCGACGTCGCCGCGCCGACCCTCGGCTCGAACCACCTCGTCACCCTCGCCACGGATGATGCCCTGCACTACGTCGCGGGCGTTCTGCGCGAAGCAGGCTACGGTGTCCGCGCCAAGCAGGACACCTATTCCAGCGACTGCATCCCCTTCGCGGATAACGGCGTGCCTGCCATCAATCTCGCCCGCTTCGGCGCAAACGGCGCGGACTACATGCATAATCGGCATGACAGCTTGAAGAGCGGTTATCTCGATGAGCACGCGCTGGATATCACCTTGCAGCAGGGCTTTGTGCTGCTTGATCGGCTGGCAAACGCGGCTTCCTTCCCCATCAAGCGGGAAATCACCCCCGAAATCCGCCAGAAGGTGGATGAATACCTGTTCAAGGCAAAGGAGGAGTAATCCCCCGATGATAGGACGTTTCGCGCCGACTCCCAGCGGACGGCTGCATCTGGGCAATCTGCTCTGCGCGATGCTGGCGTACCTGTCCGCGCGCAGTCAGGGCGGGCAGTTTCTGCTGCGCATTGAGGATGTGGATATTCCCCGCTGCCCACGCGCGCTGGCGCAGCAGGCGATTGATGATCTGCGCTTCCTCGGCTTCCGCTGGGATGCGCCGCCGCTGTACCAGTCGGAGCGGAGCGGCGTTTATCAGGATGTGCTGAACCGCCTGCGCCGCGAAGGGCATGTGTACCCGTGCTTCTGCACCCGCGCGCAGTTGCACGCGACCGTCGCGCCGAATCTGGGCGACACGCAGTTCATCTACCCCGGCACCTGCGCGCATTTGACCCCAGAGGAAGCTGCCGAACGCGCCAAGACCCGTGCGCCTGCCATGCGTCTGCGTGTGCCGGATGAGACAATCACCTTCACCGACCGCGTTTTCGGGGCGCAGGCGGAGAATCTTGCGCGCGACTGCGGGGATTTTCTCTTGCAGCGGTCGGACGGGCTGTTCGGGTATCAGTTAGCGGTGGTGGTGGACGACGCGCTGTCCGGCGTGACGGAGGTCGTGCGCGGACGAGACATCCTCAGCGCGACGCCGCGGCAGATTTACTTGCAGCATCTCCTGGGCTATCCGCAGCCTGCTTACGCGCATATTCCCCTGCTGATGGACGCGCGGGGCCGGCGGCTGGCGAAGCGCGACCGCGATTTGGATCTGTCCGCGCTCTCGAAGCGCTTTTCGCCGGAGGAGATTCTCGGCTTCCTCGCGTGGAGCGCGGGGATTCAGCCGGAAATGCGCCCGACGACGCTGGATGCGCTGATTCCGCTGTTCTCGTGGGACAAAATTCCCCGCACGGATTTGCGCCTGCCCGCCGAAATCTTCCCTGAAGGGGCTTTCACATGACATTTGAACGGATTCCATCCCCCAGTCACCCGCTATATGCCGACGCGATGGCGCTCTACGGGATCAGCTTTCCCGCGCATGAGCAGCGCGAAACGCCCTCGCAGACCGCCATTCTGACCCACCCTGACTATCACTTCACGGCGATTCTGGACGGCAGCGCCTTTGTCGGCGATATGCTCTACTGGGAAACGCCGGATTTCCGCTACATCGAGCATTTCTGCATTCTCCCTGCCCTGCGCAGCCAGCGGTACGGTTCGCGCGCGCTGTCGATGCTTCCCAATGACCGCCCGGTAATTCTGGAAATTGACCCGCCTGTGGACGAAATCGCCATCCGCCGCAAGGCCTTCTACGAGCGCTGCGGCTTCACGGCGAACCCGTATCCGCATGTGCATCCGGCGTACCACAAGGGCGTTCGTGGGCATGATTTGGTGCTGATGTCGCGCCCCGATGGACTGACGGATAAGCAGTGCCGCGCGTTTCATACTAATTCGATTCTAAAACATGGCATCGAGCATAGCAGATTTTTCGTTCCGGCAAAGCTGAGTGAAGCGAGGCGTACTGGAGGTACGCGCGAGCGGAACGATGCAAAGCCGGGGCGGAAAAGATGCTGTGCGAATGCCATGGTTTAGATGAGAATTCGTATCAGGCGTATTGGGCGGATGTCGTGATGCGGAATGCGTATTGACCGCAAGAGTGCAAACCAAATCAAGCGAAGTCCGCCCACGCTGTGCTATCCTATTCACAGCGAAAGGAGCGAAGGACGATGGAAAACTGGTCACAGAGCATTCAGCAGATGATTGACATCATTGACCGCTGCATCCGCCAGCAGGAGGACGAAGCACTGACCCTGCGGGCGCTGTCCGCCGCATTGGGGTACTCCGAATCGTATGTGTCGCGGAAGTTTCGGGCGCTGTCCGGCATGTCCCTGCGCGATTATCTGCGCTTCCGGCATCTGGCGTTTGCCCTGCGGGACGTCCGCGACACGTCGGATTCCCTGCTGGAAATCGCCGTGCGCTACGGCTTTTCCTCGCACGAGGCGTTCACCCGCGCATTCCGCGCCGCTTACGGCGTGACCCCCAGCGCGTACCGCCTGCACCCGACTGCCGTCGTCCTCCACACCATTTTGAAGCCTTTCGACTGCTATCTGCTTGGCATAGGAGGAACGGGCATGGCCGCATCGACTGACCACATCAAGACGTATTTCATCACCATTCCGGCGCATAAGTTCCTGCACATCCGCAACTACGAGAGCATCGGCTACTTCGCCTTCTGGCAGAAGCAGAGCCTGATTCCGGGGCAGGACTGGGCGACCATCTGCGGCTTGCTGGAGCGCATCCCCGGCAGCCTCGATCATTTCGGCGGCAACGAGCGCAACGCATCCGCCGGGCAGCTGATGGCGTACATCAATGAGCCGACCGGGCGCATTTGCAGCTGGGGGATTCCGCTGGCGGAGGCTTACGGCATTCGTCTGCCTGCGGATTACGCTGGGGATGTCCCCGCGCCGCTCCAGCTCATGGACGTGCCCGAAGGGGAATACGTCGTCTTTGAACACGGCCCGTTCGATTACGAGACGGAGAACACGCAGGTCGAAACCGAAATCGAGCGCGCGATGAAGGACTTCGACTACGCCGCGCATGGGGTCAAACTGGACACGGCGCAGAGGCGCGTGTTCTACTTCTACCATGACTGCACGAGGTTTTGGAAGTATGTGAGACCGGTAAAGCAGGTGGAAGATATTTTAGGGCAATAACATTCCCAAAAACGAAGCGGCAGACCACTATTTTGCAGGGTCTGCCGCTTTGCTTTTTTGATGAGGAGAATATCATTCCTCCCCCAGATGCAGATCCTTGAAGTCCCCCAGTTCGCCGCGGCGGAAGTGCTTCCGGCACAGGCTCACATACTGCCCATTGCCGCCGAGGACGACCTGCTCGCCCTCCTGTACCACGCGGCCGTCCACCACGCGGGCATTGCACGTCGCCTTGCGCCCGCACCAGCAGATAGTCTTGATTTCCTCAATCGTGTCCGCCCACGCCATCAGCCACTGACTGCCCTCGAAGAAATTGTTCTGGAAGTCCGCGCGCAGACCGTAGGCAATTACGGGCACGTCGTAATCATCGACCATCTCCACCAGCATTTCGACCTGCGCCTTGGTCAGGAACTGCGCTTCGTCGATGATGACGCAGCCGTAGCCCTGCGCGTCCGCCGCCGTCACATCCTCGATGAAGCGGCAGGCGGTTTCCAGCCCGCAGCGGGAACGGACAATCACCGCGCCGTCGCGGTTTTCGAGCTTCGGTTTGAGCATCAGCACCTTCTGGCCGCGCTCTTCGTAGTTATACTGCACCATGATGGCGTTGGCGGTCTTGCTGGACCCCATGGCCCCGTAGCGGAAATATAATTTTGCCATGATTATGTAGTCTCTTCTCTTATTGTATTTGCGTTTTTGATATTGCGCTTTATCGTAGCAGGGGATTTCGCCTCTGCGGAGGCGACCAGAGGGCTTTGCGGTCGCCCTCTGGACTCCTTCGCATTGCACTCCCATGTTTCTTGATTTTTCATGTTACAGGGGGTATCGCGCCTGCGGGCGCGATAAGAGCGCAACAAAACAGGGCATCCCCTTTCGAGAACGCCCTGCCTTGATGATAGGATTAGTCTTCCAGATGCGCCGCCGCGTAAGCGCCAGCGTCACGACCGGAGACGAAGCAGTAGGACTGCGCGCAGCCGCCATAGTTGGTATACGCCTTGTCCTCGTTGAACAGAACGCCCATGCTGTCCGTGCCGCAGGCGAACAGACCCGGAATCACGTTGCCATTCGTGTCCAGAACTTGCAGGTTCTCGTTCACGTCCAGACCGCCGCAGGTGCTGTAAATGTACGGCGCGCCGGTGAAGGCGACGTAGTATTCCGAATCCGCCGCGACCGTGCCCAGACGCTCGAACTTGCTCGCATCCTTGCCGAATGCGTCGTTCTCCGGGTTGTAGCCCGCGACAGACGCTTTCAGCGCATCAGCAGAGAAGTCTCCGCCAATCTGCGCCGCCAGCTCGTCCAAGGAAGACGCCTTGTAGATGAAGCCCGCTTCGATGCCCGCGTCAATCACGGTGTCGATGTTTGTCAGCGGAACGTCCGCTTTGATGCCGCCCTGCGTCAGATAACGGCCAGACGCCTTCGCGCTCAAGCCCTGCGCACGCAGGATGTCAATCTGCTCCTTGCTGTACACATAGTAGAAGTGATTTCCCTGATAGAAAGCGTTCATGGCGATGGACGATTCGTTGATGAAGCGCTCGCCCTTCATGTTGACCGCCATTCCCTCCGCCGTGCAGATCAACCCATAGGGAATGTCGTTGTCTTCGGCAGAGAACTGCGTGGTGATGACCGTCGGCGCAACGAAGTGAGACATCGGGTACATGCCGATGGCGCGGGTCGCCGCACCGTTTTCGATGGCAGACTCAATCATCTTGCCGTCGTTGGTGGACATGCCGAAGAGCTTGTACGCCTGACCGATGTACTTCTCCTGCATTTCGTCGCTGCCAGCGAAGCCGCCCGTGCAGAGGATGACCGCCTTGGCGTTGATGGTCACGCTCGTGCCGTCCGCCTTGATCGCGCGCACGCCGACTGCCTTGCCGTCCTGCATAATCAGCTCGGTTGCTTCCGTTTCCAGCAGGTACTGACCGCCCATCTCGGTGTAGCGGTCATACGCCTTGGCGAAGAAGCTCTCCGTCAGCTGCTTCTGACCGACATAAGAGGAGAAAATCGCCCACTTGCCGCCGACGAAGCCGACCGCCGGGGTGAACTCGAAGCCATAGCTTTGCAGCCAGTCGCAGGTCTCGCCGCTTTCATAGATGACCTTGGCAATCAGCTCCGGCTTCGCGCCCTGCGCGCCGTCCACCGTCGTGTAGTCCGTCCACGTCGCATAGAGAGCATCCGCATCCACCAGTTGCTCGCCAGCCGCCTTGGTGTGAACGCCATTAATCGGGTCTTTCCAATCCACAATTTCGCTCGCGACCTGACTGGGCGCGTTGACGTTCGCAGGGCCGGAAGTCGTTACACCCGTGCCGCCCCACTTGCCAGCCTTGTCGATGGCCAGCACGTTCGCGCCGGATTCCGCCGCTGCCAGCGCCGCCGTCGTGCCGGACGAACCCATGCCGACGACCACGATATCAACATTATATTCTTCTGCCGCGTTGACTTTCGGAATCGCCTTGTACATTCCAGACACATCCATGCCCGCGCTCTCCAGCGCATTGACGACCGCCGCGCGGACGCCATTGGAGCTCGCCGTCGCGCCGCAGATGGCGTCTACCGCAAGGCTCTGATTCTCCACCACGCGTGGAATCCACTTCTCCTCCACCGCGGCGATCATGCCCATCGTTTCGCCATTGTCGCCCACGGTCACGGACGCGATTTTGCCGTCCTTGATTTCGACCGTCACCTGCACCTTCTGCGTCAGGTTGAAACCGCGTCCCTCGCCGGTATACACGCCATCCACCAGGGCAGTTTCCGTCTTCTCTTCACCTGCCGCCTGACGGAGGCAGTCCGCCAGCGCCGTCTTGACCGCATTCGACGTCACCGTCGCGCTCGCCACCGCGTCCACCTCATCGGCAGAGGACACGCCAATCAGCTTTTCGGTCAGCGTCTTGATGGCGGCGCCGCCAATCGTCTCGGTCTCCTTGTCGCCGGTGATGGTAGCCGCTGTGACTTTGCCATCCGTGACCGTGACCTTCACCGTCACCGCGCCGCCGAAGCCCTGACTGGTCGCCTCATAGTTGCCGGACGCAAGCTTCCCTTCCGCCGAAGCCATCGGCAGCATCATCGCCGCGCCAACGAGGAACGCCAGAACCCGTTTCGTGTTCTTCATGGTTCTTTTTCTTCTTTCCTGCGGACATTTTTTGTCTGCATATCATGATAATTATATAACAATGCACTGTGCTCGTCAATAGCTTTTCGCTAAATTGGGCAATTCCCCTTGTTTTTTTCGCATCGAAACCACCAGCTGCGTCATTTTTCAACCATAATCGGTTGCCCTTCCGCCGCATTTATGCTATCATAAATCCATCCTGAACAAGAGCATCCGTTGGAAGATGACCGTACCCAAAATGAAAATCGTATGCTTGAAACAGGCTTCTGTTCGTGGTACAATGGATTTGAATCTACGAACAGGAGTTTTTTTGTATGGCCAAGCAGGAGAACCGCAATACCCTCAGTACCAGCGTCCTTGTCCGGCGCTTCCTCCCCTACTTCCGCAAGTACCGCAAGACCATGGCGTTCGACCTGTGCTGCGCGGCGCTGACGACCGTCTGCGAGCTGGTGCTGCCGCTGATTGTGGCAGTCACCTTGATACAATGGGTCGGTATCTTCTTCACGCAGTTTTCGACTGTTATCTTCAATCTGCTTGCCGGGCTGATGTTCCTGATAACGATTGCCGGATGGATGTTCGGCATCAGCGCAGGAGCAGAAACGCTCCAACTGCTGGCAGTTGCCTTTGTGGTCTTTATCATCCCTCACATTGCGGAATGGCTGATTATTAGAATCGCCGTTATTAACTACGGACTGCGTGATTTTATCAAGTCCTGAC
>OIIG01000328.1_pt1 | contig 11980 bp, 10 predicted proteins | sample 1583191 | NCBI WGS metagenome assembly OIIG01 (sample SAMN02674970, study PRJEB24791) | human gut metagenome, SKBSTL043 | isolation source: stool | host: Homo sapiens | place: USA
TAACCGGCTTCTGTCTGCCCGTTGACATACACGCGCCAAGCGTTGGGCAGATTCGTCATTTGGCGGATTTCATCCTCGGTATACGCCGCTGAAAATTCATAGTGCATGGTGATGTTCGCGCGCATAAATGACAAGTTCACATTGTCAATCACGAGGTCGTAGTCCCCCATGCCGATGCGCTTGCCGACCAGCTCCGGATGCGCGTATTCATCCGCAAAATCCGTTGTGAACTGCACGATGATTGTGTCCGCGCGCCGGAATCCGCCGCAGGAAAGCAGCTGTTCCGTCCGGCTGCCCGAAAGCGGCTCGGTAATGGTTCCATCCGCCAGCATCGCCGCCTCCGCCGCATACTGATACTCTACCAGACTGCCATACGTCACGGTGATGATTTGCTGCCGCCAGTTGTTCTGCACATAGGCTTCGAGCGTGTCCGCTCCGCCCGCCAAGAGCGCCTGATACTGCGCATCCGGCAGATATTCCACTTCCCACACGGGCTGAAGCAGTTCGAACGTCATCGTCCACGCAATCGGCACGCCTTCCGGCGGCGACTGCATATCATCATCCCAGAGCACACCGTCGAACCCAAATGGCGAGTCACTCCAGCTGCCCGTTCCATCCGGCAGGAACATGCCGCTCATGAAATCGCCGCCCCCGCAGCCCTCAATTTCCAGCGTGTACGTCTGCCCGGCACACTCCGCCGTGACTTCCATGTCCATGAAAACCTGCTTGCCCGCCTTGGGCTGCACGTTCATGGCAACATCGACCGTCGTGCCGTCAAACACAAGGTCATTGACGGACAGCGTGAGCAAATCGCCGTCGTAGGCTTCGTTCAGCGCGACCAAATGTGACATGTATTCCGGCGTCAGCCCCGACGGCGGCGGATAGTCCGTCACGCTCGCCAGTTTTGCCGCCGCTACGCCGACCGCCATGAGCATCATCAGCATGAGGGCAAGCGTGACAATCGTCCGCATTCTCCGGCTCATCCGGACGGGATTGCGCGTTTCCACTCGGTGGTGCGTCAGCGAATGCTCAAAGGCGGCGCGGGTTGCGTCCGGCATGGTTCCGTAGGCGGATTGCAGCTTCTCCCGCAGTTCCCGCTCGGTCATTGCACGTTTGCCCCCTCTCCCTCCGGGGCGTCCAGCTCCACGCGCAGCTTTTTCCGCGCCTGATGCAGCCGGAATTTCACCGTGCCCACCGGAACGCCCAGTGCCTGCGCGGTTTCCGCGACCGTCAGCCCGTCCAGATAATACAGCACGACCGGCAGGCGCAGCGTATCGGGCAGATTGTCCAGCATCAGGCGGAAGTCCGCGTCTTCCGGCGGCGCGGGGATTTCCGGCACGTCGTCAGTGGACACAACGGGCTTGCTCTTCCGGCGGATGTCCTTGCACACGTTGATGCAGATGCGCACCGCCCATGTGCCGAAATATTCCTCCCTGCGCAGCGTCGGCTGCTTCTCCCACGCCCGCAGCGCCGTCTCCTGCATCGCGTCCCGGCGGTCGTACTCCTCGCGCAGCATGGCGCAGGTCACATGGTAGAGTGTTCCCTCAACCGCGCGCATCTTTTCGATCCATGTTGCTTCGTTCATTCCGTCCCCTTCTCTCCCGACAAATTCAGCGTGAAGCCCGCTTCGCCTTCTGGCACGATGCGCAAGCTCGTCAAATCCGCGCACGGCGCAAAGTACAGGCAGATGGACGGCTGATTCACATCCACCACGCCGCCCGGCACGCCCGCATAGCCCGACGCGCGCACCCATCCCGCTTCACCCGCCGGATTCTGCTCGTCGTTGCGGTAGATTCGCCACACGTCCGGCAGTGCCGTCCCATTCGGCAGTGCCGTTCCATTCGGCGCTTCGCAGTGCAGCACCACGCACCCGCCGAGGAACGATGCGCGCACATAGTCCACAACTGCCGTGTACCCGTCCAGCGGAATCCGCAAGCCAGCCAATTCCGGGTGGACGTACTGCGTGTTCCCTTCCGTCGCGAACGCCACGGTATATGTTTCCGCGCGCTCGAAGCCGCCGCAGCGCAGGAGCAAATCCGCCTTGGAGATCTGTTCTATCTCGTCCCAGCCCGCGCCGCACATTTCCAGCAGGTAGTCCTCCACACCCGCGTCCGTCAGCGTGATGATGTGCCGCGCCGCCTGCTCACGGATGTACTGCGCCACGTCGTCCTCTTCGCTGAGCGCTTCATACAGGTCATCCGGCATGGTTTCCGTCTGCCAGACAGCTTTCAGCACGTCGATTTCGATTGTCCACGCAATCGGCTTTCCTTCCAGCGGCATCTGCCCATTTTCGTCGAACAGAATGCCCTCCGCGGCATACTTTTCTCCATCGAATGTGCCGCCGAGGTCGGGCAGCATCAGCAGACTTTGGAACTCGCCGCCGTAGACATCCAGCGGGTCAAAACGGTACATTTTGCCGTCGCATTCGCCGCATATGCGCACTTCCACTGCCAGCACGTCGTCCGTCTTTGCCGCCATCTCCATCGTGAAAGCCAGCACGCTGCCGTCGTACACGGCGTCGTTGACTGACACAGACAGCAAATCGCTGTCATACTGCTCCTCCAGCGCGAGATAATGCGCCTGATAGTCCCCTTCCGTGCCGTCCTGCGCTGGGTGGACGTCGGTGACGCTGAAGAACCGCGCCGCCACGCCAACCGCCGTCAGCATCAGCGCCATCAGCACAGCGGTGATGACGATGCGCATCGTCCGGCTCAAGCCGATGCTTCGGTGCGTTTCCGGTGCGCGGTGGTGCGTCAGCGAATGCTCAAAAGCTGCGCGGGTTGCATCCGGCCATGTTTCCGTAGGCGAATTGGAGCTTCTCGCGAAGCTGCTGTTCGGTCATTGCGGTTACGCCTCCTTTCTGATTTTGGGGTGCGATTCGCGGGAGTGTTTCCTTTATTGTGTTGCGCAGGGGGGCGCTCCTGTGGGAGCGACCAGAGGGCAATGGATCACCTGCTCCCTGCTGTTAGCATTCTTTCCCGTTGCTTGGGGATTCCCCATATCATTAGACGCCGCATTCAACGGTTTGGTTGGCGAAAATCAAAAAAAGAGGAAACGGGCGAAAATGCCGCGCTTCCCCTTGATAGAACAGATTAGCCGGAGATTTTGAGCATGCCAGCGTCCACAGACGGGCTGCCGATGCTGCTGCCCTCGAAGGTCAGGTCGCTGCCGACGGCGCAGATGCTCTTCAGCAGCTGGTAGAAGTTGCCCGCCACCGTGATTTGCTCCACGGCTCGGCTGCGCTTGCCATTCTCGATGGTGTAGCCCTTGCTGAGCAGGCTGAAATCGCCGCTGGAGGGATTCGCGCCCGCGTGCAGACCCGCCAGTTCAGTAATCACCACGCCGTTGCCCACGTCCGCCATCAGTTCATCCAGTGACTTCTCGCCCGCGGCAATGTACAGGTTCGTCGGCGCAACCATGATGCGTCCGCCCACGCGCGCGGCATTGCCGGTGGAAGATACGCCCTGCTTGCGCGCCGTCTTGCGGTCGTGCAGGAGGGTCGTCAGCTTGCCGCTGTCTACGACCTTCTTCGTGCGGCTGGCGCTGCCCTCGCCGTCGAACGCGCTCGTCGCCAAGCCGCCCTTCATCAGCGGGTCATCAACGATGGTCACGACGTCCGCTGCGACATTTTCCCCTTCCTTGCCCGCGAAGAGGGACAGATTCTGTTGGGCATTCTCCGCCGAGAACACGCCCCAGAACGTCTGCAAGAGGCTCTGCATGGCGTCATAGCGGAAAATCACGCGGTATTCGCCCGTCGGCACGGGAGAAGCGTTCAGCTGGGACAGCGTTTCTTTCGCCGCATCCGCAGCAATTTTCTCCGGGTCAATGCCGTCAAAGCGGCTGGACACAGCCACCTTGCCATTGACCGCGGTGGACGCGCCGTCCTTCGCAACCAAGCTGGTGTAGGAGAAGAAGTAGCTGCCGGAATCCTGCAAATTCAGCCCATAGCTGTTGCGCAGGATGACTTCGCTGCTGGAGGACGCGACCAGCGCGCTCGGCACGCGGACAATGCGCGGGTCAGCAGCTTTCGCCAAGGCTTCCAGCTTCAGGCACTTCTCAATTTTCGCTTCAGCGCTCGTCGTCGCGACGTCGCTTTCTTCCTTCTCGATGGTCGGATAGCGCTCTTCGCCCGCGAAAATCTCGTCCTGTTCGTCGGTTTCCAGCAGGGTGGCGGATTCCTTCACACCGTCAATCAGCTGGCGGACGGCATCAGCGTCGAACGCCTCGGTGGACGCGCTGCCCATCTTGCCGCCAAACATGCCGCGCAGGGATACCCCGCACGAGGATGCCACCTTGTAGTCGCTGATTTCGCCGTCAAGCGCGCTCACGTTGAAGCTGTCGCCGCCATGATAATATACTTCCGCCGGATCAATGCCCGCCGCCTTCGCAGCAGCAAGCACCTCATTCAAAAATTCGTTGACTTTCATCTGCTTTTCCTCCTTAGCGGCCGCCCACGGTGATGCTGCTGACGCGAATCATCGGCTGACCGACGTCGGTCGGGACGCTGCCGCTCTTGGAGCCGCACATGCCCTGCGACAGTTCCAGTTCTTTGCCAACGCGGTCAATCTTCATCAGGATTTCGCTGCCGCGCCCAATCAGGGACGCGCCGCGCACCGGGTGGGCAATCTTGCCGTCGCGCACCAGATACGCTTCCGCCACGGAGAAGTTGAATTCGCCCGTCGCCGGGTTGACGGAGCCGCCGCCCATCTTGCGGGCATACAGACCGTCGCCCATGGACGCGATGATTTCCTCGTTGCTGTCATTGCCGGGGGCGATGAAGGTGGAGCGCATACGGCTCGTGGGGGCATAGGCATAGCTTTCGCGGCGGGAGGAGCCGGTAATCGGGTGATTCATCCGGCGGCTGCCGAGGCGGTCCACCATGTAGCTCTTCAAAATGCCGTTCTCAATCAGCACCGTGCGCTGGCTGGGCGTGCCTTCGTCGTCCACATGGATTTGACCCCAGTTGTTGACAAGCGTGCCGTCGTCGATGGCGGTCACGATGGGCGACGCAATCTGCTGACCGAGCTTGCCGCAGAATTCGCTCACGCCGATGCCCACGCTGGTCGCCTCCAGCGAATGGCCGCACGCCTCGTGGAAGATAACGCCGCCGAAGCCGTTGTCAATCGCGACGGGCATCACACCCGCGGGACAGACCGGTGCATGAAGCATCGTCACTGCCTGCTGGGCAGCAATTTTCCCTGATTCTTCCGCATTCACGCGCGTGTCGAACAATTCAAAGCCCATGGACGCGCCGGGCGCATCACTGCCGGACTGATTCTCCGTGCCGTTGCTGGCAATCACACTCACGCGCAGGCGCGTCTGCACACGGCGGTCGGTCACGAACACGCCCTCGGTATTGCAGATGCACACATCCTGCACATGGTCGCCATAATTCGCCATCACCTGCACAATTTCCGGGGAGACACTGCGCGCCGCCGCTTCCGCCGCGCGGAGCTTCTCCGCTTTGAGCGCCGCCTTCACGTCAGTCGGCAGGAGCAGAATTTCTTCCGGACGGGAGGCATCCCATGGCTTGAACGGTTCCACCACGCAGCCCCTGCCGCCGCGCACCGCCGCTGCTGCCTGACGCGCACAGTTCATCAGCCCTTCCCGGCTGGTATCGTTGGTGTAGACATAAATCGCATTCGTACCGCTGAACACGCGCACGCCCGCGCCGTGCGTCCGGCTTGTCGTCGCGCTTTCCAGCTTATGAGAGCGCATCCCCATTGCGTGGTCAATGCGGTCTTCCATGAAAATTTCAGCGAAATCACCGCCGGTACGTACCGCTTCCTGCAATACTTCCCGTGCAACGTTCTGATCGAGCATTGGTGTTTCATCCTTTCCGAGCCGTTCCTCGCGGCTCATGTTTTATTATACCACATTCTTTCCCATTTGTACATGACCCGCCGGGAAACTTCGCGGCTGCACAATTTTCCACCCGCGATTTTTTCGGTGGCGCGCGTTGTCTTGCGCACACAAATGTGTTATGCTGAGGATAGCAGCGTATGCTTCCGCTGCTGACATTTTCTCACGGAACTTTATTGGTCGCAGTGGAATCTCGTCCGCAGAGGCGAAACTCCCCGCGCAATGCAAAAAGCACACTATATATCATCATTGAAAGGAGCCTAATTTCCATGGAAACCATGCAGAACATCCTCACCCGCCGCAGCGTGCGCAAATTTGCTGACAAGCCGATTGAACCCGACAAACTCCACACCATTCTCGAAGCCGCGATGAGCGGGCCGTGCGCCGTCAACGCCCGCGAATGGGCGTTCATTGTCGTAACCGACCGGGAAAAGCTCGCGCAGATGGCGGAGGCGAACGGACGCGTCGCGCGGATGCTGAATCAGGCAGCGGCGGCGATTCTTGTCTGCGGCGACCTCGACCGCGCTTTTCCGCCCGCGCCGGATTTCTGGGTGATTGACGCCGCGATTGCCGCGCAGAACATGACGTTAGCGGCGAACGACCTCGGCATCGGATCGGTCTGGCTCGGCACTTGGCCGGACGAAAAGCGCGTGAAGCGGCAGGCGGCGATTTTCCAGCTGCCGGAGACGATTGTACCGCACTCGATCCTCGCGCTCGGCTATCCAGCAGAGGATATCGACATGCGCGCAGTGCGCCCCAGCCGCTACGAAGAAAACCGCGTACACGTTAACCAGTGGTAAGAATCGACCCGACCGCCAATATTTCCGGCAGCCGGGTCGTCTTTTATTCTTTGGATTCCGCAGGTTTTGCGCCGTCGCCCGGTGCTTTTTCGCGCTTCGCGTCAAACGGTGCCACTTCAAGCTCGCACCGCAGCGCCTCCCGAAGTTCCTTCAGGCACTCAATCAGCAGCGGATTAAACACGCCGCATTCGCCGTTCAGGATCATAGCCATCGCCTGTTCGTGGCTGTACGCGGGTTTGTAGACGCGCTCACTGATGAGTGCATCGTACACATCCGCCAGCGAAACGACCTGCGCCGAAATCGGGATTTCGTCCCCCACCAGACCGTCGGGATAGCCGTGCCCATCATAGCGCTCGTGGTGCCAGCGGCAAATGTCGCAGGCCGTGCGCACCAGCTTCTCGTTGTGGTGCGCCGCAAGGTCGTCGAGCATCTTCGCGCCAAGAATCGTGTGCTGCTTCATCTGCTCGAACTCTTCCGGCGTCAGCTTTCCGGGTTTATTCAGAATTTTCGCGTCAATGGCGATTTTACCAATATCGTGCATCGACGACGCAAGGGCAATCAGGTTGCAGTCCTGCGGGGTCAGGCGGTAGCGGTCGGTTTTGGCACACAGCATCTCCAGAAGCCGCTCCGACAGTTGCCGCATATGCTGCACATGCGAGCCGTTTTGACCGTTCCGGAACTCCACCACATGGCTCAGGATGTTAATCAGCAGCATGTTGTTCTTTTCTTTTTCGAGGATTTGGCTCGTGACCATTGACACCAGGCGACGCTGCTTGGCGTACAGCTTAATGGTGTTGTAAACGCGCCGATAGACTACTTTCGCATCGAACGGGCGGCTGATGTAGTCGCTCACGCCCTGCTCGTAGGCGCGGCGGATAAAAGCATCCGAGTCCTCGCTGGATATCATGATAACCGGCAGATTTTCCAGCATGTGGCTGCGGTTCATCGACGCCAGCACCTCGAAGCCATCCATCACAGGCATCAGCAGATCCAGCAGCATCAGCGAAATTTTATCGCTGCCCGCGTTCAGGATGTCCATGCACTCCTGCCCGTTCGCAGCTTCCAGAATCTCGTAGTCGTCCTCCAGCATTTCCGTCAGCAGCGCGCGGTTCAACTCCGAGTCGTCCACAATCAGGATGCGCTCTTTCTGCGTGCGCAGCTCATTCTCCTGCTCCGGCGACTGCGTCAGCATCATTTCCGTCATAACCATGTTCGTGCGCGTTTTCGCCTGATACATCAGCTGGTCAGCTTGCTCCACGGCCGTTTCCAGCAGGCGGCCATTGCCCATCACGCCGCCGATGCTAATCGAAATTTGCAGATTCGTGTACCCCGGCACAGGCGTATTGTGCACCGCCTCGCTCACTTGCAGCAGGCGGCTGTACAGGCGGTCAGCGGGGATGCCGGGCATAACCAGCAGGAACTCGTCTCCGCCCAGGCGCACCAGCAGATCGCCGCTCGCGGTATGCAGCTTAACGGACTGCGCCATCGTCTCCAGCACAACATCGCCCGCGCGGTGCCCGAAAACATCATTATAAAGTTTGAAGTTATCCACATCAATCATGGCAATGCCCGCCTCATAGACGGTTTTGCACATGTGTTCCTCGTAATAGCGGCGGTTGAGCGTCCCCGTGAGCGCATCGTGGTACAGCTTGTCCTCATAACTGGACAGGCGATTGGCAAGTTTCTCGCCCGACTCGGCGTCAATCATCATGTCGTCGTCAAGTTTCTGCACCAGTTCCAGCACATAGCGCCCGCCCTCGACATGCAGGTAACGCGCTGTCACCTGATAGACATTCGGGTCATCGTATTCGAGCTTGATTTTCTTGCATTTCTCCATGTACGCCCGGAGAACGATGCAGTTGCGGCATCCCTGCGATGTCATCCGCCCATCCCGGCAGGGGCAGGCGCGTGAAGCCGGATTGTACTTGCGAGCTTCAATTGTACGCAAGATATCTGCCTCGCTGATGAGGCGAACCGCGGTAAAGTTCTTGCGGTAAATGGCCAGCTCCTTCTCCATTTCCTGCATGGTAATCATCGGCTTGTCCTACTTTCCATCGGGCGGCGTGAAACCAGAGGTTGCAAAATCAGCAGACAAAATACCCCCCGATAATTTTGCGTCGGAGGGCATTTCGCATCTGCCAAATTCGGTTCTTAGTGACACTTCAGCCATTCTTATACATTGGCAAGCGGACGAACCGCATCCCCGCAATCAGTCACCTATACCAACGTATATTGTCCATTATACACTACTTTCGGATGGTGTCAAGTAGGTTACTTGTCATCATTACAGCGTTACTTCCCTGTTTTCGGGCGTTTTGTACATTTTTTTCGGCTAAATGCGCCATTTTTTCGTATTTTTTACGAAAGCTTTTGTTGTTTTTCACCAAAGATATCGTTTTCGGAGGATTTTTACCCGTTTTTTGCATTTTTCGTCACATTTCGGTCGAAATAGTCCAGCAGCGATGCATATAGGCATTCGCGTCCCTGCGGAAAGACGTCGCGACTGCGCCGGATGAAGTCCTTCACATCCTGCCGGCGTGTATGCCCATCGGCGGGGCATGGATTCTTGACGACAGGCAGATTTTCCCTTCGTGCAAAGCCAATCACGTCGCGCTCCTTGACCATGAGCATGGGGCGAAGGACTTGCAGGTTCGTGCGGTCAAGGTGCGTCACGGGCGGGAAGCAGTCGTAGTGCCCCTCCAGCATCAGGTTCATCAGGCTCGTTTCGATGAAGTCGTCCTGATGGTGCGCATACGCGATTTTATTGCATCCCAGCGCCATTGCCTTGTCGTTGAGCGCGCCGCGCCGGAGCTTGGCGCACAGGCTGCACGGGTGCTTCTCCTTGCGGATTTCAAATACAATCTGGTACACCTTTGCATCCACGAAATAGAACGGCACGTCTAATCCTTCGCAGAACCGCCGCATCGTCTCCACGTCTGCCTCGCTGCCCGGCGCACCGCTGCCGACGTGAATCGCGCACAGCCCGTACGGCACGGGATAGAACCGCTGGAGGTGCTTCAGCCCCATCAGCAGCGTCAGGCTATCCTTGCCGCCGGACAGTCCGACCGCGATTTTATCCCCCGCCGACACCATATCGTAGCGCTGCATACACTGGCGCAGCAGGCTCATCAGGCGCTGCAAATCCATTGCCATTCAGCATTCCTCCAGCGTCTTTTCGAGTGTCTGGCGCGCCGACACCGCGTTCTGCGGATTTGTGTTCTCCAGCGTCATCGGCAGATTCCGGCGCTTCGCGAGCTGCATCAGCGGGCGGTAATCCATCTGCCCCAGCCCCGGCGCAATCGACAGCAGTCCATCAAACATGTTGACATTCGCGATATTCTGCCGCGCCCATGCGCACTCGTCCGTGCCATCAGGCAGGAAATCCTTGATGTGCAGCAGCTCGGCGGAATCCCCCAAACGCGCAATCGCATCCGTTACGACTTCTTGCGCCTGATGGACGTTCTCGCGGTCGAGCAGGTTCACCGCGTCAAGAATAACCCGTAGGCTTTCGGAGTGCACCTCCGTCAGCACCCGTTGACACCTTTCCGCCGTGCAGACGATGTGCCGCGTGACCGGCTCGATAGCAAGCATCATGCCCTCTTCCTCCGCCCAGCGGACAACAGGCTTCACGCGCTCAATAAACAGGCGCAGGCTCTCCTCCGTCCGGCACTCCGGGCAGGATTTGTAACCGATATTGGGTGCGCCGGTTTCCGTGCCGACCATCAGCGCGCCGATTTTTTTGCCAAACCGCAAATGCGCACGATAATTCATCAGCGTGCGCTCGTGCGCTGACAGATCGGGGCTGCACAGGTTCAAATAGCATCCCAGCAGCACGCACCGCTGATTGTACTTCTCCAGCAGCCCGCGCACCTCATCCGCCAGCGCGTCCGTCAGCAGCTCCGGCGCATCCGCCATCTTAAACCCCGGCACGACCTTGCTCATCGCGATATGAACACAGGAAAACCCCTGCTCCTTTGCGTTACGCAGGTGTTCCTCCAAATTACTCCCCGCCGTATCATGCAGCCGAATTCCGATTTCCATGTGGATGCCCCCTTTACAAGGACAGTATACCGCATTTTTCAGGTGAACGCAAGGGGCGAATGGAACGGGGCGAAGCCCCTTCAATCGTTGACACTTTCATGCTTCTCCCGCGTGTTTATTGGGGAACGAGGCGGCTTTCGCAAGGCAATCCTCCACATCGCAGCGCTTCTCCCCGTCCAGCGAATTACGAACGCTTTCCAAGCACGCCCGCATCTCCCGAATCAGCTGCACAGCCGCGTCATAATCTTTCTCCCACGCAATCCGCCGCAAATCCTGCTCCACGCGCATTCGATCGAGCGAACGCTGCAATTGCTCCTTTTCCTCCGCCGCCGACGCCCGCTGAAGCAGTTCCTTCATGCCTTCCAGCATTTTCAGCACGCACGGTTCCGCCATCATCTGGGACGCGGCGCGGTTCTCTGCCTCATCAGGCGGATTCTTCCCCTGCGCAGGCGCAGCAACGCCCTCTGCCAGCAGCTCCTGCCGCACCTGCGCAATCATCTCCGGATGATGCTTCAAAATCGCGCGGTATTTATTCTGATAACGCAGCATCCGGCTGTGGTCGCCGTCTGCCATCCGCATGACACATGCGCGGACGCTCATGCCCTGCCCGCAGCCCGTCAGCACCTGACGCAAGAGGTCATGCGTCTCCGCCTCCGTGAAGGGAATGAACGCCTGTACGCGCGGCGTATTCTGCTCCTGATTCCGCAAACAGGCGTAATAGTAGTTGCGAATGCTGTTGGGTTTGCGTCCCAAGTCCACGGATAAGTCCTCGAACACTTGCCGAAGCGGTGCGCCGCTGCCCCGCGCCTCCTGCACAGCGGAAAACAGGCGGGATGTCTCCTGTTCCTGCCAACCGACACATTTGCGTTCTTCCATGCGTCTTTCCTCTCTTTCCTGCATCCTTTCCGGGTGCGTATTCCTATCATATCCCGGCGCATATGCGTTCATGCACAAAATGCGTACACAAAAAAGGCGCTCCGAGCCATTTTCGCCCGAAGCACCCAATTTCATGATTTGCTTTTCCTTCTCTCCGCCCACTGGAACAGCGCCGGATACAGCACAATCGCGAACAGCATCAGCCCGAACATCTCTGCAAAGCCCAGCCAGTGCGCATCCAGCAGCAGATTACCCGCCGCCTTCAGTCCCTTCCGCACCGCCAGCAGCAGCGCTACGCCGACCACGCCGCGAATCATGCGCGCCTTGCCCGCACCCTTTGCATCAAAACCGACAAAGTGCCTCTCCAGCACCCAGCCAAGGCAGAAGCCCATCATCGCCCC
>OIIG01000335.1_pt1 | contig 11850 bp, 12 predicted proteins | sample 1583191 | NCBI WGS metagenome assembly OIIG01 (sample SAMN02674970, study PRJEB24791) | human gut metagenome, SKBSTL043 | isolation source: stool | host: Homo sapiens | place: USA
GGCTGCTCCACCTGCTCACCATGCACACGGAGGAAGGTCGGCGTATCTATGAGCGCTCGGTGCGCTTCCTTCTGCTTGCGGCGACGAACCGCGTCCTGCCCGGTCAGCGCGTCCGCATTGAGTATAGCGTCAGCGGGGGCGTGCTGCTGCGAATGCCCGGTCACGCCATCACGGAGGAGGAGACGCGCGCCATCGCCCGGCAGATGCACGCTCTCGCGGCGCAGAATCTGCCGTTTGAGAAGAAAGAATGGACGCTCGACGACGCCATTGCCTACTTCGACGCGCAGGGGCAGGCGGATAAAGTCACGCTGCTCTCCCGCCGCACAACGCCGTTCTTCCATATGTACGGGCTGGACGGTATGTGGGAGTACTTCTATGGCGCAATGGCGACGCGCACGGGCATGACGCAGGTCTTTGAACTCACTTGGCTGCCCGACCGCGGCATCGTTCTGCGTCTGCCGGCAGCCAATCACCCAGAGAAAGCTGCGCCGTATGTGCATCGCGCGGGGCATCTGGCAGTGTTTGACCAATCGACGAGGTGGTGCGCGCTGCTGGGCGTCAACAACGCCGCCGACGTCGCGGAGATGATGGAGGGACACCGCTTCCGCCACTTCATCCGCCTGAATGAAGCGCTGCACGACAAGGCGATTGCCGACATTGCGGCGGATATTGCCATCCAGCACAAGAAAATCGTGCTGGTTGCCGGGCCGTCTTCGTCCGGCAAGACGACGTTCGCCCAGCGATTGGCACTCCACCTGAACGTCATCGGGCTTCAGCCGCTGGTGATTTCGCTGGATAACTACTACCTTGACCGCGACAGCATCCCGCTGCAAGAGGACGGCACGCTCGACCTCGAAGCCATCAGCACGCTGGATGTGCCGCTCTTCCGCCAGCATTTGGCGGAATTGCTGGATGGACGCGAAGTTTTGCTACCAACGTTCTCCTTCAAACTCGGCAAGCGCAATCCGGGCGGCACGCCAGTTCGCCTGCGGGAAGGGCAAGTGATGCTTATCGAGGGCATCCACGGGCTGAATCCGGCGCTGTCCGAGGGACTGCACACGGAAGCCATCTACCGCGTGTTCGTCAGCGCCCTGACATGCTTGAACCTTGACGACCACAACCGCATCCGCACGACGGATGTCCGCCTGCTGCGGCGCATCGTGCGCGACATGCAGTTCCGCGCGACGCCGCCGAACAACACGCTTTCGATGTGGTCCAGTGTCCGCCACGGCGAAGAAACGTGGATTTTCCCCTATCAGGAGAACGCCGACCGCATGTTCAACACCGCCTTGCACTACGAGCTGCCTGTCCTGCGCCACTATGCCTATGACCTCTTGAAGGCGATTCCGCCGGAGAATGAGAACTATCTGGCTGCGCGCCGGCTGATTAAGACGCTGAACTACTTCCCGGATATTGACGAGGGCGTGCTGGCGGAAATCCCCCCGCTGAGCCTGCTGCGTGAGTTCATCGGCGGCTGCACGATTGAGGAAGCGTAAGTCATTTTGCTTGAAGCCTCAAAAGTGGCGATTCTCCCTGCAACGATAAAGTGTTACCGAATTGAAAAACAAGATTGCTTCGCTTGATGAAAGCGCAAAGCTGTGGTATAATAACGGCAGACGGAAGGAGGCTGATATTCCGTGTTCCAGATTGGAAACGAACGGGTTGCATTGGTGACGGATACGTCCTGCGATCTGTCGGATGAACAGCTCAGTCAATATGATATTCGCACAGTTGCGCTGCGTGTAGCGACCAGTCAGGGGGAATTCCGCGACCGGCTCGAAATCACGCAGGAGCAGCTTTATGATTTACTTCAGCGGGAAGTGCCGAAAACATCCCTGCCGCTGCCGGAGGATGTCAGCAACCTCTACCGCACCCTGCACGACGAGGGCGCAACGAGCATCCTGCACCTGTCCATCAGCGGCAGCCTGTCCGGAACGTTCAACATGGTTTCTCTGCTTGCGGAGGATTTTGAGGACATGAAAATTCATGTTTTCGACTCCAAAACGCTCTCCTGCGGTCTGGGGCTGCTGGTGCTGGAAGCGGCGGAATCGCTGCAAAACGGCATGTCGGTGGAGGATACCATCGCGCTGCTGGAGAAACGCCGCGAACATCAGCTGGGCGCGTTCGTCATCCGCACGCTCGAATTCCTGCGCAAGGGCGGGCGTATCGGGCGCGTTGAGGGCGCAATCGGCTCGCTGCTGCAAATCAAGCCGGTTATCTATGTGAACGACGAAGGCGTCTACAACACGCTGTGCAAGGCACGCGGCTTCTCCAACGCGATGACGGCGATGGTGGACGAGATCATCCGCCGCTATCAGGGTCACAAGGTGCGTCTGGCGGTGGTGCATGGTGCGGCGTATGACGATGCCGTGAAACTCCGCGACCGCCTGATGGAGCGGCTCGACGTGGTATCGAGCTTCATCAGCCCGGTCAGTCCCGCACTGGCGATTCACACCGGGCCGGGGTTGCTTGGCGCGATTGTACAGCTGGCGGAATGAGGAAAGAACATAAATTGCACATCCCCGCGACTCTGCTGATTTTCGGAAAAAAGAAAGTCGGCAGAGCCGCTTTGCTTTGGAAAATTTCCACCCGCTTCGTTTTCAATGGCAAACGAAGAAGGATTCTTCATGGCACATAAAGGGGAGCACAAATACAGATTGGCAACAGCGCACATGGCTTTGCTATGCGAGAACGGGCAAGGGAAAAAACTTGCGTGTGCAGCGGCGCAAGCGTTCCTTCCTGCCGTTCGCGTCTGTGCGCTATAATACGTCTGCACCCCACGGCGGAAAGAATGGAAATTCCGATGGGCGGGCGACAGAAGTGCGGAAACCCGAAGAAAAAGGTCGAGTTTTTGATGCGGCCGATTCCACCTGTAGTTCACCCAGCATGTAATATCCCCTTGCAATACACGATTGCCTATGTAGTGTTTTTGTAAATTCCAACTTCTTTTGTGTTTTCTCTGTATTTTTGCGCGAAATATGTCGAAAGATAACACATGCTACTTTTCTTTTCCTGCAAAATGTGCTAAAATAGGTATACGAGAACTTCCGGTGGTGCAGTTTAGGCGTCAGGATACAGCGCTGGAAGGCCGTTTTTCAATCATGGTATGCGTGAAGGGTATCGTGTATTGATTATAATAACCATTTTCTGACACTGACGCTTTGCTAAGGAGGTTTTTCCTGTGGATGATGCGAAATACCCTGCTTTTGATACCAAACCCTACCGAATCGTGAAGAGCCGCAGTGAGGCAAGCGTGCCCGTGAACGTCGCGCCGACGTACTACATCGTGGCTTCTGATTTACAGGGCTTTCCCCTACAGCAGGCGATTCCGCTCGTCCAGATGTCCACCAACGCTCAGCTTGCCCCTCGCCCGCCCGAAAATCAACTGCCGCCGCTGCCTGTGCCGAGGCCGGGTACGCCGATGCGATGGTATATCGCCAGCCTGCTGCGGTGTCTGGGTGTTCCGGCGCGGTTGTCGGGGTTCAACTATCTGGTGGAAACGCTGCTGCTGCTGGTGAATCGCCCATTTGAGACGCGACTGGTGACGGGCGAGGTGTACCCGGTGGTCGCGAAGCAGTGCAACACCACGCCCATCGGGGTGGATCAGGCGATTCGCACGGCGGTCAACCAGACGTGGCAGGAGCAGAACATTCCTGTGTACTGCGCGCTGATGGGGCGGAGTCCCGCGCCGCACGAGCCGCGCCCGACGAGCTGCGAGTTTCTGGCGAATGTGCTGATGTATGTGAGGATTCAGATGGCGGAGTGCCATTACTGATAGGGAACTGACGGCGAATAGAAGAAAGACTGTCTGCGCGGAGCGGGCAGTCTTTTTTGCTGCTTACATGCGGCTGGTCTTGTGAAGATACACAACAATTCGACATGCTTTTGTTAGTAATGCCAGAAAAATGTAATTCTGCAAGAAAACACTTGACTTTTTTCGGGGGGGGGTAAAATGGAAGTATCATTGAAAGGAGGGGGACTATGTGCTCATGCCACGTTTACGCACTCAAATTGGAAACTGCATTCAGAAAAGGCACTTGCTGTCCGTTTAGTGCAGACGAATTTGAGGCGGATTTTCAAGGAACGCTGGCGTTAGGACTATCAAGGCTGTCTGCGGAGAATCTGATTGAAAAATCAGAAATCAACGCATGGATGGAAGAATATGCTTTTTGCGGCAAAAAGCTACGAGAAATTGTGACGGACGACGAAAATAGGGAGATGCTGGAGAAACTGATTCGCAGATTGAACATATTAAGGCACCACCTCATTTGTGCGGTGTTACCTTAAGAAACCGCTATGTTCAGGAAAGAAGGGTGTGCTGCCGATGTCTGTAGCGCGCCAAGTGACTATGTGGTTTTAATCTTGCATCCATTAACAAACAGCCCCGGAAACCTCATAAATTATGATGTTACACATCATTGTGTAATCAACAAAGAAGGCAAAACTGTTATTTCACCCATGGAGGACGATATCGAACTGAGTGGTGAAAATCCGGGTGTGTTCTGTTGCAGGCATGATAAGAACTACTATCTGATGTCGGAATACGGCACTAAATTGACTAAAAACTATAAGGGAATATGGGGACCAAGGAACGGTTACTATCTGTATCAAGATTATAATGGTCTAAGGGGTTATCTGAATCAGGACGGCTCTATCGCAATTCCTGCACAGTATAAAAATGCAAGGCAATTTGGAGCAGGATATGCGCCCGTTTGCACAGAAGATGGATGGCATATCATCAATCCTTTAGGCGAAATCGTATATTAATCAAACATCAAAACGCGCGCCCCTCTTGTTATATCCGGCGGAAGGGGCACGTTTTGCATCACCTTTGAATCTGTTCCCAATGCTGGGATCTTTGATTTTCTTGTCTTCCGCGAACAACAGCACCTCCTCGACTTCGGCATAGTCGCTTTCGCAAAATACGGAAACCGGCTCAGTGCCTTCCTTCTCGAAAGGCGACTGAGCCGGTTCAATGATGCGCTTTTATGCGAATTGCACATCCGCATTAAACTTCCCATTCACGAACACCACACCCTTGCGTCCGTCGCGCAGCGTCACTTCCGCGCGGAGGTCGTCCGTGCCAAACATGAAGTCCACATGCACGCGCGAGTGGTTCAGATTCACGCGATCCCACGCTGCAAAGTCCGTGCCGGAAAGGCCTTTGAACAGAATGTTGAACCCGCGGCCGAGCGCCATGTGGCATGCCGCGTTTTCATCCAACAGCGTCTCCATGAACAGCAGCCCTGTCTTTGCCAGCGGCGAATCGCACTGCACAAATGCCACTTCGCCCAGATACCGGCTGCCTTCGTCCGTGTCCAGCAGGGACTTGAGCGCATCGTACCCCTTTTCGGCATAGAAATCCACCACCTGGCCGTCGCGGAAGGTGAAACCGAAGCCATCCACCACCGTGCCATTCAGCATCAGCGGGCGGCTTGCCTTGACTGTGCCGTTGACGCGGAATTTGTCCGGGCTGGTGGATACCTCCGTCGTCGGGATGTTCGGCAGATACATGTCCGGCGTGTAATCACCGCCCATGGCGCCAACCCACAGCACGCCCGGCTGAAAGCCGACGGTGATATCCGTGCCGATGCCATTGGTGTAGTGGATGCTGTCGATGTCCTCGCGATTGAGGATGTCGGCGAACTGCCCGTTTTCGCCCATAGCGTCCAGCCAATTGCGGATGGGGGCGTTTTCGTCAATGCGGCAGACGCTGAATAGCACGTCCCACAATTTTGCCACGCCATCCGACACGTTCAGCGCCGGGAAAAGAAACTTTGCCCAATTTTCCGACGGCGCGGTAGAAATGCACCAGTGCATCCCATTTTCTGCCGTCCCCTTGCGGAGAATGTTGCGCGTGTTGTTGCCGTGCTGCTGCACGTTGGCAACGCGCTGGGGGTCAGCGCCCTCGAACAACGTCGGATAAGCAGGAAGAATCCGCAGAGAACACGCGCCCTGTTGGATGTATGCCGCGTAGGATTCTGTTTCCCACGGCGCAACGGCGGAAAAATCCTCCTGCGTGTCGGAAAGTGCGCGCTCCCGGTCGACATACGGCTCTGCCCAGTGGATGATAACGTCCTTTGCGCCGCGCTGAAACGCCTCGTGGCTGAGCGCACGGGCGAGCGGGTAGTTTTCTGCATCAATGTCCAGCAGCAGATATTGCCCCTTTTGCAGATTCACGCCCAAGCCAATCAGCAGTTCGGCGTATTTTGCCAGCTTTTCCTCAAAGGTCAGCATGTTTTTCTCCTTTCGGCGCGCATCAGCAAAGCGCAATCGCTTCGATTTCCAGTTCTGCGTTTTTCGGCAGCGCCGCCACCTGCACGCAGGAGCGCGCGGGTGCGTCCGTCGCGAAGAACTCCGCATATGCCGCGTTGATGGTCTGGAAGTTCTTTAAGTCTTTGACGAAAATCGTCATTTTGACCACCTTGTCAAGGCTGCTGCCAGCCGCTTCAAGAATCGCGGTGACGTTGCGCAGCGAATGCCGCGTTTGCTCAGCGATATCGCCCGTGGAAAGCTGCCCTGTCGCCATATCAATGGGCAGACAGCCCGACACGAACACCAAATTGCCCACCTTGATGCCCTGAGAGTACGGCCCGATCGCACCCGGTGCCTTTGCCGTTGCAACAACCTGTTTTTCCATGTTCCTCTTCCTTCCTATCAATCCAGTTTCAGTTGACTGTAAAGCGGCGTGGACGGACGAAAATCGCATCCGTTCGGCAGCAGCTTCATCAGCTTCTTCCACAATCCCAGTTTCATGCCGTCCGCCAGCGGGTTTTCTGCTGAGTAATTCAGGCAGATAAGTTTCGGATGCTCATCCGTGCCGCCGGAAAGCGTATCAGTGAAAAGCTGGCGCGTCACTTCATCGAAATTGCCGGAATAGACGCGGCTTTCGTCAAACACACCGCTGTCGCGCCCTTCCTGCACATCGATGGCATTGGCGACCAAGTACGCCTTGCCCTCCTTCGTGACCAGATACACGCCGCTGCCGACGACGACCGAGCCGAAAATCGCCTTCACCGCCGGGTCGGAGCGTTCGCGCGTTGCCGTCAGCCAAGCGTCATAGCCCATTTCGCGCAGCCAAGCCGCCGCAATCTGCACGTTCTCTCGATTACTGTCGTACTTCACGCTTCCGCCACCCCTTCCTTGTACGGAATCAGGTACAATTCTTTCTGCCGATGGCTCAGCAACTCACAGCCGTTCTTCGTTACGACGATATCATCCTCGATATGCGCGCCGACCAGTCCGTTGATGCAGCTGGGTTCAATAGCATAGACCTCGTTTTCACGCACGATGCCTTCTGTCAACCGGCCGCGTTTCTTTGCCGCAAGCACCGTTCCGCCGTCATGACACGCACGGCCAAGCTGATGTCCTGTTGCAATGCCGGGGTCATTCACGCCGAAATCAATCAGCCGCTGATGATTGAGCAGGTTGATTTCCCAGCCGTGAACGCCCGGTTTCATGGCGGAAAGCACCATATCGATGTTGCCGTTCACGAAATCGAAATAACGCTGCACTTCCTCCGGCGCTTTTGTTTCGCCTTTGCGCAGGGCATAGAAGGTACGACTCACGTCGCTGCTGAAGCCCTTGTGCCAGCAGAAGAAATCCAGAATCAGCACGTCGCCGGGCAGCGTCTTAACCGCCATCGGCCCGCGGTGCGACATGCCGCCGCGCAGGTTCAGCAGCATCGGCGGGGTGTCCGGACCGCCGCCCTCACTGCTCACCAGTCCGCGTTTCTTCATTTCCCGAACGAACAAATCGCTGATTTCCAGCTCTGTCATGCCTTGCTGAATCTCGTCGCGGCAGACGGCGATGCATTCCTCTGCCAGTGCAATGGATTCCCGCAGGCGCTGAAGCTCAATGGGGGATTTCAGCGCGCGCACCGTGTCCATCATTTCCGCGGCGGACGTGACTTTTTGCTCCAGCTCCTCCAATGGCAGGTGGAAATAGCGGAACACATAGGTGAATGCGCCCAGCGTCAGACCGTCGGCGCTCGTGTCGTCCTCGCTGTAATCCAGCGCCAGGCGGGTGATGGGCTGTGCATCCATCAGCGCGGTGAAAGCGGATGCAAAATCTTCCGTGTAGGTTTGAATGGTTACATCCGTAAGCCTGGCAAACTTCTCCGCTTCCGACGAATGTACCAGCAGCGCATGAGCGCCGCTTTGGCGGAACAGCGCTGCACAGAGATGCTCAGTCGTCTGGTCGAAGAGCAGCTCAAAGTAGCCGTCGCTGCCCTGCCGGGAAAGAATCAGAAATGCATCAAAATCTTGCCTCTGCATTTCTGCGCTTAGCTGGGCGATTTTCTCGTTTGCCAGCAGAATATGCTCGTTCATGCCTGTTTGCCCTCCTCATAGCGGAAGCAGGCGACGCTGTGCCCTGGCTTCACCTCGCGCAGTGTCGGCTTTTCCGTGCGGCAGCGTTCCGTGGCATAGGGGCAGCGCGTGCAGAAGCGGCAACCTTGCGGGATGTTGTCGATGCCGGGAATTTCGCCCTGCATGATGATTTTCTCGCGCTTGCGCTCAGGGTCGGTGTCCGGCACGGAGGACAGCAGCATCTGCGTATACGGGTGCAGCGGATGCTCAAACAACGACTGCTTGCCAGCATACTCCATCATTGCGCCCAGATACATTACCGCGATCCGGTCGCTCAAGTGCTTTACCACGCGCAGGTCGTGGCTGATGAACAGGTAGGTGATGTGGTATTCCGCCTTCATTTTTTGCAGCAGATTCACCACCTGCGCCTGTACGCTGACATCCAGCGCGCTGACAGGTTCGTCACACACAATCAGCGCTGGGCGCAGGGCAATGGCGCGCGCAATGGCAATGCGCTGCCGCTGACCGCCGGAAAACTCGTGTGGATAGCGCAGCATCTGTTCCTCGGACAAACCGACTTCACGCAGCAGCTTTATCACCGCTTCCTCGCGCTCCGCCTTCGTCTTGTACAGGTGCTGAATCTTCATACCCTCGCTGATTTGTGCCTTCACGTTCATGCGGGGGTCTAAGCTGGAATACGGGTCTTGGAAAATCATTTGGATGTTTCGGCGCAGGGGGCGAATCTGCCGCGTCGAAAGATGCGTGATGTCCGTGCCCTGAAAGACGATCTGACCGTCGGTTGGCTCATACAGGCGAACAAGGCACTTGCCGACGGTCGATTTTCCGCAGCCGCTTTCGCCCACCAGCCCCAACGTTTCGCCCTCCGCAATGGAGAAGGAAATGTCGTCCACTGCTTTAAGCGTGGTTTCGCCTTCGTCGCCGCCCTTGACGGAAAAATACTTCTTCAGGTGCGATACAGTCAGCAAATCAGCCATTCTCCCACTCCTTTCGGTAGTTCTCATCGTATTTCAGGCAGCGGACGCGCCGGATGATGCCACTTTCATCAGCAGGCAGGGTCATCATCTTCGGCTCCACCTTGCGGCAGCAGTCCTTGGCGTATTTGCAGCGGTTGCAGAACGCGCAGCCGATGGGCATGTTATAGATGCTTGGCACTGTGCCTTCAATCGTCTCCAAATGCTCTTTTTCCTCTGTCAGGCTCGGCATGGATGCCATCAGACCTTCGGTGTAGGGGTGCAACGGACGGTGGAACAGCGGAATGACATCCGCTTCCTCCACAATCTGCCCGGCGTACATGACGGCAACGCGGTCTGCGTTCTCCGCAATTACGCCCATATCGTGCGTCACAAGGATGACTGCCGAATGCGGCTGGGCCTGCTTGAGCTGGCGGAGCAATTGCAGAATCTGTGCCTGTACGGTCACGTCCAGCGCGGTGGTCGGCTCATCGGCAATCAGTATGTTCGGCTGACATGCCAGCGCCATGGCAATCATCACGCGCTGGCGCATCCCGCCAGAGAGCTGATGCGGATATTGCAGCACGCGCTTTTCCGGGCTGGAAAGGCCAACCATCCGCAGCAGCTCCACGGCGCGCTTTTCGGCTTCCGCCTTAGTCATGTGCAGGTGGAAGCGCAGCGGTTCACACAGCTGATAGCCGACCGTAAAGACGGGGTTCAGGCTCGTCATCGGCTCCTGAAAAATCATAGCGATTTTGTTGCCCTGAATCTTGCGCATTTCCTTGGGGGAGAGCTTGAGTAAATCTGTGCCCTCATAGATAATTTCGCCGCTGCGGATTTTGCCGCCGATGCTTGGCACAAGCCCCATTACGCTCATGCCGCTGACACTCTTGCCGCTGCCGCTTTCGCCGATGATGCCCAGCGTCTGCCCTTCCTCCAAGGTGAAGTTCACGTCACGGACGGCCTGCCCCTCGCGGCGGCGCTTGTAAAAGGAGACTTTCAGGTCCTTGACTTCGAGAATCACGTTTCCCATAAAAGCACTCCTTTCTCAGCGCGTTTTCGCGTCGAACGCGTCACGCAGGCCGTCGCCAATCAGGTTGATGCACAGCACCGTCACCAGAATGCACAGTCCCGGCGGAAGCCAAATCCACGGGCGATTCAGCAGCGTGGTGAGGTTGGTGGCGGCGTTAATCATGTTGCCCCAGCTGGGGGTAGGCGGCGCAACGCCCACGCCGAGGAACGACAGCGATGCCTCTGTCAGAATCGCGCTGGCAATGGACAGCGTGGCCTGAACGACCACGGGCGCGATGATGTTGGGCAGCACATGCGTGAAGACGATGCGAACGTTGCCCGCACCCAGCACGATGCTGGACTGCACATACTCCAACTCGCGGATTTTGAGAATTTCGCCGCGCACCAGACGTGCTGTACCCGTCCAGCTGACCAAGCCGATAATCAGCATGATGGTGTAAATTGTTGGCGTGATGAAGCAGGAAATGGTGATAATCAGGAACATGACAGGGAAGCAGATGACCACATCCACCGTGCGCATGATGAGGCTGTCTGCCAGCCGCCCGCCGAAGCAGGCGAGGCAGCCCGCCAGAATGCCGATGGCGACGGAAATCAGGCAGCTGATCAAGCCGACGCTCAGCGAAATGCGGCCGCCGTTCACGACGAAATCCAGAAGTACGTCGACAAGGCGAACGCGACCGTTTCCCGCGCCGAATCCGTACGTAAGTTCGTAGTGCTGGATACCCAGTTCACGCAGGAAAACAAGTGCCTGACCCCATCGCTGAAAGTGGTGCGTCCGGCAGTGAACCGCGTGTTCGCACAGGTGATCGATCAGCAGCTGTACTCCGGCAAGCGCTGAATCGCATAATACATAAAAGCGTGGGGTACGAGAGAATACAAACGTTCTCTCGCACCCCACGCTTTTGTTCTGTCCGTACAACTTTCAAGGAACGCAAACGAGCGCCGGTGATCGGAAGCGATCCGACCCGCCGGCGCTCATATGGCAGAGATTAGTGATGAATCCAGAATGGCTAACGACACTCCATCAGCCATTGTCAGTAAAGCGACAATCAGTGACGGTTCCGTCAGTGCATAACGCGTGCGGTAACGGTGCGGCAGAAGGCGAAGGCGTACGAGGGTACGTCGAGTCTTCTGCCGTGCCGTTAACGCTCCGTTATGTCAGTGACGGTTGTTGAGGCGGTGGTACATTTCGGAGATCTCAAGATCGCGCTCGAATTCTGCGGCCTTGGTGTTCGCGTCGATGGTGGCGAGTTCGACACCGGCGATGCGGGCGAAGTCTTCCCAAGCCTCGCGACCGACGGAGGTGGTCATGCAGGTGTGGTGGGAGGCGCCGGAACGCAGCCAGCACTCGGCGGAGGTCTTGAGGTCCGGCTGCGGCTTCCACAGGCCACGGGCGCACGGCAACTGCTTGAGCTCTCCGAGCGGCTCGACCACGTCGACCAGGTTCATGGTCAGGCGGAAACGTTCGCGCACGTCAGACATGGACACGACGACGGCGTCCTTCTTCGGGGCGACGGTGAAGACCAGGCGCACCGGAT
>OIIG01000363.1_pt1 | contig 11195 bp, 10 predicted proteins | sample 1583191 | NCBI WGS metagenome assembly OIIG01 (sample SAMN02674970, study PRJEB24791) | human gut metagenome, SKBSTL043 | isolation source: stool | host: Homo sapiens | place: USA
AACCGTTGTTTGTTACCCGCCTTGCATCGGAGAGTCTTTCCATTCTCTGTCCCATAGGACAATACATGCCGTCGGTTTCTTCGTTATGAAAATAATTGTACTTTATAAAGGTTTCAATGCCATGTCTGAAAGCATACAGATAGTTCTCTTCACTTCCGTATCCGGCATCACAGACAGACACGTCAGGGTATCTGCCGTAGAGGGAATGGAAATCATCCATATGCAGAGGATAGGTGGAGGTATCGCCCAACACTGATGGATGGTATAGTTCAGAATGAACTGTTTATTGGTACTGAACTGGGGATTGTATCCGGGTTTGAGTTGTCTGTTCTTCATATGGTCATCTTTCATGCGCATGAAAGTAGCATCATTGTCTGTCTTTGAGTAGCTGTTACGTCCGTCAAGTATCTTTCCCTGCGATTCATATTTCTTGAGCTGTTCAAGCCATGACTTCCTTACACGTCTTACCTTCGCTTTCATCTTCTTGTCAGCATCCACTCCATTCAGGGCATCATCTATCTGCCCGAGTGCCTTTTCCACTTTCTCCGGGGTGATATCCTGATAGGCAACCGGAGCGGAGTCACGCAGTTCCTGCTTGGTGAGGGAGTCGGCGTATTGCCATATCTCCTCAAGCTGTTCCGCGATTCTGGATATACGCGTATGTATGGACTTACCCCAGACGAACGTATAACGGTTGGCGTTCACCTCCATCTTCGTCCCGTCGGTACAGGCCACATCCAGACTTACAAAACCTTCCGCCACGAGAAACTTTACAATGGTTGCAAATATCGTCTTCAGCACATCCTTTAGCCGGCTGCTGCGGAAACGGTTGATGGTATTATGGTCAGGAGTTACATTGCCGGTAAGCCACATGAAGCGTATGTCATTACGACAGAACTCTTCTATGCGACGGCTGGAATAGATATTACGCAAATGCATAGACAAGAATCTGAAGCATCATGCGTGGGTGGTACGCAGAACAGCCTTTAGGGGAATACTTACGGTAAAGTGCTTCAAGGTTTATCTGTTCAATGATGCAGTGAACAACCCGGACCGGATCGTTCCGGGGAATAAAATCGCCTAAACATGGAGGTAAAAGCAGATTATCGTTGGATGTGTAACTTTTAAACATTATCTTTGGGATATCTTACTTGATGCCCTAAGATACAAAAAATTAGGGAGATGGGCAAGTTCTGGCTGAGCGAAGTTAGGGCTTACCCGATTTTTTGCAGACACAAAAAAGGCCATCCCAAAGTTTATTTGAGACAGCCTTGTTTATTTTATGTGCAAATGTAACTGTTATCCTAAATAACCATTCAGAATTATTTCAGCATTTCACCTTTTTCGTTGAAAAACACAACGCTTTCGGTTCCGACGGCATCAACCAAAGTTACTTTATAAGTCTTTACGCCATCTTCTGCCACTTCTACGGCTGCTTCCTTAATGGTGGATTCAGCATAGTCTTTCTTGATGGCGTCCTGAACTGCCTGCGGGAGTTCCTTTATATCAATCGGTTTAAACTCGTTCACCATTGCAACGATTTCAACATCTGATGCCATGTTGTTAGCGAATGCTACTGAACTACCTAATCCCATTACCAGTGCTACTGCAAACAATACCTTTTTCATAATGCTAATTATTAAATTGTTAAACATCTTATCGTCTTACGCTAAAGAATAGACAATCACCGTGCCAAATAAATGGATATTTATCATATTGCTGTAAAACAGACTCTTATGAATTATTCATATTGCATAATGCAAATGTCTGATGGGCATTTTTTCTACAATGATGTGGAATGCGATACACATGGCTACACATGGTCTAACGACTGTGAATAAGAGAGTTGAGACGTTAAAATCATGCAGACGGCATGCGAAAGGAGTCGTAACGAAAGTAATCTCTCCATTACGGCTCCTGGTTATTATCCTTCTACTGTTAGAAAGTAATATCCAATTTCACCATGAATGTTATCGAACGATAGCCGCACTCCTTGCTCAACAGGTTGTTCACCATAAACTGGAAAGCGACTCCCTTTGTCACTTTCACGCCGAAGTAATTGCGTATATGTTCGTAAAGGAGATGGCCCATTCGCTGGGATTTGAAAATACGGCGTTCTTCACCCAATTCTTTAAACGGTTCACCAGCTCTACTCCGCAGGAATATAGAAAACATTAATCTGCCAGATACCTTTTCATTCGCGGCGAGTACTCTGTCCGGTAGTTTCCGCAACTGTCCGTATAGATAATGAAATTGTCAATTTCCTGATGCTCTTTCTACAACTGACGGGCTTTGCGGCTCCCCAACGTCATAAAGGCCGTTGCATAGGCATCAGCAAGCATGCACTGATGGGCAATAATTGTAGCACTCAATATATCCTTTTGAACCGGATATCCTGTTATCGGATTGATGGCATGAGCGTATTTCCTTCCATCTTTCAGATAGAAATTACGGTAGTTGCCGGAAGTTGCGAGTCCCAGCCGTTCCGACAGTTGCACAATTTGTTCAAGCTCGGAGTTTGTTCCAGTACTGTCATCCTTCGGTCTGACAATGCCAATGCACCAATTCCACCCTTGCGGGTTCTTTCCTTTCGCTATCATTTCGCCGCCGATGTCTATCATATAGTTCGATATGCCTTTGCGGTCGAACAAACACGCGATTATGTTACAGATAGTACCGCCGCCGAGCACCGAGAAATTGAGCAGAATGCGGGGATCGTCTTTCATCACACGGTTGCCCTGTAAATGCACTTTTCGGAAGCCTACAAAGTGGCGGATACTGTCTACGAGTTGCGGAGTGATGCTGTCAAACTTTGTAAAGCCAAATCCCCACAGGTTGATAAGCGGTGCACAAGTTACGTCAAATATCCCGCCTGTTTGTTCCGACGCTTGCATGGCTGTGCGGAAAGGATTGCATCAAGTTATATATCTTACGATGTTTTTTGTGCCAAGTGTATCTCTATGTAGAATACATTTCTAATTAGCTAAGCGATATATGAAACTAATCTTATCGAAAATTTTGTCCGTATCTTCTCCGACCTTTGGGTTAATCAGTTCAGCATATATCTGCATAGAAAAGATTGATTTTGTGTCCTAATACTTTTGTAAAGTTTCTTATGGCACGCCTTTTAATACACCCGAAACAACAAAGGTATAATGTCCGATATGAAAAAAACTGGATTTTTATTGAAGCGAATCAATTCTTTTATTATTTTTACCTTTCTTTCAAAAGCGTTCATTGCTTCCTCAAATTACTAACCTATCATAAAAGTAATGCTGGCGAAAAGAAGAATACTGTTTTTCTTTTCGCCAGCACATATATAAATTGCCGTCAATAGAAACAAGTTTAGTCCGTTTTGGATATATAGACAAAAAAGACTAAACTTTGCAAGCAGAACCACAAATCCATTACTTTAAATTATTGCTTTGAGAATGTTCTTGCCTATAATACCACGTAAAAGATATTTTATCAGGCTAATATATATTATTTTTTGAACAAACTAAACATACTACTATTATAATTTGATATTTTTCCGACAAAAACAAGTAAAATCCTTATGTGTAAAGATCATACAAAGGATTCTGAGAACAACCGAAAATGCCGTCCAAATGCAAATATATGCTGGAATATACACTTGCTGTTTAGCAGTAATCATCCAACATAACATACAACTTGATAAATGTACGCGAGTGTTTACATGATAATAAATCTTCAGGCACAAACTATACGGATTTCATGTTTTTTATAAACAGAAATAATGAAATCCGTATAATCTATGCCTGAAAGAAAGTACAAAATCATCTTGACACATCCTCAAACAGCCTCAACCTGCTATGTAAAGAATAAATCTCCTGCTGCATACTTTCCATACGCTTCAGCAAATGATGAATGGCATCAATACCTTCAATGTTGATGGACAGGTCGTAATACATACGGCTGTAACGTTCCACATCCGGCAACTGGGCAAACTGCAAACAGCGCTCCCCGCCTTCCGTCCAGATATCTATCAGACCGATTTCCTGTAACATCTCAATGAACGAGGGCTCTATGTGACACTTGTCGCAATACTCACTGACTATAATTAATTCGTTCTGCATAACTCGTTCTCCTTTTTAGTTCATACTTTGAATTTTACGGAACATTTCTTTCTGCTGTTCCGTCAGATTCACCGGCAACTTTACGGAATAAGTCACAATCAAGTCACCGGACTGGCCTTCTTTCTTGTATACCGGAAAACCCTTCCCTTTCAGACGGACTTTCGTACCGTTCTGCGTTTCGGGTTTTACTTTCAGTTTCACCTGACCTTCCAATGTATCCACCAACTTCTCGCCACCCAGCAATGCTGTATAGAGGTCGATGTCCACATCTACATACAAATCATCGCCCAAGCGTTTGAAGACGGGATCTTCCGCTATCACGAAAGTAATGTACAGGTCGCCCGCAGGCCCGCCGTTGATACCCTCGCCGCCATAGCCTTTCAGTTTAATGACCTGGCCGTTCGCCACACCGGCGGGAATGGTGATGCGGACATTCTTGCCGTTCACCGTCAATATCTGCTTATGAGTCCGGGCGGCATCCCGAAGCGACAGGTTCAAATCGGCATGGAAATCCTGTCCGCGAAAACCTGCATTCGCCCCGCCACCGCCGCGTGTACGGTGTCCGAACATCTGTTCAAAGAAATCGGAGAAGCCGCCTGCACTGTCTCCGGAAAACTCCTGCCCGTCGGAAGAGTACCAGTATGTACCGCTCCCGTCCGTACCGAAACCGGCACCGCCCTGACCACCGAAGCCTGCACCGCCGAAGCCGCCGAAACCTCCTGCACCGGCCTGTTGCCGTGCCCGCTTCTGAGCCTCAAATTCATCGGCATGCTTCCAGTGTTCGCCATATTCATCATACTTCTTTCTTTTCTCAGGATCACTAAGCACCTCATTGGCCTCGTTGATAGCCTGAAACTTGTCTTTGGCAGTAGCGTCATTCGGATTCAGGTCGGGATGATATTTGCGCGCCAACTTACGGAACGCCTTCTTGATGTCATCCTGAGATGCCGTTTTGTCTACTCCAAGGACTTGATAATAATCAATGTAAGCCATAGTTTATAAGTTTTGTATTCTAAAATGGATAGAACAAATAACATACCAACATTGTTTTTAAGAAATTAAAATGCGTAAACGAAAGCTAAAAAGATATTCAATATCACATAAACATATGGCAAGCAAGAGTTTATTGACAAAACGACTAATGCCATACTTTTTGTCTCATTCTAAAATATTGTAAATGAAAAATAATATCATCTAATAATTTACACCAAATCTTCCTAAAATTGATAGAAACCGCTTTATTTGCACTTAGGTAAAACCTTTTGTTACATAGTACCCCCACAACCTTAAATGAAAAGCATTTTATGAAACGTTATTATCGGCTCTTAACACTGATTTTTGCATTTGCCGCACTCCCGTGTAAGGCAGACGAATGGATTAGAATCAACCAACTGGGCTATCTGCCGCAATCCATTAAAGTAGCGGTATTCATGAGCGAAACAAAAACCGACGTACAAGAATACGCACTGGTCGATGCTTTTACCGGAAAAACGGTACGCACTTTTACTTCGCCCAAAGCCACCGGCCAATCAGGCAGCATGAGCAGTACTTACCGGTTGGATTTCAGTAATTTTCAAGAACCGGGCACATATTACCTGAAAGCGGGAAAAGCAGTTTCTCCACGCTTCCCTATCAATGCGCAGGTATATAACGGCACAGCCGACTTCCTGCTGAACTACATGCGCCAGCAACGTTGCGGTTACAACCCTTTCTTGAAAGACAGTTGCCACGTACACGACGGCTACATAGTGTACCACCCCACAAAAACCGGGCAACACATCGATGTGCGCGGCGGCTGGCACGATGCTACCGACTACCTGCAATATACCACGACTTCCGCCAATGCCATATACCAAATGATGTTTGCCTACCAGGAAAACCCCGAGGCATTCGGTGATGCCTACAATGCAGCCGGACTGCCGGAAGCAAACGGCATCCCCGATATAGTAGACGAAATAAAATGGGGGCTGGACTGGCTGAACCGCATGAATCCCGCTCCGGGCGAACTGTACAACCAGATTGCCGACGACCGCGACCACGCCGGCATGCGCCTGCCCAATAAAGATGAGGTGGATTATGGCTACGGACCGGGCAAAGGACGCCCCGTTTACTTTTGCAGCGGAGAGCCGCAAGTGCGCGGAAAATTCACCAATGCCACCACCGGCGTAGCAAGTACAGCCGGCAAGTTTGCCGCTTGTTTTGCACTGGGAGCCAGGATACTGAAAGAGTTTTACCCCGAATTTGCCGCTGAAATCGGTGAAAAAGCCGATGCCGCCTATCAGGAAGGTGTAAAGAAGCCGGGAACATGCCAGACCGCCTCCGTAAAATCACCCTACATCTATGAAGAAGACAACTGGACGGACGATATGGAGCTCGGAGCCATGGAGCTATACCACGCTACCGGCAAGCCGGAATACCTGTCGCAAGCCCTCGAATACGGACGCCGCGAACCCATCACTCCGTGGATGGGTGCCGACAGCGCCCGCCATTACCAATGGTATCCGTTCATGAACATGGGACACTACCACCTGGCCACTGTAAACAACCCGCGCATCAGTAAAGAGTTTATCCGCAACATGCGCACCGGTATTGAGCGCACATACGAGAAAGCAGTCGAAAGTCCTTTCCTGCACGGTATTCCCTACATCTGGTGTTCCAACAACCTGACTACTGCCATGTTGACGCAATGCCGTCTCTACCGCGAGACAACCGGCGATGAGACTTATGCCGAAATGGAAGCAGCCCTCCGCGACTGGCTGTTCGGCTGCAATCCGTGGGGAACAAGCATGATTGTGGAACTGCCGCTTTACGGCGATTATCCTTCGCAACCCCACTCCTCCCTGCTCAATGCAGGCGTAGGCAATACGACAGGCGGACTGGTAGACGGCCCCGTATACCGCAGCATATTCGAGGGACTGCGAGGGGTAAACATGACCGGCATTCCCGGTACGCCCGGACAGGATTACGAACGCTTTCAACCGGAGCTGATGGTATACCACGATGCACTCCACGACTATTCCACCAATGAACCGACCATGGACGGAACCGCCTGCCTCACCTATTATCTCTCTGCCATGCAGAAAGAAGGCATGAAACAGGCAGGTGCATCGGCAGACAAAAATGTATACGTCAATGGCGGTATCGTGCGTACCGACCCGTCTAAAAAACAAATCAGCCTCGTATTCACAGCAGCCGATAAGGCTGACGGCGCGGATGCCATTATCAGCACCCTGAAAAGGCACGGTATCAAAGGAAGCTTCTTCTTTACCGGCGAATTTTACGAGCTTTACCCCGAAATAGTAAAACGACTGCTCGATGAAGGACATCTGGTAGGCAGCCATAGCTACGGACATCTGCTCTATATGCCGTGGGAGAACCGCGATTCCTTATTGGTTACCCGCGAGGAATTTGAAAAGGACATGCTGAAAAGCTACGAAACCATGCGCAAGGCCGGTATTGAATATAAAGACGCCCCGATATACATTCCGCCCTATGAATATTATAACAAGGAGATAGCCGCCTGGGCAAAAAATATGGGAATACAAGTTGTCAACTATACTCCCGGAACCATGAGCAATGCAGATTATACCACCCCCGATATGGGACAGAAATACCGGAGCAGCAAGTTCATCTACAACAAAATCATGGAAGTAGAGAAGAAAGAGGGCCTGAACGGACATTTGATGCTGATACACTTCGGAACAGACAACCGCCGTACGGATAAATTTTACAACAGCTATTTGGATAAATTGATAAAAACATTGAAACGTAAAGGTTATACCTTTACCCCCATACTCGAAGCAATAGGTATTAAGACAAATTCAGCATTATAAAGAAGGTTAGTTAAAAGGTTATCAATCAAAGGTATTTTAAGGTAAAGTAAATCTGTTTGTTTTCAGTAAGCCTTTCCCTCACCCCCTAAAAAGAGGGAAAGGTCTAAATCAAGCCCCTTGCCTGTGAAGGTTCGGGGGCTTTTTTTATATGGCAAAACATGAATACCGCTTAATGACAATAACGTCTAATGGCGTGTAGCAGTTCTTCTATATCCTGTTCCGTAGTGTCAAAAGAGGTAACGAAACGTATCTCATTCTCTTCTTCATTCCAGAAGTAGAAGAAGTAGTCTTTCAACAAGTTGTCAATTACCGGACGGGGCATTGTCAGGAACAGTTGGTTACTTTCCACTTTCTGCATAAAACGTACTCCGGGCAGCTCTTTCAATCCAGCATATAAAAGCTGCGCCATACGATTGGCGTGTGAAGCGTTCTTCAACCAAAGGTCGTCCGTGAGATAAGCAGTAAACTGACAGGACAGGTAACGGAGTTTCGATGCGAGCTGCGCCGACTGCTTGCGTACAAAACAAGCCTCTTTCTTTAAAGCCGGATTAAAGATAATTACACTTTCGCCAAGCATCAACCCGTTTTTCGTTCCGCCAAAACTAAGAATATCAATGCCGCAATCTACCGTCAACTGCCTGAAGCTAAGGTTAAGGGCCGCACAGGCATTTGCCACACGGGCGCCGTCCATATGGACGTACATGCCGTGCCGGTGTGCCAGTTCCGTCAACGCACGGATTTCATCGGGCCGGTAGACAGTGCCCAGCTCCGTACATTGCGAGATATAAAAAGCTCCCGGCTGGGAATGATGCTGCTCGCCGAAATGACAAAGATAAGGACGTACCAACTCAGGAGTCAGCTTTCCGTCGGGAGTGGCAACCGGACGAATCTGACAGCCTGTCATGCGGGCAGGAGCGCCGCATTCATCTACATAAATATGCGCAGTTTCCGCACATATTACCGAATTATAAGGACGCGTGCATAACTGTAAGGCAACAGCATTGCTGCCGGTTCCATTGAATACAAACAACGGTTCGCAATCCGGAGTAAAAGCTTCCCTGATTTTGCGGACAGCCTCTTCCGTCCATACATCATCACCATATCCCACTGCATGGTCCCGGTTGGCCCTACTCAGCGCTTCCATTACCAAAGGATGCACCCCCGAATTATTATCTGAAGCAAAACTTCTCATGGTCTTTTCTGTTTTATTATCGAAATGAATATGCAAAGGAAACAATATTATCCAACATAAAAAAACCGCGACGCCTTTATGCAAGACATCGCGGTCAATTTATATGATTAAGAAATCAAGGGAAAACGATATTACATCATTCCGCCCATACCGCCCATTCCGGGAGCACCCATCGGCATTTCGGGCTTATCTTCTTTCTTCTCGACAATCACACATTCGGTAGTAAGGAACATACCTGCGATAGAAGCGGCATTTTCCAGAGCCACACGAGTAACCTTTGCAGGGTCTACCACACCGGCAGCGTGCAGGTTTTCGTAAACATCGGTACGTGCATTGTAACCGAAGTCGGCTTTGCCTTCACGAACTTTCTGTACCACAACAGCACCTTCCTTACCGGCGTTGGCTACAATCTGGCGCAAAGGCTCTTCGATGGCACGTTTGATGATGTCGATACCGGTAGTTTCGTCGGCATTGTCACCCTTCAAACCTTCCAATGCTTCGAGCGCACGGATGTAAGCCACACCGCCACCTGCTACGATACCTTCTTCGATAGCGGCACGAGTAGCGCGGAGAGCATCGTCTACACGGTCTTTCTTCTCTTTCATTTCCACTTCGGAAGCAGCACCTACGTAAAGAACAGCCACACCGCCTGACAACTTGGCAAGACGTTCCTGCAATTTCTCCTTGTCATAGTCGGACTTGGTAGAAGCAATCTGAGCCTTGATTTGTTCGCAACGCTCCTTGATGTTTTCTTTTGCACCGGCACCGTTCACGATAGTCGTATTGTCTTTAGAAACAGTTACCTTGTCGGCAGTACCCAACATTTCGATAGTAGCCTGTTCCAGTTTCAAGCCTTTTTCTTCGCTGATTACAACACCGCCTGTCAATACGGCAATGTCTTCCAGCATTTCCTTGCGGCGGTCGCCGAAGCCCGGAGCCTTCACAGCACATATCTTCAACTGAGAACGCAGACGGTTCACAACCAATGTAGTCAGAGCCTCGCTATCCACATCTTCTGCAATTACCAACAGAGGACGGCCAGTCTGTACAGCCGGTTCGAGGATAGGCAGGAAATCTTTCAGGTTGGAAATCTTCTTATCGTAAATCAGGATGTACGGTTTCTCCATTTCGCATTCCATCTTTTCAGTGTTGGTAACGAAATAAGCAGAAAGATAACCGCGGTCGAACTGCATACCTTCTACTACACCGATAGTGGTATCGGTACCCTTAGCCTCTTCGATAGTGATAACACCGTCTTTGGAAACCTTACGCATAGCGTCTGCAATCAGCTTACCGATAACCGGGTCGTTGTTGGCAGATACCGTACCTACCTGTTCAATCTTATCATAGTTGTCACCTACCATCTCGGCCTGGCTCTTGATAGACTCAACCACTTTGGCAACAGCCTTGTCGATACCGCGTTTGATATCCATCGGGCTTGCACCGGCAGTTACGTTCTTCAAGCCTTCGGCTACGATAGCCTGAGCCAATACGGTAGCGGTAGTTGTACCATCACCAGCATCGTCACCTGTCTTGGAAGCAACTTCCTTAACCAGTTGTGCACCGGTATTCTGGTAAGCATCGGCCAGTTCCACTTCTTTGGCTACTGTTACACCGTCCTTTGTGATGTGGGGAGCGCCGAACTTCTTTTCGATGATTACGTTACGTCCTTTCGGGCCGAGCGTTACTTTTACTGCATTTGCCAGTGTATCGATACCTTTCTTCAGTTGGTCGCGGGCATCGATATTGAATAATATTTCTTTTGCCATAATGTTTTTACTATTTATCAGGTTTACTATTTATAAATTGATTATCCCAAAACAGCGAGTACGTCGCTTTGACGCATGATGAGGTACTTGGTTCCTTCCACTTCCAGTTCCGTACCGGCATATTTACCATACAGTACCGTATCACCAACCTTCAACACCATTTCTTCGTCCTTAGTTCCGTTGCCTACTGCGATAACTTCACCTTTCAAAGGTTTTTCTTTTGCCGTATCAGGAATAATGATACCGCCGATTGTCTTTTCTTCTGCAGGTGCAGGGAGTATCAGCACTCTGTCTGCTAATGGTT
>OIIG01000367.1_pt1 | contig 11161 bp, 9 predicted proteins | sample 1583191 | NCBI WGS metagenome assembly OIIG01 (sample SAMN02674970, study PRJEB24791) | human gut metagenome, SKBSTL043 | isolation source: stool | host: Homo sapiens | place: USA
GTCGTCATCGGCGTGGTGAAATACAACTCCACCGCACGCTCTCGTTCCTCAAGACTGAACATACGAAAATCTTTCCGTTCGGTCTCCAAGAAAACGTCCGCAGCCCCTTATTCCCAATATGAGGAGCACCACCATTTCCATGTCCAATTACAACACCGCTAGAGATACTGCAATAGTCACCCACCCTAGCCTCACCATTTGTAATTATCCTTTGACCATGCCAAATGATCAAGCCTTTTCCAAATACATTAAAACCAATTTCGGAGCACATTTTACGCTGCAACCTACGAAATCTGTATCGCAAAATTACAAACATTAAAAAATGATAAATATTACTTTTATTATTCTTATGATACTCGCACCTTCTTAAGAGTGTCTTCAATTTAAAAATTGGATCAAATACCCCCCATTGCGAAGGTTGAGCTTTACGGTCAGCAGCAATAAACTCTTTGAGATCATCCTTGGTTTTAATTCGCTTATATTCACATGCCATGCGAGTCTCCTTAATATAGAAGTAATTAAACGCGACCATTAGAGCCGTTCTTAAGTTTAAATAGCAAAGCAATAATATTGTAAAACCCCAAAAGAACCAAATCTTTCCTCAAAAGAGACGGAATCGAAAGTTTTTTCATCGATCCGAATAAATCGATGAAACCGGTCTTCTTAACTTCTCCCTTGATCTCCTTTGGAGAAAAACCACTTTGCATACAACTTCCGATCGAGCGGAAAACCGAAGCGACAATTGACTCATCAGCATATAATAACACTGTACGGTCAAAAGATCGATTAAAAACAAGCTTCTGCATAGCATCATAAATTTTGCGAAGATCCGAAAAATATGACAAAGATGCTCTTGCACACAGGCCATCGGCATTCAGGAAGTACTTATACAAATACCGGGAATTAATCGACACGGATTGAATGTTATTTACATATTTAATCGTAAATTCAAGATCCTCACCCATTACCATATTAGTATTGAATATAATGCCATAACGATCAATCAAAGAGCGCTTATACACCTTATTCCACGGCGGATTAAATTTCTGCTGTAAGAGCTCACAGCAATACTCCTTCACGGAAGGGCTGCAATCCACCAAATCGGTATATGCAGGCTTATAACCTTCCTCCGATGATCCCTGCAGCCAATTCAGCTGGATAAGATCAGAATTATTGGTCTCACAGATTTGTGTCAATGCAGACACGTAATCATCGGTAATGGAATCATCACTATCGACGAAAACGATATACTTTCCCCGAGCATTCCGAAGTCCATAATTACGGGCTGCGCTAGCACCCTGATTCCGCTGAGATAGAACAACAATGAAATCGTTCTGCTCAGAAACTTTTTGGCAAATCGAAAGAGAGTTATCTTTTGATCCATCATCCACTACAATTACTTCAAAACGATTATTGTTTTGAGTAACAAAATGTCTTAAAAGTTGCTCAATATAATCCTCAGAATTATAAACAGGAATTACAACACTAAACAATATCGACGATTCGTTCATTCACTATCACTTATCCTAGTCGAACTTCTGGGAGTGACGTCCTGATACGGTTTTCCAACCAAGTCTAGTTAGCATTCTCATCAAAAATTCATCATGAACAAGCCATAGATACAGTGCTGATCCAGTAAGATAAATAACCCCACCAACAAGAAGCTGTACTACCAAAGAGGTAATGGTTGTTCCCATAACATGTCCGATCTCAAAAACGGCGAAACACATTACAGCACCTATAGGGAAAAGCCATAATGTCGGAACGATGTACCGCATCATGGGAAACTGCCGACGAACAAACAATAATTGGGCAAAGAATACCGTGAATTCGGCAGCAATGGTACCAATCATTGCACCAATAGCGGCAAATCTTGGTATTAGGACCAAGTTGACTGCAAGATTTGCTGCTGCTCCAATTAAGGTTGAAATAACATATGGACGATCCAGCTGCTGAGGGATAAGATACTGCGTTCTTATTACATTTGCCCATGTGACAAAAATCAAGCTGAATCCAAGCCCAGCAATCAATACAGAACTATCTGCAAATTCTTGACCAAAATAAACAGGAGCCAACACACCGCTAATTCCAGCAAGACCGAAAGCAGCTCCAACCACCAATAGAGTAAAGTATCGAATTGAAATTCTGTTAAGATAAGAAATCTTTTCGTTATCGCTACTTGCCAATAGTGTAGTTATTCTAGGCATCATAACTGTACCGAATGCAGTTATCAGGCTGGCGGGAATATTGATGATTTTTTCAGCATTATCGAACATTCCGACTTGCGCCATCGAAGTCATTGCGCCCAGCATAACCTTATCCAACAGCTTATATATGCTATAGGCAATAGCGGGAACGAATAATAATAAAATCGGTTGGATATTCCTTTTAATACTGGCCCATTGTGGTTTTTTGAAACTAACAAACTTATGAAGCTGGAACCATAGATATAGTTGGCTGAACAACATACCAAAAGCCATAATAAACGCGTAGATCCATACATCGTCTCGATGTTTCACCAACGTAAATATAGCTATTACCGTTACAATTTTAATGATCGCATTTCTAGTAACGGTCACAGCGAACTGTTCCAAACCAAAAAAACACCAGGTTATATCCAAGACATATGACAATAAAATTATCGTCTGAATATAAGCAACTATTTTGTTCCCAGAAAACAAGAAAGTTACAAACAATAGGTAAGCAATCAATGCTACGAACGTGGTAAAGAGCTGTATCACATATATATTGATAAAGGTCTGGGAAACCTTTTCTCGATCAGCTTTGGTAAGGGCGATACTCCTGTTGCCATGATTGGCGATTCCGAGCATGCCAAACAATCCGAAGTAGGTTACAATTGAGAAATTATAGGAATAAATTCCTAATCCTTCGGCACCCAAAATTCGGGAAACATATGGGGCCGTCACCAATGGCAAAACGATCACTAACACCTGGTAGGCAATGTTATATGCCATATTCTTTTTCAACGAAGTCATACAGCCTCTTTATATTATGTTCACTCGTTATTGGTAATTGACCGCTCAATCATTTTAATGATTTCCGAATCTGTATCTTCGTCAAACTTACGTGCAAACAACATTCCACTTGCCTTGAGCATCGTATAGTCCTCTTTACGAAACACATATGGGTTGCCGCGTTTCCAATCAATACAATATCGAATCGTCTTGTAACTATCATTGAAATTTGGGCGATATAGCTTTTTTTCAAACCCAGAATTTACAATTATTGTTTGTATAAAAAACTCATCACCACATCGAGTTCTATGGAATACTCGTTCAACTCTCTTACGTCGCGAAACTATATAACGAGCGCAGTCATCGGTAATACTAAACCAGTTGGCACCCTTTTGATATTGAATGCCATAAAGACGTCCTCTATCAATCCAGAACTGAACAAGCATCGTTAACCTGTACATCACTTTTTCAAATTTGTTCTTTTCTCTACTTGAGAAAAATGCATACTTTGAAACACGCTCGTAGGTTTCGGGATCCACGCTCTTCGCATCAAAATGTACAAACTCTGTCCCCTGATATCTATCAAAATAAGTATGTATGACATCCTGAGACTGTAAAGGAAGATCTGCACCAGACATCAGATGATAATAATCATAATGGCCAGGTATAGATGCTTCCAACAAGCGAAGCTCACATTCAATCTGAGAAAAATCTCCCCAGCGTACATCCACACGATTTGCGAGCACACAAAGCTCAGCATGCTTTAGTTGATTTTTAAATTGACCAACATCAACCGTGCCGAGCTTTGCATCAAGATGCAAATAGATGACATTCCGACCGTCATCTAAGCATCGGAGTAAGGCTCGTAACTGCTCAAAATGGTTATGAGCCATAATAAGATAAGCGTGACGTGACATTATTCCAGGGAATCCACGACGGACTGAAGATAGTCAAACGAAAGCTTACGCAGAGGCTCAAGCTTTTCTGGCAAAGTGGAATAGTCAGCCGGGGCAAACAGGTCAATCTTCGACAATTCAGAAATCGTACGATAACGCGACATCAAGCCAAGCTGGGTCAGGAAGGAGCTCGCACGATCATCAAGAGACGTCTCGCTATGCTTGCTCCTGATATACCAGAAATTCTTCCGGTACAAGGTACCGAAAGCCGTACCATGGAAGGAGCTGGTGATGAACAGCTTAGCGTGCTTAACCATGTTCATGTACACATCGGGACCATAGGATTTAATCAAACGGATTCCGTTGCGCCAGCACATCTTCAATGTCCACTCCTTGGCCTCCATGAAGTACACAGGCATTCCAGTCTTCTTGGAAACCGACCTGAGAAACTTCTGGACCTCCTCAGTGATGCTGAAGCAATAGTAGAAGATATAATCTCCCGAAATCACAGGACCATTACCGATATCAACGAGATTTTCCCATTCATCGACATCAATCAGCATAGTGGGATCAAGACAGATGGGCACCTCAACACCCGTGGCAGCTTTAATCCACTTCTGAGCGTTTTTTTCACGCACGGAAACCTTGTCAAATTTGGCAAAGTAATCCTCATAACAAGTAGAATCGCCCTCCAAATCGAAGGGATTATTGGCGCCGAAGCTTACTGCATAAGCAAAGCGAGGACGATCCTTCACAAAGGAGAGGTAGTATGCATCATCAGCATCGATACACTTAATGTTCCATACCTGGTCACTACCAGTAATGAACGCCTTATACTTGTCCGAAAGAGGAACAAGCTCGCTGGAATCCGAATATGAGCGATCAGAAAGGTGGAAGTACTTCTTCTGAAAGTCTTCATATGCTTTGTATTGACGCTTCATTTCCTTCATATTCGTAGCCCAGATAAAGCTTTTAATCGCCTGCTTCCAATTCTTGGGCTTTGGGATGGGAGCATACATGTTACGCTGCCCACGGTTGGAAAAATCAATCAACTCGGTTTGTTGATGAAAACGATCCTCCAGCACATGCTGCAGAGCAAGAGCCTGAAGCATAGAACCATTATTGTGTGAAGCATGAAAAGTCATCATGCCGATCTTGCCATTCGAAGTCATTACTTTTCTCCTTATTTCTTTACATTATTACTTGAGATATTTTGAATATTATTATCAGAACTTGGATTATTAAAACACCCGCTCAGCGCTACAAGGAATATGATCATATATATGTAATTCTGCATAACACCAGCCCAAAACAATGTTGTCTCGAACATCGCAGAATACATATACATGATGGCCAAACTTAAGAAAATCTTTCTCAGAGCATGGTTGGCCACCCTGTTCAATCCGACGAAAAGTATAATAGTCATAATAACATAAAATACACAACCAAGATACCCTGATGTGATCAATACGTAGATATAACTATTATCCAACCAATACGTCTTATACGGAGTTTGATTTAGACCATAAATTTCGTTCGAGGCCAATCCCAAACCAACAACCATACGCCCACTTTTCAAAAAGGTGGGGAGAGCAACTTCAAGCAGTGTTTCTCGATTGGATTGATTTAATAAATCAGAGAATGATAACCCGGTTAATCCATACGAAAAGAATAGAACAACAATAATTGCTATTGTACATTCAACAAAAAATCGAACCCTTTGACCTATTTTGCTTTCCCTAAGCACCATGAAAAGATAACAAAGGGAAAAAATAATAAATCCCGAAATCGCATTTCTTGAAGCGCTGCCAAACAGCATTATGACACTTACAAGCAAGGTCAGATAATTGATCCATTTATTGCCAAAGGGCATCTGGCCTCTTTTTCGCAGAATTATCCAAATCATCAAATAACATATGCAAAATGCACCTAAAGCATTGTAATGACTAAATCCATATGTTACTCGAGCCCGTTCAGAATCATTGAAAACAGTAGCCACATTCAACTGTGCTATATCTGTTATATTGGTGAGAAACTGGAAAAGAATGATAAAGGTAAAAACGTAATACGCTGTCAGTAGCACCCCATCAAAAAGATGATAGACACATGTCACAGCTACCGTAGAAAACACTACCAAAAGGAATAGTGTCTGACGCATAAAAATACCATTTGTATATTGCGCCAGAGGAGGATTAATATAAACCTTGCCAAATATAACTATATAGACAGCAAGAAGAATCGAAAGAAACGTTGATATATGAAACGTGCCAAACTTTTCATTCCTCTTGATTTTCTCAAATGCATACAACATAAACATACATCCGGAATAGGCAACCTGAACAACGGTTGTATTAAGAGGAACGAAATTCACCGTTGTCGTAATAGACGCACGGCTCAATAGCAAAAAAGCAAAGAGAAAAAGCGCGATCGTTTTTTTTGTAATGCGCGTATATAGAAGCTTCTTCATAAGATCACCTCCTTCTACCCCTTTCTATGAGTAAAATCAGACCCTCTTCTTCTTCCTATAAAGAAGGAAGACTTTATCATAAAGAAGAACATTTAACGTAAACAATCTAAACTGGATCTTCTTGAATCGCGAAAGATAACTGGCATTACGGATGTAGGACCTATTATCCAGAATGATTTCTCGGCAATGATTCCGGAAGAATCCGGGACATTGCACCTTGTTCTTCAAGTAGGAATCATAAACAGTCAATGCAGCTGACGCATATGATACATGGCCAATAACAGCCAGATTAGGATAATTCTTATCCAGAAAGACCATTTGCTCATAGGCAGCATCAAGAAAATCATGATTAATCTTCTTGCTTTTGGTAATGCTGTTGGCACGCTGAAAATAGTTGTAGCATGCATCGGGAACGTAGGCGACTCCCTGAGCAAGGTCAAACAGTCGATACATAATGAAGAAATCTTCACTTAATTTGCCGACAGGGAAGCGAATATCAGCAAATAATTCTCTTCTATAAAGCTTACTCCACGCTCCCATATCAAATAGTCTAAAGGTATTCATCTCCTCAATAGCCCGAGGAAACTCGAAAAACTGCTCTGGCTCGATATTGGCCTTGGCGATAACTTCTCCATCATCAAATACATAGTTGATGCCGCATACCGCAATATTACAAGAATACTTCAAGATCGCTTGAAGAAGCTTCTCATACATATATGGTTCGATATAGTCGTCACTATCAACAAACCCTATATATGTACCTTTAGCAACGTCAATTCCCGCATTTCGAGCAGAGGCTAAGCCTCCGTTTTCTTTGTGAATGACTGAAATACGCTTATCCTTTTTAGCATAATCATCGCAAATCGTAGCCGAACCATCTGTTGAACCATCATCTACGACAATGATTTCTAGATTGGAATAAGTCTGGCTAATGATACTATTTAAGCATTTCGTCAGGAATTGCTTCACATTATATACAGGCACGACTATGCTAATTAAAGGTTGGACATTCATTGCACAATTACCTCTCACTCAGTTGCCCTATACCTATTCTGTGGCCTTATACAAGGCTAAGGTCTGATCCACTACTTTGTCCCAATTGTATTTTTGAGTGATGTAGTTGACGGCGGTCGCTTGCAGCTCCGCCACACGAGAGGGATCGGCGAGCAAGTCGCTCAGTTTGGCAGTGAGATCTGCAACGTCGCTTTTATGGAAAGTAACAGCATGGTCCTCCACTACCTCGGCGCATTCGGGGATGTCGGAAGTAAGGCAGCAGTTGCCATAGCTCATGGCTTCCAGCAGACTCATGGGCATGCCCTCGAGATCACTGGGCAGCACATAGATATAAGCATTGCTGTACAACTCCGCAAGTTCCTGGCCCTCGATAAAACCAGTCAACACAATGCGAGGATCGGTAGCCGCAGCAGATTGAATCTGTTCATAGTATTCAGCGGAATCGGAAGATCCACCGGCGATGACCAGCTTCTTATCAGTATCCAATTGCTTGAATGCCTCGATAAGATAATGCACACCTTTTTCCGGCACGATACGGCCCAGAAACAGCACATACCCGTCTTTCATCAAACCGTATTTCCGAGTAATCTCATTGGCTGGAACAGACTCATTGCGTTCAATGCCATTGGGAATGAATCGCACATCACGCCCATAGGCGTCTTTGAAATAGCGCTGCACGTTGCGGCTCAGCACAATCACTTCATCGGCACAGGTAGCGGCGGTACGCTCCCCTAACTTCAGATACGTAGAAGCGAATTTACCCCATTTGGCGCGCTGCCAATCGAGACCGTGAATCGTGGCCACTGTACGAATGCCGAACCAGTGTGCAAAACGCAACGGCACACACGGCCCTTCCGCGTGGTAATGAATCACATCAGGGCGGGCCATAATAGCCTTTACTGTGGCAAAGAATGACGAGGTGAGCGCGGCCAGACCTTTTGCATCGATAGTGGTGACAGGTATTACCTTCACTCCGCGATACATGAACGGCTTGCTATTCTGGTTCGACGCATTATCGAACACCGCACCGGCAACATTATGGCCTTTGCGGTTAAACGCTATGACCTGTTCTCCGCGTGCAGCCATACGTGTGGCCAGTTCGTCCACAACGATTTCGATGCCACCTTCTCGAGACGGAATGCGTTTGTGGCCGATGAACGCGATCCTCATGGCCTCAGTCCTTCTTCGTTTTCTCGCTCTTTTTATGCTGGATCTGGCGCTTCTTGCCGTTCTCGTCGACCCCATCGCCGTAGTAGTAATAGCCACCTTTCTGGGGCTTCTCCGTCTCGCCGTAATTCATGGCCAAGCCCACGGGATCGATGCTCAGTGTGCTCAGTTCGCGCCCGGTCTGCTTCAGCAGTTTCTTCTCCGTAACGCCCAAGCCGGCAACCAACAACAGTTCCGGACCATCCTTAGCGAATACGGCGGCATCATTGGCCACCTGCATGGGGGCGGTATCGATAATCACATAGTCATAGGCTCCGGAAACCTGCTCAACCAGTGCCTTCATAGCGCGGGAATTCAGCAGAATGCTGGGGTTCATGGTTTGTTTTCCAGCAGGAAGCACGTGGAAGTTCGGCTTCCAGTAGCGTTGAATCGCATCATGCGACGATACACGGTTGGTAATCAGATGGGTCAAGCCCACTGCGCCCTCAATGCCGAGAGCCTTGCTCACCGAGGGGTTGCGCACATCGGCATCGATCAGCAGTACCTTGCTGCCGTTCTCAGCAAATGCGGTCGCCAGATTCGTGCTCAATGTGGTCTTGCCTTCGGACGGGCCGGTGGAGGTCACCACGATCACATTGGACATCGGCTCGTCGGGCAGCACGAACATCACATTGGTGCGCAGGCGTCGAATCTCTTCTGCCTCGCGGGAGGCCGGGCGGGAGATAATCACCGGCGACGTACCGGCATAAGCCTCATTGCGGCTCAGCGACCCCAGTACGGGAGCATCGATAACAGCGGTAACATCAGAATCGCGGCGAACACGGGTGTCCAGCAAATCCTTGATAAAGGCAACCACGATGCCGAGAATGACACCGACCGCAAGACCTGCCGCCAGATTGAGCTTGACGTTGGGTGAGCTGGGGGAAGCCGGAGCGTACGCCTGCTGCACCACAGTCAGGTTGACGGGAGAGACGATCTTATCGCCCTCATCGCTGTAAATCGTGGAAGTAACCTGTTTTCTCAGGTTTTCGGCAACCGAATTGGCAATACTGGACGCCTGCTTCGGGTCTGGATTATTAACCGAAATATCCACCAGCATAGTGCCATCCGGGTTGGAAGCGGTAACGCTCGCAGCCAATCCCTTTACCGTGGTGTCAAGCCCCAGATCATCAATAACCGGCTGCAATACGGACTCGGTTTTTACCAATTGCGGATACGTTTGAATCTGGCTATTGATGTAATTGGCGCCAGAGCTCAGCTCGCCTGCATTGCTGGATGCGCCCGCTGCAGCCGCTGAACTGCGATAAGTGGCCAAGAGTTCGGAAGTCGCGGTGTATTGCGGAGTGCGGGTAAAGGTGTACGCGCAGATTGCCACCATCACAATAACCAGTGTGACCACTGCGGTAATCACATGCTTTCTTACCGCATTGAATAAATCGAGAATGGTGACTCCCTTACCATCCTGCACCTGTTCAGCTTCATCCACAGCCATACTCCGTTCTTCCTTATTCATGATTCCACCTTAATGTATAGGGGTTGCCCCTTTAATCAACCAAGGGGGTCTGTCTCAAAATCATTTCATTCTCATCGGCCGCAGGACTGGCCAGCACATGCACCGTGGTCTCGAAACTTTCCCCCGGCCGCAATGTCACGGTTTTCACACCCACCGTCAGTCCATCGTGCACAGCGAACTGATCGAAATCCTGGGTCCAATCCACAATGCGCCCTTCATCGGGGGCGTAGACGTACAGTACCGTTTCGATCTCCCCTGTACGGGGGTTGCCGTTATGGTCATAGCCGCGCAACAGATCCGGAGCGGCATTCACCTTGGCGGCATCGGCCGTATTCGTCAGTTTGATGTGAATGGTGTATTGCTTGGCGCCACTGGGATAGGTTTTGTCATATGTACTGGTCACTTCACGCTTCAGGTACCAGTCCATCTTGCCCATGGTGGCGTCGTTGAAGTACACGCCCGTAACCGAATGAGCCGGGTTCGACTGCAATTCGCCGGCGATGGTCGTACCCAAGATACGCCGCTGCTCATCCTCATGAGCACTCCATACATACAGATGGCCGTCGGATACGGACTCCTGGAACGTTTGCACCAGCTGCTGATTCTTGCCGTCCACATTCTTGAGCACATGCGTGAAGATCTCACTGGCCGCCATCGTGAAGAAGTCGGTTTGCTCCGCCTGCGTATCGGTATCAATATAAATCTGGTTCAGAATCCGCTGCTCGGCATTGTCGCCGCTCATCACCGTGCCATCGGAGAGCGTCACGGGGCCGGCAACCTTCAATAACCGCTGCAGGAACACCGGGTCCACGCTGATGACGCCATCCACATCGTCATGACCGGCTCGATGCCAGATCTGACTCGCGATATCAGCGACGCGGGGGAAATCGGGAGTGAAATTGATGTCCGGGTAGTCCGTGGCCATCTTGGTGGAGAAGAGATTGCGTTCTTCCGCCGTCAGTACGCTCGCGGCTTCATCCTGGCTGAACAGACCATTCCGAGGCGGATCGCCGAACGTGCTCATGCTGATTTTGCCTGTATCGACGGTGAGCGTGGCCCACGCAGTTGGAATGCCTCCCGTGGCACGCAGCTCAGCATTGTTCTGTGCCAGCACCAGGTAGGTTCGCGG
>OIIG01000376.1_pt1 | contig 10948 bp, 7 predicted proteins | sample 1583191 | NCBI WGS metagenome assembly OIIG01 (sample SAMN02674970, study PRJEB24791) | human gut metagenome, SKBSTL043 | isolation source: stool | host: Homo sapiens | place: USA
GCATAACCCCAAAAGCTAGAAAGCTTTTGGGGGCCTTAAGGGATAGCAAGACGATCTTAACAGCTTTCACTTATTAATTCAAACACGCAGACCAAACAACTCAATTTCACATACAAAAAAAGCGCAGGAGAATTTCCTACGCTTCACGCTATGTTGGAATTTCATAGCGTCTCCATTAACCCTCAATGAGGTGATAACATGGAACATATTATATTGATATCATTATTATACTAAAAGATTAATTCGTTATCAATAAAAAATATAAATATTTTTATATTCTGTCTTTAGTTTTGATAAATTCTTAGGCTTTCACTTACTAATTCAGACACGCAGATCAAACAACTCACTTTCACATACAGAAAAGGCGCAGTAGTAGGTTATTAAAAAGCCTACATTATATAGAATTGCATTATTAGTCATGATATAAATCACTATTTTTATAGATATTTATATACACATTTAAATATTGATTTTTATCATGACGTTAACTGTAACAGAAGTATAGGGAACTCTTAGGCTTTCCGTCACTTTGCCTTGCATCATTCCATGAGCTCACCCCCTTCCAATCTCATTATACTACAAAGCAAGTTTGTAGTTTATTCGATCGAAAGGAGGTGAGACTCATGGAACATATTATATTGATTTTAATCCTTTTGTACTTACTAAAACATGGTGAGTAGTTTAGGACGGAAAGCATAACCCCAAAAGCTAGAAAGCTTTTGGGGGCCTTAAGGGATAGCAAGACGATTATACTTAGTTGTCTAATTGTAGATAGGTGACGCACCCAGCTTAATACTTACCTTGAAACACCATATTTAGCACGGTACCTTCTGAAAGTTCGTTCATTAATGCCTGTTAATTTCGATACATCCCTATCAGAATGACCTGATAAATAAAGTGAAAAAGCATGATGAAGTCTCTCGTCATCTTCCTTAAATAGTGCCTTTCTCCCCTTATACTTACCTTTTGACTTTGCTATTGCTATACCTTGAGCTTGTCTCTCCTTCAGTCGCTCTCTCTCAGCCTGTGCCTGGTACTTATATAGCTCTAGGATCAGATTATTAAGCAGTCTTCTTAGATTATCATCTTCGATACCTCTAAGTGTAGGGAGATTCAAGACTTCCAGTGTGGCTCCTTTTTCTTGAATCTCATTCATGACTTCAGTTAATTCTTTATTATTACGTCCCAATCGCTCTAATTCTGTTACGACAACCACATCACCCTCACGAATATAATCTAGTAACGCTTCCAGCTGAAGACGGTCTCTGCTGGCACCACTAGCAGCCTCCTGAAAGATTTTTTCTGTGTCCTGTAATCGTTCTAGCTGTCTATCTAGATTTTGTTCGTTGGTACTTATTCTGGCATATCCAATTCTTGCCATTTTTATCTCCTTTTTTGCCGAACCCTATTGTCCATATCTTAAACCTTATAATACCAAGAAATATAAAAAAGGACAATAAAGTATACTTTATTGTCCTGTATAATTTCCCTTTTACATGACTTCATCACTAAAAAGTCTGTCATCATCTTCAAATGGATTCGAAAGGGAATTAGCTACTGTTGGTTCCTGCATCACTTGATCAATCATATCTTGATAAAAGTCCTCTTCATTAGTATAAACCTTACCACCTGAAGAAGTAGTAGTAGTGCCTGTTTTATAACGTGTTGCCAATTTAGGGTTTGCTACCATACGACTTTCTAGATCATATCGCCATTGAATTAGGTTCATCAATGCTTCTTTAGGATCTATTTCAATATCTTTAAGATTAAGACCACGGTGAGCAGATTCAACTGGAATATCTGCTAAAGTCATACTTTGATCAAATTCTTCGGTCAAGAACATGTATCGATAAGGTAGAGCTGTCTTATCATGAAGGAAAATCGGATCAGGCGTTACTTTACGGCCAGATTGATCACGATTCTTAACCCCTCTGAAGATAATAGCCTCACCCTCTTGAAGTTTACTCAATTGACTAGCTGTCAAGAGATCCTGACGTTTATGATCAACTGATACATTTGGATTTGCTTCATCAATGATATTAGCTGATCGTCTTCTACTAGTAATCGTTTTATTTCCAAGTTCTTCACTAAATTCTTTGTTAGTGGAGCCCTTAGACTTAATATATACCTCAAGAGAGCAGTTGTTTCTAATAGTCATTGCTATCTCTCTACCGTAAACATTCTCAAGTTGCTCTCTGTTCTGAATCCAGATATGATAAAGAATATTTTGGCCGAGTCCAATTGAAACCTTCTGATCAATATTAGGAATAAAGGGAAGATTAGTGAACTCGTCTAGGATATGTAGAATCCTATTAATACACTTACGGCCATTAGACAGTGCCAGCTCATAGTTAGCATTAAAGAGCTGATCTAGGAATAGTGAAATAAGTGCATTATATTCTGTCCTATGTGGAGGTGTTACCAGGTAAATGATAGTAGGCTTTTCAGAATAGATAAAATCAATATCTTCTTTTGACATTAAATGATTGGGTTTAGTGCTAGATACCTCCTTGATTTCAATATGATCAAGAACTCGTTCCTTAGTGTATTCATCCAATTTAATGACTTTATCTTTCTTCTGATAAACCTTTTCAGCTGAAAAAGTATAGCTGTCTTGGCGAATACTAGTATTATTACTTTCTACATCAAAATTGATGGTTACAGTAAATTTATCAGGTAACTTCGGTTCAATGACAAAATTGATATAGCCCAACTCATCTACAAGGGCCTTTTGAGAGTCAACATAGGTTTTCTCAAGAACCTTTGCTCCCCATTTATTCTTAGAAGAAATGGTTATGATAGCTGTTTGATAAGCGTATTGATTTTCAATATTCTCTTGAGTTGAAGAACGGAATCTCACAGACATACGACGAGGAAACCCAACTGATTCTAGATCAATACTGTTCTTAGAAGTCATTTTAGCAAGGTTATCTTGCAAGTACAAATTGATCCCTGTCATCATACTAGAATAGACGTTCCCTTTTGTTTCACCCTCACCAAAATCTGATGTCCTAAACTCCATATCAGCCATTTCACGAAATTTAGAATACTGGATTTGGTTGATTTTTCTGAGGTTATCAAAGTAGACTGTCAACTTAGACTTCTTAGTTAAAGCTTGTCCTGGTTCAGGATTTTCAACGATTTCACCGACACTATCAACAAGTACAGTTTCTGATCCTAAACTTGTAAGATATTTGGCATCATTTCGAATCGTCACTGTGTCCCAAGCATCAAGTTCACCATTTTGATAGGCTTCGTGTGCTCTGTCAAACAAAGCCATAACAATAGCATTGAATAGTGATATAGATGACTTACGGAAGTATTCTGAATTTCCTTTATCACCGCCCTTAGTTTTAGGATAGTGTGCTTCAGAAACAGCATTTACCCTAGTTTGAGCTTTTTCATGATACCCCTTTTTGGCTGCTTCAATCGCAAGAGCCAAGGGGTTATAAGACATGGAGAAGTCCATATTTTGATATGACAACACCTGGACATTATAGCCACGTTTACGCATGGTCTTATAAGAAGCTTGATAGTGCTCACCTTTGGGATCACCGATAATCATTGATGGTTTCTTCTCAGCTCTACTATTGATATCAATATCCGTAGTAATAGAACCTTCACCCTTACCAGAACGAGTCATACCAACACCTAATACATTCGTTGGATCATCTTCAATATAATAATCACCTGAAGGAGTGGATAGGCCCCCTAAAACACGCTCACTATTAAGTAAAAAGTTTCCTAGCGACCTATTAGCCCATAACATCTTAGTCCCTAAAGTAAAGCCTTCCAGGTTATGTCGTCGAGTATGCAAGACTGGAAAACCACCTTCTCCTGGGTATGTTTGGGATTTATTGGGAATCTTTTTATATTGTCTCTTGATTTCCTTTTCAGTTGCAAAGCGATCATCACCCTCTTCATTGGCATTGTAATCTCGATATTGCTCGAAATTTACCCAAGCAGATCGCCAAGCGACAAATAATCCTAAAGCAAATAAAGGTACTGATAGAAGTGGGGCAACTGAAAAAACTTTGATATTAAAGAAGTTCCTCCAGCTTAATACGTTAAATGGAAAACTAGCATCCATAGACCTATCAATAATCATTGCTGAGACATAAGCAACAATTCCTCTCACCAAAGTTACTAAGTAATTCACTAATAAAAGTGCAACGATGGAGAAAACTATTCCCATACCAGCCCAGCTCTTCCACGTTTTAAATGCTAGAAATGGTTTCATTTCTTTATCAAAACGTCTACGTCCATTCTTCACAAATGGCAAGCTGAAGATAATTCTGATACTTAGGTTAATTAGAAATACCAGGCTTGCTAGGGGTAATAGAGGTACTGCTCTTTTAGTACTTTCCCAAAGTGACTTTCCTAGCTCATTTTTCTTAAGTCCTCGCAGATGTTTAAAACGCTCAGATATTCCTTTCAGTAGGCTCTTTAAGCTAAATTCTGTATATTGCCTTAACAGATAATAGATTATGCCTATACTAGCTAGAATCGTTAGCCAGTTGCTCAAAGCAAGTCTAAAAAGAAAAACTAGGAATTGCCATGCTACATCAATCAATTAGCATCACTTCCTCTCTAGCATTTAAGAACGCTTCTAAACGTCTAGAGCAGATCTTTGAATACAAGAATATTTGAAATTGCTCATGAGGACTAATAGCTGAAATTTGACTCAAAAATTTCTGTGCTTCCTTCAGCGTGTCCTGTAATAATTGACTTGAATGATCTCTCCTAGTTTGTGATACTGCACAACTCAGCTGAAGAGAATCTACCATCAAGTCATCTAGCGATGAAAGACTCGTCATAGTATACTCCTTTGCATTTCATGATAATTCTAGTTTAATAGATAAACATATTTTCTTCAGTAAGGTGACAAACAAAAAGACCTAGTATTTTCACTAGGTCTCTAAGTCATTAATTCTCTATTTTATTTGAGGAAGAAATGAAAAAAGTATATTAAGAAGAATTAATGACGTTTTTGTTTTGGTGATACTGTCAATCCAGCAGCAATCAATAGAGATGAAATACCGATAGCAACAGCCGCTTTTGTTTCTGATTCACCTGTTTGAGGGAGTTGAGCTGGTGCTTGATAGGTTGGGGTTTGACGTGTTTCAGGAGTATAAACTACTGGAGTCTGAGGAGTCTCTGGAACTGCTGGGGTTTCTGGTTTCGGAGTTTCCTTCATCTCGTAGTAGTGTACAGTAACTTCTACAGATGGCTTAGAAACTGTAACCTTCTGTAGGGCTAAAGATGGTTTCTTAGGTTCAACTGGAATATTACTATCTTCACCGAAAATTCCAGCTACGATAGAAGTGTTATTGCCAGAAGTAGCATGATTCAAAGAGATTTTACGTGATTTAGAGTCTTTGTAGATCCAACGTACCGAATTTGAATCAAGGAGATGACCAGATGCTTGAGAGACATCTCCTGGCCCTGCTCCATACGAACCTTGTCCACTTGTTACATTTGAACCCGTTTCAACGGTTGTAGAATCAACCCCTTGTAAATTAGAGATAGTCTGATCATTATCGATATCGTTAAAAGTGAATACAGAAACACTATCAGATGTTTCAACTCCAAGATCATAGCTATTGATATGAGTCAAGACAACATTACCAGCTCCTCCAGAGCCAGATGCTCCTTCACCAATACCTCCACCAGTATTAGTTCCGTTTACCAAGCCAAATACTGACCAAGAGATACCTCCATTAGGTGCTCCCCAAAGAGCCACATAATTTGATGTTGCACCTGAAGAAACAATGTTTGAGAAAGTCAATGCAACATCACCTTTTGTTGTATTCTTGACATTGACTGTTCCTGTTCCATCAATTTTGAAGATGCTATCAAAAGTAGCATCTTTATTTTCACTCAAATCAGTTCCTTGTGTAGCATATTTTGCAGCTGATTTAAGAGTACCATCAGACCAGTCAATAACTTGCTCATTACCAGTCATTGCCTGTGCTCCTTGACCAGCTTCTAATTGAACTCCATTAGACCATGTAAGCCCTGTTGAGCTTACAACACCATTTTTATAGTCTGTGTAGGCCTTATTATAGGCATCCAATTGTTCTTTAGCTGTTTTTGCTGATGCATTTTGTTTTACAATAGCTGAATCAACTGAAGATTCATAAGTTGCAGTATTACGGTCCTGAGCATCACGTAGTTCTTTTCCTGAAAGTCCTTCAGTAGAAGTGTATTCTGGTTTACTATCTGTTGTACTAACCGTTACTGGAACACCAGCCTTATCTGCATCTTTTTTAACTTGATCAACATTTGCTGTTGAAGTGGCCAAAGCTTCAGCTTTCTTATCTACAGCTTCAACATTTTCTTGAGCATTCTTAACTGTCTGATCTTGATCTTTTAGATCTGCCAAGACTTCATTAGTCTTTTCAGTCGCATTGTCATCATTGATAACAACTTCTTCCTTTTTGGTAGATTCATTTACTGTAACACCTTTGTCTTGTGCTGTTTTTACATCAGATGCCAAGGTAGACTGTGCATTATTTACAGTATCTACAGCTTCAGATTGAGTGACATTTTCAACTGAAGAAGGAATGTCCTTTGGAGCTTCGTTATTCTGTGTTGTTGGTGCTGATGCTACAGCTGTTACTGTAGCATTGTTCGCTTGTGGATTAGATACCTCATCAGCTGAAGCATTCGTTCCTACAGCAACCGAAGCAATAAGGGCTGTCCCAAGGACAGCTCCACAAAGTCCGATACTAGTCTTAGGAAATCCGTAGACTTTTTTATTTGTGTTTTCCATGTTATAATTCTCCTGATGACTTTTATTTTTTAAATATTGTCTGAAGCCCTTCTGCCAAAGGGCTTTTCTTTTTGCAATTTAGTTAGTTGACTTCTTCATTTTGACTAAAGCCAACGCAAACAGACTAACAACCACTCCAAAGATACCTGTCAAACCAGCACTTTCTCCAGTACTTGGAAGTGTAGGTTCATTTTGTTGAGCCTGAGCTGTAGCTTTCTTTGAAGGTTCAGCTTTAGGAGTTTGAGCAGCTTTAGGATCTTGAGTAGCTTTAGGATCTTGAGTAGCTTCAGTCTTCTTAGCTTTTTGACTTGATGAAGCTACTGATGTTGAAGGTTGATCAGAAGCCGGAACAATTTCTTTTGAAGATGATGCCGTTGAAGATGACGGCTGTGAAGATGCACTTGATGAAGGTTTTACATCGTTACCTTGTGCTGGAGCTTCTGTAATATCATCTGGTGACAAACTGATACCATTTGATGACGTTGCAGAAGATGAAGGTGTAGTTGATTCTGCCGGTTGAGAACTTGGTGTAGTCTCAGATGGTGCTGGTTTATCATTAGTAGTATCTGTAGGTGCGACTGTTGAATCCTCTACTTTCTTATCTTCAGTAGCAACTGGAGCTTCTGGTTTGTTCTCATTGTTTGATGGTGTTGCTGGGGTAGTTGGAGTAGTTGGGGATACTGGAACAACTGGAGTAGTTGAATTATTTGAAGAATTTCCTGCTACTTCCTTATTGTCTTTATCCTTATCTTTATCCTTTGAAGGCTTAGTTGTTACTACTCCAGGAACTGGAGTAGAGCTATCAACTGTACTTACACTATCAGCAAATGATGTTGCTGTTCCAAGAACTAATGTAGAGACCAAAAGGCTCGAAAAAATAATTTTTTTAGACATGTTTTCCTCCTGAAAATTAAGTTAAATGTTTAAAGTGAAAGCTAACCATTAATTCACTGGCGCTCTCACTTGTTTTCTTTGACTAAATATCATTGCTATTCCTATTCAAAATCTTTGATAACTGGCTCTTCCGTTAACTTAAAGCCAAAACGAGCTTTTTTATCAGCTTTAAACTCTAGTTCAATACGTTTACTTTGAGTCTTATCGTCACCATTTGAAATGGCAACTACATAAGTTGCATGATAAACATTATCCTCTACTGAAACTGATTCCTGGATTACAGATAGAATGCTTCCTGTCTCAGCCTTCGTATATTTACTGTTTCCAGAATCAAGAAAGTCCTTAAGGTTTTTCTTATCTCCAGAATAGAGATTCGGTAAAAGATATCGAACAAAAAGATCAACTTTTCCTTCGTTTTTCTGTACTGTTTCTAGTTGTTCAACCTGACTATGCAAATAATTAATCTTTTCATTCTTATCTTTTAGAGAAGATATTGCAACAGTTGATAGCACTAGACCTAGCACAGCTACAGCACCAAAACCATACGTTAGTTTTGTTTGCCATTTAGAAGGTTCAATGCTTGTTTGGTTTGTAATTTTAGGAACAGATTCATCATCAATAACTTGATAATCTTGCATTCCCTCTGATGAGTCCTCTACTTTATGTGAGCCATCATCAGCTGGAAACTGTGGAATCTGAGTTGAAGAAACACCTAGACTTCTTGTATAGAATGGAAAGATATCATCTGTGAAGTAGTCTCTCTTCTCAGCGTATGTAAACATCTTAAACGCATCATCATACAAGATTGCATGCATCAATGGTCGAAGCAGATCCTGGTAATCTTGACCAATCACAAAAGGACTCGCATAAACTTCTCCATCATCAACAATCTTTCCGTTGTCTCTACGACAAATCCCAACTTTCTTCAGCTGGAAGTTATCGAAACTCTGCTTAATGCTAGTAAACAGTACTTCTGCTTGAATAAACGTTGCATAAGGCAACGTATCAGCAAGCATTGTTGGACTTTCTACCAGTACTTCTTGATCGATAGCATCAATAATAGCTTTAAGATTATCTAGTTTATTGGGATTTCGGTCATCATTCCAAACAATTTCTACGAAACAATCATCTGGGATAGCAACTTCCTTCTTTTTCCCAAATGTTGGAAATGCCATTTAATTATCCTCCAATAAATCCTTTAAGCCATACTAGAAATGCTGGTGCTGCCGTTACAACAATGACAGCAACAATAATCGATACAGCATGTTTTTTCATTTTTTGCTTTGTCTCTTGTCCCCCCAATCCATAACATAGACCAGCAGCAACAGCAGCAACTGTGAATAATGCTAAACTAATTCCTTGAATCTTTGTAGTAGCCTGATCTGCTACATTTTGAGTCTTTGCAAAGGGATCATCTGCATAGGCAGTTACAGGTAGGTTTAAGAGAAACATCCCTAATCCAAAAGTAAAAGCTTCCTTTTTAGCTTTGACCTTAGCAATACATTTTTTTACTTTCATTTGTGACAAAAGTCCTCCTCAAATATTTGATAAATTTAGTTTAAGAGATAATAAAAAATTTTTCAGTAAGATGACAAATCAATTTTCACAAAAATTATTCAGCAAAAAGTGACGGTGTTTCTATGCTGAATTTTAGTTGTCGTCTTTCATCATTTCGACGTTCATCATCATTCTGACCTTCAACCCATACAGAAATGCGTTTCCCAGATCTATCATCACCTTGTAAATTCAAAATTTCATCAGAAATAGGTGCTTCTATAACCCGTTTCATAAGACGAGCCAATGGACGAGCTCCATTTTCTGGTTCTGTTCCGTTATCTGCTAGATAATCAATAACATCTTGAGAAACACTGATAGACATACCCTGTCTCTCTAACTTAGTTTCAAGTTTTTCTAGATTTTTTCCGACGATTTCCTTAATAATTGGACGATTAAGCATATCAAAAGTAATTTTGTAATCAATACGGTTCAAATATTCTGGACGAAAAATCGTTTTTAACTCTGTTTCCATCGTTTTATCAAAACGTCTGAGATCTTTCATATTGAGCTCACTAATAGGCCCCTTAGTCTCAACTGTTGAAATAACCTTTCGTGAACCAACATTGGTTGTCTGAATAACAATAGTATTTTTAAATGAAATTTTTCGGCCACTACTATCAGTTAGATGTCCATCATCTAAAACCTGAAGCAATAAGTCATGAACCTCTCGATGCCCTTTTTCAACCTCATCAAAGAGTAACACGGAGTAAGGTTTTCTCTTAACCTGTTCTGTCAGCAAGCCTTTTGATTTTGTTTTTGGATCCCCAATTAAGCGGATAGCATCCCCTTGTCTTTGATATTCAGACATATCAAAACGAATCATCGCATTTTCATCATCAAATAGCGCTTCAGCAATAGCTTTCGCTAATTCAGTTTTCCCACATCCACTAGGACCTAAAAACATAGCACTAACCAAAGGTTTAGATTCATCTTGCAAACCAGCTTGAGCAATCTTAATAGCTCCTACCATCAATGAGATAGCATGTTCTTGCCCTTTTACACGCTTGCGTATAGTAGGCTCAAGCATCTCTAATCGCTCCTGGTTTCCTTTTAGAATCGTTGTTAATGGTATACCAGTCTTTTCTTTAAGGACCTCAGCAATATCTTTATCTGTAACACTATCAGAACCTTCAACGTTTGCGATTGTTGCTGCTTCATCAAGCAAATCAAAGGCTTTATCTGGCAAGAAACGATCTGTAATATATCGAGCGGATAACTTAACAGCTTGCTCTACGGCTTCAGAAGTAATTGTGACATGGTGATAAGACTCATATATTTTTTTAGCTGACTCAATGATAGTAATAGCTTCAGGAACTGTAGGCTCTTTAACCATAATTGGTTGCATACGACGTTCCAAGGCCCTATCCGTTTCGACATACTCATGAAACTCATCTAGTGTTGTCGCACCAATCAATTGAATTTCTCCACGGGCAAGAGCTGGTTTAATGACATTCCCTGCATCAAGTGCTGTATCTTCTGTTCCACCAGCACCAACAATGGTATGAAATTCATCGATGAAGAGAAGCGTTTCTCCAAATGTTGCAATAGCTTCCTCAATAATCCCTTTAAACTTTGCGACAAATCCACCATCATCGCTTCCCATCAAACTAGAAAGCTCTAGTGACCTTACAGTTGCTTTTTTCAGTCGGTCAGGAACCAATCCACGGTGAATTAAGAGTGCTAAGTTTTCGACAATAGCTGTTTTTCCTACTCCAGCCTCAC
>OIIG01000424.1_pt1 | contig 10169 bp, 7 predicted proteins | sample 1583191 | NCBI WGS metagenome assembly OIIG01 (sample SAMN02674970, study PRJEB24791) | human gut metagenome, SKBSTL043 | isolation source: stool | host: Homo sapiens | place: USA
TCAACAAAGGCGCAGGCAGCGAAGCGTCCCTGCCAGTAACTTCGCGCTCCCGCAGGAGCGCCCCCAAGCTGCTCTTTTGACCAACTCAACATTGTCGCGCCAAATGGGCGCGACCGACCAGCATGGGAGAAGGTTTTCTCTCGATGCTGGTCTTTTTCATTGCAGGAGAAAAACGGAGAGCGTATCCTGCCGTAATAGAAAACCCCCGGCAGCCATCGGACAAATTGTCCGCATTTGCTGCCGGGGTTGCGCTATGCTGTTGGAAAATGCACTTACGCCTGCTCGAACTGCGAGTTGTACAGCTCGGCGTAGAAGCCGCCTTTTTGCAGCAGTTCTTCGTGCGTGCCGGATTCGATGATGTCGCCGTGGCGCATGACCAGAATCTTGTCCGCGTTCTTGATGGTGGAAAGGCGGTGCGCAATGACGAACGAGGTACGTCCCTTCGTCAGCGTGTCCATTGCCTGCTGAATCAGCATTTCTGTGCGTGTATCGACGGAGGACGTCGCTTCGTCGAGAATCAGCATCGGCGCGTTTTCAATCATCGCGCGGGCGATCGTCATCAGCTGCTTCTGTCCGGCGGAGAGGTTCAGTTTGTCGGAAAGCAGGGTATCGTAACCCTCCGGCAGGGTGTGGATGAGGTGGTACAGCCCCGTTGCGCGGGTCACTTGGTCAAGCTGCTCGTCCGTGATGCCCTTCTTGCCATAGCAGAGGTTGTCGCGGATGCTGCCCTCGAAGAGCCAAGTGTCCTGCAAGACCATGCCGAAGAGGTCGTGCACATGCTCGCGCGTCATCTGCGACAGCGGCACGCCGTCAATGCGAATTTCGCCGCCGCCCAGAGGATAGAACTTCATCAGCAGATTGACCATCGTGGTTTTGCCCGCGCCAGTCGGACCGACGATGGCGACCTTCTGACCCGGCTGCACATGCTCGGAGAAGTCGTGAATGATGATTTTATCCGGCGTGTAGCCGAAGCGGACGTGGTCGAACGCCACTTCGCCGCGGACGGTTTTCGTCTGCGCGGGCAGGTGGGATTCGTCGGGCATTTCCTTCGCTTCGAGGAACTCAAAGACACGCTCTGCCGCCGCCGCCGCGGATTGCAGGTTCGTCGCCGCCTGTGCTAACTGGCTCAGGGGCGAGGTGAACAGGCGCACATACATCATGAAAGCGACAATCACGCCGAAGGAAATCGTGCCGTTCATCGCCAGCACCGCGCCGACGACGCACACCGCCACATACGCGAAATTGCCGATGAAGCCCATCAGCGGCATCATCAGGCCGGACATGAACTGGCTCTTCCAGTCTGTCTCCTGCATTTTGCTGTTGATGCGGTCGAACGCCTGCTGTTCGCGCTGCTCTGCGCCGAAGAGACGGACGACATTGTGCCCTGTGTAGATTTCTTCAATATGGCCGTTCAGGTCGCCCAGCCACCGCTGGCGCGCGACGAAGTACTTCTGCGAGCGGCTCATGATGCCAAGCATCAGCCCGAAGCCCAGCATCGACGACACAATCGCCGTCAGCGCCATGACCCAGTTCGTCGAGAGCATCATGACGACACTGCCGATGAACATCGTCACGGCGGAGACAAGGCTGGTCAGGCTGTTTTGCAGCGTCTGCCCGATGGTGTCCACATCGTTGGTAACGCGGGAGAGCACGTCGCCGGTGGAGGTGGACTGGAAGTAGCTGACCGGCAGGCGGTTGATTTTGTGGGAAATGCCGTCGCGCAAGCCCCGGTTGACCTTCTGCGTGACGACGGTCATCACCAGCCCCGTCATGAAGCTCAGTAGCGCGCCGACGACGTAGAGAATTATCAGCGTGATGCAGATTTTCTGGATGGCGGGCATGTCAATCTCGCCGCGCAGCCCGGCGGTAATCAGGTTGGTGATTTCGCTGATTTTGTTCGGGCCGATCAGGCGGATAATGACGCCCGCCAAGTCGCCCAGAATCGCGATGCAAATGACCGGATAGAAGGGCTTGGAGTGGCGGATGAGCTTCCCCAGTGAACCGCGGAAGTCCTTCGCCTTTTCGCCCGGTACGCCCCGCCCGCGCATTCCGGGATGACCGCCCGGACGGCGTTTCGTTTCACTCATGACGCAAGTTCCTCCTTTGACAGCTGAGAATACGCGATTTCCTGATAGACCTTGCAGCTTTCCATCAGCTCGCGGTGCGTGCCCTTGCCGACAATCGCGCCGTCCTCAATGACGAGGATGCAGTCCGCATCGCGAATCGTGCCGATGCGCTGTGCGACGATGATGTTCGTCGTGCCGCTGGTCTGCTCACGGAGCGCCTGACGCAATGCATGGTCGGTCTTGTAGTCCAGCGCGGAGAAGGAGTCGTCAAAGACGAGGATTTCCGGGTCGCGCGCCACTGCGCGGGCAATGGACAAACGCTGCTTCTGCCCGCCGGAGAAGTTCGAGCCGCCCTGCGCGACTGTGCCGGAATACCCGACCTCCGGGGATTCGACAAATTCCGCCGCCTGCGCGACAGCAACCGCCTTGCGGATGGCAGCGCCCGACGCATTGTCCTCGCCGTAGCCGACGTTGCTGCTGACCGTGCCGGCGAACAGGAACGCCTTCTGCGGCACAAAGCCGATCTTGCTGCGCAGGGCGTCCTGCGTGTAGTCACGCACGTCCACGCCGTCTACCAGCACCTGCCCGCTTGTTGCGTCATATAGGCGCGGAATCAGGTTGATGATGCTGCTCTTGCCGCAGCCAGTTGCGCCGATGAGGGCAACCGTCTGTCCGTGATGTGCGGTGAAGGAGATGTGGTGAATGGTGTCGCCGTCGGCATCAGGATAGCGGAAGGAGACGTCGCGGAACTCGATTTCGCCCTTCATTCCGGGCTTGCCCTGCGTTTCCTTGCCGTCCACAATGCGCGCCTTCGTGTCCAGCACCTCATTGACGCGGCCAGCGGAAACGGTCACGCGCGGCAGCATGACGAAAATCATCACCAGCATCAGGAACGCCATGATGACCTGCATCGCGTACTGCATAAAGACCACCATGTCCGAGAACAACCCAATGCGTTCCATCATCGCGGCGGGCGACGTGACCGCAATCGCACTGATGAGCGCCGCACCGATCCAGTAAATGCCCAGCGTCAAGCCGTTCATCGCCAGATTCATGCCCGGATTCATGACGGACATGGCGATATTCGCCTGCTGGCTGTTGCGGGTCATTTCCTCGTTTGCCTTGGCGAATTTGCCCTCCTGATAGTTTTCCGCGTTGTAGGCGCGCACGACCTGCAAGCCCGTCAGGTTCTCACGCGTGATGCGGTTTAGGTTGTCCGTCAGCGCCTGCATTTTCTTCATGCGCGGCACGGCGTAGAGCATGATGAACACCAGCAGTACGCACACGAACGCAATCACGCCGCCTGTCAGCAGCGACCATTCCCAGCTCTTCGTGCTAATTTTGCCCACGGCAATGAATGCCATAATCGGCGCTTTAATCAGCGACTGCATCCCGAAGGAAAAGAACATCTGCAATTGCGAAATGTCGTTGGTTGTGCGGGTAATCAGGCTGGCGGTGGAGAAACGGTTGATTTCCTCGTTTGAGAAGCCGACCACCTTGCGGTACATTTCGCCGCGCAGCCGAGCGGAGAAGCGTGATGCAATCTGTGCGGTAAAGAATGTCGTGCAGACCGTCAGCAGCATTGACCCCAGCGCGCACAGCAGCATCTTGCCCCCTGCGAGCAGGATATCGCTCATCTGGCTGCCTTCCGTCTGCACCAGACGGGTGATTTCCGACATATAATCAGGCAGGGCTAAGTCAAGCTGCACCTGCCCCACAATCAGCACTACACAGGCGGCGACGAGCAGCCACTCTTTCCACCTGAGGTGTTTCAAAATCCGTAGCATGGGTTTCAATCCCTCCTTTTCTGTTTGCGTCCGCCATCATACCATAGAAAGATGGATTCAGAATGAACTGGCAGAACATTTTTCAAGATTTTTGGCACTTCGCAGGGAAATTGCGCCTTGATGCGTTTATATAGGTAGGGAAATACCTCCAAAGGAGTTGAGAACGATGAAGAAACGGTGGATTCTGCTGATTTTGCCCTTGATGATGATGGTAATGCCTGTTGCCTCCGCGAACGGCTGGGGCTTGCCCGAGGCCTTGGTGCCGCTTGTGTCGAACACGAATGATTATGACGACTATTATCATTTGGCGGATGATTATGCGCGGAAGGAGAATAGCGCGCGCATCATCATGCAGAGTCGCTATCACAATCAGCTGATTGCGGCGGAAAAGGGCGCAGACGGTTGGAAGAGTGTTATTGTCTCGACGACCGCCGTCTATCAGCCGTCGGAGCAGAGCACATCCGGGAAGCCGAAGCTCGCGCGCATCAATAACGGCTTTGAGTTGGCGTATCCGAAGGTGAAGGAACTGTACCGCTTTGAGTACATCAGCAATGACTGGGGTGAAATGGCGTATACGCTGATGTATGCGAAGATGGGTAGCGTGGAGATAGAGCGGAAAGAATCCTATCGCTATCTGGTGACGCAGGGCACAGACAGCGCCATGTGGTCGGAGGAGGTCACGCTGGAGAACTTCAACATTCACAATATGCCCCGACGCGGCGTTGGCGACGTGCGCCGGATGCGCAATGTATACAGCAGCATAGCGCTGTATTACAGTTACGACAACGTGGGCTGGATTGGCGCGCAGAATGTTCCGGGGAAGAAAAGCGGCAAGCAGTCGTACCCGGTCTATGCCGCGCCGAGTACGGAGGCGTCCCGCGCGGCGAAGGGGAAAGCGTCGTTCAGCACGGGGGATGAGTATCGCCTGTATTGCACCGAAGGAGACTGGTCGCTGATTGAATACCGCGTCAGCCAGCGGACGAGCCGCTTCGGGTGGGCGCAGATTGGGCAGCCGCCCCAGAGCCTGCGCTTGCATATCCCGATGCTGACGGCGTATGACACTTACCTGACCGACGACCCGCACGTCAGCGAATACCATCAGGCGGAGCTGCCCGCCGGGACGAAGCTGACGATGTGGTATCTGCTGGGCGTGAACGACGACTGGGCATATGCCTACGTAGAAGCGACGGTGGACGGCAAGCCGATGTGCGGGTTTGTGCCGCGGCGCGACGTGGTGATTGACGAAGTGGAACTGCCGGACGAAGCAGCGAAATATGTCGGCAGCTGGTATCTGTATTCCGGCAGTGAAATCGGCTATCTGTACCTTCGGCTGGACGCGGACGGGCGCTTCTACTGCTCAGACACCGACGGCGCGCAGCCCTACGGCGGCACATGGTGCGTGGTGCAGAATCCGATGGCTGGGGAGGACAACTTCTGGATTTCGGCGGAAAGCATCCTTGTGCTGAATTACAGCGACAGCATGACGATGCGCTTCGGCGTGGACTATATCGTGTCCACGACAGAGGAGGACGGCGAAGGGTTGACCCTGCCGCTGGTGAATCTCGCCTACGGGGAGGGCGGATGCACCTACGTCCCCTATGGCGCGGTGGACAGATACGGCAATTGGGTGGCAACGGCGGACGGAAGCGTGCGCCAAATGACGCTGCCGATTCAATAATGCAAAGGAGCTGCGAACGATGAAGAAACGGTGGATTCTGCTGATTGTGCCGCTGATGATGGCGCTGATGATGAATGCCGCGTCCGCGAGCGAATTGCTCGGCAACGTGCTGTCCCTCGTGCTGAATTCGCCGGATGACGCCGTTCTGGCTGATGACTGCCGCGCGGATGCCGAAGATGCCCGTATCATCATAGCCAGCGGAGCACATTATCAGCTGATTGCAGCGGCAAAGCAGGAAAACGGCTGGGAAAGTGCCGTCGTCTCGACAAACGCCGTCTATCAGCCGTCGGAGGGGTATGGCGTGCCGACGCTCACGCGGACGGAAGACGGCTTTGAGCTGGCGTATCCGGAAGCGGGGGAAGTCTACCGCTTTGCGTTGCGCCATGACAGCACGAATCAGCCTATGTACACGCTTGTCTACGCGAAAATGGGCGACATGGAGGTCGCCAAGCGGGAGAATTTCGGCTATCTGGTGACGCAGGGCGAAGACGGCGCGGTCTGGTCGAAAATGGTCACGCTGGCGGACTTCAATATCCACCAAATGCCCCGCGGCACAGCGGATGTTCGGCGGATGAACGAAATGGCTTGCGGCTTGCAGCGCTTTGCAAATGTGCGGAAGGACGGCGTCAAGGAAATCCGCCAAGAATGGCGGCATGTGCCGATTCAGACGGTGTGCGGCACCTATCTCACGGATGACCCGCATGTCAGCGAAGCGCATCAGGAGGAACTGCCCGCCGGAACGAAACTGGCGGCGCTGGGTTACTGCGGCTGGGCGTATGTGTACGTCGAAGCGGAAGTGGACGGCGAAACGCTGTACGGGTTTGTGCCGCAGCGGGATGTGATATTCGACGATGTGGAGCAGCCGGAATTGATGGCGGAGTTTGTCGGGCATTGGCGCGCCAAAGGCGGCGGCGGCTGGTACGATGATTTCCAGCTGGATGCAGATGGGAATTTTTCCGCCGCGGATGATGATGGCGAGAGGACGTGCAGCGGCACTTGGTCTATCGTGCAGACCCCGGTGGGGAGCAATCTCTACTGGCGGGGCGACATTCCCACCATCGTCCTGCGCGGAACGGACGGCACGGTGTCCCGCTATGGGATTCAGGTGGAGAAAGAGAAAATCATGCCGGGCGCTTGGAGCATTTATTTGAGCCTTTCGACCAACGAAACAGGCAGGAGTTATGTGCCGGATGGAGCAGACGGCGATTGGGTGTATACCGATGATATTATCGGCTGGTTTGCTCGGCTGTTCTTTAGTATTTTGGGATATTGAGCAAAAGGAGATGTGGAGAATATGAAGAAACTGCGGATACTGCTGATTTTGTGCTTGACGCTGGCTGTGACACTGACCGCCGCATCTGCAAACAGCTGGAATCTGAACGGGCAATTGCTGGCGATGGTGGAGCAGACACATGACTACGACGAGTATACCGGCTTGGTGAGCGATTACAACAGAAAAGCCGCCACGACCCACACGATTCTGACCAGCCGCTATCACAATCAGCTGGTCGCGGTGGATGAGGTGAAAGACGGCTGGAAGGACGCTATTTTCTCGACGACTGCCGTCTATCAGCCGTCGGAATTGGAAGAAACGGGTTATCCCAAAATCACACGCACGAAGAACGGCTTTGAATTGGCGTACCCGGATATTGATGAACGGTACTATTTTGAGCTGTCGCACAACAATGAGGGGAGAACCTTTTACACGCTGATGGAAGCGCAGATGGGCGATGTGAAGGTGGAGCGGATAGCATCTTACGGCTATCGGGTGACGCTGGGCGAGGACAGCGCCATGTGGATGACCAAAATCACGCTGGAAGACTTCAACATCCACAACATGCCGAAACGCGGGCCGGATGACGTGCGCCGAATCAACGAAGCGAGCGAAGGACTGCAATACTTCGCCTGTTTGTATCCGGAGGTGGTTTCGGGGCAGAAGAGCGGCAAGAAGTCCTATGCCGTGTATTCCGCGCCGGACACGTCCTCTTACCGCGCGGCGAAGGGGAAAGCATCCGTCAGCACGGGCGACGATTATAAGCTGTACCTCACCGTGGGCGACTGGTCGCTGATTGAGTACCGCGTCAGCCTGCGGACGAGCCGATTCGGCTGGGCGCAGTTGGGCAAGCACGGCGACGCGACGACGGACGAGATTGTGCATGTGCCGATGCTGACAGCGTTTGACACCTATCTGACCGACGACCCGAACGTCAGCGAATATCATCAGGCGGAGCTGCCTGCCGGGACGAAGCTGACGGCACTGTCCCATCCGGATAACCAGTGGGCGTATGTGTACGTTGAAGCGACGGTGGACGAAAAAATCAAAACTGTCCACAGAGCGGTCGATATCGTTCATGGTACCGATGATATAGACATTTTCAGGAATATAGAATTTTTCGTCAGGATCAGGGTGCAGATTAGAATATTGCGTGGAGATTTCGCCGGCTTTTCCGCGATAACCGGGATCTATTGCAAAGAACAGTTCACCGAAAATCTTTGAAATCTCGCCGCGGTTGATTTCATCTATAATGAATATGTATTTTTTTAGTTCCTCGTGTTTTGCCTTTACTTTTGAAGCTGTTCTTTTCTTCGCTTTGATTGCTTTATAGATAGCAAAGTCATAGGAGTATCCTTGCGTAGCAAACGTCTTTCCGAAAAAGGACGTAATATCCTTTATTTTTTCAAACTTCTGCCCGGATTCCAGCATCTTTCTAACTTCATCCAGATTCAGTGCAAGACTGTTGACAGATGCATTTCCGGGAATGGAAATATGGATATGCCCGTCATCCACGTCGGTAATGGTAAATTCATTTCCATTAATCGTCTTGAATGGATCAACGCCAAACTCAATCCCAGAGAAAAACTCTGTCATGGACTCTTGAACCGTAACTTCCTTTTCTACGGTTTCTCTGGATTTTTTGGAGTCCTCATAGTTCGTTCTGGCACGGGCAATAAACTTCTTGAAAATTCCATCCTGCAATTCAAAGCCCATTGTCCCATCCTTATTGAGTTTTGGTCTTAGTCCTTCAACAAAATCAGAGTAGTCATAACTCGGATGGAACTGAACGAACTCAACCTGTTTTTTCTGCTCGTCAGTAAGAAGTGTGTAATCGTCAAAGTACCCATTGCTGATAATGTCCGTAGCGATTTCTTTGGCAAGATAAGATTTTCCGGTACCGGGCGCACCTCTGAAAATCAGATTTTTTGATTCAATCAGCATGGAAGAAAACGGATTTCGGTATCCCTTGAACTGTTGAACAAGCTCTTCTTGAACAGCAGCTTCCGTTTCTGCCGCTGCGGTTTCCTTCTCATCTTTTTCGCGGTATGTCAAAATGAACTGATCTCCCGGTTCACCGAAACGCTTCAAACATTCCTGAACGAAGATAATCGTAGAGAAGATATTCCAGCAATAGATAACAAACTGCCGTCCGTTGTCATAGCCGTATGTCAGGTACTCTATTGTGTTGCGGTGCTTCTTGAAATCGTCAACACTCGCATAAATACCTCTGATTACGTCGCTGTCCGGGTTATATTTGCAGACAGGGAAGTTCTCCCTGTCCTCAACCGATAATGCAGCAAGCTGCTTCTCGAACACCTGACAGGCAATGCGGGGCAAGGTTTGATTGGAATTTCTTCTTTCGCCTTTGCTGTAGGCTCGCTTGATTACGTCTCCATTTGCCCTCTTAAAATAGGCGTCCAGCGGCTTATAGTTATCCCCGAGGTTCAGATTGTCCATAGTAAAGCGTTCGTCCGTCGACGCTATACTCTCGGCAGTAATGGATAACTCGAATTTTTCCTGCGGCTTTGTCTCGATGGTAAAGCCCAGACTTTCCAGATATTTCTTTGCGTCAACGCTGTTAAAGGATTCTGTCGAAATATCCGTGCTGTTTGCCAAATGGTCAGCAACGGCTACCACATACTTCGGCGGATATTTTTTCCCATCCTCGGACACAAGTACATATTTTACGCTTGTATTATGTTCGGGAACTCCGTTCTCGTCGATAAATTTCAGGGCATCAATAACATCTTGCTTTTTCAGCTTTGGTGTAGCCATGCTGCACCTCCTTGAAAGTGTGTACACACATTATATCATAAGGATGGAGCTGTTTTCAATATGACACCCGGAATTTATCGCATTAAAATGCACTCTTTCTGCAAATGTAAGCTGATTTTAGTTTTCCAAGTATCGGATAGGCTCTGCATCGAAATACCCAACTGTTGATTTCACGGCTTTGTGGGGTGTTTTGCACGGACACAAATATACGCTTCCCAGAGAACGACGCTTGCAGATGCCGATTTTGTAGTTGCCTCAAATTACTGTCTTATTGGCACACGCAAAAGGGCTACCCCTTTTTGATAGCGAAGCGAGACTGGATGATGCCTGCTGCTATTTAAATGTTTTAGTTTGATGCCCAGTGTTTGAACGTGTGCTATGGAGAGAAGAAGTAGAATCTTACGCATCTGATGGATACTTCCATCCGAGTAAGTTAGCTATTTTCTTCAAAGTTTTCTACCTGTTCCATTACCTTGCGAAACACCTCCGGACTATACTGCGGCGGATAACCATTTTTTATCAAGCACACTTTAGAACCCGTCTTCATAAGCGATGAAGCAGCACAGCGGCACCTGCAATGCGGATCA
>OIIG01000427.1_pt1 | contig 10140 bp, 9 predicted proteins | sample 1583191 | NCBI WGS metagenome assembly OIIG01 (sample SAMN02674970, study PRJEB24791) | human gut metagenome, SKBSTL043 | isolation source: stool | host: Homo sapiens | place: USA
GGGTTAGAAACACCCCTCATTACCTTTAACGGCTCTTTGACCAATCTTCCAGACCAAGACTGGGCTTATGAGCATTCGGTTAAATTAGATAAGAAATATCTGATTAGCCTCTTACAACGCCATGATGAATTAGAGATGGATTTTCTGGCTAGTGAATATCGAAAACACTTCTATATCACTATGAATCACCCAGAGCGTATTCAACCACAACTCTTTGGTGTTGATAAAATTATTGAGGCTATGCGTTTGGAACCAGCAAAAATTACACGCAACCCAAATGCTCTTCTTATGCAAACTCGTCACGAAGATAAGTACCAGCTAGCCGATGACATCAAGAAGGACTTCAAGGAAGAAATTGAAGTTGATTCTTGGGGTGGACCGCTTAATATTTTGGAATTTTCGCCTAAAGGCATAAACAAGGCCTACGCCCTAAACTACTTACTTAAGGCCATGCGCAAATCAACGGATGATTTGATTGCTTTTGGAGACGAACACAACGACACAGAGATGTTGGAACTTGCTAAAACTGGTTATGCCATGAAAAATGCTAGCTCTGTTCTTCTCCCCCACGCTAACGAACAAATTGAGTGGACTAATGAAGAGGATGGCGTTGCTCGCAAACTCCAGGAACTCTTTTTATAAATAAGAAAAGACACCGAAAATTTCTTCGGTGTTTTTTCTTATGATTAAGGTAAAATAGCCACTGCACGCACTGGGGAACCTGTCGCCTTGTCCCAGTGAGGAAATGCAATCGAAATCAAAGCACCAACAGCTGGAACTTGATCCAATTGATTCAAGACTTCTACCTGATAAATGTTTTGTTCCAAGAGGTAGTATTCGTTAACCAAGCCATGTTCTGCTGCTGGAATACCAGCATCTGTATCAAAAGTCTCATGACCCACAGCCTTAACATGGCGTTCATGAATCAAGAATTCTAGAGCTTCACGGCTCCACCCTGGACTTTGTTGAACCCCATTTTCATCAAGGTTGCGCATAGCATCTTGATCTGGCCAACGCTTCGACCAATCACTACGAAAAGCGACAAAGGCCCCTTCAGTAATTTGTCCATGTTCTGCTTCAAAGTCTAAGATATCTTGTTTGCTCAAGATAAAGTTTGGATTCGCAGCAACTTCTTTAGACTTGTCGATAACATAGAGTGGTAAAAGAAGATCTTTGAGAGCAATCTCATCCAACCAACGACCACCTTCTACAAAGTGAATCGGTGCATCAATATGCGTTCCGTATTGACCAACTACTGTAAATTTTTGAACATGGAAACCATCTTTTAATGTGAAAAGGTCTTCTTGTTTCAAAGCTGGGAGAGCTGGAAAGTGTGGACTTTCTGCATTAATTTTGTGGGTCAAGTCAACCCATTTCTTAGATTGCAATTCATTATAAATACTTAGTAAATCTGACATAAGGAGGTCCTCTTTTCTTATAGATTTAACCTTAAATAGCTAATTGAAGAAATTATAGCAGCCATTAATAGCTATTACAAGCATTTATCTCATTTTTTCTTAATCCTATTTTCTCTAGTTAGATATAGCTTCAAACTATATCTAACTCTTTTTGTCTGAAAAGAAAGTATATTTGCGATAATTTGATATTTTTTTCAATTTTATGACACTTTTGTTACGAAAAGCATTGACAAATCTATGATAACGTTTTACAATTAGATTGTTCTAATTTTCGAGGGACTAAAAAAATATTGTTGTCATTTTCATGTCATGAATGATAATACCAATAATCATTTTTCTATTCCTAAGAAGCAATATATAAAAGGAGGAAGAACACTAATGGGTATCGGTATTATTATTGCTAGCCATGGTAAATTCGCTGAAGGTATTCACCAATCAGGTTCTATGATTTTTGGTGAACAAGAGAAAGTTCAAGTGGTTACTTTCATGCCAAATGAAGGTCCTGACGACTTGTACGCTCACTTCAAAGATGCCATCGCTCAATTTGACGCTGACGACGAAATTCTTGTCCTTGCAGACCTTTGGTCTGGGTCACCATTTAACCAGGCAAGCCGTATCAAGGAGGAAAATCCTGATCGCAAGATGGTTATCGTGACAGGACTCAACTTGCCAATGCTTATCCAAGCATATACGGAACGTATGGTAGCTCCTGATGCTGGGGTTGAAGAGATTGTCGCTAACATTTATAAGGAAACAAAAGAAGGCGTTAAAGTCCTTCCAGAAGGCCTTATTCCTAAAGAAGACACTAAACCAGCCGACGCTAAGCCTTCTGTTCCTAAAGGTACCATTCCTGAAGGAACCGTTCTTGGTGATGGAAAAATCAAATACGTTTTGGCTCGTGTTGACACACGTCTCCTCCACGGTCAGGTTGCGACTGGTTGGACTCACTCAACTCACCCAGACCGTATCATCGTTGTTTCAGACACTGTTTGTCATGATAAACTTCGTACAAACATGATTAAACAAGCCGCTCCATCTGGTGTTCAAGTTCACGTTATCCCAATTAAAAACATGGTTAAAGCAAACAATGACCCACGTTTTGGTGATACACGTGCTATGCTTCTCTTTGAATCTGTTGAAGATGCTCTTGCTGCTGTTAAAGCAGGTGTTGATGTTAAAGAAATCAACCTTGGTTCTTCAGCTTATAAAGAAGGAAAAGTCAACGTTACTAAAGCCCTTTCATTTGACCAAACAGATGTGGATGCTATCAAAGAGTTGCAATCATTGGGTGTCAAATTTGACGTTCGTGGGGTACCAAGTGATAGCCCAGCAAACGTTGATACCTTGATTAAGTCAGCTGAAACTAAATTAGCAGAGAAGAAATAATTTTGGAGGATGCATAAATGAGTTTAGTACAAATTATTTTAGTCGTAATTGTTGCTTTCATCATCGGTTGTAGCTCAGTTAACGACCAAATCGAAACATACCAGCCAGTTGTGGCTTGTTCCCTTATCGGTCTTGTTACTGGTCATCTAGAACTCGGCGTAATGTTGGGTGGTAGCTTACAGTTGATCACTTCGGGATGGGCAAACGTTGGTGCTGCCATGGCACCAGATGCTTCACTTGCCGCTGTAGCTTCTACAATCATCCTTATCTTGGGTGGTCAAGGAGCTAAAGGAATTGGTCCTGCCATCGCCCTTGCGGTGCCTTTAGCTGTTGCCGGCCTTGCCTTGACAATGTTTGTCCGTACAGCAACTGTTTTCATCTCTCATATTATGGATAGCCGTGCAGAAGCTGCTGATATCGCTGGTGTTGAAAGATGGCACTTCATCGGTATGGCCCTCCAAGGTCTCCGTGTTGCTATCCCTGCCCTCCTCTTGCTCTTGATTCCTGCACACCTTGTACAATCTGGTCTTGAATCTATGCCTGAATGGTTAACATCAGGTATGACAATCGGTGGTGGTATGGTTGTAGCCGTTGGTTATGCCATGGTTATCAACATGATGTCTAGTCGCGAAGTTTGGCCATTCTTCTTCCTTGGTTTTGCTTTGGCTGCCCTCAAAGAATTGACCTTGATTAGCTTGGGTATCATCGGTCTCTGCCTTGCCGTTATGTACCTTGCACTTGAAGCTAGTGGTTCAAATGGTTCTTCAAATGATGGAGGATCAGGTGATCCCCTCGGTGAAATTCTGGAAGACTTTTAATTAGGAGGAAAGAAAATGGCTGATTCAAAAATTAAATTAACAAAAGCAGATCGTTTCAAAGCTTTCTTGCGCTCATACTTCCTTTTAGCTTCATTCAACTATGAACGTATGCAAAATGGTGGTGTGGCTTACACCCTTATTCCTGCAATCAAAAAACTTTATCAAACTAAAGAAGACCGTGCTGCTGCTCTTAAACGTCACTTGGAATTCTTTAATACACAACCTTTCATGGCTAACCCAATCTTTGGGGTTACCCTTGCCTTGGAAGAAGAACGTGCCAACGGTGCTGAGATCGATGATGCTGCTATCTCAGGGGTTAAGGTCGGTATGATGGGACCTCTTGCAGGTGCCGGTGACCCTCTCTTCTGGTTTACCCTTCGTCCAATCTTCCTTTCACTAGGAGCAGGTTTGGCAGTTTCAGGTAACGTCCTAGGTCCAATCGTCTTCTTCGTTCTCTGGAATGTTATGGTTGCCGCTGTTAAATGGTATACTCAAGAATTCGGTTATAGAGCTGGTGCTGCGATTACAGACGACGTGTCTGGTAACCTTCTTCAACAAGTAACTCGTGGCGCATCAATGATGGGGATGTTCGTTATCGGTTCTCTTATTCAACGTTGGGTAAGTATCACCTTCACACCAGTTGTCTCTACTGTTAAACAACAAGAAGGTGCTTATATCGATTGGAATAAACTTCCAAAAGGTATTGCCGGTGTCAAAGAAGCCTTTGTACAACAAGCTGCTGGTCGCTCTCTTGACGCTAACAAGGTGACAACCTTGCAAGATAACTTGAACCAATTGATTCCTGGTCTTGCTGCCCTTGGTTTGACTTTCCTCTGCATGTACCTTCTTAAGAGAAAAGTTTCTCCAATCGTTATCATCTTAGGTATCTTTGTCCTTGCTATTGTGCTCCACATTATTGGTCTACTCTAATCGGAGCAAGGTATGGTTAAATCGCTCAATACGGAAATGGCTCACACATCTAAGGGAACTTGGTTTCGTGAAGGGCCTATTTACGGAAATATCATGGTCGGAGATAAGGCCTTCGAATTTTACAATGATACGAAGTTGCAAGACTACATTCAAATTCCTTGGGATGAAGTCACTTATGTGATTGCCGATGTCTACTTCGGTGGTAAATTCATTCCTCGCTTTGAAATCCGTACTAAGCAAAATGGACGTTTCCGTTTTGCCAGTCGAAAAAGCCGAATAACTTTGAAAGAAATTCAAAAAAGAATTCCTCGAGAAAGTTTACGAAAAGCACCTAGCTTTATCGCTGTCCTCAAACAAGGCTTTAAAAATCTTTTCCGACTCATTGTCAAGAAGAAATAATCTCCGAATATTATAAAAAGATTGTCCAATCTAATGGTTGGGCAATCTTTTTATAATACTTTGCTCATTTTTGAAAGAAATTGACTTCTTTTGAAATTTTATCTCACTAACTATTGACATTTGCTTGAAAGCGTTTTACAATATAATTGTTCTTGATTTCTTATGTTTAAAAAGATTGAGAGACGCTTTTTTTAGCGTCTTGAAAAAAATCGGAGATAGTCTTTTTAAGCCTAGGAAAAAATAATTTATAAGGAGGAGAACACGAATGGGTATCGGTATTATTATTGCCAGCCATGGTAAGTTCGCTGAAGGGATCCACCAATCAGGCTCTATGATTTTTGGAGACCAAGAGAAAGTTCAAGTCGTAACTTTCATGCCAAGTGAAGGTCCTGATGATTTGTACGCTCACTTCAACGACGCCATTGCACAATTCGATGCTGATGATGAAATTCTTGTTTTGGCTGACCTTTGGTCTGGTTCACCATTTAACCAAGCTAGCCGAATTGCTGGAGAAAATCCAGATCGCAAGATTGCTATCATCACAGGACTTAACTTGCCAATGCTAATCCAAGCATACACTGAACGTATGATGGATGCTAACGCTACTGCAGAGCAAGTTGCTGCTAATATCATCAAGGAAGCTAAGGGTGGTATCAAGGCACTTCCAGAGGAGCTTAATCCAGCTGAGGAAACAACAGCCGCTCCTGTAGAAGCTGCTGCACCTCAAGGAGCTATCCCAGAAGGGACAGTTATCGGAGATGGTAAACTCAAGATTAACTTGGCACGTTTGGACACACGTCTCTTGCATGGTCAGGTAGCAACTAACTGGACACCTGCTTCTAAAGCAGACCGTATCATTGTTGCTTCAGATGACGTTGCTAAAGATGAGCTTCGTAAAGAATTGATCAAACAAGCAGCACCAAATGGGGTTAAAGCAAACGTTGTTCCAATTCAAAAATTGATTGATGCTTCTAAGGACCCCCGCTTTGGTAATACACACGCGCTTATCTTGTTCGAAACTGTTCAAGACGCACTTCGTGCTATCGAAGGTGGCGTGCCAATCAAAGAACTTAACGTTGGTTCTATGGCTCACTCAACTGGTAAAACAATGGTTAACAACGTTTTGTCTATGGACAAAGACGATGTTGCTTGCTTCGAAAAATTGCGTGACCTTGGCGTTGAATTCGACGTCCGTAAGGTACCAAATGATTCTAAGAAAGATTTGTTCGACCTTATCAAAAAAGCTAACGTTCAATAACCTTCATTCGGATAAATTAGTTGATACTCTCAGCTAATCACAACTCAATAGAAAAGGAATTATTACCATGTCAGATATGTCAATTATTTCTGCAATTTTGGTCGTAGTTGTTGCCTTCCTTGCTGGTCTTGAAGGTATCCTTGACCAATTCCAATTCCACCAACCACTTGTTGCTTGTACTCTTATTGGTGCTGCTACAGGTAACCTCACTGCAGGTATCATGCTTGGTGGTTCCCTTCAAATGATCGCCCTTGCTTGGGCTAATATCGGTGCCGCTGTCGCTCCTGACGCTGCCCTTGCCTCTGTTGCTGCTGCCATTATTTTGGTTAAAGGTGGTAACTTCACAACTGAAGGTATCGGTGTTGCGACTGCAACAGCTATCCCACTTGCGGTTGCCGGTCTCTTCCTAACTATGCTTGTTCGTACAGCTTCTGTTGCCCTTGTTCACGCTGCAGATAAAGCGGCAGAAAGCGGAAATATCGCTGGTGTTGAACGCGCACACTACCTTGCCCTTCTTCTTCAAGGGTTGCGTATTGCTGTACCAGCAGCTCTTCTTCTTGCTATCCCAGCTCACACTGTTCAAGGTGCCCTTGACAAGATGCCTGACTGGCTCAACCACGGTATGGTTGTCGGTGGTGGTATGGTCGTAGCCGTTGGTTACGCCATGGTTATCAACATGATGGCTACTCGTGAAGTTTGGCCATTCTTCGCCATTGGTTTTGCGCTTGCAGCTATTAGTAATTTGACACTTATCGCTCTTGGTGCTATCGGTGTCGCTATTGCCTTCATCTACCTCAACCTTTCTAAACAAGGTGGCGGAAATGGTGGCGGAACTTCATCTGGTTCAGGCGACCCAATCGGCGATATCTTGGAAGACTACTAGGAAGGGGTGCTCTCATGGCTGAAAAAATTCAATTATCTCAAGCAGATCGTAAAAAGGTTTGGTGGCGCTCACAATTCTTGCAAGGTTCATGGAACTATGAACGTATGCAAAACTTGGGTTGGGCTTACTCACTCATTCCTGCTATCAAAAAACTTTATACTAACAAAGAAGACCAAGCCGCAGCTCTTAAACGTCACTTGGAATTCTTCAACACTCACCCTTACGTAGCTGCTCCTATCATGGGGGTTACCTTGGCTCTTGAAGAAGAAAAAGCTAACGGTACTGAAATCGAAGATGCAGCTATCCAAGGGGTTAAAATCGGTATGATGGGACCTCTTGCCGGTATCGGTGACCCTGTCTTCTGGTTCACAGTTCGTCCTATCCTTGGTGCCCTCGGTGCATCATTGGCACAAGCTGGTAACATCGCTGGTCCACTTATCTTCTTCGTCGGTTGGAACCTTATCCGTATGGCCTTCTTGTGGTATACTCAAGAACTTGGTTACAAAGCAGGTTCAGAAATCACAAAAGACATGTCTGGTGGTATCTTGAAAGATATTACTAAAGGGGCATCAATCCTTGGTATGTTCATCTTGGCCGTCCTCGTTGAACGTTGGGTTTCAATCAACTTCATCGTAAATCTTCCAGGTAAAGTTATGTCTAAGGGTGCCTATATCGAGTGGCCAAAAGGAAATGTTACTGGTGACCAACTCAAGACTATCCTCGGCCAAGTCAACGATAAACTTAGCTTTGACAAGATTCAAGTTGATACCCTACAAAAACAATTGGATTCTTTGATTCCAGGTTTGATGGGACTTCTCCTTACTTTCGCATGTATGTGGTTGCTTAAGAAGAAAGTTTCACCAATCACAATCATTATTGGACTCTTTGTAGTTGGTATCATTGCAAGCTTCTTCAAAATTATGTAATAAAAAGGGTAAGAGTTTAGCCAAGCTGAACTCTTTTCTTATGCTATAATAAAGGTACTACAATCAAAAAGCGAGATAGATATGGCACAATCATTAAACAAAACAGTTGAACTGCATACAACAGGCGTTTCCTACATGGCTATCGGAGGTAAAGTCGGTAAGTTTCTAATCGGAGATGTGGCTCTTGAATTCTACCCAGATGTCAATGTCGAGCAATACATTCAAATTCCATGGACTAGCATCACTCAAATCGGTGCAAATGTATCAGGAAAGAGAATTAGCCGCCACTTTGAAGTGTTGACAGACAAGAGCAAATTCCTCTTTGCTTCTAAAGATTCTGGGAAAATTCTAAAAATTGCTAGGGAACACCTTGGCAATGAAAAAGTCGTCAAGCTACCAACTCTCATTCAAACTATTGGGGCTCGACTCAAAGGTTTATTTGCCAAAAAATCATAATTTTTGTATAATATAACAGACGGATAAGTACTAGCTAGACTCTTACAGAAAGCCTGCGGTTGCTGCGAGCAGGTAGGGTTGACCTACGAAATTCTACCGTTTCTAATAATTAAAAACATAAACAAGTGCACTCCTGTGAAGTTGGATGGAACCGTGGCCTATGTCACTCCAACACTTTCACTGGAGTGTTTTACTTTTTGGAGGAACTTATGTTAGATGTAAAACGTATTCGTAACGACTTCGATGCCCTTGCCGAAAAATTGGCTACACGTGGTGTCGCTGCTGAAACTTTAAATGAACTCAAAGAGCTTGATGTTAAACGTCGCGAACTTCTTATCAAATCTGAAGAACTCAAAGCTCAACGTAACATTGCTTCAGATGGTATCGCTCAAGCTAAGCGTAACAAAGAAGATGCTTCCGAACAAATCGCAGCAATGCAAAAAGTCTCTGCAGAAATTAAGGAAATCGATGCAGAACTTGCTGCTATCGATGAGAAGCTTAACGCCATCGTTGTGACACTTCCAAACACACCAAATGACTCTGTTCCTGTAGGCGCTGACGAAGATGAAAACGTAGAAGTTCGTCGTTGGGGAACACCTCGTGAATTTGATTTTGAAGTTAAAGCACACTGGGATCTTGGGGAAGACCTTGGTATCCTAGATTGGGAACGTGGTGCTAAAGTCACTGGTTCTCGTTTCCTTTTCTACAAAGGCCTTGGAGCAAAATTGGAACGTGCAATCTACAACTTCATGTTGGATGAGCACGCTAAAGAAGGTTACACTGAGATGATCACACCTTACATGGTTAACCACGACTCAATGTTCGGTACTGGTCAATATCCAAAATTCAAGGAAGATACTTTCGAGCTTGACGGTACTGACTATGTCCTTATCCCAACAGCTGAAGTTCCTTTGACAAACTACTACCGTGGTGAAATCCTTGATGGTAAAGAATTGCCAATCTACTTCACTGCTATGAGTCCTTCATTCCGTTCAGAAGCTGGTTCAGCTGGTCGTGACACACGTGGTTTGATTCGTCTTCACCAATTCCACAAGGTTGAAATGGTCAAATTCTCAAAACCTGAAGACTCTTATGATGAATTGGAAAAAATGGTAGTTAACGCTGAAAACATCCTTCAAAAACTTAACTTGCCATACCGTGTCATCACTTTGTGTACTGGCGATATGGGATTCTCAGCCGCGAAAACTTACGACTTGGAAGTTTGGATTCCAGCACAAAACACTTACCGCGAAATTTCTTCATGTTCAAACACAGAAGATTTCCAAGCCCGTCGTGCACAAATCCGTTACCGTGACGAAGCTGATGGTAAGGTAAAACTTCTTCACACTCTTAACGGTTCAGGACTTGCTGTTGGACGTACAGTAGCCGCTATCCTTGAAAACTACCAAAACGAAGATGGTTCAGTAACTATCCCTGAAGTTCTTCGTCCTTACATGGGCGGTGCTGAAGTGATTGCACCAAAATAAATAAGAGAAATCTCCAGAAAAATCTGGAGATTTTTTTAGTTTTGATTAGCCTCCTCGTAGTATGCTTTCAACTTATAGAACCCATCAGCGAGTTCTTCTACCAACTCTTCCATTGTTTCACTAGCAGTCACAGGGACATCATACTTGACCAACACCTTACGAACACGACCATCTCTAAC